>OGWU01000280.1_pt1 | contig 34457 bp, 39 predicted proteins | sample 1576071 | NCBI WGS metagenome assembly OGWU01 (sample SAMEA3541582, study PRJEB24748) | human gut metagenome | biome: human gut; feature: human-associated habitat; material: faeces | place: China | collected 2012
TTATCAACCACCTTTCTTGGAATTCCCTATATTTGAATTATACAGGAAGCTCCATTCGTTACAATACTGATATTTTCTGATGTTCCCATTTTCTCCGTTTCCTTTTCTCCGTGATTTTCCTCCGGCATATTCCCCTGTGTCTCAAAAGAGCTTTCCGGCTCCAATAAAACAATATTTTCCGACTCTTCTGCCTGCACATTTCCACAGCCAATCAACGCCCCGGACAGCAGAACCGTCATTGCAGGTATGATTATGCTCCTTCTTTTCATAAAATCCGCCCTCCATTCTGTCAAATGAACAATAAAATTTGCTTTTCCTCAATACATCGCTTCAACATCAGCCAATTTATGATTTCTAACTATTTCACTAATGTACTTTATACCCGGATTCTATATACAAATGAATCAATTCCCACATTTCTTTGCGGCTGGACGATTTTACTTCCTCATAATTGGGATACGCATGAAAACACAGGCTTTTCTTGCTTTTTGACACCCAAAATTCAAGTTGCTCCCTCTTCTGGTCCATACTAATCAGCGCACCTCTCTATGGTCACTTCCGTATAACTGTCCAGATTTTCCAGATATTCTCCGCCTGTTTCTATCCTTCCCAGCGGAATAAGCTGTGGAGAGTTGCGGAAATCCTGATAGAAAAACGCAAGGTTCCCCCAGGGGGCGTAATAGGTCAGATCCCCTGCCTGCGGCGTACACTCTCCCGGCGCATTGCTTAAATCCAGTTCTGAATCCAGATAACTGATTTTTTCCGTACCATTATAGTCCTCAAATCCAATCGTCATTGGCAACCGCTCCAACAAATCATCACTGGCTGAATTTTCATACAGCTCGACAATCATTTCTCCCTCATCCAGAACAAGTCTGATTTTTCTGCTGTCTTCCATTTCTGTTTCCTCCGTATTCTGTGCTGCGGGTAATTCTATCCCCAGGCTGTCAATCCAGTTATCTATTTCCGCCTGCGCTGTATCCATATCCCCACGGTATATACCAATCGGTTCCAATACTTCCGCCGAATCCGGAAGTGCTTCTGTAATATCCCTTACGCCTGCTGCAATTCCCCCGGTTCCATGAGCACAAAACGGTATGACGGTTTTCCCCGAAAAATCATATTCCTCAATAAAGGAAAATACTGCCATCGGTGCAGTATACCACCAGTTAGGGAAGCCCAGAAAAACAACATCGTAATCATCCATATTGTCAACATGCTCTGCCAGCTCCGGACGGGCATTCTCCGCTTTTTCGTCAGAAACTCTGTCCATACACGCATCATAATCACTGGGATAAGGTTCCGCAGCAACGATGGAAAACAAATCCCCGCCGACACACTGCTGTATCCACTCCGCTATCTGCGCAGTGTTCCCGGGCGGAAGTACACTGGCGGAAGAGGTTGCGTCCACCCCGCTATAGTCCGCCGTATCCCCGACAGATTCATAATGGGAAAGCGCAGACTGGATTGCCGCTTCCTCATCCTCCACTACCGTATTGTCCGCCCACGTAAAATAAGCAATCAGAATATTCCCCTGATCTGTTCCTGCATCGGTCTGGTTTTCTTCCTCCTCCGCTGTTACCGGACGGGTGTTTTCTTCTCCGCCAAAGGCAGAAAGCTCCGTTTCATTTTCCGCCCCTTCTGTCTTAGCGCCGCAGGCTGCGAGGGAAAAAAGCATACCTGCCATACAAACCATTGCAACAAATTTTTTCACTTCTGTCACCTCTTTGAATTTATTTATGCCATATCATTATTTCTTTTCATCCAGCAGCATCACCCCGTCTGCAGGATTATGGTCAATCGCCCCTACAATGCGGTGCGGAAGATAAGGTTCTTCCAGATAAGCAATATCCTCCGCAGTCAGTTTTACTGCAAGCGCATCCGCAGCATCGTCAAAATGGCTCGCTTTCGTTGCGCCGATAATCGGAGCGGCAACGCCCTTCGCCCAATGCCATGCAAGAGCAATCTGCTGCATCTTTACCCCGTAATGCCCGGCAAGCTCCTGTACACGCCTGACAATCTGCATATCCTGTTCCTCAGTACGGTCATATTTTCCCATAGCAACCCGGTCTGTCCTGCTGCGCAATGTATCCGTATTCCATTCCGGGCGGGTCAGATGTCCTGCTGCCAGCGGACTGTAAGGCATCAGTGATACTCCCATCTGCCTGCACACCGGAATCAGTTCTCTCTCATCCTCACGGTAAAGAAGGTTATAATGATTTTCCATCGCCTGGAACTGCGCCCAGCCATGATCACGGGCGGCAAGCTGCATATTATAAAACTGATAACCGTACATAGCGGATGCCCCCAACGCCCGCACCTTGCCGCAAAGAACCAGGTCATCCAGCGCTTCCATCGTTTCCTCCACAGGCGTTTCATAATCAAACCGGTGAATGATATATAAATCCAGATAGTCTGTCCTCAGACGCTTCAGCGTTCCGTCAATCTCCCTGTGGATTGCCTCAGAGGACAGCCTGCCGGGATTAAAATAAACCTTTGAAGCAATCACCACCTTGTCACGGGCAATATTCTTTTTCAACGCTCGCCCAAGATATTCCTCACTGGTTCCGCCAGAATAGCCATTCGCCGTATCAAAAAAATTGATCCCAAGGGAAAGTGCGTGTTTTACAATCTCCTCTGTCCCTGCTTCATCCAGCGTCCAGTCGTGCATGGTTCCGGCTTTGCCGAAACTCATGCAGCCAACACACAATTTCGAGATCTGAATATCTGTCTTTCCTATAGTTGTGTATTCCATCTTGTTACCCCTTTCTTTTTGTCGATTATATCGGATTCCTATGCCTGCTGCATCACAAATAAAAGTACAAGATGCAGCGGATAAAACCAGTAATATCCCCACTTTATCATTTTGCTTTTTCTTCCCATTTCCCCGTTATACATGAGAAAAAACGGGATTGCCAGAAAAACTCCCAACCGGCAGTATAACGGCGTATCCACCTGGTACACAGCCAACTGCAGCAGATAACCGCATGCTACTACGGTAAATGAGAGTATTTGCATTCGGATATTCTTATGAAAAATCCCAAAACCCAGAATCCAGAAAACCGCAATATAATTCCAGTCAGCGGAATACGCCAGCAAGCAGCAGACGGTAATAATCAGGCATTTTAAACCTTTCGGAAGCCCTTCTTTCTGATATGCAGAAAGCGCAATCAATCCCATGAGCAGAGAAACCATAACGTCTGTTGATTCCCATACGGCAAAAATATTATGCCCAAAACAAAGGTTGTAAGGAATATGGGATATGACGGCAAACAGTAACAGCCTTCTTATATACCGTTTCAAATCCGATGTATAATGGTAACCTTCAGCAATAAAAAAACACATAATGGGCGATGCGATCCTTCCTGCCATACGGATATACCAGAACCCTGTTGAATTTGCCGGCCAAAATACGGTTGCCCAGTGATCCAATGCCATAGCGCACACTGCAATCAATTTTAATGAATTTGCATTCAAGGATACCCTGTACTGTACCGTTTCCAATTTTGTAAACTCTGCCATTTCATACATTGCATTCATTTGTCAATCTGTCTCTTTCCATTTTCTTCTATTTTCAAAAGTGTGGCTTGAAACCTTCCTAATACCAGTCGTGCTTTTCTCCCCTGTCAAGCGCACGAATCTGCTCCATCTCATCATCTGTCAAAGCGAAGTGATACAGTTCCGTATTTTCCCGAATGTGATCCGGATTACTGGAACCTGGGATTACCACAACGCCTTTCTGCAGATTCCAACGCAGAATTACCTGTGCGGAAGATACATTATGATTCGCTGCGATTTTTGTAATTACCGGATCGCCCAGCAATTCAGCGGTATGTCCCCTGCCTCCCAACGGATACCACCCCTGCATTACAATCCCCATATTCTGAACAAATGGAATAACCTCATTTTCCTGATAGTAGGGATGAATCTCGTTTTGTACGAGCGCAGGCACTATGTCCACCTGGGGGATGAAATCGGTCAGCTCCTCTATATACCAATTAGATAACCCAATGGAACGGATTTTCCCTTCCTCCACAAACTGCTCCATCACTTTATAGGCTTTTACATCGTTGTCATCCGGATGATGCAGAAGCATCATATCCACATACCCAATATCCAGCCTGTCCAGACACGCCTGAATAGATCGCTCCGGATTTTCCATTTCACTGCCGGGATAAATTTTTGTAATTACAAAAACGTCCTCCCGCTGCATAATGCCTTCGCTGATCGATTCCCGTATCGCCTGCCCTACCGCCTCCTCATTGCCATATGCAGAAGCAGTATCAATCAGGCATACTCCATTAGCCAGGGCGGTTTTTACCGAATCAACACATTCGTCCCCCTGAAGGCTATAAGTTCCCAATCCATTGATAGGCATTTCATAACCGCTGTTAAGCGTCACTGTCTTTGTATCAAAATCAAACTCTGCTTTCATATTGTCCTGGTCATCTGCGAATAATCTTTCTTCTTTTTCCTGTGAACCTCCCGCTTTTTGTTCACTGCTGTCTTTCATCTCGTCTGCGCTTATTCTATCTTTTCCATATATAGCCAGACCAAACAGTAACAATACAGCAAGTACCGTTCCAAATATTTTCTTCATTATCCAACCTCCCCGCTGTACAGCCTTCCCTTACAGTAACTTTCTTCCCAGCTCATATGCCTTTTCCGGAAATTCTGACTGCTGTGTCATAAAAGGCGTCCCGCAGCCTCTTCCGGAGATGATTCCCATATCCTGCAGGTTCAGATACCTGACCAGTGTTTTATAATGTTCTTCCAGTGCGTCAAATGTCCATCCATCGTTATTCCATGCTGCTGCAAGCAATGCTGATTTCATATGCTTTCTTTGTATGCTTCCGTTAAAAGCACAAAACCTGTCAATCAGAATTTTAAGCTGTGCGGACATTCCATAATAGTAGAGCGGTGTGACAAATACAAGCATATCGGCGCTCAGTATCTCCTTTTTTATCCATTCCATATCATCCTTCTGCACACATGGACCATCGTATCCGCAGGCAATGCACCCTTTGCATGGGTTGATATGACAGTGTGCGGCATCAATGATAACCACTTCATTTCCTGCTTCCTTTGCGCCTTTTGCAAATCTTTCCGCAAGCATATTTGACGACCCTCTTTTATTCGGGCTTCCTTCCAATATTACAATCTTCATTTCCTTCCCCTTCTGTTACAGGTTTACTCCATTATCTTTTCCCAATACCGGACACTTAAAAGTTCCAGCTTATCTGCAGCATTTTCCATACAGAAGATTTCTTTTTCCGTAAGTTTTATCTTCTCCGCCTTTACCACATCGGTTACATGGGAAGTTTTTGTCACTCCGACAATAGGAAGTGTCCCTTTTGCCATAGCCCATGCAATCGCAATTTGGGCGGTACTTGCATCATGGGCAGCGCCGATCTCTCCCATCACATCCGTCAGTTTCTTTATTTCCGGCATGATCGGATTATATACCTTTCCACGTTCACTCTCCTCCGGAAATGGATGCGCTTCATCATATTTTCCGGACAATGCCCCCTGCTCAAGTACCATGTACGCATAAAAAGTGATTCCCTTTTTATGGCAGTAATCTAGAATCCCGCTTTTTTCAGAAGAGCGGTTTAATAAGCTGTAATGATTCTGTACGGCGGATATTTTAAGACCTTCTTTTTCCAGAATTTCTTCTGCCCGTTTCAGCTCCGCAAGATTGTGGTTAGACACTCCGATTTCTTTGATCTGCCCGCTTTTTGCAAGCGGAATCAGCATAGGCGTATATTTCTCAACGTCCATCGGATTGTGAATCCAATATATATCAATGACATCAGTATGCAGGCGTTCCTTACTGCCATTGAGCATATTCTGCATGGCCATTGGCGTACCATCCTCAATCTGCGGTGTGAATTTTGTAGAAAGAATCAATTTCTTCCGTTCCGTATCCTTTGTCAGTTCTCCCAGAATGTTTTCAGATACGCCCATCCCATAAACAACTGCCGTATCCCACAGATTCAGTCCATTATCCATTGCTGCCTCATATACTTTCTTTAAGTCTGATGCAGTGTAATGGTTCCCGAATGTCCCATCATTGCCCCATGCCCAGGCTCCCAATGCCGCTTTCGGTAAATACTTCATAAATCATTCCTCCTCATCCGTCACGGTATTACTTTTGTTTTTTCCCCATCCCATGCAGTTTCCGATCACTTCTCCCGTTCTCAGGTATTCATAGGTTGGCATTTCAAAAAGTACCGGTTTCAAAACACGATAATCAATTTTTCCTTCATCTGTGAGAACCTCTTCATTCACATATGTATTTGTTATTCCACAGATAAAACTTTCAAATCCCTCTGTACGGTAAACATCTTCTACAAAGCACTCCATAACAACAGGAGATTGTTCAATCATCGGTGTTCCTGTTTCTCCCATACAAAAATCAAACAGTCCCGATTTATCCGCTTTGGCTCCGCTGATACACCCGGCATAATCAGCAAGCGGTAGCAATGCTTCATCTACAATATTGATACTCAGCTTTTGGTTTTCCCGAATCCCTTTATTCGTATAATGGTTCTTTGCAAGGCTGACCATCACACGGTCATGTCCGATAATCCCTACATGCCCTGCCAGTACCCAGTTTGGCTTTCCTTCCACCATTGCCCCTACCACTACCAGCGGCGTGGGATACAGGCCAATGAGTGCTCCTATACTTTTCTTCATATCATTCTTTTCCTTTCTGTGTTTTGTAGCGAAGATAGTCCAGATCTTCCAGCCGTTTTTCCTGGAAATGAATTTCATCCAATGTCTGATCCCGCTTCTGCTTCAGAATCCTCATTCTTTCAGCCGTTGTAACATCCCCACGAAGGTATAATTTCATATACTGTTCGATTTCCTTCTCCTGAAATCCTATATTGTGGAGTGTCATAATCATTCCAAGACGCTGCAGATCCTCGTCATCATACTGCCAGTTCCCCATTACTTTTTTTACCTGATCGCACAGATTCCACTTTTCATATTCTTTCAGAATTTCCATTGGAATCTGGTACCGCTCGCTTGCTTCCTGAATTGTCATAGACGATTTATCACCCCTGTCTGTAAAATAATTTTATTAAAAAAATAGATGCCCTTCCGGACATCTACAATATAACATTCTTCCTTTCTTCATGTCTAATACCTATTCTAAATTTTCAGAAATGCTCATTTTGTATTTCTTTAAAAAATCAATAAATTTATATACCGCCTGCGACGCAATCTGATTTTTCTTCCACACAATGACTGCCCCTGTTTCTACCGCAGGCGACAGCGGCACAAACCGCAGATTATCATACTCTATCCCAAGATGGAAACAAACAGCGCAGCCTATCCCCCTCTCTACCATCACAGCAGCATTGTTAATCAGGTTATAGGTTCCCACTATCTGTATCTGGTCAAAATAATGGTCAAACCAGCTCGCCAGTTCGTTCTGAACCATCGGACGTTTTACCATGAGCAGGGGAACCTGCAGCAGATCCTCTGGTCTGATATACTTTTTATCTGCCAGCGCCGAATCCTTCCGAACCAGTATTCCCCATCTTTCACGCCCATCCAAGCGGACAAAATTGTATTTTGATATGTCTACCGGTTCTGTCAAAAGTCCAATATCCAACAAGCCCTTATCCAGACGTTCCTTAATATCGTCTGCATTTGCCGTATAAAAATCATACGAAACCGCAGGGTATTCTTCCCGAAACAGTGAAAGAATCTCTGCCAATTCATGCACGCCTTTTGTCTCGCCGCTCCCGATCACAATCTCGCCGGATATACTTTCTTCTTTATGTTGAAATTCCTTTTCCGTTTTATCCGCCAGCGCAACAATCTCCTGCGCCCTTCTTTTTAAAAGCATACCATCTTCCGTTAAACGGATACTATGATTACTTCTCTGGAACAGTTTAACATCCAGTTCCTGCTCCAGTTGCTGAAGCTGGCGGGAAAGCGTTGGCTGCGTAATATGAAGCAGGTCTGCCGCTTTTGTAATGTTTTCTTCTCTGGCAGCCATTAAAAAATATCTTAACACTCTTATCTCCATGAACGTATCACCTCACTGTGTTAAATATATCATTGCCGCTTAAAAGAAACAATTACTTTTTCCCATTTATGTACTCTATCGTTTTTTTTGCAGAAAAACTTCTACACCTCGAAGAGCAAGATTCGCCGCGTATTACAGAAACCCCATTCGGGGATTTCTGCATACCGACAATCTTGATGGGGATTCCAGTCTACGCTCCGCTTCGGTCCGCGCTAAACGGACATCCACTGGATGTCCAGCGCCCCCATACCCTCGGATAATGCACATTTTATAAAAATGTGCAAGTTGGCTCCTGTTAAAAACAGTCGCAGCGTGATTCTATCTATCACGAAAATCTCATGATTTTGTTAAAAATATTTTTCTCTACTATCCATATGCTCTTCCCAATCGGCTTATATATGAATACAATTTTACGGAAAGGAAACATGAAATTTTATGGCAAGACCGAGAAAAGAACCAGAAATAACTTACACGCACCACATCAACCTCCGGCTTACAGATGTTCAATATGAAATTATATCTGAGAATGCCCGGCGAGCCGAGCTATCACTCTCCGAATATATACGCCGCCAGTTAATGAAAGGGAAAGTCATTGCAAAATACGAACTTGTGGCAGATCTGCCGGAACTAAAGAAACTGATTTTTGAATTTGGAAAGATTGGGAATAACCTGAATCAGATTGCCCGCCACTTTAATACTGGCGGCATCCATTCACTGGAAATGCGTAAGACAATCGGACAAGGACTTTCTGATATTTTTAAAATGAAAGAAGAAGTGTTGAAAATGGCAGGAGATTTTCAACAGGTCAGAAAAATTTAGTCCTACCTTCTGATAGTATCAAACGTTAAAAAGCCAGAAAGTTCCATTACTCACTTTCTGGCTTAAATGCTAAAAGAAATTAAATAGCTGAATGTACTTTGTATGGTCATTTACGGAATATCTTTCGTTAAATGGCATAAAGCCATTCTTTTCACTCTGGTAGAAATTCAATAGCTTTATCTTATCCTCACATTCCAGAAACACGATTCCCCCGCCAATATCGTGCTGAACTTTCTCCAGAATTTCAAATGTCAGATCCATCAATTCATTTCCATTGATTCCCTTTCCTTCATCCACAGCATAATTTTTTCCAAACTGTGCAATCAGAAAAGCGGATACCGTATAGCTGTCTGATTCCGAATCCAGTATTGCATATCTGCTTATTTTCTTCCGCTTAGAATTGGATAAATTTGCGCTTCCAATCTCAACCGCTTTATGGGCCAGTGTAAAAACCGCCGCTATCTTACCATGTTCATTTACTACAAAATATGTAACGGACAATTTCTTCCTTGCAAACTCGATTGCATTATTTACTACGAATTGTTCAATTTCCGGATTGATCGGACAGGAAAAATCGGAAAGACACTTTTTCAGTTCTGCCTCTCCGATTGCTCCCAGCATATCTAAAATATTTATCGTATCGAACTGTCTCATTTGCCTGCTTCTCCCTTTGCCATCAGCCGCCGGATCGCATCATAATCTGTCAACGGCGGTTTTACTGGTGCAGACGGCTTTCTCTTAGGCTTATTCTCTGAAGCTGCCAGCGCATCTATAAAGGCTTCCGCCTGCTTCGGATCGTCAATACGAACTTTTGCAAAAATACTCGATGTAGCCATAATCGCACCTCCTTCTCCAAATGGCTTATAATAGTATATGCTGAAAAGACAATAAACCATATCATTTGTTTTACTGCCTTTTCTTTAGTTTTATTCTAAATCAGATTTTTCTGGACGTCAACCACCATATTTTTTTATTATTTTATGAAATTTTAAAGCTGCTTTTCATTATCTGTACACCAGATCATTCATCACGCATTCTTCTGCCATCGCCGTCAGCATATTCATATGCGCCGTCCACGCAAGTGGATCAGCTTCTTTATCCGGTGCCGGATGTTCCTGCTGCAGCCCCGCCACTAAAATCTCCATCCGTTCCTGTGCCGTTTTCTCAATCTCATCGAGATGCCTTTCCAGTTTTCCAGTCAGCATCATACTCTGATACCAGTTGCTTCGGTTTTCTTTTAGAAATGACCTACGCAGCATCCCCTATTTTCCTATAGAATTTTCGCTGCTTTCTATTGTCAGATTCGGAAACAGGTAATCTCCTTTGCGGTAATATGTCAGTTCCATTTTCATCCCTCCAGTTTTGCTTTTATAAATTAATGCATTAAAGTCATTATAAATGATGACAATTGGCTTTTCAACCGCTATCTTAAACTTTTTATCTTTTCTTCGATAGATCCATCTGAAAGTGCATCTACCAATGCGTCCACTGTACGGAACACAACCTCCCTGTCCTTCTGCTGCAGTCTCCGCATCCTTACCGACATTCTCTGCATATCTCCGTCCTTCACCATGACTTCCATATCACCCACCAGTTCACTGGCGCTCATTCCCAATGACTGCGCCAGCCGCCGGAATACCTCAATGGACATATCGCTCTGCCCGCCCTCTATTCGGCTCACTGTGTTCAGGCTGACATCCGCCATTTCCGCCAGTTTTTCCTGCGACCAGCGAAGCGTCTGCCTGCGTTTCCTTATTCGTTCTCCTATTTCCATCAACCGCTGTGAAACGACACGATTTCCCACTCCAATACCTCCTGCCTATGTAATTTCCACTAGAATTTCGAGTTTTTCCTGATTTCGTCAATCAAAACGTCCATTGTCCGCAGCACGATCTCCTGTCCGTTTTTATCCAGCCGACGTATACGGCAAGCCATATGATAAAGCTGTTTTTCTTCCGACGGTACCGCCGCTGTTTTCCCAAGCAGTGTATTTACATCAGTCTTTAATGCTTCCGCGATTTTTTCAAACACCTCAATAGATGTTGCAGACTGACCACCTTCAATGCGGATTACCGTATTAACGCTGATCCCGGCTTTTTCTGCAAAATATTCCTGCGACCAACGAAGTTCCTGCCTGCGTTTCCTTATGCGTTCCCCTATCTCCATTAACCCTTGCGAAACCACTCGACTACCCAATGCAATGTCTCCTTCCCTGCGATATTCTCCGTAGCTTTGCGCCATATGCCGCAAAACCAGCCTTTTTTAACTTTTGTTTTCCACCTACAGAACCCACCAGCAACTTCCTCCGGATGCTTGGCAACGAAAAAACAGCCAAACCGGAGAGTTTCGCTGCTTTTTAGGAATATCTATTCACTTTTTATTCTTTCTGCCTTCTGCCATTACTAAAACAATCATTCTGAAAATATTTTCTTACTCTTCCCGACTAACCGAAAGATACCCATACACACATACCGCACCAAATAAACGGCTGCCATAACCAACCTCCATGCTAAAATCATACCGCCGATCACACCGCCAATTAGCAGATTTATTACCAGTATACCTACTGTACCGCCGAGGTCAAACCCTTTCGGGATTACCCACACAAACATCCGGTGTACGCCAAACGGAATCCCCATAAGTACCCACAATTTTAGATAATCGCAAACGCTATTTTCCACGCACAACGGATAAAATAACGCCGCCAGAAATATTGCTGCCACAACCGGGACAATCACTCTTTTTGTAAATTCATACACCATCATATCAGCCACCTCCATACAGGTCATGGTTCACTTCCGCCTGATAGTAATGGTTCATCGTCATTGTGGCGTTATAAAGCGTTGTCAGCAGATAAGCCTTGATATTCCCCACCTTTGCCGTATTTTTCTGCAGACTGAACAGCACATACTCGATGTGCGAATAATCCATCTTCATAAAGTGGCTCTTAACAAGCGTCACAGGTTTTTCTACCCCGGCAATCCGCAAGGTGCTGTCATCTGGCATCATCAGGACTTCCACGACCAACTCCACAAGTTCGTCCACCTCTTTGCTCTTGTGGCATGGGTACTCAATACGCTCCCGGATCAATTCCCGGTAAGCATCCATTTTCCCTATCGCATCCATCCCATCCGAATGTCCTTCCACTTCTGCAGATAAGATTGGATTGGATAAGATTTTCTCAGTCTCACTCAGATCAGTCTCGTTAAACTCTGTATCACTGTAATCAGTCTCACTATATTCAGTCTTGTTAATATCAGTCTTATTAGAGTATGATTTTGGACCTTCTTGAAGTTCGGTTTTCATACTTCCAGAAGTTTGATTTTCATACTTCTGGAAATACGATTCTGGAACTTCCTGAAGTTCGGTTTTCATACTTCTTGAAGTTTGATTTTCATACTTCTGCGTATTTCCGGCGTTTTCCGGCTGTTTTTCTTTTTTCTCCGGCTCCGGACAGTCCATAATCATAAAGTTTTTTACATAGATCACGTTCGGTTTTCCAAGCCCCAGCCGTTTCTTCTCAATTAGCCCGATCCCTTTCTCCGTATCAAGCTCTGCAATGTTCCGGATTGCCTTCTGCCTTGCACAGCCAAGCAGTTCCATGATTTCCTCCACAGTGAAAATAATATATACCCGATCCTCTTCGTCAAACCAGCGGTTCTTGACGCTCAGGCTCATACGGTCCAGCATCAGACCGTATAAAACCTTTGCCTCGCAGGAGAGGGACTTGAAGCATTCTGCTGTAAATAGTACCTTCGGTACGCGGTAAAAATGGTATTGTTCCGCTTCCATCCCCCGAAAGTAGTCAAACTGGATTTTCTGCATCTGCCGCACCCTCCCTCTGCTGTTTCTCTTTTTCTGCTTCGTTCTCTATTTCTGCATAAACACGAAAATATCTTTTTGTCCCCTTGTTCGTAAATGGTTCTGAAACTGATTTTACCTTTATTTCCTTATGCCGTTCCAGAAAGCCCTTAAACCATTGAATATCCTGAACCGTCCCCTGCATCCTAATCTTCAGCATACATATCCTCCCAATCCACGTAGAAGCAATACTCCGGATACCGGATTTTAATTGCCTCCCAAAAATATCTTGCATAGCCACAGCAGAATAATTCTTCTACGGTATAGCACTGCACTTCCTTCAACTGCCCCTCCATATCCGAATCGTCATAATTGTAAATGCTCGGTATTCCGTTACAGTACAGATTGAACGCCATCCGGATAATCCTCACGCTCCCGCTGGTCTGCCACCCTTCCCGTAAGCACTCCGGCTTCACATTGCCTGTTTTAAAATCATAAATCCTCTTCACATGATCCCTCGTATCCCTGTCAATCCCAAGACAATAGATCAACGCCATGTGGTATACATCCTGATGCCTGCACTTCGGCAGATATTCCTTGTAAAACTTTTCGTGTTCCCTGTTCTTGAAAGTAATTGTGCGGGAATCGTTTTTCCCTGCCCTTGTCGCTGTGTTTGCCATTTGTTTTTCCTCCAATCTTCATTTTGCTTTTGACCATAACAAAAAAGGACACTTCCCTAGAATTTCTCTTAGAAAAATGTCCTTAAAGTACAAAACTTATTTAGTTGACTTATGCTCCAATCAACGTATTATCGCACATTATCACGCATTATACGTTGTAAATTTGTTGCAATTTTGTTGCAAAATCTGAATTGAAGTACCGCAAACCCGCATAAATACTGGCTTTATTTGTCCAAACTCTTCATCGTGGGAAACAGCAAAACATCTCTTATTGCCTGTGAATCTGTAAGTAACATACACATGCGGTCGATACCGAAGCCGATACCGCCTGTGGGCGGCATACCGATTTCAAGGGCATTTAAGAAGTCCTCGTCGGTAGTGTTTGCCTCCTCATCGCCCGCTGCCAGAGCTTCCTCCTGCGCCTTGAAGCGCTCTCTCTGGTCGACCGGATCGTTCAGCTCAGAGTAGGCATTCGCCATCTCCCAGCCATTCATGAAGAATTCAAAACGCTCTACATATTCCGGATCCTCCGGCTTCTTTTTCGTGAGCGGGGAGATCTCGATCGGATGATCCATCACAAAGGTCGGCTGGATCATGTGCTCCTCTGCAAATTCCTCGAAGAACAGGTTCAGAATATCGCCTTTTTTATGACGCTCCTCATATGCCACGTTGTGCGCTTTCGCAGCAGCTCTCGCATCCTCCAGCGTATGGATCTCATGAAAATCCACGCCGGCATATTTCTTAACCGCATCTACCATCGTGATGCGCTCAAACGGCTTGCCGAGATCCATTTCCACGCCATTGTAAACGATTTTCGTGGTTCCGAGAACCTCCTGCGCCACATAACGGTACAGGTTTTCCGTCAGATCCATCATGCCGTTGTAGTCAGTATACGCCTGATACAATTCCATCAGCGTAAATTCCGGATTGTGTCTGGTGTCAAGTCCCTCGTTGCGGAACACTCTTCCGATTTCGTATACCTTCTCCAGACCGCCCACGATCAGGCGCTTTAAGTAAAGCTCCAGTGAAATACGCAGCTTCAGATCCTCATTCAGCGCATTGAAATGCGTCTCAAACGGGCGTGCAGCCGCACCGCCGGCATTTGCAACCAACATTGGCGTCTCCACTTCCATGAAGCCCTGCCCATCCAGATATCTGCGGATAGCAGAAAGAATCCGTGAACGCTTGATGAACGTGTCCTTTACCTCCGGGTTCATGATCAGATCCACATAGCGCTGACGGTAACGCAGGTCTGTGTTCGTAAGCCCATGGAATTTCTCCGGCAGGATCTGCAGGCTCTTGGAGAGAAGCGTAATCTCCGAGGCGTGAACGGAAATTTCGCCGGTTTTCGTCTTAAATACCTCCCCCTTGATGCCGACAATATCGCCGATATCCATTTTCTTAAATGCCTTGTATGAATCCTCACCGACACTATCGCGCGCCACGTAAGACTGGATATTCCCCTTCAGATCCTGAATATTGCAGAAAGAAGCTTTTCCCATGACACGTTTGGACATCATACGTCCTGCCAGCGTAACAGATTTTCCTTCCAGCTCTTCGAACCGATCCCTGATATCCTGGCTGTGATGTGTACGATCAAATTTTGTAATTTCAAAAGGGTTGTTACCGCTCTCTACCAGCTCTGCCAGCTTTTCGCGGCGCACCTTGCGAAGCTGATTTTCATCAACCTCCTGTACATTCTTCTGCTTATTGTTCTCCTGTGCCATGCTTGCCTCTCCTATTTCTTCCTATATAATGATTATGATCTCTGAATACCAAGTACGCGGTACTTGCAGATACCAACCTGTGTCTCTACCTCAATCTCCTGTCCGATGCTCGCACCGATCAGCGCTTTCCCTACCGGAGATTCGTTGGAAATCTTACCCATAAGACTGTTTGCCTCGGTGGAACCTACGATCTGGTACTCAATTTCTTCTTCAAATTCTTCATCATAGAGCTTTACAGTGCAGCCGACATTAATTTTATCCAGATCAACATCGTCCTCCACAACTACCTCAGCGTTTTTGAGAATCTTTTCAATCTCCTCAATTCTCGCTTCAATATCGCGCTGCTCGTCCTTTGCTGCGTCATACTCCGCATTCTCGGATAAATCTCCCTGCTCCCGCGCCTCCTTGATTTTTCCGGCAACTTCTTTTCTGCGAACGACCTTCAGATCGTGCATTTCATCTTCTAATGCCTTTAACCCCGCATAAGTTAATAAGTTCTTTTTTCCTTCCATTGCTTTACACCTTCCTGTTTATATACTGCAAAAATACTGGTCTTCCCCTTGATGCAACATTCAAAGTATTATATATCATGAAACCGGCGCTGTCAAGCGCAACCGTCCGATTGTTTGATGCGCAACCGTCCGATTGTTTGATGCACAGCTGTCCACATTCTGACAAGTCAGATCTCCACCGATCCTGGCGTTATCCCAACAACTCCAGCAATTCCTCCAGCTGCGCGATACTGTTAATTTCGTTTACTCTCCGGCGCAGCGCAGCGCTGTGCGGATAGCCCGCAGTGTACCACGCCACATGCTTGCGCATCTCGCGGATTCCGGTGTATTCTCCTTTATACTGAACCTGCAGTGCAGCGTGCCGCAGGATCATGCGCTTTACCTCTGCCGGCTGCGGCTTTTCCAGGACAAGACCTTCTTTATCATATGCGTTCAGCGCCTGAAATATCCACGGATTCCCGCGCGCTGCCCTTCCGATCATAATGCCGTCGCAGCCCGTCTCTGAAAACATTTTCTGCGCTTTTTCCGGGCTGTCCACGTCGCCGTTTCCGATCACGGGAATCTTCACCGCTTCTTTTACCTGCCGGATAATATCCCAGTCGGCATGCCCGGCATAATACTGCATACGCGTCCTTCCATGCACGGCGATCGCCGCTGCGCCCGCCGCTTCCATGCGCTTCGCAAATTCCACAGCATTAATGTGATCGTCATCAAAGCCCTTGCGGAACTTCACCGTCACAGGCTTTTTGATCGCCCTCGCCGTTTTCCGCACAATTTCCTCCGCAAGCGGCGGATTTTTCATCAGAGCCGAACCTTCGCCGTTGTTTACTACCTTCGGAACCGGGCAGCCCATATTAAAATCAAGAATGTCAAACGGCTGCTCCTCGATCTGCTGCGCCACCTCGCAGATCAGATCCGGATCGCTCCCGAAAAGCTGCAGCGAAACGGGATGCTCGTCCTCCGCAGTCTCCATCAGCTTTTGCGTATTTTTGTTGTGAAAGGAGATCGCCTTCGCGCTCACCATCTCCGTACAGAGCAGCCCAGCTCCCATCTCTTTGCAGAGCATACGAAAAGGCAGGTCCGTCACACCTGCCATCGGAGCAAGAATATAGGGATTTGCAAGCTCCACGCTTCCTATCTTCAAGCTCATTCATCTTCCTCCAGAAAGAATACTCTGTAATACATTTCCAGCGCTTCCAGCAGATCCTGCTTTGTCCGCTGAAGCTCGCGGATTTTTAAAACGCTGCCGATCTCGTCATAAAAGAAATCATCCGAGGCTGCTTCCGTGCGGAACTGCAGCTCCCCGTCCTGGTCAAATTCCAGCGTAAGGATTCCGCCAACGTCATGCGTGTAAAGCACACACATAATCTTCAGCTCATCCTTCACCTGTTCGGGAAGCGCTTCAAAATCCTCATTCAGATAATATTTTTCATTGTACGCGCTCGCCGCGCACAAAACCACATTTTCTTCATACATCCTTTATATCCTCTTTTTAGCAATACTGGTAAATGCCGCGGACGGAAACCTCTCCAGCATATACCTTCGTGAGGATCCCATCCTCTTTTTCCACCAGAAGCTGTCCCAATTCATCGATTCCTCTGGCAATGCCGGTGTATTCCCCGGCGGGATCGAGCACGCGCACCTGCCGGTCCATATTGGCAAGAAACTTCTGATACTCACCGACAAGCAGCGACATATCCTGTGTCCCGATAAATTTTTCATAGTAATCTTCAAAATATTTCATACAGGTACAGATAATTGCGCCGCGATCAACCGGATGACCAAGCTCAAGCTGCAGCGAGGAGGCAATCCCTTTTAGTTCCTCCGGAAATTCCGTAATGTTGGCGTTGATTCCTGTACCGATCACTACATAATGGATCCCTTCCATCTCCGCGCTCATCTCCGTGAGCGTGCCGGACAGCTTTTTTCCGTGAATGACAAGGTCGTTCGGCCATTTTATCTGAACGTCCAGCCCGGTGACCTCGCAGACCGCCTTTGCCGCCGCCATCCCGACAACGAGCGTCAGCATGGACGCTTTCTCCGGCCTGATCTGCGGCCGGATCAGAATACTCATGGCAATCGTCGTTCCGTGCGGCGTGATCCATGCCCTTCCGCGCCTCCCCTTGCCGCCGCTCTGATAGTCAGCGACCACCAGCGTGCCGTGCGGCGCGCCCTGCTCTGCAAGCTTTTTCACATAATCATTTGTGGAATCCACGGTATCGAGATATACCAGCTCCTGCCCCGCCCATGCAGTCTCCATGCGGCTTTTCAGCTCCGCGCCGGAAACGGTGTCGGGCGCTGCCACCAGACGATAACCTTTGTTCTGCACTGCCTCGATCTCGTAGCCCTCCTCACGAAGCTGCTGGATTCCCTTCCAGATAGCAGCCCGCGTCACTCCGAACTGCCCGCAAAGCTCTTGTCCGGACACATAATCCTTCTTCGCGCGCAGTGCGCTTAAAATCTTACTCTTCATAATATCCGTTATTCTCCAAGCGTCGCCAGCATGACGGCTTTGATGGTATGCATTCTGTTTTCCGCCTCCTGGAATACCTTTGAGCGTCCGCTGCGGAACACCTCGTCCGTCACTTCCATCTCCGTAAGGCCAAAACGCTCTCCCATTTCTTTGCCGATCCCGGTGTTCAGATCGTGGAAGGACGGCAGACAGTGCAGGAAAATAACATTCTCGCTTCCATTGTCCATGACTTCCTTTGTCACCTTGTAAGGCGTGAGGTCGCGGATGCGCTCCTCCCAGACCTCGTCCGGCTCGCCCATGGAAACCCACACATCCGTGCAGATAACGTCCGCGCCCTTTGTGCCCTCCATCACATCCTCCGTCAGCGTGATGGTAGCGCCGGATTCCTCCGCATATTTCTGACATTCCTCCACCAGCTCCTGCGCCGGGAAGTATTTTTTCGGCGCGCACGCCACGAAATCCATACCCATCTTTGCACAGGCGATCATGTAGGAATTACCCATATTGTAGCGCGCATCTCCAAGATACACCAGTTTGATGCCTTTTAATTTCCCGAAATTTTCCTGGATAGTGAGCATGTCCGCAAGCATCTGCGTCGGATGGTACTCGTTCGTCAGACCGTTCCAAACCGGAACACCGGCGTAGCGCGCCAGCTCCTCCACAATTTCCTGCCCATAGCCGCGGTACTCAATGCCCTCAAACATACTTCCAAGCACCCGCGCCGTATCCTCGATACTCTCCTTTTTACCGATCTGCGAACTCTTCGGGTCGAGATAGGTGGTGCCCATGCCGAGATCGTGCGCTGCCACCTCAAAGGAGCAGCGTGTTCTTGTGCTTGTTTTTTCAAATATCAGCGCAACATTCTTGCCGCGGTGCACATCCACCGGAATGCCTTTTTTCTTCTTTTCCTTCAAGTCCGCGGAAAGCTCCAGAAGACTTGAAATTTCCTCCGGTGTAAAATCCTTCAATGTTAAAAAATTACGTCCCTTTAAATCCGTCATTTTATTTTTTCCACTCCTCAGTTTCCACTTTTCCTGAATACCCAGATCCGCTATCTTCTCGCCCGCCTGCTGCACAAGACGCTCTATCAGACTGTCCGGGCGCTCCGGCGTTTTATCGCCCTCACGCAGGACACGAAGCGCATCCTGGTATCCGCGCTCCATATTTTCCTGGCATCGCACGGCGGAAAAATCCATAATATTGCCAAGATCCTCCTCCGGCGCGATCGTGATAATGTTCGCATTTTCCGGTATGGATACCGGCCGCTCAATACCGATACCATAAATCCGGATAACAATGATGTTTTTGATGCCTTTCTGCAGCAGTGTGCCGACCGGCACATTATCCACAAAGCCGCCGTCCAGATAGCGCTTCCCCTCAATCTTTTCGCTCTTGAAGATTGGAGAGATATAGGCGCTGGCCAGCAGATAATTTACCATGTCCTCCTCGTCCGCCTCATTCATGTGGATTTCCAGGGCCTTGCGGTCTGTCACAGAGACCGTCCGCACATAAAAATCAATCCTCGATTCCCGTATCTTCTGTGTATCCACATTTTCCTTCAAAAGCGCGCGCAGCGGCTCTATCTCAATTCCCCTGTCTTTGAGAAACTCCCGCCCGATTTTTAAAATCTCCGAAATCGGAAGCCTTCCCTCAAACAGCGCCTGCATTGCACCATCGTCCACACCGTCCATAATACTGGAATATCTGATATTTTTCCAGAGCTTTTCCGCCCGGTTGATATCATCCATACAGATCAAAGCTCCGTTCAGAGCGCCAACGGAGGTGCCCGCAACTGCCTTAATTTTTACGCCCGCCTCGCGCAGGGCTTTCCAGGCACCTACCTGGTAGGCGCCTTTGGCACCGCCGCCCTCAAGCACGATCCCGTATTCCCGGTTTAAATCTATTTTCGGCATAAATGCTTCTATCCCTTTGCTTCCCTATTCACTCTTTGCAATTTCCGCAGCAGCCTTTACAAAACCCGCCATATTCTGCAGCTCGGACGGAATGATGATCTTGGTCGCCTGCCCATCCGCCACCTTCGTCATTGCCTCAAAGCTCTTGAGTGCAAGCACGCTGGAATCCGCGCCCGCTTCTTTCAGGAAACGGATACCGTCGGCATTCGCCTGCTGTACCTTTAAGATCGCCTCCGCCTGGCCTTCCGCCTCGCGGATCATCTTTTCCTTTGCCGCCTCGGCGCGCAGGATCGCCGCCTGCTTCTCCGCCTCCGCGTCCAGAATGATCGACTGCTTCTTACCTTCCGCGATCAGGATAGCGGATTTCTTCTCACCCTCTGCCACCAGGATCGTCTCGCGGCGCTCACGCTCCGCCTTCATCTGCTTCTCCATCGCCTCCTGGATGGCTGCCGGCGGGATAATGCTCTTCAGCTCGACGCGGTTTACCTTGATGCCCCACGGATCAGTCGCCAGATCGAGCGCCGCGCGCATTTTCGTATTGATGACATCTCTTGAAGTGAGCGTTTCGTCCAGCTCAAGCTCTCCGACAATGTTTCTCAGTGTGGTAGCCGTCAGATTCTCGATCGCCATGATCGGGTTCTCCACGCCGTATGCGTACAGCTTCGGATCCGTGATCTGGAAGAACACGATGGTGTCGATCCGCATGGTTACGTTATCCTTTGTGATAACAGGCTGCGGAGCAAAGTCCACTACCTGCTCCTTTAAGAGCACCTTGCGCGCTACACGGTCAATGAGCGGCACTTTAAAGTGGATGCCAACACCCCAGGTCGTCTGATAGCCTCCCAGACGCTCAATCACATATCCATATGCCTGCGGAACTACCTTCACGCAGGAAGTCAGAAGCAAAAGCACGATCAGAACCAGTACCAGAATAATCCCTATAGTCATATTTTTGTCTCCTTTTCTTTTACAATCAGTTTTACGCCTTCTATCGCGGCGATCTGCACGGTGCTGCCTGTTCTGATGATGTGTCTGTCATCCGCAGAACGCGCGGTCCATTCCTGTCCGCGTACCTGCGCTTTTCCGACGCTCTTCAGATTGTCGATGTCTTCTGTGACACAGGCAATCTGGCCGATCAGCCCGTCTGCGTTCGTCCGCTCACGCTTGCGGTTTACGCAGCGCACGGCAAACGGTCTGGTGAAAAGCAGCAGTATAAAGGACACGGCAAGAAAAACGCCGCACTGCACCCACACATTTATACCGAGCATGCAGACTACCATCGCGGCAATCGCTCCGCCTGCAAACCAGATGGTCGTCAGTCCCATCGTGATCACCTCAATAATCAGAAGCAGGGCAAACAGAATAAGCCAGTATATCGGTTCCATAGAAATCCTCCTCTCCATGTATCGCCTATGGGATTATTATACACCAAAGGAGAGGGAAGGTAAACAGAAAAATAGAGGACATTGCACTCAGGAACTTCGTTCCTTCGTTTGGGACGTTCGTCCCATAAAAATACCGCCATGGATGGATGTATGCGTGCAAGCACCGACTCCCTCTGCTCCGTCATGCGCACTCAGGAACTTCGTTCCTTCGTTTGGGACATTCGTCCCATAAAAATACCGCCATGGATGGATGTATGCGTGCAAGCACGCACATCCGTCCATGACGGTATTTTTGCATGACTCATTGTTTAATAAAATTGATGGTCTCCGATCTGCTGTCCCTGACCGCTGCCGGCGTTGAAGTAGAGGGCGTCTCCTACGGTGCCCTCACCGTTGAGCGCAGCGGCTGCCGCATCGTAGCAGTCCTGCGGAGCGTTGCCGATTACCTGGTCGAGCCAGCCGGAACTTGCCGGTGTGAACTGCCCGCTTTCATAGATAACGCCGGAAATACTGTCCGCGAAGGAGGAGCTGTTGACGCGGTTCATAACAACCTGACCGACCGCAATCTTTCCTTCCTCACTCTGGTTGCCTGCCTCACAGTAGATAAGAGCTGCCAGGAGATCCAGGTCGCTTGCGCTGTAGCTTGTATCGGTGGAACCATCGGCCTCAGTGGACGGATCAATGTATTCGTCTCCGCCAAGTCCATCGTCCTCGCCTTCGTCCCAGACGCCAGTCTCTTCATCGCCTTCTACATATGTATCGTCTGCGTATGCGCCCTCGTCGCTCCACGCTTCCGTCTGCACTTCCGCTTCTGTATAGTCTGTCGTGCTGTAATCTTCCGTTTCCACATAGCTTTCTGTCTCTACATAAGCTTCTGTTTCCACGTAACCTTCGGTCTCCACATAGTTTACCGTTCCGTAATCTACATCTTCCGCATAGCTTTCTGTTTCCGGATAGCTTTCTGTCTCTGCATAGGCCTCAGTTTCCATATAATTTACAGTACCATAGTCCACATAGCTTTCCGTTTCTGTATAATCTTCCGCTGCAGCGTAACTGTCGTCTGCATAGCTTTCTGTTTCCGGAACGGTTTCTGTCTGAACCGGTGCAGTCTGCGGGGCGTTCTGTGTGCTCTCCGTCTGCGCCGGTGCCACATATGCATCTGTAGCGATCGCGGTGTCAAGCACGGTGGTCATTTCCACATCCTCTGCCGCCACATATCCCATACTGCCGTCCGCAAGCTCTACCTCTACCCAGTTTGCCGTGCTTCCAAGCACCTCGTAGCCCTCGCCCTCATTCAGCGTGCCGATGACAGAGGATAAATTTTCATTATCGGAAAATACCTTTACGCCGTCGTAATTGGCAACTGCGCCCAGGACACCGTAGATCGATTTTAACTGTTCCGCCGTATCGCCAAACGCAAGATACTCCGTTTTTACATAGCCGGAAATATTTCCGGATTCAACCAAGGTCCAATCCGCATCCATGCTGCGCACGATCACGCCGGCGGCGCCCGGAACAAAGCCGATCACTTTGCTGTCCCCGGATGCAGATTCGCGGATCAAAAGGTCAGTCTCTACGTTTGCAACAGCAATGTTTTTGCCGCCGCACTTATCCGATACAGTGGCTGCAGATGCCGCGCCGCCCACTGCTGCTGCAAGTGTGAGCGTGGATACGGTAGTGCAGAGAACCTGTTTCATTCTTCTTTTCATAGTCAATAAAACCTCCTATGTACAGGCAAACTTACCTCATTTTCGCCCGTTTGTTACAAATTTGTTAACTTTATTACGCACTCATTTTATAACAGTTAATAATTTTTGTCAATAGAAAGATTGTACAAAAATGCACGGCAGCTATCATAAACTGCCGTGCGCCCTGTTTTCCATATGAGCCGAAACGATTCTTTTTCTCTGCCTTTTTGCCTCAAACATCAGTACCGCCGCGGAAACCGCCGCGTTTAGGGACTCCACTTCCCCGGACATGGAGATTTTTATGCGGGCATCCGCGCTCTGTGCCAGCTCTTTTGTAAGTCCTTTTCCCTCATTTCCGATCAGAAAGGCGCAGCCCTTCCGGTAATCCTGCGCGGTGTACTCGCCGCTTCCCTGCAGGTGCGCCGCATAGGTGCGGATACCGCGTTTGCCAAGCTGCTCCAGCACCGGCGCAAAATCCTTTACGTACAGAAAAGGCATACGGTAGATGGAGCCCATGGTGGAGCGAATGGTCTTTGGATTGTAGATATCTGCGGTGCCGCTGCTCATAATGATCCCGGCTGCTCCTGCCGCCTCCGCGGTACGGAAAATGGTGCCGAGATTTCCCGGATCCTGAATATCCTCCAGAAGCATCAGCATAGGGTTTTCTTTGCGCAGCATCTGAGACAGGGTATATTCCCGCTGCCGGATGACACAAAGAATCCCCTGCGGCGTTTTCGTGTCGGATGTAGATGCAAAAACGCGGTCCGTCACGATCTCCGGCTCCGCTCCCTCTAAAAGAGCGCGGTTTTCCTCTTTTTCATAGAAACTCTCGGATACGTAGGTCTTTACAAGCCGATCCTTCGGCGTCTCGCGGTACATCCGAACGCCTTCCGCCACAAAAAGCCCCTGTTCTCTGCGCGCCTTCGCTTTCGTGAGAAGCTGCACAAGATTTTTTATCTGTTTATTTGACGTACTGTTAATCATAATTATACCGAGAGGGCATATGCCACTTCCCACATATATTCCCCAAGATCCTTCTGCATTGCCAGCGCCTCGTCGATGTCAAAATCAGTGAAGTCGCCGTGACGATAACCGACCACGCGGTTTGTCTTGCCCGCGCAGAGCAGATCCACCGCATATGCGCCCATCATGGACGCGTACACGCGATCCTTGCAGGTCGGACTGCCGCCGCGCTGCATGTGTCCGAGAATGGTTGCGCGCGTCTCAACGCCGGTCGCCGCCTCGATACGGCGCGCCATGGACGTCGAATGACCGATGCCCTCCGCATTGATGATGATATGATGCTTTTTGCCGCGCTTTCTGTTTTTCAGAATGTTGTTGATCAGCTTCTGCTCGTCGTAATCATATTTTTCCGGCACAAGAATATCCTCCGCGCCGTTCGCAATGCCGCAGTAGAGGGCAATATAGCCCGCATGTCTGCCCATTACCTCGATGATGCTGCAGCGCTCATGCGAGGTAGAGGTGTCACGCACCTTATCGATCGCTTCCATTGCCGTGTTGATCGCGGTATCGAAGCCGATGGTGTATTCTGTACAGGCAATATCCAGGTCGATGGTGCCCGGAACGCCAATGGTGTTGATGCCAAGAGACGCCAGCTTCTGCGCGCCCGCAAAGGAGCCGTCGCCGCCAATGACTACCAGTCCTTCGATGCCATGCTTGCGGCAGACTTCCGCGCCAAGCTTCTGCCCTTCCTCCGTGCGGAACTCCGAGCAGCGCGCCGTTCCGAGGATGGTACCGCCGCGGGAGATCGTGTCGGACACGTCGCGCGCCGTGAGGTCGCGGATCTCTTCATTTAAAAGTCCGCTGTAGCCTCTGTAGATGCCTTTTACCTTTTTTCCATTATATATCGCTTTTCTGACTACCGCACGGATCGCCGCATTCATGCCGGAAGCGTCGCCGCCGCTTGTCAGTACGCCGATGGTGTTTACCTCTTTTGCCATTTTGAAGCCCTCCTTCGAAAATTACGATTTGCCTCTGCCCATAGTGTAATGCATTTTGCGTGTATTTTCAAATAGTTTTTACGTTTTCACTGCCAAATTTCTCCGCCAGCGCCGCAAGCAGATCCTGGTCGGCATTCACGGCCCAGTTTTCAGACAGCTTTTTGACGGAACGCGGGGAGCGCACGTAAATCGCCACGCGGTCCCGCCCGTCCGAGCCGCGCAGGATACGGTACATTTCCTGCTCGCCCGCCTGATAGCTCGCCATATCCGGGAACTGTATCCACACCTCTTTCGTGATATCTGCGAATGCCGTAATACTCTCGCAGATCAGCTTGCTCGCCTTGTCATCCTCCGCGGAAACTCTTCCGGTGATAAATACTTTTTCGTCGACATTTAAAAGCTCGCGGTTTTTCTCGTAGCTGCGCGGAAATACCACCACCTCAACCGTTCCGAGCAGATCCTCCAGTGACAAAAACGCCATCGTCTGATTAGTCTTTGTGTATTTGATCGTCTTGCCCGTGATCATGCCGCCCACCGTCACGCGGCTCTGATCCTGCACCAGCGGGATCCCCGTCTCCTCATCCGGCTGAAAATCCGTCGTGACATTGGTAATGCGCTTGCGCCACAGCTCCTCGTAAGCCTCCAGCGGATGTCCGCTGACATAAAAGCCAAGCACCTCTTTCTCAAAAGCAAGAAACTGTTCTTTTTCATACTCGCCCACATTCGGCATGGAAATCTCGTAGTGTTTTTTCTCCTCCTCACCCATAAAGTCGAAAAGGTTCATCTGACCGGTGAGCGACGTTTTGCGCTCCTGGTTGACCGCGTCGCACACCTGCGCGTAGACCATCATCATCTGCTGGCGCGTTCCGCCCAGGCTGTCGAGCGCCCCCGACTTGATGAAGCTCTCCAGCGTGCGCTTGTTGATGTCCTTGCTGGACATGCGCTCGACAAGATTTTTCAGTGAGGTATACTGTCCGTTTCGCTCGCGCTCCTCCACAAGCGCGGCGATCACCGGTTTGCCGATGCTCTTGATTGCCGAAAGTCCATAACGGATCTTGCCGTTTTCCACGGAAAACCCGCTCTCTCCGCGATTGACGTCCGGCGGCAGGATCTCAATTCCCATCTGCCGGCAGGTCAGATGATACGCTGCCACCTTCGGCGGGTTATCGATCACCGATGTCATAAGCGACGCCATAAATTCCAGCGGATAATAATATTTCAGCCACGCCGTCTGATAGGAAACGACCGCATAGGCCGCCGCGTGCGATTTATTGAAGGCGTACTTTGCAAAGTCGATCATATCGTCGTAGATCTTATTTGCCACCTGTTCTGAGATGCCGTTTTTGATGCAGCCCGGCACTCCCTCTTCCTCGTTTCCGTAAACGAAATTGCGCCGCTCCTTTTCCATGACGGACGCCTTCTTCTTCGACATCGCACGGCGCAGAAGGTCGCTTCTGCCAAGCGTGTAGCCGGCGAGATCCCGCACGATCTGCATGACCTGCTCCTGGTACACGATACAGCCGTAGGTCGGCTCCAGGATCGGCTGAAGCTGCGGGCAGTCGTAGGTGATGGTCTCCGGATGGTTTTTTCCGCGGATGTACTGCGGAATAAAATCCATCGGTCCCGGACGGTAGAGGGAAATTCCGGCGATCATATCCTCCAGGCTCTGCGGCTTCAATTCCTTCATGAAATTCTTCATGCCGCCGCTTTCAAGCTGAAACACGCCGTCCGTCTTTCCTGTGCCAAGCGAATTTAGTACATCCTTATCGTCATAGTCGATCTTATCCATATCCAGCACTTTTCCGGTATCCTTTTCCACCAGCCTGGTGGCGTCCTGGATGACCGTCAGCGTGCGCAGGCCGAGGAAATCCATCTTCAGAAGCCCAAGCTCCTCCAGCGTCGTCATGGTAAACTGTGTGGTGATGGAGCCGTCGCTTCCGCGCGAGAGCGGCACGTACTCATCCGCCGCCTTCTGGCAGATCACGACGCCCGCCGCGTGCATGGAGGTGTGACGCGGCAGACCCTCCAGACGCTTCGACATGTCGATCAGCCGGTGCATCTGCGGATCTTCTTCATAAATTTTGCGCAGCTCGCTGTTCTCCTGCAGCGCCTTGTCCAGCGTGATATTTAATTCCTGCGGCACCATTTTTGCTACGGAATCCACAACGGAGTAGGGGATGTCCATAACGCGCCCGACGTCGCGGATAACGCCGCGCGCCGCCAGCGTACCGAAGGTGACGATCTGCACAACGCGGTCCTTGCCGTATTTGCGCACTACGTAGTCAATAACCTCCTGCCTGCGTTCAAAGCAAAAATCAATATCAATATCCGGCATGGAAACGCGCTCCGGGTTGAGGAATCGTTCAAACAGCAGGTTGTATTTGATCGGGTCAAGCTTCGTGATGCCAAGCGTGTAGGATACCAGGCTCCCCGCCGCCGAACCGCGCCCCGGACCGACGCTGATGCCGTGGTCGCGCGCGTAGCGGATGAAATCCCACACGATCAGGAAGTAATCGACATAGCCCATCTTCTTGATAATGCCAAGCTCGTAATTGAGTCTTTCCTTCAGCTCCGCGGCTTTTTCCGGCGGATAGCGCAGCGCAAGCCCATCGAAGCAGAGCTTATTGAGATATTCCCACGCCGTGTAACCCTCCGGCACATCAAAGTGCGGCAGCTTTGTGACGCCGAACTCGATCTCCACGTTGCAGCGATCGGCAATCTTCTGCGTATTTTCCAGCGCCTGCAGCGCATACGGAAAAAGCTGCGCCATCTGCTCCGGCGATTTCACATAATACTGTCCGCCCTCGTAGCGCATACGATCCTCGTCCTGCAGCTTCTTGCCGGTCTGGATGCAGAGCAGAATGTCGTGCGCCTCGGCGTCAGACGCCAGCGTGTAATGCACGTCGTTCGTCGCCACCAGCTCAATGCCGGTCTCCGCGCTCATGCGCAGAAGCTGCTGGTTGACGATCTGCTGGTTGGCGATCCCATGATCCTGCAGTTCCAGGAAGAAATTGCCCTTGCCGAAAATCTCCTGGTACTGCAGCGCGATCTTTTTGCCCTCGTCGTACATGCCGCGCACCAGATAACGCGGTATTTCCCCCGCAAGGCAGGCGCTCAGCGCAATGATGCCCTCGTGGTACTGCTGCAGAATTTCCTTATCGACACGCGGTTTGTAATAGTAACCCTCCACAAAGCCCGCCGAGACGATCTTGATCAGATTGGCATAGCCGACGTTGTTTTCCGCCAGCAGCACCAGATGATAGTAACGGTCCTCACCGCCGGTATTCTCACGGTCAAACCGGGAATTTGGCGCAACGTACACCTCGCACCCGAGGATTGGCTTGATACCCTCCGCGCGCGCCGCCCGGTAAAAGTCGATCACGCCGTACATTGCGCCGTGGTCGGTGATCGCCGCGCTGTTCATGCCAAGCTCCTTCACCCGCGCCACATATTCTTTTATTTTATTCGAACCGTCCAGGAGGCTGTACTCCGTATGGACATGTAAATGCGTAAAATTCACGTTTGTACCTCCGAATGCATTGCAGCAAAAAACCGCCGTAAAATAATATACCCATAGTATACCATTTTACAGCGGTCTTTTCATCTCTTTTTTGAAATTACTATTCACAGTGAATAGTAAATCTTAGCTGTTCATCATATAGGAGATCAGCTTTTCGATGTCCTCCGGCTCGTATGCCAGAATCTCCAGCTCCGGAATCTCTCCGTTGGAGAAGATGTTTGCCAGGGAAACGTACTGGCAGAGCTTGGATTTGAGGTTCAGTCTGTCGCCCTCACCCGTTACCAGCTCGACCTTACCCTTGCAGCTGTCGATCACTTCAAAAAATCTATTGATATCGGTAATATTCTGTACTTTCATACGTTTACTCCTTCCTTTCCCTCTTGTTTGTTACTTTTTTATCATACCCCACAAATTGCGTATTTACAAGGGGTTCCGGAAGATTCTCCCTTTTTTACAAGTGATTCGGGAGAGCGCTGTTTTTACTTCAGTGCAATTACCTCAATTTCCAGCAGAACATCTTTCGGAAGTCGTGCAACTTCCACACAGGAGCGCGCCGGATACGGCTTTGTAAAATACTCCGCATAAATCTCATTGATTCTGCCAAAATCATTCATTTCCTTGATAAATACCGTTGTTTTTACCGCCTGCGCCATGGAAGTCCCCGCCGCTTCCAGCAGGTTTGCAAGATTTGAAAACGCCTGTCTTGCCTGTGCCTCCACGCCCGCCGGGATTTCACCGGTGGCCGGATCTACCGGGATCACGCCGGAGGTGTATACCATCCCGTTCACCTCGATCGCCTGGGAATACGGTCCGATTGCCGCCGGTGCCTTTTCTGTGCTGATTACCTGTTTCATCGCTGTTTCCTCCTTGATAAGTTTATTTTATTTTTCGGATCGAACGCTCCGTGATTTCCACGCGCCCCTCTTTTAAAAGCCTGCCGACGCCGCGCTTAAAGGCGTTTTTGCTCAGTCCGAGCTCGCGTTTGATCACCTCCGGCGACGCTTTATCGCCAAACGGAAGCACGCCGTCAAATTCTTCGATCACTTTCATAATGTTTTCGGCGTCTTCGTCCATCTGCAGATATGCTTTTTCACGCGCCGAAAGATTCAGCTTTCCATCCTCTTTCACTTCCGTGACACGCGCCTGGATCGTATCGCCGATAAAGAAACGCCCCGCCGCCTCTTTTCTGGGAATCAAGCCGGAATAGCGGTTGTCCACCGCCACAAATACGCCGAATTCCTCGCTGATCTGGTAAATGGTTCCGGTAACGTGGTCATCCTTCTTATAGGAAGAATCGGTACGAAGGTACGGATAAACGTTCATGGTTGCGCAAAGGCGACTGCTCTTATCGATATAAAGCGCAACCAGGCATTCCTGCCCGGCGCGCACCTTTGCCGTCTGCTGCCTGAACGGAAGCAGAAGATCCTTTTCCAGTCCCCAGTCGAGAAACGCGCCGATGGACGCAACCTGCGCCACCTTCAAAACGGCAACCTCTCCAACTGTCAGCGCCGGTTCCCTTCTTGTTGCGATCAGACGGTCTTTGGAATCCTTATATAAAAAGACCTCCAGCTCGGCTCCGATCCCGGCATCCGACGGAACCTCTTTTTTCGGGAGCAGCACACGCTCCTGCGGGTTTTCCTTTTCTCCAAGATAAACCCCGAAATCTGCCTTTTTCAGAATCGTTAATTTCTGTTTCTTTCCTAACTCCAGCATAATCCTCTCCCTGCCCTGATACTTTTGCTCTGATCCCCTCATTGAAGCGCTTCCGCAGAAAATTCCACGACCGCAAATGGTTTTTCATCACTTCCGCAAAGGCTCACCGTACAGCGCTGCGGCTCTGTGTGCACAAACGGCACGATAATGTCGTGCAGAACAGCAGCCTTGCGGTATTCCACACGAATCTGCTTTACTTCAAAATTTTCCGGCAGATACTCCTCTGCCATCAGAATATACTGCCCATTATTCACGTGATGATTGGTGTCCAGATGACTGCGCATCACCGGAAAGCTGTCCTTCTCCGTGCTCTCCTCCGGTACGGAAATCTTGCGCGAAAACGCTCCCAGCGGCAGCGCCTCTTCCATCTCATACGCCGCCAGAACATCCTTGTCAACCCGGCACGGATGCCCGCTCTCCACATTCAGATAAATCCACACGGAATCCGCGCTCGCCAGTGTCTTTCCCTCACCATCCAGCATCCGGAAATTACGGTTGCCGAAAAATCCTTTAAAATCATACGGCCACGTTTCTGTAATAATCTCTTCCCCAAGCTGCGGCAGCCTGTCAATGACGATCTTCCAGGATGCCAGAAGCCATGCCCGGCGCCGCTCGCCAAGCCTGTCCAGTCCCACGCCAAGCTCCTCTGACTGAAACGTGCTGCAGTCCTGGAAGTAGTTCACCAGACCGGGCAGCGTAAGCTTCTTATCCTCGCCGATCTCGCTGTAGCGGATACGGCTGCGGTATTGATAACTCATGCAAATCATCCCTTCTGTAATATGCAGGTGTAAAAAAAGAGCTGCTTCAGCAACTCTTTATACTCCATATCAGCTGTAAACGCATCCAGTTTATCACACAATTTCACAATGTGCAAGGGAACATTCTCGCGTTTTTGTCCAACTTACTGTTCACGTCGTTCACAGCAACCTAACTTACGGATCGTCCCTTACGGCCCGCAGCCTTGCCGCCTGATCAAGAATTTCTCTCCGCTCCTTTTCCAGAAAAAGCACATCACTATGGGCAAAATAGCGGTCACATCCGTATTTGCTTATAAACTCTGCCGCTGATGGATTCTGCAGCAGATCCGATGTAAGGAGCGTCAATTCCATTCCTTCGCCAAATGCCTGTTCCGCAAAGGAAAATCCCCTGTCCAGAGCCGCTGATACCTCCTGCACACATACGGACAATTTTTCCTTCTCTGCTATCCAAAAACTTTTCAGTATTTCTGTCATCTCTTCTTTCTTCCTGCATCGTATCTCCCGTATTTTCTGATCACAGGAACGTATCACATGCTGTACAAATTTTTCTTCCGTTAATTCTTCCTCTGCGACAAGCTCTGCCTGGCTTTTGACCAGAAACGCTTTCTCCCGCTGTTCCATCCATTCATGAAATCCTTCTTCCGTATGTTCCCACTGTTCCAGCGCATCACTCAAATGACGTACGATAAGACTCTTTCTTTTATATGTTTCAAAATATGTGTTCCAGCCGTCAACGATCATTCCAGTTACCGCCAGGCGCTCATCTGCATTTCCTTTTGCTGCCAGACATGCCAATTTCTGAAGCTTTGTCTCGCTGCAGCTTCCCTGCAAAATTTCCATGATCCTGTAATCCTGCAGATATTTCCTGTACAGCACATAATAGGAAGAAAAATCTCCTGCAATTGCGGGATCCCGGATATATTCCGGAATTACTTTGTACGCATCCTCGATCCCCATTTCTTCATAGCTTTGAAGAATCACAGATAAATCTTCCCATCCTCTTGCTGTGACAAAATGTTTCTCCGCTCCGGTATCCTTCACATAATAAAACCTGTCCGGATGCATATTCAGCCACGAAAGAATAGCCGGATGAACGTTGTGTCCATATGCATATTCCTTCCATACCTCGTAGTCTTCTTTGATGTCCATCATGCGGACGCGGTCCAGCGTGACAATATCAAATTCTCTTGCCGTATGATTATATTCCTGCGGATTTCCCGCTGCTATGATCACCCAGCCCTTCGGCACTCTGTGCGCCCCAAAGGTCTTATTTTGCAAAAACTGAAGCATGGTCGGGATTAAAGTCTCCGATACGCAGTTGATCTCATCAATAAAAAGAAGTCCTTCCCTGCATCCGGATCGTTCCATGCACTCATACACGGACGAAATAATCTCGCTCATCGTATATTCTGTTGCTGTAAAGGTTTCCCCCTCATACTCTTTTTTTATAAGAACGGGGAGCCCCACTGCGCTCTGCCTCGTATGATGCGTCATTGTATAAGCTACAAAACCGATGCCAAGCTCATTTGCAGCCTGATTTACAATTGCCGTCTTTCCGATCCCAGGCGGTCCTATCAGCAGGATCGGTCTCTGCCTGACCGTCGGTATCCTGTAATTTCCCACATCATCTTTTCTCAGATATGCCTTTACTGTATTTTTGATCTCTTCTTTTGCTTCCTTAATATTCATAGCTCCTCCAGATCAAACTTCTGTGCCCATGCAGGCGCTTTCTGATACCCGCTTTTTTTATGATAAAAAATAAATGCCGTCTGATAATCTGTTTTTTCTGTGGGGTAAATACCGTCTCCGTCTGTAAAATACATCAGACATTTCAGATTTTTCAGTTTCTTCTCCCTGCGAAGCTCTTCCACATAACGAAAAACAGGCTGAAAATCCGTATCACCTCTTCCATGTATCACCAGATGAGCCATATATTCTTTCCATTCCTTTTCACAGCTAATGTGCACCGCGTCCTGCACCATCAGATCACACTGCAGGATATATACATTCATTTTACGAAAAAAATTCTCCCCGTCACGGAATATACTGTAAACTTCCTCCATAAAACGGCGTACGGTATCCGTCTTGCAGGAGCCTGATGTATCAATTGCAATCACAAGCTCCTGAAGCTTCCTCACCTCACTGTATTCCGGATGCTCTACAAGCAGCATATTGCCGTAATGTTCCAATCCAAACAGATAAGGAATATAATCGATTTCTTCCATATCCATCTGCATTTCTTCTCCTGTCTCGGCAAACCGGCGCAGAAAACGGCGAAAATCTGCCCTTCCGCCCTTATGGATATGCAGCGCTTCCAGATCACTGTCTGATTTTCCACCGGATTTACGGAGGCCTCCGCCGGATCCGGCTCTGCCGGTTTTTGAAATTCGATCCCAGTATTGTCTCACATCTTTTGCTGTTTTCTTCTTATCCGATAAATTCCAGTATCGGTGGTCATCCACCTGATACTGTGCTTCCATTTCTCTTAATGTTTCTTCCGAAAGAGAATTTTGAAGCAGTACCCGGTAAATAAGTTCCGGGCGTATTTCATCCTGGTCTTCCTGACGTATGGTATCATGTTCCCGGATTGTAGGAAGCTTAGGCTGTGTGCCATTTATTTTTTGCGTCAAACGCTTTACTGCCATGTCACAGGCAAGATTCCACAGACGCTTATCCGGCATGGACGCCGTTATCGTATGAAGGAACAGGTCATGCATCATCATATGCAGAAGTAAATGCTCTGTCTCATCCATGGAAATACAGAATTTTTCAATCAAAAAACCGGGATTGAAATAAACCGTATTCTCCCTTTTGTACAGATGAACGTCTTTGCTTTTCCTGAATTCAAGCCCACACAAATACGGACGGAAAAAAGGATATTTTCCGCTCAGTGACAATATGGTCAGATCCCAGATTCTTTTGCAGATCCGTTCCTCTTTATTTTGAATATCTCCTATATTCTCAAAGGTTTCTTTTGGACTGCTTTCTTTCTTTTTATCTGCATCGCTGCAGCGCTTTTGCTCAAGAAGAACGGCTGTTATTTCTGTCCGGTGTTCTTTTCCTGCTTTTGCAATCATTTCATCTATGATCGTTTCCGTCATCCATCCTGTGGCAAGGAGGTTCCGCAATTTATCTGCAGCATTCTCGCTGATCAGAACACTGGCAGCAGGCCGGATCCTCTGACGCAGATAAAAGCCCAGACGTTCCTTCCATTCCCCTTCGGACTTATCAAAATATTCCAATGCAATTTTCAATTTCTGCGGCGGCTGTTTTGTCTCCAGAAACTTTTTCTTCCATTCCTCCATCATTGGCTCCCGACAAATTCTGTTTTCCTGCCCATTATTGTAACAAATATCTGCCGGATTGACAATCTATTTGACAGCATGCGAAAAACCGTGCATAATAAAAGTTACTGTTCACTCCGTTCGCAGTAACCTTCGCAAATCCATTTAAAATTCGCTTC
>OGWU01000281.1_pt1 | contig 34449 bp, 30 predicted proteins | sample 1576071 | NCBI WGS metagenome assembly OGWU01 (sample SAMEA3541582, study PRJEB24748) | human gut metagenome | biome: human gut; feature: human-associated habitat; material: faeces | place: China | collected 2012
GGACACCGGCGGTTCTATCCGCCAGCCAAGCTCGTTCTGCGGAGTCACCGGCATCAAGCCTACCTACGGCACCGTATCGCGTTACGGGCTGATCGCCTATGGTTCGTCGCTCGATCAGATCGGACCGGTCGCGAAGGATGTGAGCGACTGCGCGGCGATCCTGGAGGTGATCGCTTCTTACGATAAAAAAGACAGCACTTCGATTAAACGAGACGACTGCGATTTTACAGCGGCGCTGACGGACGATGTGAAGGGCATGAAAATCGGGATCCCGCGCGACTATTTCGGCAGCGGGCTGAATGAAGAGGTGAAGCGTGCGATCCTGGCGGCGGCGGATGTACTGCGGGAGAAGGGAGCCGAGGTGGAGGAATTTGATTTAAGCCTTGTGGAATATGCGATCCCGGCATATTACACCATCGCATCGGCGGAGGCAAGCTCTAACCTTTCGCGCTTCGACGGCATCAAGTACGGGTACCGTGCAAAGGAGTATGAGGGACTGCATCAGATGTATAAAAAGAGCCGTTCGGAGGGCTTCGGACCGGAGGTAAAGCGGCGTATCATGCTCGGCTCCTTCGTGCTCAGCTCTGGTTATTACGATGCATATTATTTAAAAGCGCTGCGCACAAAGGCGCTGATCAAACAGGCGTTTGATAAGGCATTTGCAAAATACGATGTGATATTAGGACCGGCAGCGCCCTCGACAGCGCCAAAGCTGGGAGAGAGCCTCTCCGATCCGCTGCAGATGTATCTCGGCGATATTTACACGATCTCGGCAAATCTTGCCGGCATACCGGGCATCAGCGTGCCCTGCGGAAAGGACGGCAAAGGTCTGCCGATCGGGATGCAGCTTCTCGGCGACTGCTTCCAGGAGAAGAAGATCCTCCGGGCGGCTTACAGCTTTGAGTGCAGCCGCACTTACGAGGCGCCGGCGTTTGCGGGAAAGGCGGTGGAGTAAATGGGAAAGCAATATGAGACAGTCATTGGCCTGGAGGTTCATGTGGAGCTTGCGACAAAGACGAAGATTTTCTGCGGCTGCTCCACGCAGTTCGGCGGAGCGCCCAATACGCACACCTGTCCGGTCTGCACCGGGATGCCCGGCTCGCTTCCGGTGTTAAATAAGCAGGTGGTAGAGTATGCGCTCGCCGTTGGTCTGGCGACCAACTGCCAGATCAACCAGCACTGCAAATTTGACCGCAAAAACTACTTTTACCCGGACAATCCGCAGAATTATCAGATTTCACAGCTTTACCTGCCGATCTGTCACGACGGCGGGATCGAGATCGAAACGGCGGCCGGCAAAAAGATTGTCGGCATTCATGAGATCCACATGGAGGAGGACGCCGGAAAGCTCATTCACGACGAATGGGAGGACTGTTCCCTGGTGGACTTCAACCGCAGCGGCGTGCCGCTGATCGAGATCGTTTCGGAGCCGGATATGCGCAGTGCGGACGAGGTGATTGCCTATCTCGATAAGCTGCGCCTGATCATCCAGTATCTTGGAGCTTCCGACTGCAAGCTGCAGGAGGGTTCCATGCGTGCGGATGTCAACCTCTCGGTGCGCGAGGCGGGGGCGGAGAAATTCGGCACCCGCACGGAGATGAAGAATCTGAATTCGTTTAAGGCGATCGCCCGCGCGATCGAGAATGAGCGGGAGCGTCAGATCGACCTTATCGAGGCTGGCAGAGAAGTGGTGCAGGAAACACGCCGCTGGGACGATACGAAGGAATACTCCTATGCAATGCGCTCTAAGGAGGATGCGCAGGACTACCGCTATTTCCCGGATCCCGATCTGACGCCGGTGTATATCAGCGACGAGTGGATCGCACGCGTACGCGCCGCACAGCCGGAGCTGCGAACGGAAAAGCTGCAGCGCTACAGGGAGGAATTTGCGATCCCGGACTATGATGCAGGCATCCTCACCTCATCGAAGCGCCTTGCGGATCTCTTTGAGGAGGCGACGGCGATCTGCAAAAAGCCGAAGAAGGTCTCCAACTGGCTGATGGGCGAGACGCTCCGCCTGTTAAAGGAGCGCGGGCAGGAGCCGGAGGAGCTGCGCTTCTCGCCGGAGAATCTGGCGAAGCTGGTAAATCTTGCGGATGCGGGAGCTGTGAACAATCAGGTGGCAAAAGAGGTTTTTGAAAAAATCTTCACGGACGATATTGACCCGGAGAAATATGTGGAGGAGCACGGGCTGAAAACTGTCAGCGACGAGGGTGCGCTCAGAAGCGTCGTTGAGGCGGTGATCACGGCAAATCCGCAGTCTGTGGCGGACTATAAGGGCGGCAAGGAGAAGGCGATCGGCTTCCTTGTCGGGCAGACGATGAAGGCGATGAAGGGCAAAGCGGATCCGGGAGCCGTCAATAAAATGCTGAAGGAAATATTATCCAGATAAGACAGGGCTTGTTTTTTTGCAGAAGAGCAGATATACTATCTTGTGAGAAAGGGGAACTTTCATGAAGAGAAGTATATCTGTTTTTTTGTTAATGATGACACTGTTTGTTATGACCGGATGCAGCCGTGCGACGATGAACGCACAGATTGCGGAAAGTATCGGCACGCTTGGTCAATATGAGAATAATGAGCCGGTGGAGACGCCGAAGATGAAGGCGCAGCGTGAGATACAGGAGCAAAAAGAGGCGGCCGAGGAGGATGTGACAGGACATCTTAATACGGCGGCGCGTCTGGCTGCCTCCTACGATTATACGGCGGCGCTGGAGGAGATCGCGAAGATCAGCGAGGAACATGCGGAAGACGACCGCGTGATCAGCGCAAAGATCGAGTATCAGCGCCTGCTCGGACAGATGGTGGAGTACGGCGGAGATGTCGCGCATTTTTCGGTGAAGACGCTGGTGGCGGATCCGTCGCGCGCATTTGACGGAGATGATATGTCCTCCTATTATAATAACTGGACGCTGACAGTGGATGAGTTTAAGGCGATCCTGCAGTCGCTTTACGACCGCGGATATGTGCTGATGGATGTTCACGAGAAGGTGGTGGATATCCAAAATGAGGACGGGACGACCAGCTTTGCCGTCAATACGCCGTCTGTCCCGGAGGGAAAGACGCCGATGGTGCTTTCCTTCACGGAGGCAAATTACTATGATTATCAGCAGGGGGACGGGTTTGCGGGCAGACTGGTGCTGGATGAGAATGGCAATGTGATGAATGAGTACACGGACGCCTCCGGGCAGACGCTTATCGGAGCGTATGATGTGATTCCGATCGTGGATGAATTTGTGGAGGAGCACCCGGATTTTTCCCTGCGCGGGGCGAAGGGAATTGTTTCTGTCACAGGCTATGAGGGCGTGTTTGGCTATGGGATCGAGACTGGAGCAAGCACGATCGCGGCAATCGCGGACCGCCTGAAGGAGACCGGATGGGAGATTGCCTGCCAGGGCTTTTCCGACAACACCATGGAGAGCGACCTGGATCTGGATGAGCTGGAGGACGATCTGGATACGTGGAGCAGTAAGATTGGCTCGCTTGTGGGCGATACCGATCTTCTGATCTATCCGTACGGTGAGGAAGTGACTGCCGGGACGGCAAAACAGGAGCTGCTGCTGGAGAAGGGCTATCAGTTCTTTTTCAGCATCTGGACGACGGCGGATTTTATTGAGGTTCAGCCGGACTATGTGCGGCAGACACGCAGAACGCTGGATGGTTATGATCTTTATATGTATGCCGACTATCTGACTGACTTTTTTGATGTGGATGAGATCTTTGATAAAACCAGACCGGCATTCGAATAATTACAGAAACCTTACACAAACTTAAAAAAAACTTATTATCTTCCCTCTTTACAAATGGAGGAAATTCCTCTATACTGGAACTACATCTTGCGAAAAAATTAAAATGTCATACCAGATATAGTAATATAGGAGGAAATGAAATGTATGTGATCAAAAAAGACGGGACCCGGGAAGAGTTTAATGTTGAGAAAATCGTCGTTGCAGTAAACAAATCCGCCGCCCGCGCATTATATAAGTTTAAGCCGGAGGAAATTAAAGAGTTGTGCGAGTATGCGACCAGACGCGCGCAGGAGATGGGCAAGGAGGGCATCACGATCCAGGAGATGCACAACATCGTGGAGAGCGCGCTGGAGAAGGTAAGCCCGGCGGTCGCAAAGAGCTACCGCGACTACCGCAACTATAAAGTGGATTTCATTCATATGATGGATGATGTCTACACGAAGAGCCAGTCTATCCGCTACATCGGCGACAAGAGCAACGCCAACACGGACAGCGCGCTGGTGGCGACGAAGCGCAGCCTTATCTTCAATGAGCTGAATAAAAATCTCTATCAGAAGTTTTTCATGACGCGCGACGAGCGTCAGGCATGTAAGGATGGCTATATTTACATTCATGATCAGTCTGCGCGTCTGGATACCATGAACTGCTGCCTGTTTGACGTCGGCTCTGTTTTAAAGGGCGGCTTCGAGATGGGAAATGTCTGGTATAACGAGCCGAAGACGCTGGATACGGCGTTTGACGTGATGGGCGACATCGTGCTGAGCACAGCGGCGCAGCAGTACGGCGGCTTTACGGTGCCGGAGGTCGACAAGATCCTCGCGCCCTATGCAGAGAAGAGCTACAAAAAATATGTGGAAGAATTTCTGAAATACATGGATGCCTCCTGGGACGGCGTTCAGGAGCGGGCGAAGCAGTATGCGCTCGATAAGGTGAAGCGCGATTACGACCAGGGCTGGCAGGGCATCGAGTACAAGCTGAACACGGTCGGTTCTTCCCGCGGGGATTATCCGTTTGTCACCATGACGCTCGGGCTGGGGCAGTCTGATTTTGAGCGTATGTGCAGCATCTCGCTGCTGAATGTACATAAAGAGGGACAGGGCAAGCCGGGCAACAAAAAGCCGGTGCTGTTCCCGAAAATCGTATTTTTATTCGATGAGAACCTGCACGGCGACGGCAAGCCGTGCGAGGATGTGTTTGAGGCGGGACTGGAGTGCTCTGCAAAGACCATGTATCCGGACTGGCTTTCCCTCTCCGGCAAAGGCTATGTGGCGAGCATGTATAAGCAGTACGGCCGCGTGATCAGTCCGATGGGCTGCCGGGCGTTTTTGAGCCCCTGGTATGAGCGCGGGGGAATGCACCCGGCGGATAAGGATGATAAGCCGGTATTTGTCGGACGCTTTAATGTGGGCGCTGTCAGCCTGCATCTGCCGATGATCCTGGCGAAATCCCGCCAGGAGAGCCGCGATTTTTACGAGGTGCTGGATTATTATCTGGAGATGATCAGAGGTATCCACATCCGCACCTACGAATATCTTGGCGAGATGCGTGCCTCCACGAACCCGCTCGCTTACTGCGAGGGCGGCTTCTACGGCGGACACCTCGATCCGAGAGATAAGATCAAGCCGCTCTTAAAGCCGATGACGGCCTCCTTTGGCATCACTGCCTTAAACGAGTTGCAGGAGCTTTATAATGGCAAATCCATTGCCGAGGACGGGCAGTTTGCGCTGGAGGTTATGCAGTATATTAATAAGAAGGTAAATGAGTACAAGGAGGCGGACGGCTGGCTGTACGCAATCTACGGTACTCCTGCGGAGAGTCTCTGCGGGCTGCAGGTGGAGCAGTTCCGCAGGCAGTACGGCATCGTGGAGAATGTTTCCGACCGCCCGTACGTGAGCAACAGCTTCCACTGCCACGTGACGGAGGATCTTTCCCCGATCCAGAAGCAGGATCTGGAGGGGCGCTTCTGGGATCTGTGCAACGGCGGCAAGATCCAGTATGTGCGCTATCCGATCGACTATAATAAAGAGGCGATCAAAAGTCTCATCCTGCGTGCGATGAAGCTGGGTTACTATGAGGGCGTCAACCTTTCACTCGCCTACTGTGACGACTGCGGTCACCAGGAACTGGAGATGGATGTCTGCCCGAAGTGCGGTTCCAAAAACCTTACAAAGATTGACCGCATGAACGGCTATCTTTCCTACAGCCGCGTACACGGCGATACAAGGCTGAACTCCGCGAAGATGGCGGAAATCGCGGAGCGCGTATCGATGTAGGAGTGTTTGCGATTCACTCTGGCATTTGGAGTTCCCTGGCAAATGTTGTGACTATATATCTGATCTGTATGGTAGTTTCTGACGGAGGAATCTGATTCCTCCGTCTTTTTTTGCCGTGCATTCGAAGGAAGCTGCCGGTGGCAGGTCCTGTAGGTCCTAAAAGTTTATAAAAATTTTATAAGTTTTGTTTTTCTTTTATACCTGTCTTACGCAATCATCAATCATTTTCCACACCGGCTTTTTAAAATAAGAAATCAGGAAGGCAGTCAGACACCGCTAGGACGTGAGGGTGGTGTGATGCCGGAAAAAACTTACAGAAAGGCAGGAAAAAGATATGGGACATGGATGGAGAAAAAGGGGATGCGCACGGATTTGTGCGGCGGCACTTATGGGCGTACTGGCGGCAGGCGGCGGCCAGACGGCGTTTGCGGCTGAGGCTGACACGATGACGGAAGCGGATGCAAAGGACGATGCGGGAACAGATGCAGGGACAGAAACGGCAGCAGGCGCACAGAACGGCATCGACATGACGACTGATTATCCGGGCATCACGGTGAAAGCGGGCGAGAGCGTCAGCTTTGGGCTGGATTTTGCAAGTCTTTCCGGAGACAGCTACGATGCGTCGCTTTCCATCGAGTCTATCCCGGAGGGCTGGGAGGGCTACTTCAAGAGCAGCAGCAGCGAAATCTCAATGGTACATGTAGATGCAGAATCAGAGTTTGCAGACTCGGAGCTTGCCACCTTCAGCCTGACGCTTCCCGATGAGGTGGAGGAGGGCACCTACAATGTTACCCTGAAAGCAGATGCCGGCAGCGGAGCTTCCGACACCTTACAGCTTGAAATTAACGTGACAGAAACGGAGAACGGACAGAGCAGCTTAACGTCCGAATATCCGGAGCAGCAGGGGGCTTCCGGGACGAGCTTCAGCTTCGACGTCACACTGGTGAACAACCGCGGAATAGAGCAGACCTACAGTCTTGCGGCGGAGGCGGAGAGCGGCTGGCAGGTATCCTTTACCCCATCCGGTGAGAGCACTCAAGTGGCGAGCATCACGGTGGAGCCGGGCTCCAGCCAGGGGCTGACGGTGGACGTGACGCCGCCGGAGACCATTAAGGAGGGCGAATACACGATTCCCTGCACGGCGATTTCCGCAAATGAAACGCTGTCTGCAGAGCTGAAGGTGACGATCACCGGCTCCTACGAGGTGCAGTTATCCACACCGACCGGCAATCTGAGCATGGACGCTTATGCAAACCAGGAAAAGGCGGTGACGTTAAGCGTGATCAATAACGGAAATGTGGATCTGAGCAATTTAAATCTGACCTCATCTGCGCCGACCGACTGGGAGGTACGTTTCGACGAATCGACCATTGAGCTTCTGGAGGCGGGAGCCACGAAGGAAGTGACTGCCTATGTCAAGCCGTCCTCCGATGCGATTACCGGGGACTATGTGACTTCGATCACAGTCAGCAATGACGAGACGACGTCGACGGCGGAATTCCGCATATCGGTAAAAACACAGACGCTCTGGGGAATCGTTGCGGTTGCGATCATCATTGCGCTGCTTGCAGGACTGGGCTTTTTGTTTAAGAAGTATGGAAGAAGGTAGCATATGGAACAGAAAATAATAGAGATGCAGGGACTCACAAAGCATTATGGAAACAAAATTGCGGTAAACAACCTCGATCTTTCCATATGCCAGGGGGAAATCTTCGGTCTGCTCGGTCCGAATGGTGCATAGATTTATAGACAACTTTGCCTAAAGAATTGATACCAACACGCCGCTAGTCATTACACGGCGTTGTTGGACTTTATCAGTACAAGATTATGTTGATTGTTCTCGATAAACTCAACAATTCGCTTGTGTTGGTCGGCAAAGTTAAATTGAATTGTAATCTCGTTGTTTTCGTGGACGTATATAGTATCAATCAATTCTACCAGAAGTCCACGGTCAAGGCTTTTCACATTCTTATGTTTTAAGAATGTTGTCAGATAAGGGTTGTCATTCCCTACGCCCTTTTCTGATAGCTGAATTTCTGTTTGCAGGCTGGCAATTATGCCTTTTACCTGTTCTGCCTGCTGTTCAAACTTGGCTTTCATTCTCACATATTCAGCACGGGTTATGTCCCCACATTTCCAGTCCATATAAAGGTTATCTGTAACGCAGGTGAGTTTTTCTAGCTCCTTGTTGCGGTCTTTCAAAAGCTGCTGTAACCGTTTTGATTGGGTGCAGATTGTAGAAGTGTTATTGATTTCCTTTACTACCTCTGCCATATCCCCAACAAGGGAGATTTGCGCCTGTATTGCTTTCAATACTGCTTCGTACAAGACTTCTTCCTTTATGACGTGCCGGGTGCATTTGTCCTTTGACTTAAAGACGTATGTACTGCAAACATAATAAACATAGGTCTTGTTTGGTCTGCGGTTCGTCCGTCTTGCCATTGAGCGTTGACAGTCAGCACATTTTATCAGCCCGGAGAAAAGATAAAGCTGTTTCTTGCCCGGTGCGGTGCGGGTGTCCCGTTCTTGTAGCCGCTGCGCCTTGTCGAATGTTTCCCGGTCAATGATTGGTTCGTGGGTGTTCTCCACAACAAACCATTCTTCTTTAGGCGGTGCAATTTTCTCATGCACTTTGTAGCTGATTACCCGCTGTTTTCCCTGTACCATGTTGCCTATATACATTTCATTTTTTAGGATAGTACAGACGGTAGTAATTCCCCACATACCGTCATTTTTGCTTATTCTCGGTGTCTGCAAATTCAAGCCCTTGCTGTGCTTGTAAGCGGTGGGGGTGGGTATTCCCATTTCGGTCAGCTTTTTTGTAATGCCTAACTTGCTCATGCCCTCATCAACGAACCAGTGAAAAATGTTCCTTACTACCTCGGCGGCTTCTTCATCAATCACAAATGCGTTTTTGTCCTCCGGGTCTTTCTTGTACCCATAAGGAGCAAATGCGCCGATAAATTCGCCTTTCCTGCGCTTGGTGTTGAACGTCCGGCGTATGTCGTTGGAAGTCCTTGCGGCGTAACGGTCATTCATCAGCCCGGTAATGGGTACTTCCATTCCCTGTACTGCGTCCGGGTTCTTGAATGTGTCAAGTGACGGGTCGCCAATGCTGATAAAGCGTACCCCGTATAAAGGGAATACCTTTTCCAGAAAATAACCTTGGTCGGAATAGTTGCGGAAAGCCCTTGATAACGTCTTACAGATGATACAGTTGACCGTTCCGGCTTCCACGTCATGTATCAGCCGTTGAAATTCGGGGCGTTCATAGTCCGTCCCGGTTAGTCCGTCATCTGCGTAAACATCAACAATGATATACTCGCCCTCGAAAAATTCTTCGATATATTCCGTGATGATTTTTCTCTGGTTAGTTACGCTCAAACTTTCGTCGTTCCCGTCGTCTTTGGATAGTCTTATGTAGACAGCAATCCTCCATACAATACGGCTTATAGTGGGTTGGTTGTTCTGTGATTTTCTAATGCGTGGCATTGTTCCTCCAATCCCCCTATAATCACACGTCTATTATACCATAGGACGGAGATTATTACAGCATTTTTCAACATATTTTTAACCTTTTTTCAGACTGCCGAAAAAGCTGATTAAGTGTGAATTGAGGTCATTTCCCGCAGGCGCAAAGCAAAGACGGACGACTGTTTCCCCACAACGGAAGCAATACGGGTTCTTTATCTGTTCAAGGTACGCTTTCATGCGTTCCGTGGCAGAAAGCCCCGTATCTATGGAAACATGATTTATGTCTGTCAGTTGTGCGGGGTCGGTTTTATCTGCCCCCTGCCTGCTCATAAAATCCAGTTGCTTACTGTTTATCATTGGCAGCCCTCCTTTCAGAATATCTTCGGATTGCTGTTGTTGATTTTTAGAATGGGCGAAACGGACGGCTTGGCAGCTCCACGGGACTTTAACCCCTCTCATTCTTATGAGTAGCCGTGTCATACGGGTGTATCATTATACCAATGTGCGGGTCATGGCGGCGGCAGCTTCCACTTTGCCGCCTGCGGTTCACTGATAGTATCGCTCGCCCTTTGCCGGGGTCTTGGCGTATCAGCCCGCAGGCTCGCCGTACATTGAACGTGTCCGATTGCCCTATGCTGCGCCATGCGCTTTCTTTGTCAAAGTTCCGGGGCTTGTCTTGTCAGCCCGCAAAGGCATACCATGAAGATATGCTTTTGCGGAATGGCAAGAAACGGCGGGCGGTCAGCCCGCCCGTGCGTTCCTGCTTCCAGAGGGAAAGGGGTATCTTCCGTTATGCCACTTTAAAGGTCGGGATTTTAGCTATCAGCTTGGTTTCCAGTCGGCGGCGTAATTCCTCGTCAATGTAGGCAACGGGCTTTCCCTGCTCGTCATACATGGTTCTGGTTGACAGTGCGGAGATAAAGCCTGCAAAGTGTTCCAGTACCATGTTGATAGCGTCCACGTTGCCGGAAACAGCCGACACAATGACGGGATAGGGCAGCAAGCCGCCCAATGTTTTTTTCCTGCTCTTATTCATCATCATAGCCCTCCATGATTTTTTTTAGCTTCCGCAAGGTGTTCTTCCTGCGGTGTGATACCGTCCTGCGGATAAGGTTCAAATGCGCTGCTATCTCCGGGTCGCTCATATCAAGAAAATAGGAAAGCAGGATAATTTCAAGCCTGTCCTGCGGTAGCGTTTTTAATGCTTCCCCTAATAGTTCATCAGCAACGGCGACTTCAAAGCCTTTAATCTGAAAAAGGTATGTATCTTGAAAATACTTGTCCGATACGGAAAGCTGCTCTACGGTACTTGGCGGCAGTTCGCAGAACAGGACTTCATGCTCCTGTCTGTAATTCAGCCGTCTATGGTAATCGTTCTTTTCGTTCTTTAGGATTTGTTTACAGAAGTGTTCAAATGTCTGTTTCTGTTGCTCCTGCTGTTGTGAATGGGGTTTCATGTGTTTACCTCCCTCTTGCTCTGCCAGAGCCGGGAAATTTGCCCCTCTATTACTTACTACGCACGGAAAGGCAAAACAGGCAATGTTTTTGAAAAAAATTTCAAATAATTTTCAAAAAGCATAAAAAAGCCCGGCTGCGGTCTGTATTCAGTCGGGTGTGCATTAGGTTCTTTTTTCTTGGGTGCGCCGTGGTTCTTCCCGCCGTGGCGTTTGCGGATTTGGGCGGAAAAAATTCTTCTTGTGGCTTGTCCCTTTCCTGTAAAAAATGTTACAGTTTCAATATCACGTTTCTATCAGTTTTCTATCACGATTGCATTAAGATTTTCTGCAAAGAAAGACAATTTCCGCATTGGGGAAAAGAAAAATGATTGTCATGGGGAAGCCCTGCGGCGGCAGGGATAAGGGGAGTAAGGGAAAGAAAAGGCAGCCGGAATTGTCCCGGCTGCCCGTGTGCTTTTTGTCGTCAATCAGAAAAGGTTATCATCTTCGATATGCTCCATAATATCCTCAACATTACAGTGTAGGATATTGCATAGCCTGTCTATCGTGTTGGTCTGTACGTTCCTGTTATGCCGCAGCCTGTCAAGCTGCGAACGGTTGATATTGTAATGCGTGTATAAATCATATTGTGTCACGCCCTTTTTCTGCATAGTTTCCCAAAGACGGTCATACTTTATCATTTTTTCTCCTGCCTTTTTTGAAATTGGTACTTGTATAAAGTCAATTATCCATGTAAAATTAGCCCCATAATAGTGTTCGTGTAACGACACTATCCCATTCACGAAAGGAGATTAAAAAAATGACATTAGAGGATTTTAAAGACTGGCTGTTTGATGTGCTGAATGATTTGGATAGTGATATTGTGGCAGACATTGGCACGGACGATAAATCAAACACGTTCAAGCTAACTATGGTCGGCGGCAGCGTGTTTGAAATTGAGTGCCGGGAAGCAGGGGAATAGGGGGTCTATGGAAAAAAAGAGCAGGAAACTAACAGTGTACGGGGCGACAGGCAAATCTTACCAGACTGTCCCGCAGATCAGATTTGAGGGGCAATGGTTAAAGGCTCTCGGTTTTTCTGTAGGGGACAAGATACAGGTGGATTGTGAGGAAAACAAAATAACTATCTGGAAGCTACCAGAGGGCGGCGAATAACAAAAAGGGGAAAGCCATAAAAAACGGCTCTCCCTTTTTTCATTTTCCGCATATGCAGTTATTTGATTTTTGTCAGTTCCCATACAATCCGTATGCCGTCATGCAGCCCCAATCTGTAAGCAGCTTCGCCGTATGCCGCCCCGTTTGCGGTTATGGCGCATATTGCCCTGTCTACAAGAATACGCTGCTCTTTGTCCAGTCCTGCATTTTGCAGCTCGTCAAACGCTTTATCCTGTTCTTTCAGAGTGGTGCGGTAATGCCTGTTTTTTCTAGCAGCTCTGTCTAATGCCTTGTGCGTCCGTACCCATGCAAGAAGTTCCAGTAAGCTATTTATTTTCACCATGTTCATGTTCCCCCTGTTAATTTGCCTGTCCGTATATCCGGCTTAAAGAAATAAGTCCTGCCCGTAAAATATTTCCGCAGACATTAGAACGCCCAGACGGAAGCCACGCTCAAATTTCTTTTCTGCGTCAATGCAGCTTTCATCAAAGAGTGTGTCTAATAGTTCCGTCAATATTTCTTTTTCCTCGTCATTCAGCTTTTCGGTCAGCTTATCTTGGAGTTCGCAGTTTTTCTCACAAAGTTTTTGGTGCTTGGGGGATTTTTTCCCTGTCACATCATCTACACGGAGTTGGTCGGTCAAAAAGGCTTCTAAGATTTTTCCCATAGTGTTACCCTGTCCTTTCTTTTTCGTCTACATCCGCTTGCAAGACGCAGCCGGACAGTGCTATAATATTTGTGCGGCTCGCCTTGTGCGGGTGGCATAGAGGAAGTGGTGTGAATACGTTTGCCAACGGCACCGCTTCCTTTTCATTTTTCTGCATTGAGAGCCTTAATGCCGTCACGCAATCCCTGTGGGCGTGATACGCCTGCCTGCCGACAATATCGGTCTAACATTTTCAGTTCTTCTTCCGTCAAACGCACGTCAACACGCATAGTCTTAGGATTGTCTGTCGTTGGTCGCCCTCTATGCTTTTCCGGCATACTTCCCTCCTTTCCTTGCCAACAAAATCAGTATAATATAATACCGCCAATAATTCAAGGAATATTTTACCGCCAATAAATATGCCATTTCCTATAATGAAAAAATAGAATTGTCAAAAAATATTTTAAAAGGTTGCCTGTTTTGGGCTTCCATGCGTAGTAAGTTATAGGGGGAAGAATAGCAAGCATAGGGATTGAGTACCCAATCCCGTATTTTCCCCGTTCCCGGCGTACCGTCCGGGCGTGAAAAATGCTTGTTGGGAAGTGTCCCAAACCCTCTGAAAAAAAGGAAAGGAAGCAGGGCTATGACAGAGAGAAAACGGGCTATCCAGTTAAAATTTTATGTGACGGAGCAGGAGCGCACATTGATAGAAGAAAAAATGAAGCTGCTGCAAACGGACAACTTGGGGGCGTACCTGCGCAAAATGGCGATTGACGGCTACATCATTCAGTTAGACTATTCGGCGGTTAAGGAGCAGACGACAGAGATACAGAAAGTGGGCGTGAACGTAAACCAGATAGCAAGGCGGGTCAATTCTACCGGGAACGCCTACAAAGAGGATTTAGAGGAAATAAAGGGGGCGTTGGAAAAGATATGGCAGTTACAAAGATACACCCTATCAAGACTACGCTGAATAAGGCGATTGATTATATTTGCAATCCCGACAAGACGGACGGTAAGGTTTTGATTTCCTCCTACGGCTGTTCCTATGAAACGGCAGATATAGAGTTTGGCTTTACGCTGTCAAAGGCAAGGGACAAGGGGGATAACCTCGGACACCATTTGATACAGTCCTTTGCGCCCGGAGAGGTCGGCTATGAGGAAGCGCACCGCATAGGAAAAGAGCTTGCGGACAAGGTTCTCGGCAGCAGGTATGAATATGTGCTTACCACGCACATAGACAAGGGGCATATCCATAACCACATCATTTTTTGTGCGGTTGATTTCACCACACACCGTAAATATATCTCCAACAAGAAAAGCTATTACCAGATACGGAATGAAAGTGACAGGCTGTGTAAAGAACATGGGTTGTCGGTCGTCACGCCGGGGCAGGACAAGGGAAAGAAGTATGCGGAGTGGGACGCAGAACGCAAGGGGACAAGTTGGAAAGCGAAGCTGAAAGCCGTGATTGACGCAACAATACCAAAAGCGAAAGATTTTGATGATTTCCTGCGGCTCATGGAAGCGGCGGGCTATGAGGTAAAGCGGGGGAAATACATTTCATTCCGTGCGCCGGGGCAGGAACGCTTTACCCGCTCTAAGACGCTTGGGGAAGCCTACACCGTGGAAGCCATAACAGAGAGGATTGCCGGGAAGTACCGGGCGAAGCCGAAAGCGTTACGGCAGGAGAAAGCGGGTGTTTCCATACTGATAGATATTCAGAACAGTATCAAGGCAGCGGAGAGCAAAGGTTACGAACAGTGGGCGAAGATACACAACTTGAAGCAGGCGGCAAAGACTTTGAATTTCCTCACAGAGCATGACATTTCAGAGTATGAGCAGTTGCAGGCGGTTCTTGATGAAGTGTATACAGAAAGCGAAAATACCGCCGCCACGCTGAAAGGCTTGGAAAAAAGGTTGTCCGACATATCCCTTTTGATGAAAAACATATCCGCATACCAACAGACAAAGGCGGTCTATATGCAGTATAAAAAGGCAAAGGATAAAGAAAAGTACCTGCGGGGCAATGAGAGCAGCATTATCATTCACGAAGCCGCCGCTAAGACGTTGCAGGCGGCAAAGAACGGCGGGAAGCTGCCCGACTTCAAAACGCTGCATACGGAGTATAAGGAGCTTACGGAGAAAAAAGACAAGCTATATCAAGAGTACGGGAAACTGAAAAAGAAAGTGAAACAGTATGACACGATCAAGCAGAACGTAGACAGTATCTTGCGGCAGGCGAAGCAGCCGGAACGGGAAAAGGAAACAGAGAGGTAATGCGGACAGTTAGGGCAGGCGTACAAAGCGTTTTAAGGGCATTTCCGGGGCGTTTTGTGGCGTGGGCGAATACCCATTGTCGCCCGGAAAACGGCTTCTAAGCGTCCACAAGGGCAGAAAAAGATACCGGGAAATGACATTGTATCTATCATCATTTCTCGGTGTTTATCCGCTGAATTTATAGCCGACACCTAACACGGTTCTTATATAGGTCGGGTTCTTGCTGTCCGGCTCTATCTTTTTCCGCAGGTTGTAAATTACGTTGACAACGCTTGAATGGCAGCTATCGCTATCCATGTTCCAAACGGCTTCAAATATCTGCTCCCTTGTGAGGACAATGCCGGGATTGGAAGCAAGAAATACAAGGGTACTGTATTCAAGGCGGGTAAGGTTTACTTCCTCCCCACCTTGAAATACCCGGCGTTGGCTCTGCCTTATTTCCAATCCCGGAAAAGATAACACGGAAACGGGTGTAAGCTGCATGGGTTCAAGGCGCATATAATTAGATATTGCCGATATGATTTTGTCAATCGCTGTTTCCTCTTGTTCATTAAGTGTCAGTAGTAGTAATTTTCCCATGTTCATTACCCCTTTTATCCGTTGAATTTAAACTATATTTTTCTGTCGTGTTTTTGACAGTAAGCAACAAATATATATGATAGAGAGCGTAATGTCAATTTAATGCCATTAAGAGAATAGGTGGTCTGTCTAATTATTATCATTTTGTTCATTTGCGTCTACGCTGCGTTTGGCATTTTGGCAATTCAATATATTGTAAATTTATCTATATCAGCGGGCTAACCTCATTTTCACAAAATAAGCTAAGTTTGTGAAGTGCTCTTGTGCAGGCGACATATAAGAGGTTTTTATCATCTTCATCATGGTAGTTTGGGCTGTCTGCATCACAAATTAAGACAGCATCAAATTCTAATCCCTTTGACATATATACTGGTAAGATAAACACGCCTTGTAAATCTGATACGCTCCCATTTTTGATTAACTGAATATCAAGTTTGTGTTTAATTTTATTAAATAGATAGATTGAATTTTTTTCGGTTTTACAAATTAAGCATATCGACTGAAACCCTTTCTCTTGGCATAGATTTATTTCCTTAACAATTTCATCAATGAAGATTTCGGAATTATCAGCAATATATACTTTCGGGCTATCGCCATTCCGATTAAAACTTTTTATCTGTGAACTTTGTTCAATGAACTTTAAACTAAAATTTAAAATTTCATTCGTACAACGGAAACTTTTATCCAACATAATAAGAGAAGATTTTTTCTTGTTCAATATTTTTTGAATTTGTTCGTAGAAAGAAATATCTTCTTTTTTGGCAAGAGTCTGTTTCATATCTCCTAAAATAGTAAATTTGGCATTAGAAAATAGCAAATTAAATATTTCATATTGGAGAGGGTAGTAGTCCTGTGCTTCATCAATGACTACTTGCTTAATATTTTTATATTTATTTGTTCCGTATATTTTTAAATACAAATAAGCGATTGCTATTGCGTCATCATAATACAATCTGTCTGCTTCCAAATTTTCCCTAGTATATTCCCATATACTTTTTATGCCTTGTGACAGATTGCTATTTTGCAGCAGGCTATAAAAATAGGCTTCATTGCTAAATAATATTTTATATAATTCAACAATGTCAATTTTTATAAATTTCTGTATTTCCTGCTTGATTAGATTTTTTTCTTCTTTATGCCCCCGCCCTTTTCCTGTTCCAAATATTTGTTCTAAAATATAATCTTCTAATTGTTCTAATTTTATGCCTAATGGTGTTTCTGTTCTTCCTAATATTTTATCTTTTAGAATTTGCCTGCTTACAACGCATTTTCCCTCATAATAAACATCTTCAAATTCTATCCACTGGCGGGGTATATCAATGAGAAATTGGTCTAAAATTTCCCTAAAAAAACTTGACGTTTTAAATTCTATACTATTTCTTGAAATTTCCTTGTATTTTGAATTGACAATCAGGTTTTCTAAAAAATTATTTCTTGACTGAATTTTCCTGCCATTTAATAACGCACTAAGTATATCTTCAAACACGGAAGAAATAACATTATCTTCTCCCAATTCGGGCAATACATTTGAAATATATTGCTCGAATATAGAATTTGGGGAAATAATCATAATGTTATTTGCGGACAATTTTGTTTGCAAGCCTTGATACATAAGATAAGCAGCCCGGTGGAGTGCAATAGATGTTTTGCCGCTTCCTGCCACACCCTGTACCATTAGCAGGTCATTTTCCATATCTCTAATAACCACGTCCTGTTCATGCTGAATTGTTTCAACAATCGCTTTCATTTTGGCAGTAGTATTTTGTGACAGTAATTGCCTTAAAAATTCATCAACAATCTGTACATCTGAATCAAAAAAATATTCCAGTGTTCCGTTTTTTATTTCATATTGGCGTTTCAAATTGAGTTCGCCTGTTACTCGTCCACATGGAGCGTCATAAAACGCTTCGCCTGTCATAAAACGATAGAAAATACTGGCAATCGGCGATCTCCAATCATAAACATACATCTCTTGATAGCTGTTTTTTCGTAGAGAAGAACGTCCAATGTATATTTTTTCAAATTCGTCCTCATCATCAAATTTAAAATCAATTCGGGCAAAATAGGGCGATTTAATCATCTTTTCTAACAGAAGTATTTTATGTTCTTCTTCTTCGTAATCTATAATTTTGTCTGTAACAGGATTGATATATTGGCTTAATTCAACAAGTGCCTCGAAACCGTCTGATGTATACAGCGATGTAATGCCGTGTTCTGTATTTTCACGCACATCTTTTTTGGCTTCGATAATTTCTGATTTCTTTTTGTCTGCCGCTTCTTTTGCCTGCTTTAATTGTTCCTCGGCTAAAGAGATTGTTTGTGCTAATCTTTTTTCTTCAAACGCTTTTTCTGTCTGATTATTCCCCATAATGATTATGACCTCCTTGAAAAATGAAAGAAAGTTTTACTGAAACATTGCTAGGCTAGTTTAGCATGTGTCAGCTTATATAAACAGTCTTGTATTCGTAAAATTTGTATGGTATTATTACAGTGGGAAGAAATATGTTAAGTGTTTCTTTTCTGCAAGTATATCTATTTTAATACGGACGTGTAATTTAAACAATAAAAAACCGGGACATAGCAGCTATACCACTATGTCCCAGTTTTTTATTGTATCATATCTTCAGCAGGCAGAAACACAAGCCCGGCAAATTCTTCCTCGGTCAGTTGCTTCAGCTTTTCCGCTGTGCGCTCCGCAAGCTCTTTTATCTCCGTTTCCATGTAGGGCAGGGCGGCGGTCATTGCCGCCACCGTATCAGTCCTTGTTTTCTTTCTGTAACAGCAGATAAGGTTAATTTCCTCAAATGTAAATTGTCCCATGCTCTTATACCTCCAATCCCTTGTTTTTGCTCTTTGTCGCCTGCTTTTTCGGGGCGGCTTTTACGGTTTCCTTGTCCTGTGCAAGCTGCTTTCGCAGGGACGGCTTTTTCTCTTTTCCCTTGCCGGACAGTGTTTCGATATGCTCCTTAATGTTACCACAATCGAAGTGATCTCTGCTATACTTCTCGTCCCAGAGAACGCCACGCAGGGCGGCGGGGTCTTTGGGCTGTTCCTCGAAGTTTACGAATTTCCCTAAGTCCGGGGAAGCGTCCCCGGTAATGCGCTTCCCGGCTTCCTGTGTCCGTTCCCCGTTCTCATATATCAGCTTGGTATCTCCGGCAGGCACGGAAGCGTCCTTGACGTGTTCGTAGTGCTTCTGGTAGTCCAGTTCGTAAAGGTTGCCCGTTACCATGCCTTTCTCAATGCCTGTCAATTCTACCGCATAGGCAAGTATCTTGTCCCTTGTCTGCTCGGCGTAGAAACAGAACGTGTTATGCTCCCGTGTGTCCTTGATGAACGTGTCACGCTCCCGTAAGCACCACGTTCCGGCGGGGCGGCATATCCAGAGATATTTTTTGTCCTCCGGGTTCTGGCTTTTCGCCGCCTGCTTTAAGATTTTTACGTCAATGTCAAAGTCAGACTGAAAGTGTTCCGTGTGGGTCTGCATGATTGCTTTGAGGGACTTTAATATATCCACATTTTCAAATTTCTGCATGGTTCAGCTCCTTTCTAAGTCCTGCTTTTTGGTCTTTTCCGCAGCCTTTTTCGGGGCGGCTTTCAACGCTTCCTTGTCCTGTGCAAGCTGCGCCCGGATAGAGGGCTTTTTTTCTGTCTTGGCGGCTGTGCGGGCTTCTTTCTGTATCTCCACGGGGCTTTTCCCGGATAGGGGGCGTATGCAGGATAAGCGGTCAGCGGCGTAAATAGCGTTGTCGTTTAGCTGCCTTTGCCACGCCCCGGCTTTAGGCGACCAACGGAAGCCGTTTTCCTTTAAGGTTTCACGGGTCTTTTCGTCCGGCTTTTCCTCAAAGAAGATTTGCAGGCGGTTGTCCTCCCGGTTGGCTTCCACTGTGCCGCCGTCAAATTCCCAACCGGCGTAGGCGGTTTCCTGCTTCCTTGTCAGCTCCGCAATACGCCCTTTTACCCGGCGTATCTCTGCGCTATTGTTGGATAAAGCCCATGAGGGGTAGGGCTTATCCTCAATATGCCACTGTGCGGACATTTCCCCTTTCATTTTTTCAATGCGTTCAGCGGAAAGGTTGGGGCAGCCGTCAAGGGTCTTGTGCTTTCTGTAATAGGCGTTTACCGCTTTCATGGTGTCTTGCGCCGTTTGCAGCTTTTCCAGTTTGGCTTCTAGCTTCTGGACTGCCTGCGGGTCGTCTGCGCTGATACCGCCCATGCCTGTACTTCGTATCTTGTCAAGCAAGCCCTGTATATCGTTCCATTCCTCCATGTTCCTGTCACGGGCGGCGTTCTGCTTTTCCTTTTTGCGTACCGGGAAATTGGAACCGCCCGCAATGAGGATAGAGGGTACACGGGCTTCAATGGAAAAACTGCTGTTCATGTTCTCCGCAAGTTTCCGGGCGTAGGTGTCAACAAGGCTGTCAATCTTTTCATGGTACATGGGGTCTACACGCTTTTTCTGGCGTTCCCCAATCTCCACGGCTTTGTCTACCATGCTGCGGTATTCTGCGGTTGCGCTGCCGGGCTTGTAGTCATAAAAGCTGTTAGCGTCATTGGCACGGCGGGCAGCCCCCTCATTGATTGTGTAATAAACGGTTTTCGCTTCCGGGGCTGCCTGCTGTGCTTCGTTACGCTCCGCAAGCGTCTTTTCCGCACGTTCCCGCACGTCCTCACGGACAGGCAGCGAATACAGGCTAGAGGTTGAGGAAAAGCCTACGTTGTTGAAAACGTAGTCAACGTCACTATCTTTTAATGCCCCCGCCACAAAATAATCTTCCCTTGTGGGCGTTTCGCTCACTTTCCCGTCCAGTATGGCATGATGTAGCCCGGTTTCTAGGTGGGCGTGGATTTCGCCGCCAACGGCTAACGTAACATAGTACCAGCCCATATGCCCGCTGTTTTTCTCGTCCGTGCCGTCATTAAACTCTACATTGAGCAGGGTGTAAGGCTTCAAGCCTTTCTGTGCGGCAACCTCATTATCCTTTGTTTCCCGCTTCCTAAGTGCGTCAATGGCGGCTTCCTTTGTCGCTTTGATAATCTCCGGGTTATACTGCACCAATGCGCTGTTGACATATTCATTCTGTACCTTTTGGGTTTTGGCTTGCGGTGTCCTGTGGTTGCCGATAAAAAGGGAAGTGTCATTGTCAAACTTGATAGAAATATCGCTTGTTCCCCTCCATTTCCCCGTACAGGGGGACGTTTCAATCTTGCCGGACGTACAGCCGAATGACTGTGCGATAATGCTAACCCTTTCCGGCATAGACAGCTTTTCATATCCTTTTGCTATCTCTGCCGCCTTTTGCTGCAATTCCGTAAGTTGGGCTTTGTCCTGCCTGGTGTTCTCTGCGGTTTCTCCCTGTTCAGCGGTCTTTGCAGCTTCGTCCTGCTTTAGCGTTTCTGCGTATTGTTCAAGAGAAATCTGCTCCCCTGCGGTGGCTTCCTGCCCGTCAGCAGCGGGGGTGTTGTTGATGATACCGTCAATCATGTTTTCGTTCTGCTCGGTGGACTGCTCGGCGGCTTTCAAGTGGTTCTCCTGCTGCTCCGCTGCAATGGCAAACGCCCGTGTCCCGTTCCCCATAATCAGATATTTTCCGTTGTCCGATTGGTGATGAACGCCGTACCCGGCTGCTTCCATTTGCTCCCGGCTCATGGCGGTCACATGGAAATTTCCCCTCGGTGTTGCGATTATCTCCCCGGTCGTCAGCTCGTCCGGGATAAGCGGCTTTTGTTCCCGTAAAAATTCCGGCACTTGTGCAAAACCGATACTGTCAACGTAGTGCGCCGTGTCCTGCCCGTTCTGATGAAGCACTACCACGTCAGAAACGGAGAGGGAATGTCCCTTGAAATCCTCCGGGCGGTCAAAATTGAATTTCTCATAAATCCCCTCTAAGGTCGTTCCCGGTGTGAGGGGTGCGGTGTAAATCTTTTTGTAGTTGGCATGGTCTACCGCAAGCCCTTTTTCCTGCAACCGCTCCAAAGAACGGAAATGGTAATCAACGGGTACATCATCTTTTAACTGATAAATGGTATAGGTGTTTTCTGTCTGCTCCGCTGCGTATAATTCTTTTACCGCTTCCTGCGTCAGTTCCCCGGAAGCAAGCCGCTCCATAAGTTCCCGGCACTTCTCCGGCGTACCGATATAAAGCACGTCACGGGGTATTACCCGGCTCTTTTCTTCGGTTGTTTCGTAGGCTTGCAGGAAATAAAGGTCTTTGCTGCCTGTGCTTCTTGGGTTGGCTTCCACTTTGTAGATATATCCGGCGTGGGGCGGTTCGTAACCATTGGCGGCATATTCCTCCACGGTCATTCCTGCGGCGGCTGCTTCCTGTGCGATTTCCTCCTTGACGTGTTCCTTGTAGGCGGCAAGCTCCGGGTCAAAGTCTTTGAGCTGCGGGACGGGCGGCAGGCTGTAATCGCCGCTGTTTACCATTGTCCGGCACTTGGAAACATACTCCTGCATGGCGGTGTGGTAGGCGGTTTCAGTGGGGGTCATATCGCCGTTTTCCTGCAATGCTTTTGTGGCTGCCTGCTCCATTTTGGAGAGATTATTGTGTAATTTCAGATAGGGGACAAACTCATGCAAGAGCATATCCCGCTGTGCCTTGTCCGCTTCCAGTGCTTCCGTGCCGCCGTGTTTCAAAAGGTGGCTGTCCCATTGCTCGTTATTCTCATAATAGGCATGGTAGCTTTCGATATGCTCTATGAGAGTGCCGTCCCCGTCCCCTAAGTCCTGCCGTCCAACGTAATAGTCGGGCTGCCCGTCCATTACAAAGTCAATGCGGAATTTGGTCTTGTAATAGCCGTCCTCGGCAACGGTGGCTTCGTCAAGGCTTCCGATAGCGGCGTTTGCTTCGGAAAGGCTCATGGTTTCGCCGTCATGGAAACGGCTGTGTTCGCTCCATAGGATTGTGACGGTCGGCTCTGCGTTGGGGTCGGGGGTCGGGAAATCATCTTCGGGCTGCTCCGCCTGTGCGTCCTCTTTTGCGGGTTCTGTTTTTTCCTCCTGCTCCGGCTGTTTTTCCTCCGGCGTAGGCTCGTTCTCCGGCGTTTCCTGCACCTGTTCCCTGTCCTGTGTCAGCTCCGCAAAGTTTTTATCTATGTCCTTAATCAGCTCGGAAGCGGTACTGCGGATTGTTTCAAGGGACGCTTTCAGCTCGGACAGTTCCCGCCCGCTGCTCCATGTGGCAACATAGGAAAAGGAGTAGTCAGAAGTGTCAAGCCCGTAGTGTTGGCATACGGCGTAAGCGATACTCTCGGCTTGCACTTCACGGGTGCGGCGGTCTGGTCGGTCTGCCTGCTCCTTTGCGGGGGCGTTCAAATCTATGTCGTGCAGCTTGGCGTGTGCAATCTCATGTATCAGCGTTTTAAGGTTCTGCAATTCGCTCATGCCCTCGTTAATGGCAATGCGTTTTTCGGTCTGGGAGTAGTAGCCCTTTGCGCCGCTTTCTATCTTTTCAAAACCAACCGGGGCGGGGGAAGCCTGCTCGGTTGCCTTGAAGAAATCGGCATACTGCGCCACGTCCCCGGTCAGTTCGTCAACGCCGATAGAGGGAAGCTCCTTTCCCTCGGTCTGCGACACGTCAAAGACGGAAACAACCTTGAACGCCGGGACGGTTATCTCCGTTTCCTCCTTGACGGTTTTCCCGTTCTTGTCGGTCACGGGCTTTTGGGTCTTGGGGTCGATTTTGTCAACTTCCTTTTTTACTTTGTACGGGGACGGGGCAATCACTTTGATACCCTTTGCGCCCCTTGTTACCTGCCGTCCGAATAAGTTTTTCCATGAGTTGTAGCCTGCTATCAAGGTTGCGTCCGGCTTCTGCATGGCAATGAGTAAGGTGTTGTTGAAGCTGTAATTATGGAACTTTGACATTACCTGCAAATACTCTTTGAAGCGGTCGCTCTCGAATAAATCCTGTATGCCCTGTTCCAGTCTGTCCGTAATCTCTTTCATCTTCTCGGCGGGCTTCTGCGCCGTCAGTTCGATAGGGCGTGAGGGGTTGGCGGCGGCAATGTCGGGCGGTGCTGTGTCGGCTTCCTTTTCCTCCTGCTTGGGGTCGGTGCGTTCCGTTTCCGGGTAGCTCATAATGCGGTATCTGTCCGGCGTTTCCTGCCCGGTGTAAAGCTCTTTCCATTCCGTTCCGCTCCTTGCGATATAGCCGTGGTCGGTCAGCTTTCCGTCCTCATGGAGTGCGGCGTTAAAGCCGAAATCCTCCTTGTCAATCCCGGCTTTCCATTCCTCCGGCATTTGCACTTTGCCGCTGTCATTGAGGAAATAGTCGCCCAATTCCTTATAACTGAAAACGCCCGGAATGTATGAATAAAAATCGGGGTTGTAGGTGTGGTCTATCAGCCTGTCAAGGCTTTCCGGCTTGAAATCGCTGTGCATGATAGCGTCCAGTTTTTCAAGCTGCTCCGGGGTCATTTCTTCAAGCCTTGCGGCAAGGAAATTTATCTTGTCAAGGTCGCCGTCCCTTATCCAGTCATAGGGTATCTCAATGCGCCTGCCCTCGGCTGTGGAATAGCCGTTCAAGAAAAAATCCTGCGGGCGGTCTGCCGTGATGTTCAGTGCTTTCATGGCTTCGTGGAGTTCTTCTTTTGTGGCGGGCAGGGAGAGGAACCCGCCCGCCGGGTTGCCCTTTTCAAACTCGGTGCGGTTTTGTATCAGCACGGAAAAATCGTCTTTCATTGGCATAGCTCCTTTCGGTGTTTTTGTTTTTTCAAGAGGGTTTGGGACACTTCCCAACAAGCAAAATTCCCACAAGCCCCGCAGGGCGGGAAAGTGGGAATTTACGGGATTGGGTACTCAATCCCTATGCTTGCTATTCTTCTGTGGGTTACTTCTTGGGTTTTGGCTTCCCTTTCTGCTTTAACTCGATTTTGTAATTAACGTACTTGTCGCCCGTGTCTGCAAGCAGCACGTCAGCGTCATAGTTCTTGCCCGTTTTCTCGGAAAACAAGCCTTTCATGCTTACCCTGCCTTTACTTAGCAGGGCGGCGGCAACGGTGGCGGTCAGCTCCTTTTTCTTGCTTTCAAAAAAGCGGTCATTCTTCCACATGGAAAATTGACAGTCCCGGTTGCTGCAATAGAAATTCTTCTTGCCCTCATAGACGGGAGAGCCACACCGGGGACACTTGCCGATTTCCTTTTTTTCCGGGGCGAACAGCTTTTTCTTTTCCTCCGGGACGGTGGCATATTCCTTGACAAGCCCCGCCGCCATTACTTCAATGTCCCGCATGAAGCTGTCCGGGTCGGCTTTCCCTTTGGCAATCTCTGTCAGTGCGTTTTCCCATTCGGCGGTCAGCTTCGGGCTTGTGAGGGCTTCGGGCAGGACGGCGACAAGGTTCTTGCCGTCTTTGGTGGGGATAAGCTGCTTTTTCTTCCGTTCCACAAAGCCCGCCTGAACAAGTTTTTCCAGTACCGCCGCACGGGTGGCGGGAGTGCCTAAGCCCTTGCGCTCTGCGTCCTCGGAAATGTCCCCGCTTCCTGCACGCTCCATAGCGGATAATAAAGTATCTTCCGTATAGGCTTTCGGGGGCGTGCTGTCATGCTCCGTCATGGCTGCCTTTGCCGTGATTTCCTGTCCCTCGGACAGTTCCGGCAGCGGGTTTTCTTTCGTGGTTTTCCCGTCCTCCGGCTTCGTTTTCAAGGTGGCACGGAAGCGGCGTTCCAGTTCCTTAAAGCCCTCATTTGTCACGGTCTTTCCTTTTGCCGTAAAGGTTATGCCGCCGCAGTCAAAAGAAGCGGTCACGGCTTCGTATCGGTAGGGCTGCGCCATTGCGGACAACAGTTTCATGGAGAGCAAAAGTAGGATATTCCTTTCACTTTCGGGCAGGCTGCCTTTGTCTGTCTTTACCGCTTCGGCGGTGGGAATGATTGCGTGGTGGTCGGTTACTTTTTTGCTGTTCAAAATGCGGGAGTAGTCCGGGGCAAGGTCAATTCCCTTTGCAAAGTCCAGTGTGCCGAAAAGCCCGAACACGATATTTTCAGCGGTGGGGAGCATATCGTCCGTTAAATATTGGCTGTCTGTCCGGGGGTAGGTGCATAACTTTTTCTCATAGAGTGATTGGGTGTAGTCAAGGGTCTGCTTGGCGGTGTAGCCGTAAAGCCTGTTTGCTTCCCGCTGCAAGGTCGTGAGGTCGTAAAGGCGGGGCGGGTTCTCGGTCTTTTCCTCCCGGACAAGGGACGTGCAGACGGCTGTTTCCCCGTCACAATCCCTGCGGAGCTTTTCGGCTTCGTCTTTCTCTGTATAAGGCGGGCTTGCCGCTTCAAAAGTGCCGTTCCCAATATACACCACATAATATTTTTTCTTCTGGAAATTCTGGATTGCGTTGTCCCGTTCCACAAGCAGGGATAAGGTCGGTGTCTGTACCCGCCCCACGTTCAAGGTGTGGTTGTAGAGGACGGAGAAAAGGCGGGTCGCATTGATACCGATTAGCCAGTCAGCCTTTGCCCGGCATAGTGCGGAATGATAAAGCGGGTCGTAGTCGTGTCCGTCCCGCAAATCCTCAAAGCCCTTTCTGATTGCGCTTTCCTCCATGCTGCTGATCCATAAGCGGTAGAATGGTTTTTCACACCCGGCTTTCTCATAGACAAAGCGGAAAATGAGTTCCCCCTCACGCCCTGCGTCCGTGGCGCACACAAGCCCGGTCACGTCCTTTCTGTGCATGAGGTTTTTTAAGGTTTCAAACTGTTCTTCCTTGTCCGGGGATATGACGGTTTCCCAATGCTCCGGCAGAATGGGTAAGTCCTCATAACGCCATTTCTTAAAGTCCCCGTAGTGGGAAGCGTCCGCAAGCCCCGCAAGGTGTCCCACGCACCAACTAACGATATAACCGCCGCCCTCCATGTAGCCGTCCTTTCTTTCACCTGCGCCGATAACGGCGGCGATTGACATTGCTACGCTCGGTTTTTCTGCGATTACCAACTGCATAAAATCTCTCCTTTCAGTGTTCCGGCTCGGTGCTTTTCCTTGCCTGCAACTTCTTGATACAATACCCGACACAAGGGGCTAGCCCCTTGTTATAAGGGCAGCCAGTACAAGCCGGGGAGCGGGGAACGGGCGGCGTGTCGTCCCTGTGCCGCCCGTTCCCCGGTTTCTGTGTCATCATTTTTTCAAAAGGGCTGTCCGTGAACCACGTCATAAGCCGCCCTCCGTATCATCTTCAAGCCCCGTTTCTCCGTCCGTTTCGGTGTCGTCTGCGTCCTCCGTATCGTCCCCGTAGCCGCCGTAATCGGTATCGTCCTCATAGTCGTTTTCTTCTTCCTCGTCCCCGTCCTCGTCAAAGTCAAAATCAGAGAAGTCCGGGCTGCCCTTTGGTGTGCTGTCCTTTGGCTTGATGTACTTGAAATAATAGAACGCCCCGCCGCCTGCAAGGAGCGTCACAAGAAAGAGCAGGAGCAGGCTTTTCATGCCTTTGTTATCCTTTGGCTGTTCCGGCTCGGCTTCGGTTTCCGGCTCGGTTTCTTTCTCTATGCCAATGCAGGAATTAAGGTTGTTAAGGCATACGGGGCAGCTTTCGTTGACCGCCCCGGCTTCGCATTTTTCCGTACAGGTGCAGGTCTGGGGCATGAGCGTTGTTTCCGCTTTCTCCCCGTCCTCGATAAGTGCCATAAGGTCGGCTTCGTCTACCATGTTGAGGAAATGTACGGTGTTCTCGCCCTCGGCGGCACGGTCGATAAGGATATAAAAATAATTGCCGTTCTTGGTGGTCACTGTGATGAGCTGCTTGTTCTCTCCCCAAATATCATCAACAAGGGTAGCGTTCCCCTCCGGGGTCAGCGGGTCGCTTGGGGTCACTGTTTCCTCCGGCTCTGCTGCGGGCGTGGTTTCTGTTTCGTATTCCTCCCCGCCGCCTGCGTAGGCGGTCATGGAAAAGCCGCCCGTAAGGATAAGGGCGGCGGCAAGTGCAAAAATGGTATGCAAGATTTTTTTACTCATTCTCGGTGTCCTCCTGTCTTGAAAAAAGATTGCCTGCGGTTGCGGTGGTGGCGGCGTTGTCCGGCTTGCCGTGTAAGAAGTTGGAAAGCTCTGCCGGGGTCATGCGTAACGCCCTCACCATTTGTACGATTTGCAGGTTTTCAACCTCGGTTTTCTGCGCTTCCAGTTCCCGAAGCCTGCCCTGCTGCTTGGAGATTGTTTCTTTTGTTTTCTCAATCTCCACAATGATACGTTCCAGTTTCATCATAAAAAAACATTCCTCCTGTTCTGATTTTTTTGTTATGGAAGTCTGCCGTAAGAATAAAAGTGTGACTGCCAGTAGGGGGTGTTGACGGAAGCGTAGGAGATAGGGTTGCCGCAATGTATCATCATGCCGTTGCCTACATAAATCCCCACATGGCTAACCGCCGAACCGCTGTCATAAGTTCCCGTGAAAAAGATGATGTCCCCCGGCTTGGCTTCGCTTGGAGCTATGGGCGTGGTGTGGTTGAAAATGCCCTGTGCCGTTGTCCTGCCGACACTACCTGCGCCGGAATGGTTGATTACCCAACACACAAAGCCCGAACAGTCAAAGGACGTTGACGGGGAGCTGCCGCCCCATACATAGGGATAGCCTAAGTATTTTTCCGCTTCCGCAATCATGGCGGCAAAGCGTTCATCAGAGAGGGCTTCCGGGGGTATCTCATAGTCCGTGTACTGCCCGCCGCCCGGCGTTCCTGCTGCGTAGTCCTCCCCGAACACGTCCGGCTTGTTGCCTTTGGTTTCCATGTAAACGTCAAACAGTTCTTTCTGCTCCAGGGTAAGGAGTTCTCCGGCAAGGGTTTCAATGTTTTTGTTCGTCAGCGTCACATGGAGAATGTAATAGTCGTAGGGGACTTCCTCGGTGGTCGTTTCCCCGGTTTCCGGGTCGGTGGTGGTTTCCGTGCGGTAGCGTGTCTGTATTTCTTCCCGCAGGGTAAGGGTGTACTGCTTTTCAAACAATGCCTGTATCTCTGCCTGTGCTTCCTCCCGTGTGTAGTCGTAGAGCTTGGCGGTAAGGTAGGACGCAAGGGCAAAGGGGTCATGCCCGATTTCGTCAAGGTGGTACTGGTATTCGTCATAGTCCGGGTAGTCCGTTTCTACGTCTGCGATTTCCTCACGCAAGCCGCTTTCCAGTTCCTTGTAGTCGGCTTCCACTTCCCGGATTGCTTCGTCCTCGGCGGTGTAAGAAGTGCCTAAGACAGAGGAAAAGCCGCCCTGTATGACTGCGGCGCAGGAAGATAGCCCGGTGAATATCATCACGATAAGGAGCAGGAACACGCCCACGGTCAGTATCGCTTTCCAGTGGCGGGCGATAAAGTCCGTTGTCTTTTTCGTGGCTTCCCCTGCTTTCTGTGTCGCTTTCCGGGTGTTCTTGGCTGCGCCTGCGGTCTTTCCGGCTGTTCTCCCTGCCCTCTGCGCCGCCCTTAAATCCTTTGCGTACTGCCGCTTTATCTGCTGTTTCTGGTAGAAACGGGAGAGGGGGTTGCTCGCAAGCTCCGGGTTCTCCTTTAGGGTCTTGTGGTACAGGTAATCGGTGTCCGCTTTCTTTGACGCTGCTTCCGCTTTGGCGGCTTCCCGGTAAGGTTTGAGCTTGTGGCTGCGGTAGCCCTCTTTCAGCTTCCGGCTTGCGTAGCCGCCCGCCCTTTCCGCAACTTTCTCCGATTTGTGCGCCCCCTCAACGCCGGAATTGTCTTTCTCAACCTCGCTTACTTTCCCATGCACAAAGTTCTTGGCTTCCCGCAAAGGTCTGTCTGCCGGGTTGCGGTGGGGCTTCCTGTCCGGGGGCTTGTCGCTCTTTTCAAAATACAGGCGGGTCTTTGCCCGCCCGGTTTCCTCGTCAAATTTCCTCGCCGCCTTAATGCGTTTCTGCTTGGGTATCTTATCCCTTGCCGCTTCCAGTCGGTCAGCGGCTTTTTCGGATTTTTTCACATACTTTGCAAGCTCCGGGTCGGTGCGTTCTTCCTCCTTGAATTGCAGGCGGGAAGCCTGCGGCTGCGCTGCCGCCTTTGCCGCCTGCTTTGCGTCCTTTTTTGCCTTTCTCCGGCGTTTCTTCGCCTTGTGACGCTGCCTTTCGGCGGCGGCACGGTTTAAGGCTTTCCCGGTCACGTTCTCCGCTGCGTCCCCAGAAAAATCCTCTGTTTCCCTTTGGCTTTTCCGGGTCTGCTCCCCGGTGGCTTGGTTGGTTTCCACAACGCCGTCACGGGTCATTTTCTGCGTGGTCTTTGCCTTTGCCTTAAATTCCTGCAAGCCCTTTTACCTCCTTTCTGCCCGTCCGTAATTCTGCGGGTTGTAATTGCATACGTCCATGTCGAACCGGGGCGGCGGTATCTGCCTGTACTGCCTTTCCCCGGTGCGGGCGGCAAAATATAAATCCCGGTCTTTGGGGTAGGGCAAATCCCGGTACTGCGGGTAGCTGTTTAAGATTTCCTTTGCTTCCCCGGTCAGCGGGTAGATATAGCGGAACATTCGCCCGCTTATCTTCTCAATCCCCTTTACGGCGCAAAAATCATGGGTCAGCCAGTGCTTTTTTGCAACGCCCTCCAACGCCGCATTTTCGGCTAAAAGCCGCCCGGCACTCCGGGGGTGTATCTTCTCCCCGGTTGTGCTGTCCCGGTAGACGCTCGTTGTGAAATGCCCTAAGTAGCGGAAATTCGCCGCTTGGTACACATACCCGCATTTCCCCATAATGCCGTCAGCCAGTGTGTAAAGGAAAAGGCAGCCCGTGTTGTCCCGTACCCAACGTATGAGTGCGGAGAGCGCAAGGCTGCCGAAATACCCGGTATGGTTTTTTTCCGGGAGAAAGCACATTTTTCCGATTTCCGTATAGGACGCTGTTGTAAGGTCATGCGCCGGGAAAATCTTTCTTATCGTCTGTAAAGGCTGCGTCCCCCAACCTAAGAGGACAACGCCGCATAACTGCCTGCCCTCATAAAAGCCTAAGTAGTGTTTATTCAGACGGGGCAGCACTTTTGAATAGTGGTATCTGCGGGTGAACAAAACCGCCGTTTCCGGGTCAATCCTCTGTACGGTAAGGGCGGTTTTTTTATCCATTGGCAAGCTCCTCCGGGCGGGTCGTCATTATGCGGTAAAGCTCGGTGTCGGTCGGGAAACGGTCTACAAAGGGGAGTATCACGTTGCCGTAGAAGATAAGCCCCTGCCCGGCTTCGGAGTGGGTCACATAGGAGAGCTGCTTATTCGATATGCCTAACTGCTTGGCTAAAATCTGCCTGTCGCCGCCCGCTTGGTTCAGCATATAAATAAAATCGCTGTTTTCAAAGATATTTTCAATCTCCCGGCTTGCAAGCAAATCTTTGACATTTTGTGTAATTCCTGTCGGTATGCCGCCCCATTTTCTGAAACGCTTCCAAATCTCCACGGAATAAGCCGCCGTCTGTTCCTCCTTTAACAGCAGGTGAAATTCGTCTGAATAGTACCATGTGTTAGCGTGGAGTTCCCGGTTCTCGGTCACACGCCCCCAAACTTGGTCTTGTATGATAAGCATACCTAACTTTTTGAGCTGCTTCCCCAATTCCTTAATGTCAAAGCAGACAAGGCGGTTATGTATGTCTATGTTGGTGCGGTGGTTGAACACGTTAAGGCTTCCATGCACATACAATTCAAGGGCTGCGGCTACCCGTGCGGCTTCCGCTTCCGGCTGCTTTTTAAGTGCGTTATACAAGTCCTCCAAAATAGGCATTTTCGCCGGGGTCGGGTCTGCAAGGTACTCACGGTAGACCTCCCGCACGGCACGGTCAATCACGGTCTTTTCGATAGGCTCTAAGCCGCTTTTGCCGCCCACGACAAGCTCGCAGAGGGAGAGGATAAAATCGCTCTTTAGCGACAGGGGGCTTTCGTCCTCGGAATAATTGAGGTTCAAGTCCATAGGGTTTACATAGTCCCTGCTTGTGGGGGAGATTTTCACTACCTGCCCGCCTAAACGGTTTACAAGGGGTGCGTACTCTGCTTCGGGGTCGCATATCAAGATACAGTCCTTTTTGTCCGCAACAAGAAATACGTTGGTAATCTCACGCTTGGCAGAAAAGCTCTTGCCGCTTCCCGGTGTCCCTAAGATAAGCCCGTTGGGGTTTTTGAGCTTCTTCCTGTCCGCAAGTATCATGTTGCTTGAAAGGGCGTTCAAGCCGTAGTAGAGGGCTTCCCCGCTCTGAAAAAGCTCCTGCGTGGTGAACGGCACGAAGATAGCCGTGCTTGATGTGGTAAGCCCCCGCTGTATGGGGATTTCGTTCAGTCCCAAAGGCAGGGACGACACAAGCCCGGCTTCCTGCTGATAGTCAAGGCGCACAAGGGAACAGTTGGCTTTCTGCGCCACGCCCGCCGTCTGGAATATCTGGTTGTCAAGCTGCTGCTTATTGTCGGCAAGGTTCACCACAAGGAGCGTAAGGAGAAACATCCGCTCGTTGCGGCTCTGCAAGTCCCGCAGCAGGTCTTTGGCGTCCCCGCCGTAGGTGGCAAGGTCGGACGGTATGATGTCCATGTCGTAGCCGCTGCGTACCGCCTTTTTCTGCTCCTGTATCTTCATAGCGTCTAAATCCGTTATCTTGCGTTTTATGGTCTTTATGGCTTCGCTCTGGTCGATACTGCGGATATGCAGGTTTACAAGCAAGTGACCGTCCACGTTCAAGAGGTCGGCAAGCAGGCGGTCATTGAGTTCCGGCGCAAGTATCTGTAAGAACGATACCGCCCCGGTCTTGTCGCCCATGTGGAACACACGCCCGTTTCTGAAAGAGAAAGAGGGCGGCGCAATAAAATCTTTCGTGGAAAGCCCGGACGGTACAAGCCATTTCCAGTTGAATAAAAATTTCCTGTCCCCGTCCGGGTGGAAAATGCCGTGCAGCACTTCAAGCCGTTCTTTCCCGTCAAGGGGCTTGTTCGCCGCCCCTAAGATTTTCAAGTGGTTTAAAATATCCGTTTCCAGTCGGTTCAGCCGGGACTTGGCATTTTTAAGGCTGTCGGCTTCCAGTGTGAACGTCATGTATTTACGCTTTACAAGCCCGTTGTTGCCCTTTGCAAGCTGGTTCTGGAGCATGGCGGCGTATTCCTCCCGCACGTCATCAAAACCGTCCTGCTGCGGCGGTATGTCGATACTCTTTGAAAAATCCCCCTGCCCGGCGACACGGTTCACAAAGGTAAGCTGCAAGCCTACGGAGCTGTCAAGGGAATTGTAGAAGTCGCAGAGGGCTTCAAAGGTGGCTGTCTTGTCGTCCGGCTGTGCAAGCTGATAATTGATGTCAGAAAACTCAATGCTTTTTGAGAAAAGGTTTTCTGTTACCCGGCATATCCCGTCCGGGTACATCTGCAAGTAGGGGATTGTCTGCTGTGCGGTGTGCTTTTTCCCGTCCCCCTTTGCCTGCCGCATGAGGGCGGCTATCTGCTTTTTTTCTGCCCGTGAGAGCTTGATTTTCTCTTTTGCCTGCTGATTTTGCGGTCTGTCTTTGATAGCTTTTTTTCGCAATAGCTGTTACCTCCTTTTTCAATCTCCGCTGTCTTTCAAGGACGGCGTAATAGTTTTCCGTCTGGTAGGGTCGTTCCTTTGGCGTGAGGAAAAACACTCTGATGATGTTGCCTAAAATGGCTTCAAGGGGCTGCCCGTGCTTCTCATACATGGCGAACATGAAAAATGGCAGCATGGCAAGCACCATGATAAAGGTCGCTGCGGTCTGGGGGACGCTGCCCCTTATGAGAAAGAACAGGGGAACGCCCACAACCGCCGCCGCACTGAAACACACAAGCTGCCGCTTGGTGAGGTTGAGCGCAACTTTGGTCTTTACTTTCGTGAGGTCTTTGGGTACTGTGACGTATGCCATTGATTACCTCCTTTCTTGGCATGGAAAAAGCCCCTCTGGGCTTAATGTGCGTGGAAAATGCTCTTTGCAAGGCTTCCCGTCTTAAAGAGGGAGAAGCAGAGTATCACGGTGTAGGCGGCTATGCTGAATATGGCACTGTGCAGGTTTGACGCTATCACCATTTCATTCACAAGCACGGCGTAAATGCCGACACACACCATGATGAAAAATCCCTGTACGCCCAATGCGAACAAGCCTTTCAAGTAATTGTTGCCAATGCTTCCCCATTCCCGGTTCGTCATGGTGGCAAAGGGGATAGGGGCAACGGAGCAGGTCAAGTATATCTCTATCATTCTGCCGTAGAGGATAACCGTAATCAGCACGGACATAATCTTCATGCACATACTAACAAGGGCGGTTTCCATTACAAGCAAAAGGAGTTCGGGGACTTCCATTGTTTCCATGTTGGCGGTCATGGCGGCTAGTGTGCTTTCCACGTCAATAGCGGTGTCGGAGCTTATCACGCCCGCCGCATTGTTGACTAAATGCTGCCCCACGTCAAAAACCGCCATAGTGATGTCAAAGACGTGGGTAACAAGGTAGACTGCTACCCACGCTTTGAACACATATTTGAAAAACATGAAAGTGTCAATGTCATGCAGGCTGTTCTTGTCCGTTATCATGCCGATAAGCTCCACGCAAAGGACATAGGTAATGACAATCCCTGCAATGGGGAGAATGACGGTCTGTGAAAGGTTCTGTATCATGGAAAACACGCCGCCATTCCAACCCTGCGGGGTCTGCCCTGCCTGCGCCGCTATCGTGCCGACTTTCTCGTTCACGTCCCCGAACATATTTGACAAGTTCCCGTTAATCGCCCCGATTAAAAGTTCCTTTAGCCAGTCGTTAATGGCTTCAAATATGCTCTCCATAAGCGGCTACCTCCCCGGATTATCCGAACAGACCGGAAAGGAGCGGGATTAAGGTCGTGCCGATCAGTGCAACGCCGCCGCCTGCCATGAGCTGTTTTATACCCAATTAGGTGTAAAACTCTGCTCGATGGCGGGCGGCGGCGT
>OGWU01000282.1_pt1 | contig 34408 bp, 29 predicted proteins | sample 1576071 | NCBI WGS metagenome assembly OGWU01 (sample SAMEA3541582, study PRJEB24748) | human gut metagenome | biome: human gut; feature: human-associated habitat; material: faeces | place: China | collected 2012
ATCCATGCCCCCCTATGACCCTGACGGGGAGATCACCAGCCTTACGTTGACCATCCCCTCCTGGATCCACTCCATGGAACGCACCTTCGCGGCCGTCCGCTGGGAGGAAACTTCTCCCGGGGCCAAAAGGAAACTGGGGGAGGCTCTCTCCCTTCTGTCTCAAAAAATCCAGGAACTCAAAACCCGCGCCCAGGAGGAAGAACATGCAGGAGCATAACCCTTACGTCCCCAACGTCCACTTCGAGCAGATCCCCATAAAGAATCTGGTTTCCAATCAGTTTTGCCGCCGCTTACCTATGAGGAAGCGCTGGAGACCAGTGCCATCTATTCGGTGGCGGGCCTTCTGCGCGGAGGAGAGGGATTACTGAAAACCCGGCCTTTCCGCAGTCCCCACCACAGTGTGAGCGCCACAGCAATTGTAGGCGGCGGCACGATTCCCCGCCCCGGCGAAGTAAGCCTTGCACATAACGGCGTATTGTTTCTGGACGAACTGCCGGAGTTTTCCCGCGACACGCTGGAAGTTCTGCGTCAGCCGCTGGAAGACGGCACCGTTACCCTCAGCCGCGTGCACGGTTCTGCCTCCTACCCCTGCAAATTCATGCTGGTAGCAGCCATGAACCCCTGCAAATGCGGGTACCTGGGACACCCTACACGGGAATGCACCTGCACACCCAGCGCCATTGAACAGTACCGGCGCCGTATTTCCGGCCCTCTGCTCGACCGTATCGACCTGCATGTGGAGGCTCTGCCTGTGGAATACGAGGACCTGGCCGCCGAGCAGGGCGGCGAATCCAGTGCAACCGTGCGCGCCCGTGTGGTGGCCGCGCGCAAGCTCCAGCAGGAACGTTATCGCGGCCTACCCGGTGTGCGTTGCAACGCCCAGCTTCGCGGCAGTGCTCTGCGGCGCTATTGCCGCATGACACCATCGGCCGAAAAGATTCTGCGCGGGGCCTTTGAACGTCTGGGGTACAGCGCCCGTGCCTATGACCGCATCCTGCGGGTGGCGCGCACGGTGGCCGATCTGGACAGCAGTGAGGTGTTGGATGCCGCCCATCTTTCGGAAGCTTTGCAATACCGCAGCCTGGACCGCAAATTCAATATCCGATAAAAAATTCCCACGGCCTGAATTGCCGTGGGAATTTTGCGTTTAGTTTGATGCCTGATTCAGCACATCCAACAATGCCTGGGCGCTCTTTTTCCAGCTGTAGCGTGCCAGAAGCTGCGCCGCGTCGCACTTGGGCGGCGTCACATCGTCCACATAGCCGTTGTTGGTTTTAAGGTCAATATATCCGGCGCAATCCCCATAGACCTCCCGCATACAGGGCGTATCGCTGACATAGATCCGCGGTGCCCCGCAGGCAACCGCTTCCAGCGGCGGGATGCCAAACCCTTCATACAGCGTCGGGAACAAAAACGCCTTACAGTGATGCATCAGCGCCTTGGCCTCCCCATCCGATACATAGCCCAGGTAGACAACGTTGGGCAGATCGGCAAGCCCCAGACGTTTGGCTTCCTCTTCCAGGCTGCCGCCCCCTGCAATGGCAAACACTGCATCCGGCTTGTTGCAGGCCGCGCGCAGTACCCAGGGGAAGTTTTTGTTTTTCAGCAGATTGGCCATGCTGAAATAGTATTCTCCCCTGCGGAGTCTGGGCTCTTTCTTGAAAATCTGTTCATCGGGCGCAATGCGCTGCATCTGCTGCCAGGCATTGTATACCACCGAAATTTTCTCCGGTGCCACACCATAGTACCGGTTGATCTCACTTTTGGAGAACTCCGATACCGTAATGATGTGTTCAGCCACCCCTGCAATGCGCCGATATTGCAGCCGGTGCCAGGCCGCACTGATACGGCCGCGCAAATCGGTATAAAAGTCCGGGCGCGCCCGATAGCAGACATCATGTACAACGGCAATGCCACGGAACCCAAACACCGGAATCACATTGCAGGTGGCAAGCCCTTTGGCACCGCGCTGCTTTAAATACGCCGGGTAATCCCGCTGCTGCCAGGCCAATCCCTTTCGGGTGCCGAAAGTCACCGTTCTGATATTCTCATATACCGGCGCACGTACCCCGGGAGGCGTGACTACTTCTACCAGGCCCGGCGGCACAATGGCGTCCAGTGCCGAGAGCAACTCGATGGAATAGCGCTGAATGCCCGAGACGCGCTGCCCGAAAAATGAACCGTCGACGGCCCACACTATCTTTTCCATACTTTTCTCTATACTCCTCTGCGGGCGGCTACAGCCCCGCGTATTGTTGTTTGAAGCGCAAAATGCGTGCCACGCTCTCGTCCAGCCTTGCTTCCGGGATGGTGCCGTCCTGGACAGCCTCCACTACCGCTTCAAACGCTTCGGTCAGGCTTTCCGGCATAAGAAGAAGGTCACATCCTGCCTGCAATGCCTGTACCGCAGCTTCTCCCGGCGTATACTGTGCCGTAATGGCCCCCATAGCAAGCGAATCTGTCACCACCAGAATATCCTCGTCCGGCAGCAGTTCCTCGCGGAGCAATTCCGTAACCACAGGGTAAGAAAGCGAAGCAGGTTTTTCGCTTGCATCCAAGGCGGGGGCAGCAATGTGCCCGACCATCACAGCATACATGCCGAGAGAAGGCTGCACAAACGGAATAAACTCACACAGCTGCATTTCCTCTTTGCTTTGGTACGTATAGGCCAGCCCGCTGTGGCTGTCCTCGGCCGTATCGCCATGTCCCGGGAAATGCTTGAACGTAGGCAAAATCGCTTCTTCCTGCAGCCCCCGGGCCATCGCTCCGGCCATAAGGGCAGCTGTATCTGCGTCCTGTGAGAAGGCCCGCGTCCCAATCACGGTATTATTGGGATTGGTCCAGACATCGGCATCCGGGGCAAAATCCATGGTAAATCCATACTGCCGCAAGTAGGCACCAATCGTCTGGCCCATCTTGCGCGCCATCTCCGGCTCCCCCGTCGCCCCTACCGCTAAGGCGCTTTCATACTGCGGTAAATCAAAAGCCGGGTGTTTTGCCAGCCTTGCCACACTGCCGCCCTCTTCATCCACGGCGATCAGCAGCGGAACGCTGCTCGCCTCCTGCAATTCCGCATTGAAAGCGGCAATCTGCTGTGGGTCGGTAATATTTTTTCCAAACTGGCAGATCCCGCCCACCGGATAAGTTTTCAGCGTTTCCCGCATTGCATCCGTGAGCTGCGTTACTCCGTCGGCATATTCGTCATCAATCTGTTCCTGCGTCAGGCTCAGGTCCAACGCATCGGGGCGCACCATGAACAGCTGGCCGACCTTTTCCCGCAACGTCATCTGCTCCAGCATCTGTTCTATCGAAAGATTAGTATTGCCCGTTGCGGCGGAAGGCTGCGGCGCAGCTGCCGGTGCCTGCTGTGTGGAAGCTGGCTGCGAGGCACAGCCAAACAGAAGTACCGGAGCCAATGCGGCCGCAAAAAAACGTTGCACCGTTCCAGACATCACCTTGCCCCCTTTTGTCTTGTATTATAGCATGTGCACCGCCATCGGGCAAGCAGACGCCCCCTATACAAAAAGCCTTCGCTTTTGTATAGGCGAAGGCTTTCTGCTTATTCTTGTTCCGCCACGTCGGCGTAGTCATCTTTGCCGCCCACAGGATGCTCGGCAACAATTGTGTCTTCCTCTTCTTCTGCCGACTCAGCCGTCGCCGTTTCGTCATAGAGAGTCTCCTTGGTAACGGCAAAAGCCGCCTTGTAATCAGCGCTTACCTCATAGACGACCGTCTGAGCACCGCTGGACGCCACATAGCACAGGGTTTCGTCATCGGCCACAAGGCTTCCGAACCGTACGGTCAGATTTGAACCGTCGGTGAAGGTGAGTGTCGCCGTCACATCCGGCGCATCCAGTCCGTAGGTATTGTCCGCTTCCGGGGATGTGATCGTCCAGTCGGTCTGTGCGCCGCAGATGGTATTGGCCATCTTCTTTACTGCGTCCTGATCCAGCGGATACTCGGCATCGTCGGCCAGCGTCCAGACACCGTCGTTCTGGACAAAGGCAAGACTCTCTACCTGCATCGATGCCACATCGTCAATGGTTTTATCGGTCAGTGTTTGGGCCTTGTAAAGGTCCTTCGGTGTCTTGCACAGCACATTTACATCGCTTTGGGTCACCGTGTAGGCAACGCTGTTTTCATCGTATACGTAGTAAATGTCCGCCACATCATTGGCCCGATCCACCGTCAGGGTGCGGGTCACATCACCGCTGGTAATGGTAAATACCATAAGGGGCGTGTCACTCCATGCAGGGATCTCGGCCAGTTCGTCCTCCTGCAATTGGCGGGTGGCTGTCAATCCCGACAGATTCTCGACGAACGTTCCCACAACGCTCTGGTCCAGCGGCAATGTAGGATCGGATTCCAGCAGCCAGTCTCCTTCGCTCCCCTTCAGCAGCGAAATTTCGGTGTTGTTGCCGCTGTAGGATATCCCGTCAACATCATCCGCTGGGAAGCTGCACAGCGCAATTCCCTGTTCTTGCGATTCGGACTGAGACAACGTCAGTACCGCCAGTAAAAGTGCCAGCAGCACCACCCCGGCCGCCAGTATAATCAGCGGCATCATTTTTTTGTGATTCACAGGTCGATTCTCCTTACTTAGCGACGGCGGCGAATGAGGCAGACCACCACACCTGCAATCAGGCAGACAATGGGCACCACAAAGATGAAGAGTAAGCCCAAACCAACAATGGCTGCGTTGGGCACCGAAAGACCGGCCGCGCTCATGCTCTTGCCGTCAATCACAGCGGTGGTCTGTTCCCCGTTGAACCAGTTGGCAATGCTGCCCAGCAGCTGTGCATTGCCGCCGGAGACGCTCTGGTTGGTGCCGGACAACAGCGTGTTGGGGCAGTTGATCCAAACCACCTTGGCCCCGGTGGTAGTGTTTTCTGCAGCAACTGCCACATCGAAACTGCCCTCGGGATCATTCTCGGATTTTTCTACCGTTTCGGCGTTGGTGTAATCCAGCAGCGAATAGGCTTTGTCGCTGGTTGTGAGCAGCGATGTGAAGGTGTATTCGCTGTCCTCGCTCTGAAGGATGCCCTGGGCGATGGGGGTATAGATCATCATACCGCTGGACACACCAGCCGTCACTGCATTGGCATCAATGTTGGGCAGCAGATAGGTCTGCGGATATCCGTACGGATAGTGGTCGGCATCGGTTTCCACCAGTAAGCCGGCCTGCCGCGTCATTCCGCAGGACGAGAGGACCGCGTCAAGATTGGGGGTATTTACGGTAAAGTCGGTGACCACCAGCAGCTTGCCGCCCTGCTCCACATAATTGCTCAGCAGTGCTGCCTCGTCAGCGGTCACATCTGCCAGAGGTGCGTTAATAATCAGGCTGTCGTCGTCCTCAGGGATGGAGCCCGTCGTGGTCAGGTTGAGCGAGGTAACGGTCACGCCCGCATTTTCCAGCGTATCGGTGAAGTCGCTTTCCAGCGAGGTTTCCCCATGGCCAGTCAGCTCATACATCTGGTAGCTGGTGGTGCGGATAACCCGGGCCACCGCCGCCGTCAGCGCATTTTCCGCTTCAAAAGTGTATTCCTGCGAGCCGGAATAGTAATACGCTTCCAGGTCCATATCGTACATATCGCTGTAGCTGACAACGGTATACTTGTCTGCGGTGGTCAGCACCACACAGCCCGTGGAGGCCCCTTCATATTGCTCGGCAAAAGTCGGATACAATACCGGGTCCCGCTGCTGCCAGTTGAAATGGCTGCTCTCGTCCGCATAGCGGTCCAGCAGGCGCGTGATGTTGGTATCTTCCTGCCCGGAAGTAGCCAGATAATAGGCCGTCACGTCCGTCTGCAGTTCGTGGAGCAGATTTTTGCTTGTATCGCTGAGCGTAAACAGTTCACTGGTGGAGATATCCAGTTCGGTATATTTGGTGGGCAGCGCCCGCACAACAAGGTTCAGCAAAATGACCGCCGCCAACACCACAACCGCCAGCACAGAGGCGTAGACACCGTTGCGGAAAGTCTTTTTGCTGCCATGCAGTTTTTTCCAATTGTCTTTGAGATTCATCTATGGTTTCCTCCCTCAATTCCAGCGGCGGCGTTCCAGCGCCTGCCCCGTCAGGAACAGGAACAGCGCGATAACCGAGAGATAGTACACGATGGCAGAAATGCTGAACATGCCGCCCACAACGCCGTTGAACGGTTCGAACAGGGCCAAAGCAGAGAGCGCACTGTCGAATGCCGCCAGCAGCCAAGTGGGGCGAAGCACAAACAGAACGCCCAGCACCACGCCGCCGACGCAAAAGACCGCGCAACCGGTGGTGAGACTTTTGCAGACTACACCCACCAGTACCGAGGCAATCAGCAAAATCACAAGAAACACAACCAATGCCAGCACATTGCCGCTGGTGAACATGGTCTGGATGCTGTTCATCATGTAGGAAACCACCAGCACGCCAAAGGTTGCCAGATAGGCGATGATCTGGTTTTCGGTCAAGGCCGAGATCCAGGTTCCGATGGCCAGACAAGCGCCTCCCAACAGCAAATACGCCAGCAGCGCACTGTAGGCAGAAACCAGCGAAACCGAGCCGAACGCTGTAAGAATCAGCGGCATGATGATCGCCACAACCATAGGCACGGCAAAAGAAACCACTTCGGCCAGGAACTTGCCCAGAACAATACCGGGAATGCTGACAGGACTAGTAAGCAGCAGCTGGTCCGTTTTGTTGCGGCGTTCCTCGGCAAAGCTGCGCATACTGATGGCCGGCAGCAGGAAAAGCAAAATGATCGTGGTGGTGTAGAGAACCGACGCAAAATCCGAGGAAGCATACATAAGATTGCGGTTGGCAAAATACAACCCCAGGAAAAACAGACTGACCGCAGCCGTCACATACCCGACCATGCTGGTATAGTAGGCTTTGGTCTCGCGCTTGAAGATTGCTGCCATATTACGCTTCCTCCTTTTCTTCCGGTTTTTCCGTCAGCTGCAGGAAAACATCCTCCAGGCTCATGCTCTCGGCACTGAGGGTAAGCACCGGGCACCCCGCCTTGGCCAGAGCCAGCGAAAGCGCACCACGCAGATCGGTGCCCGCCTCGCTGACCGCCGTAAAGCTGACCTCGCCGCCTTTTTCGGCAGTTACGCGCAGGTCGGTAAGCCCCGGCACGCTGGCAGCTGCCGCCAGCACAGCCTCCCGGGTACCCTGGGCCGTGGCGGAAATCGTTCCTTTGGCCGCCAGCTGACCGGCCAGTTCTTCGGGGGTTCCCTGGGCAATGAGCTTACCGCCCGCAATGATGAGCACTCGGTCGCATACGGTCTGCACTTCGCTGAGGATATGGCTGGACAAAATAACGGTATGCGTCTTGCCCAGGTCATGAATCAGCGAACGGATCTCGATCATCTGGGCCGGGTCCAGGCCGACGGTCGGCTCGTCCAGAATGATGACCTTGGGAGACCCCAGCAGTGCACCGGCAATTCCCACACGCTGGCGATACCCTTTGGACAGGTTGCGGATCAGGCGCTGCTCCATCCCCTGCAGACCGGCACGGGCGCACACCTTTTCGACTGCGGTGCGGCGCTCTGCCTTTTTGCGCACGCCTTTGAGTTCCGCCACAAACAAAAGATATTCCGTAACGGTCATATCCTGGTACAGCGGCGGCTGTTCCGGCAGATAGCCGATGCAGGCCTTGGCAGCAGCCGGTTCCTCGGCAATATCATGACCGGCAATGGTAACGGTTCCGTCGGTGGCCGACAGATACCCGGTGATAATGTTCATGGTTGTGGATTTGCCGGCGCCGTTGGGCCCCAGCAGACCGTAGATACAGCCATCCTCTACAGTAAAGCTGATATCATCCACGGCGGTATTTTTTCCGTAACGCTTTGTCAGGTGACTTACTTCGATCAAAGTGTACTTTCCCCTTTCTGGACTGAGTCCATGTCACAGGCTATTCCAGGCCTGTGCATGCAGATTTGATTATAGCGCCAAATTGTGAAAATTTTGAGATAGTATGGAGGCTATCTTCAAAAACATTGTGTCCACGCCAAAGGTATGCTATAGTGAAGGCAGTCCACTTGCCAAGATATACCCGAACAGGAGGTTGCAGGATGACCGAACGAGAAAAAATGCTGGCCGGACAATTGTATGACTGCGGAGATGCAGAACTGCTGACCCAGTGGCACAAGGCCAAAAATCTGATGCGTGATTACAATCGCCTGGACTCCGACAACGCTGCCGAGAAAGACCGTATTCTGAACGAACTGCTGGGCGGGCGCGGCGCCAACCTGTGGATCACCGCGCCGTTTTATGTTGATTACGGCAACAATATTTACTTTGGCAACAACTGCGAAATCAATATGAACTGCACCTTTCTGGATGACAATCGCATTGTAATTGGCGACAATGCGCTGATTGCCCCCAACGTGCAGATCTACACAGCTTTCCATCCCACCAACGCAGCGGAACGTTTCGGCCCGCAGAAGGAGGATGGTTCCTTCTCTTTCTGCAAAACGCAGACCGCTCCCGTCATCATCGGCAACAACGTCTGGATCGGCGGCGGAGCCATTCTTTTGCCCGGTGTTCATATCGGCGACAACGTCGTGATTGGTGCGGGCAGTGTGGTAACCAAGGACATTCCCAGCAATACCGTTGCCTGCGGCAGCCCCTGCCGCGTTGTCCGCGAAAACGTCTGATTTCATCTTGCATTACAAAAGCCCGGAGGTTTGACTCCGGGCTTTTCTCATACCAGTTCCACCTTGTATGTTTCGAGCCAATAGTTGAGCTGTAAAAACCAGGCAATCGTCTGCGGCGTCGTCATCAGCTGGCCGTACCACGGGATAGGATTGTCGGCACCGGAAGCCAGGAGCTTTTCCAGTGCCTCGGCCCGGATGATGCGCAGCAACGGCGCGGCCGGATCTTCCAACACCTTGGTCAGTTCGGCCGAAACCGCCGAGAGATAGGCCGGATTCCACGTTTTGGGGTAAGGGCTCTTTTTGCGCCAGAGCACTTCTGCCGGCAGTACGCCTTCCATAGCCTGCCGCAGCAGTCCCTTCTCCTTACCCTGATAGTCCTTGAACTCCCACGGGACCGAGTACAGATACTCGGCAATGCGGTAATCGCAGAACGGTACACGCACTTCCAATCCGTTGTACATACTCATACGGTCTTTGCGGTCCAGCAGGGTCTGCATAAACCAGGTGAAGTTCAGACTCATCATCTGGCGCATACGCTGCTCCAACGGCGAAAGGCCAGGGCGCACGGAAGTCTTGGCCAGTGTTTTGCGGTATTGCTCATCCACAAAGCTTTCGGGGTCAATTCCGTCCAGCACGCCGGGTTTGATAAAGCTGGCACGGTATGCCGTGGACTGCGCCCAGGGGAAGCCGTATTTTTCCCGGACGGTGGGATCACGGTACCAGGGATAACCACCGAAAATTTCATCAGCACATTCTCCCGAAAGCGCCACGGTGGCATGGGGTTTGATATACCGGCAAAAAGCCAGCAGTGAGGCATCCACATCTGCCATGCCCGGCAGATCCCGCGCTTCCACCGCCGCATACAGCGCCGGGACCAGTTCGGGGGTATCCAGCGTGATCCAGTGATGGTCCGCGTGCAGGAAATCATTCATCTTGCGGATGAACGGCGCATCCGGCCCCGGCTGGAACTTTGTTTCATGAAAATAGCGCTTGTTGTCCTTGTATCCCACAGAGAATGTCTGCAGGGTCTTGCCCTGCGCTGTAAAATGCGCATCGGCCACTGCCGAAATCAGGCTGGAATCCAACCCGCCCGAAAGAAAGGTTGCCACCGGCACATCGGATACCAGCTGCCGCTCAATGGCATCCATCAACAGGTCCCGTACCTTATGGGCCGTAGCCGTGAAATTATCGGGGTGCTCATGGTCTACGAGCTGCCAGTAACGGTGCAGCAGCAGGCGGCCGGTATCCGCCTCGTAGATGCCATACTGCCCCGGCAGCAGCTCCTGCACATTCTGGAATACACCGCTGCCCGGTTTTCGCCCGGGTCCCAGCAGCAGCACTTCGGCCAGACCGTTGGCATCCACCCGCGGCGGCACCGCCGGATGGGCCAATACCGTTTTGATCTCACTGCCGAAAATCAGGCTGTCCCGGGTTTTGGCATAAAACAACGGCTTGACACCGCAGCGGTCCCGTGCAAGGAAGAGTTTGCCCGCCCGGGCCTCCCACACCGCAAAGGCAAAAATACCGTTAAAGCGGTCCACACAGGATGGGCCCCATTCGGCATAAGCATGCAGCAGGACTTCGGTATCCGAATGGCCGAGGAAGGTATGTCCGCGTGTTTCCAAAAGGCCACGCAGTTCCGGCGTATTGTAAAGCTCACCGTTGTAAACCAGCGTGTAGCATTCTCCCTGCCAGTCCAGCTGCATGGGCTGGCAACCGTTTTCAAGATCGACCACTGCCAGCCGTGCATGGATGAGCGCCGCACGACCGCTGATATACATACCGCGCTGATCCGGTCCGCGGCGGGCCAACGTGCGCTGCATAGCGCAGTAGGCCGCGTAATTTCCCTGAATGGCGCGCGGGTCGCGCCCGATCTGCCCCGCTATTCCGCACATAAAAAATCCCCTTTCTGCAATGGCTCCTACCAGGAGTATGCGGAAAGGGGCTGTATTTAGAACCTTTACCGTGCTGCGGCGATGGTATCCGCGATGCGATGGGCAACCGCATCCTTGCTTTGCAGCGGCAAGTCTTCTGTGCCCTGATCGGTAATCAGCGTTACCACATTGGTATCCACGCCGAACCCGGCACCCGGCACCTTGAGATTGTTTGCCACAATCATATCCATATGTTTCTTGTGCAGTTTGGCGGTGGAGTTTTCAATGAGGTCTTTCGTTTCCATCGAGAAACCGCAGACGAACAGTTTTTCCGGCTTATGTTCCCCCACCCAGGCCAGGATATCCTGGGTGCGTTCCAATGCCAGTGCCATCTCTCCATCCTGCTTTTTGACCTTGTCCTGCGCCACCGCAGCGGGACGGTAATCGGCTACCGCGGCCGCCATCACCAGCGCATCGGCATCCATGGCATACTCCTGCACAGCTGCAAAAAGATCTGCCGCCGTAGTATAGGGCACCATCTTGACAAAAGGCACCGGAGGCAGTGTGCAGCCGGTGGAGGCCAGCAACGTGACATCCGCGCCACGCAGCATACAGGCACGCGCCACCGCATAGCCCATCTTGCCGGTGGAATGGTTGGTCAGATACCGCACCGGGTCCATCGGTTCCTGGGTAGCGCCGGCCGACACGACCACCTTTTTGCCCCGCAGGTCTTTTTCGCAGGCCAGTTCCCGCAGCACATAGTCCACCAGAACGCCTTCCTCCGGCAGACGGCCGGAGCCCACATCCCCGCAGGCCAGCATCCCGGAGCCGGAGGGAATCACCGTAAAGCCATAGTGTTCCAGCGTCTTCAGATTATCCTGGGTAATGGAATTTTCCAGCATGTGGGTATTCATGGCCGGGGCCACCAACTTGGGGCAGGTAGCCGCCAGCGTTACAGTGGTCAGCATATCATCGGCAAGGCCATGGGCCATTTTGGCAATGACATTGGCCGTAGCCGGAGCAATCAGCATAAGGTCCGCGGCGTTGGCCAGGGAAACATGCGCCACATCGTACTGGAAGTTGCGGTCAAAGGTATCGACAATGCAACGACGGTTGGTCAGCGTTTCAAATACCAGCGGGGCGATGAATTCCGTGGCGTGTTTGGTCATCAGCACATGCACGTCGGCCCCCATTTTGACGAGTGCGTGTGCTACATTGGGCATTTTATACGCAGCGATGCCGCCGGTAACACCGATGACAATCGTTTTGCCTTTCAGCTGCATAGGGTTCACGGTCCTTTCCCTTTTTGAATAGGTTTATTATAGCAATTTGTACTTCATTTGTAAATTCCAAAGCCCCCGGCATTTGTGTTTGCAAAATATCCGTAAACTGCTATAATGGTACCAGTTTTACGGGAATGGAGCCTGAAGGTATGGTACTGGCAGTTGACATCGGAAACTCTAATATCTGCATTGGCGGTCTGGCGGGGGAAGGGCACCGGGAAGTGCTGTTCACCACGCGCATGGTTACCCGCGCCCGCTGTACCGGCGATGAATATGCTGCCGAGCTGAAATTTCTGCTGGGACGCATGAAGGTGGATTACACCGGCTGTGAGGGCGTTATCGTGTGCAGCGTGGTCCCCAGCCTGACCACGCCGCTGGCCGATGCCTGCCGACGCTTAACCGGCAAGGAAGCGCTGATTGTAAACTACACCCTCAACACAGGGCTTACCTTCCGCGTGGATGAACCATGGCGTGTAGGCCGCGACCGCATTGCGGATGCCGCGGCCGCAGCGGCGCTGTATCCTCTGCCCTGCATGACCGTAGACCTGGGCACCGCCACCACCTATAACGTCCTTTCTGCCCAGCGGGAATTTCTGGGTGGATTCATTGTGCCCGGTGTGCAGACCAGTTTGCGTGCCATCAGTGCCGGTACCGCGCAGCTGCCGCCCATTGCCCCCGAGCCGCCCAGCGAATTGATCGGGCGCAACACGGTGGAAGCACTGAACAACGGTGCCATGTTCGGCACCGCAGCCATGCTGGATGGTTTGGCCGAGCGGGTGGAAGCGCAGCTTGGCGCACCATTGACCGTGGTTGCCACCGGCGGACTGGCCCCCTATATCACCCCCTGCTGCCGCTGCAAAGTCATCTACGATGCTGACCTGCTTTTCAAAGGTCTGGCGCTGCTGTGGGAGCTGAACTGCCAGGCACTGTAATTTCAAAACAATATACGGCGGCCGGAAGATACCGGCCGCCGCTTTTTTATGCTACTGGAATCACCCACGTTTCCGTTGTCACGGTGTCATCCTCATGATGCGTCAGGAGAACCACCTGCCCGTCATCGCTGTAGCTTTGGACAACTTCCTGTTCCGGGTTGTCCCAGCCATCCAGGTATGCCAGAAAGCCTCCATTGTCAAAGTACCAACCTTTGCCATAGCTGCCGTCCGACACCGGCACGGTTTGGCTGCTTTGCAGGGTTCCTTTTGCCCGGACTTCTGCGGGGATTATAGCCGCAAGTGTTTGCAATCCCTCATCGATCTGCGCCGGAACAGGAGCTTCTGTTGCATCAGCTTCTCCAAACCACTGATTTCGTAAGGCCTCCGCCCGATCCGGATCCGCCTTTGTTTCATCAATGGGCAGATCAAACAACGCACAGTTTCTTTCGCTCCCCTCCTGTACGGCGATCGCACCCGTGACCGGGTCTTGCACATATCCGTTCAGCAAGTCACCAGCGCCGGCAGAGCTATCCAGAACCACGGCAAGCTGCGGATCTTTATCCGCAAAGGGTTCCAGCGTATCGGTCTCGATGAGAATATAATGGATTCCGTCCTGCACAAGGTCATACCGGGCGCCGTTCATGGTAAAGATGTTGTACTGTGCAAGCGGGCAATCTGCGGATGCAAACACCGGGGAGATCAGGCTGTTGTACAGTGTCACATCTCCGCCCTCATCCGACAGTTCTGCCATGGGCGTTCCATCCTGGTGGGCGATTGCCAGCACTGCATAGCTGCGGTCTTCCGGGGGCGCACCATTTTCCCAATCGGATGACCAGTAGCCGGTCACATTTTCACCCGATGTAAGTCCCAGCAATGTAACATTATAGTCACCGACACGCTGTGTTTCCTCAACCAATGCAGAGTTCTCGCCCGCGAACAGGTCCGCCAGCTGCTCTTTTTGCATTTGCTGTGCGATTTGGGTCGGCTGCAAAAAATGTCCTGCTGCCGCCACCCCTACTGTGGCAAGGCAGCACAGTGCCGCCGCGGCTGCGGCCACACGCCACACTTTATACCAACTGTTTCTGCGACAGACCGGATTTTTTCCCATCTGCTCAATCTGTGCCAAAGCCCCGGTAACGATTTTTTTTTGCTGTTTTTCGCTCAGTGTACCGGTGGGCCACTGTACCTCTGCCAGCTCATCATAGATCTTTTTCATTGCTGCACTCCTTTCCGAAACGTTTCAAAAACCGCTGTTTCAAGCGTGCCCGCCCCCGGGATAGCCGCACATTCACGGCATGTTCTTCCATCTGCAGCGCGCGGCCAATCTCCCGGCTGGATTGCAGGCCGTAATACCGGCGGATAAAAATTTCCCGGTCAGGCGCTTGCAGTTCATCCACCAGGTCTGCCATGACCTCTTCCGCTTCGGAGCGATCAGACTCCACCAATTCTTCTGCCATCAGCTCGAAGTCTTCCGGCAACGGAACGGTGGATTCTTTCCGAAGGCGGCGATACCGGTCAATCGCTTTATTCCTCGCCGTCACAATCAGCCATCCTTTGAGGTTGATCTCTTGTTCTTCCAGTCGCTCTGCCATGCGCCAACATTGCACCAATACATCCGACAGACACTCCTCCGCATCCCGCGGGTCCTGCAAAATGCGGCGCACCAGGGCTTGCAATGTACCGCCGTACAGGGCGAGAATTTCTTCCAGCCCTTCCTGGGGATCATGGCGAACCGTTTGCAGCAGTTGTCTGTCTTTTGTTTTCTGCACCTGCCTCAACTCCTTTATTCATCTGAAAAGGCCTTTCACTTGAAAAGACGCAGTTCTTTTCCAAAATGTCTCACAGAAAAGTGTCTGCAGATAAAAAAACGCCGGAATCCAAAAATGGATTCCGGCGGATTGTACTATGTACAGAAATTACAGTTCCTGCGTAACAGGTACCGCACCGTAGTTGCGGATGTTCAGCACATGGCAGCTGCCTTCTCCGAAGCAGGCATCGATGGTCGCGCGATAGGTATCCACGAGATCATTGGGCACAAATGCCTGAATGGTACCGGCAAAGCCACCGCCCTGCAAGCGCCACGCACCGCGGCCATTGAGGACCTTCTGGCTCAGCGCCAGTGCCAGAGACACTCCCTGCTCCTTGGGGTTCTTGATGCTGTATGCATTCTGGTTGAACTCGAAGCTGGAATGGCCACCCTCGATGATCAGGCGCAGGAACTTATCGAACTCATCTTTCTGCACCGCATCGCACAGTTCCGCAGCGCGGCGGCAGTCGTTGTAGAAATGGATGGAACGCACCACGGCGCGATCCCCCACCGCTTTACGCAGCTTGGGAATGGCAGCGTAGAAGTCCTCTTCCGGAACATCCCGCAGAACCTTCTTGCCAAACTGTGCGGCCACGCTCTCCATCTCACGGCGGATGGCTGCATAGTCATCAGTCAGGTCGGCATGGCTGCCCTTGGTATCGCTGATGCACATTACAAAGCCATGTTTGGCCAGATCGATCTCGGTCTGCCCCACCACAGGATGTTCAGGGTCTTTGAAATCAATGGTGATGACGCCGCCCACAGCGCAGGCAGTCTGATCCATCAGGCCGCAGGGCTTGCCGAAGAAGACGTTTTCTGCATACTGGCCGATCTGCGCGATACGGACCTGGCTGAACTTCTCCATATCGTTGTTGTTATACTCACCGCGGAAAATGGCGCCAATGCAAACTTCAAACGCTGCGGAGCTGGACAGGCCGGAACCGCGCAGGACATCGCTGGTGGTGTAGGCATCAAAGCCGCCAACCTTACCGCCCGCGTTGAGAATGCCTACTGCCACACCGCGGATCAACGACGCAGAATGCTCTGCTTCCCGGGGCTGCGGGGTGCGGATGCTCAGGTCCACATCATCAATTTTTTCAAAGCCGTGGGACTTTACACGAACAATGTTGTCCTCGTTGGGAGAAACGACCGCCACAATGTCCAGGTTTACAGAACCAGCCAACACAACACCGTTGTTATGGTCGGTATGATTGCCGCCAATTTCCGTACGGCCGGGAGCCGAATACAGACGCACCGTACGGTCGGCGCCGAATTCCGCAGCGAAACGATCAATCAACTGGATATACCGAGCGCGCTGGGCTGCAACAATTTTCTCGTCCGCACCATACAATTTGGTGAGAGCACCGTCATACAGGCCCTGCGCAATCTGCTGCTTCAGTTCAATGGTATTCGCCATAGTTTCACTCACCTTTCCTATTGGGTGCGTCTCTTTCGCTAACATGCACAAAAAGAGCCGCACTATTTTAGGCAAACAACCAAAGTGCCGGCTGTTTGCTTTGCTCTTGTACCCAGTATAACAAATTCTGCCGGGAAGTAAACATTTTTTTACTGCGCTTTTATGGACTTTTGATGAATACTTTGCTATAATAAGAATCACGATCGAACCGTTCCGCCGTGACAGGCGGCAAACGAGGGGTGTAATCATGACCAATTTGAGCAAGCAATCTTATAAACAAAGTTATACCGATAACGTCGAATTGTCCATCTTTAACTGCGGCCACGAATACTGTGAACCGGGCCACACCTGGGGCCCCGGTGTCCGGGATCATTACCTGATTCATCTGGTTGTTGCAGGCAAAGGCGTCTACCAGGTAGGCGGAGTTTCCCATACTTTACAGGAAGGTGATCTGTTTCTGGCCAAACCCAATCAGCTGATCACCTACGTAGCCGACGAAACCGACCCCTGGGAATATTACTGGGTCGGTTTCAACGGAGCTTGTGCCAACAAGCTGGTACAGCAAACGCCGTTCAGCGACCTGCACCCTGTTCATCACTGCAAGGAACCCCAGGCCGTCCGCGAGGCACTGTACAACATTTACCTTTCCCGCGGGCCGGAACCGCAGTGCGAAGCGCTGATGACCGGCTACCTGTATATCTTTATGGCGCATCTGATGAAGGAAGCCCGGGACGCCATGCCCAATGTCGGTTCCTCCAGCAGCCAGTATGTGCTGTCTGCCATCAAGTACATTCAGTTCAACTACTCCCATGACATTTCGGTAGATGATATCGCCAAGGCCGTCGGTGTCAGCCGCAGCCATTTGTACCGCGTTTTTATGGCCAATGTAGGGCAAAGCCCCATCGACTACCTGACCAACTACCGCATCAGCGAGGCGTGCAGCCTTTTGAAGAATTCCAATCTTTCCATTGCTGAAATCGCCGTTTCCGTCGGTTTCTTCGATCAGTTCTACTTTTCCCGCGTCTTTAAAAAGGTAAAAGGCGTTCCACCGAGCAAGTACCTTGCCACGCTGGACAAAGAACAAGGCAAAGCCCAATAAAAGTAAGGAGCATCCATGGCATTTACCAAGAATCAGATTTTGCAGTTGGAAATCGAGTCGCTTTCCAGTGACGGTAACGGCGTTGCCCACAGCGATGGACAGGCTGTTTTTGTGCCCGGCACCGCCCCGGGGGATATCGCCGAGGTGCGTATCGTCAAGCTCATGAAAAGCTATGCATTCGGGCGGCTGGAAAAAGTGTTGGTACCGGGCCCCGGCCGTATCGAAAGCGATTGCCCTGTTGCAGGTCCCTGCGGCGGCTGCGGGCTGCGCCATATCGCCTACGCTACCGAAGCAGAGGCCAAAACACAGTTTGTCCGCGACGCCTTTGCTCGCCTGGGCAAACTGGATGTTCCCGTTTTGCCCGCTCTTGGAGCGCCCGACACAGACCGTTACCGCAACAAAGTACAGCTGCCCGTGGGCGAAGATGAAAACGGCCATCTGGTCACCGGTTTTTATGCCGGACGCAGCCACCGCATTGTAGCCTGTGCGGACTGCAAACTTCAGCCGGAATGGATGAACCGTCTGGCGCTGCGTGCCTGTGCCTTGCTGGAACAGGCAGGTGCCACCGCTTACCGGGAGGAAAGCCATACCGGGCTGGTGCGTCACCTGTATCTGCGCCAGGGGTGGCACAGCGGTCAGCGGCTTTTGTGTTTTGTATTGAACGGAAAAGCCCTGCCCCAGGAGCGCGCCTTGTGCGAAACACTGCAGCGGGAGTTTGATCTGACAACGGTTTTGGTCAACGAAAATACCGCCCGCACCAATGTAATTCTGGGCCGTACCACCCGCACGGTCCTGGGCCCCGGCACCATCGAGGACACGCTGGCCGGGGTGTCGCTGCGCATGGGCGTGCACGAATTTTACCAGGTCAACACCCCTGCCGCGGAAGTTTTGTATGCCAAGGCACGTGCCTATGCGGCTTTACAGCCCGATGACTTTTTGCTGGACCTATACTGCGGTATGGGTACCATCGGGCTTTCGATGTTGCCTGATTGCGGCCGTCTGCTGGGCGTTGAAATCATCCCGCAGGCGGTTGAGGGTGCCAAAGCCACCGCGGCGCGGTTGGGGTTACCGGCCGAAAAAGCGGATTTTCGCTGCCAGGATGCCGGAGCCGCCGCAGCGCAGCTGGCTGCTGAGGGCGCACACCCGGACGTGATCGTGGTAGACCCGCCGCGCAAAGGCTGTGATACCGCCACTCTGCAGGCCATTGAACAGATGGCACCGCGCACCGTTGTGATGGTGAGCTGCAACGCCGCGACCGCAGCCCGCGATACCCGCTGGTTGACTGAGCACGGTTACCGGGCGATTGAGGTTCAGCCTGTGGACCTTTTTTCCCGGACGCGCCACGTAGAATGCGTTGTACAATTGATTCGTCAACCGTGACACCCTTGCTCTGCCAAGGCCTCTTTTGCCACAAAAAGGGCGTTTTATGCGATTTGTTCAAATTCTTTTTTGCTCTTGTTCACGATTTGCCAACATTTCCGTGCCATAATGGAGGACGAAAACGCGGGCACTGCCCGAAAAGGTGGTTTTTCTGATGAAAGGCTGGTTACAGCGCTTTATGTCCGGCCGCTACGGTTTTGACCGTTTCAGCGGTTTTTTGTCTGTCTGCTCCCTGGTCCTTGTGGTTCTGGGTGCACTTTTCAGCCCCGTGCTGTATTGGCTGGGGCTGATTTTACTGGGGTATTGCTATTTCCGCATCTTAAGCCGCAATATCCAGAAACGGTACCATGAGAATCTCAAATACCTGGAACTGGAAGCCAAAGTAACCGGCTGGTTTGCAACCAAAAAAATCCGTTTTCAGCAGCGCAAGCAATACCATTATTATCGCTGCCCCCATTGTGGCCAGCAGCTGCGCGTTCCTCGGGGGCGCGGTAAGATTTCCATCACCTGCCCCAAGTGCGGTACACAATTCATCAAAAAGAGTTGACGGCCCATGTTTGGATATGTTACCATCTATCGCAAGGGATTGGCAAAAGAAGAACTTGACCGCTACCAGGCCTATTACTGCGGCCTGTGCCAGGCTTTAGGCCGCCGGTATGGCATGCCCGGTCAGCTGACGCTCAGCTATGATATGGCGTTTGTCGCCATGCTGCTGAGTGCTTTGTATGAGCCGGAAACCCGTTTCGGCACCGGACGTTGTGCACCGCATCCCTTGAAGCCGCGTCCGCGCGCCGACAATGAATTCCAGGACTATGCGGCGGATATGACGGTCACACTCGCCTACTATAACTTTCTGGATGACTGGCAGGACGATCATCGTCGTGCCAGCCTTCGTCAGGCACAGAAGCTGGAAGGGTATCTGCCCGCTATCCGGGAACACTGGCCGCGACAGTGCGGTGTTATCACCGAGCAATTGTCCGCCTTGAATCTTCTGGAAGAAGCAGAATCTCACGATTTGGATGCCCTGTGCAATGCGTTTGGAACTTTACTGGGTGCTGTATTTGCCTGCCGCAATGACGCCTGGGCCCCTGTACTGAACGCCATGGGCCGCGGTCTTGGCGGATTCATCTACTTGATGGATGCCTATGACGATCTGGAAAAAGACCGTAAAAAGGGCCGTTTTAACGCCTTACAAGCATTGGCAGACAGCCTTTCCCCGGCCGAATACGAAGAACGCTGCCACGACCTGCTGACCCAGCAGATGGGGCTGTGCGCCCAGCAGTTTTCTTTGCTGCCGATCTTACAAGAGACCCCGGAGGGAAAATTATTGTATAACACCATCTATTCCGGCGTGTGGAGCAAATACGCGCTGGTGAGAAAGCACAGAGAGGGGCGTAACCAATGACCGATCCATATAGCGTATTGGGCATCACCCCCAGTGCCGACGATGAGACCATAAAAAAAGCATACCGGCAAAAGTGCAAGCAGTATCACCCGGATCTTCACCCCAACGACCCGACGGCGGAAGAAAAGTTCAAGGAAGTTCAGGCCGCGTACAGTGAGATCATGCGACGCAAGCAAAATGGCGGACAGTCCGGCTACCAGGGCTATCAGCAGCAGCGTCAAAGCTCCGGCGGTTCCTACGGTTACAGCAATCAGAATGGTTACGGCGGCCAATACCAGGATGACCCCTTCGGCGGTTTTGGTTTTGGGCCCTTTGGTTTTGGCTTTTACGGTTCCACCGGCAGTCGCCAGACCTACACCACCGGGCAGGAAAGCCCTGAACTGCGTGCCGCCGCCAATTATATCCGCAACGGCTTTTATCAGGAAGCGCTGAATACGCTGAACGGCATTGCAGCCAACGAACGCAACGCCCAATGGCATTATTATTGCGCCCTGGCCAATCAGGGGCTTGGCAACAACATCCGTGCCCGTGATGAGGCCCGCACCGCAGTTTCGATGGAACCCAACAATTACGCTTATCAGAATCTGTTGGATCAGCTGCAGAATCCCGGCCAGACCTACTCCAGTTACCAACAGCCTTACGCTCAGCCCAGCGGCAATCCCGGGCGTTTCTGCCTAAGCTTCTGGATGTATCTGCTGATGTGTAACATCTGCAGTTGGTGCTGCTGCGGCGGGCGCGGCGGTATGTTCTGCTGCTGAGTTTCTTCGCATTTTTATCCATGCTCCCTTCTTAGGGGGCATTTTTTATTGAATATCCTCGGGATATTTTCCGCTGTTCTGTTTTTGGATCAGGCCGCCCATGTCATCACGCCCCTGGATTCTTTCTGTCCGCAGCAATGATTTTGCCGGTCGCATAATTTCTGTGGACGAGAATTTATGTACCGCTACCACGCATCTCATACGGATCTGCATGAGTCCATCCTTCTCCCTACGTAATTGATTGTAAATCGCCCCGGACACAAGCTGCCCGGGGCGTTGCTATGTCCGTTATTCTTTTACAGCTTCAGAAAGGCACGAATCAACGCTCCGCCAAAGAGGTTCGTTCTTCTTCCCTGCGAGCCAGCTGCATGTAATGGCGATACAAAATGCCAAACCGATAAAGATAATTACGTTTCCACGGTTTTTGCTTTCCGCAAAAATGCAGGATGGATGTATGCTCCATTACCCACTGCAAATCGCAAACACCGCCGCTGCGAAGTAAATAATTGCTGTAATTCCGTGCGTCATATTCCACAGCGCATCATCCAGCGGAAGAATTCGCTCGCTGTAAAGAGCATTCAGAATATCCTGATCTGGCAAGATCAGCTCCATGCGGTGCTGCTCTACATAGCGAAACAGTTTTGGGGGATCAATTTCCCGTCGTCCTGCCTCTAAATCCATCAGAAGTACACCAGAATTATAATAGTCGCTGTCCGTTCCCAGGCGCAGCTGGTTCACACTGTTGGCCAGTTCCGTCTTGCCGGTATGTGCCGCAGCGGCAAAGATATTCCCTTTAAGGTCTGTTTCCCACAAAGGACGAATGGGATTGATGACCAATGTATCCGGGTCCAGATAAAGAATGCGCTTCACCGTACTCGGCAGCAGATGTGGAGCCAATAACCGATAGTACATTTCCTTAGGATACTGTCTGGTAACCGGGGCCCCCTGAAATAAGTCGTCCTCCACACAGATTGCCAAAAAGGTGTATCCATATCTGTTACACTGACACTGAACATCCGAGAGATTTTCTTCCGTAAGGCCGCTGTGAAACAAAAAGACATCAAATATTTCACCCGGATTATTGATGGACAGTGATGTAAGCAACGTCCGAAGTTGCGGCAGATACTTTTGGTCCAGCGTTGTCAATAAGGATATAGATTCCACTGGTTCGCCTCCCTGTTTTGTTTTTTCGTTCGGTTGACATTGACGGGTTCCTTTGTCTCCAGCAACTCTCATATCGCTTTCCCCCTTTGCCTTTTAGGGACAAGCGAAAACCAGGATACACCCTTCAGAACCGTTTATGTAAATTATATCGTATACTTTTTTGACCCGTGCTTTACAGTTTTGCCAATCTATTCATTGACACCGCTATGCGCAGATGTTAAACTGTACAGATGTAACGTCAACAATTACACCGTTTATTGTATCTGTAATGTAGAAAAATTTCAAGTAGAATTTACCCGAAAAGATACGCATGAAGAAGGCTCACCTATGTTTTGCTGCGCCTTTTTCGGGCCAAAACATTTTTCCATCCGAAATTTCATCCTTTACCAGTGTTCATTTACACAGGGAGATACCCCTATGCTTCAGATCAAAGATATCTGCAAGGAATACCGTACAAACGGTTTTGTACAGAAAGCGCTGGACCACGTATCCTTGAATTTACGTGACAATGAATTTGTCGCCATTTTGGGTCCCAGCGGCTCCGGCAAAACGACGCTTTTGAACGTCATCGGCGGACTGGATCGCTATGACTCCGGCGACCTGGTTATCGACGGCATTTCGACGCAAAAATACAATGATCGGGATTGGGATTCCTACCGAAATCACACGATCGGGTTTGTGTTCCAGAGTTATAACCTGATTCCCCATCAGACTGTGCTGGCGAACGTGGAACTGGCCCTGACAATTTCCGGGGTAAGCAAATCCGAGCGACGCCAACGAGCCATAAAAGCCCTGGAGGAAGTGGGTCTGGGCAATCAGCTGAACAAAAAGCCGAACCAGATGTCCGGCGGGCAGATGCAACGTGTGGCCATCGCCCGCGCCCTGGTGAACAACCCGGACATTCTGCTTGCCGACGAGCCCACCGGCGCGCTGGACAGCGCCACCAGTGTGCAGGTTATGGACCTGCTCAAAGCCGTAGCAAAAGACCGGTTGGTCGTGATGGTTTCTCACAATCCGGAGCTTGCCCAACAATATGCCACACGGATCGTAACCTTGCGGGATGGAAAAATCTGCTCGGATTCCGACCCGTTTATGCCTGCCGAAGAACACCCCGCGGTGCATAAAAATATGGGCAAGGCCTCCATGTCGTTTTTTACGGCGCTTTCCCTGAGTTTCAATAATCTCAAGACCAAAAAGGCACGGACTTTGCTGACTGCCTTTGCAGGTTCCATCGGCATCATCGGGATTGCGCTGATCCTTTCCCTGTCCAGTGGCGTAAACACTTATATCCAAAACGTAGAGCGGGACACTTTGTCTGAGTATCCGCTCCAGATCCAGCGCACAGGTTTTGATTATTCCGCCCTCTTTGCCGATACGGCAGGAACCGATCAGGAAGAAGGAAAAGTCGAAGTGATTCAAATGGTGACAGATCTGTTCTCCACCATGAATTCCAACGATTTGAAATCTTTAAAAGCCTATCTGGAAAGCGGGCAAAGCGGAATTGAAAATTACACTACCGCAGTAGAATACACCTACGATTGCAAACCGCAGATTTACCGCCTGGAAGACGATGGCGTTCGCCAGGTCAACCCCGACAGTTCCTTCGCCGCATTGGGATTGGGCTCCTCCGCAAGCTCAAGCAGCATGATGTCCACGATGATGGGAACGGATGTCTTTCATGAACTGCCGGAAGATGAAGCCCTTTACCGCGGCCAGTATGAGGTGAAGGCCGGGCGGTGGCCGGAAGACTATACAGAATGTGTGCTTGTACTGACTCCCGGCGGCAGCATGAGCGATTTTATGCTCTATACCCTTGGATTGCGGAATTCTGTAGAACTGGACACCATGGTCCAGCAGTTTATCCAGGAAGAAAACGTAACCACACCGGATGACATCGGCTCTTACGATTACAGCGACATTCTGGGGATCACCTTCAAGCTGGTCAGCAGCCCCGATTACTACGAATATGACAGCGAATATGGTGTCTGGCGTGACAAACGGGACGACGATGCCTACATGCGCAGTCTGGTGGAAAACGGCGAAGACCTTACCATTGTGGGCATTGTACAGCCTCTGGCAGACAGCAGCGCCATGATGCAGTCCGGCATCGCCTATTCCCCCGCCCTGACGCATCACGTGGCGGAAAAAGCCGCCTCCAGCAAAATTGTACAAGACCAGCTTGCAGACACCCACACCAATGTCTTTACAAATGAGCCCTTTGGACAAGAAAGCGGAACCAGCGACTTTTCTCTGGATTCTCTGGTAGATGTTGACGAAGATGCCCTGAAGGATCTGTTTTCCTTTGATGAACAGGACATCACCAGCAGCCTGGAAGGCGCCTTTACCCTGAACGGCACCGCCGGGATGGCCCCCGGTGGTCTGGACATGGGCAGCATTGATTTGGGTGAAGTGGATCTCTCCGGTATGATTCAGCCGGAGGACTTGCAGATGAACCTCCCCGCCTTCCCCCAGATGGATATGGCGACTCTGATGCAGGGTGTAAAATTCCATGTGTCGGAAGACTCCATGAAAACCTTGATTACCGAACTTGTAGCGGGATGGAAGGAGTACACTCTTTCCCTCCCCGAGGCCGACTATTCCGGACTGGGAGAAAGCTTCCTCGACTTCCTGCATACCGAAGCAGGTTCTCAGATTCTGAAAGAGAACCTGGAGGAGATCTTGCAGGCCAACGGAATTACCGCCCCTACCAAGCAGCAGGTTAAGGAACTGGTTCAGACTATATTGGCGGACTTTCTGGCTTACTGCGAAGAATACCACCCGGAGATCTTTGTTTCTCTGCCCGCCCCGGGTACCCCCGAAACAGGTCAGGATGGTTCTTCTACAGAGCTGGAGTCGCTGCTTCAAGCCTATCTGGTTGAGTATCTGGCCACCTCAAGAGCGCAATCCATCATCACAGACTGGATAGACAACACCTTTCCCGCCGCAGAGGACTTCGAAATCACCCAAGAGCAGATGGAAAAACTGGTAGCTGATTTGTCCGCCGGGTATCAGGCCTATGCTGCCGCAGGCGGTTTACCGGACCCGTCGAAAATGGGTTCCTATTTTGCTGATTATATGAGCACGGAACAAGCACAGAAAGTTTTGAGCGCAAGTATCGTTTCAATGGTAGATGCCTCCGGGCTGCAGCAGCAACTGGCCACTACGATGGAAACCTATATGAAAACTGTAGGGAATTCCCTGGCGGACTCCTTGGGAACTTCTCTCCAATCCGGCCTTGCTTCGGTCATGGAGCCCGCATTGGAACAGGTAATGGGGCAAGTTATGCTGCAGGTGGCCGAAAACATGCAATCCGTCATGGAGGAAGCGGTCAATGGCATGGGAGAAAATCTGGCGCAGGCTTTCCAGTTTGACCCCGAAGATTTTGCAGACGCTTTTTCCATTCAGATGGATGCCGAAGATCTTTCCGAATTGTTCCAATCCATGACTCTTGCTCAGGGCGCCACCTACGAAAGCAATCTCAGTTCCCTTGACTATGTGGATTTCGAAAGCCCTAGCGTCATCAGTATCTATCCTCGTAACTTTGAAAGCAAAGAACAGGTAACGGAAATCCTTCAGGAATATAACGATCGCATGGAAGCTGAAGGCAAGGATGACCAAACCATTACCTATACGGATACCGTCGGTACGCTCATGTCCTCCGTAACGGATATTGTGGATGTGGTCAGTTATGTACTGATCGCCTTTGTGGCCATTTCCCTGGTTGTGTCCTCCATCATGATCGGCGTGATTACCTACATCAGCGTCTTGGAGCGTAAGAAAGAAATTGGAATCCTTCGTGCAATGGGCGCTTCCAAACGGAATATTTCCCAGGTGTTTAACGCCGAAACATTTATCATCGGCTTGACGTCCGGCCTCATCGGAATTGGACTCACTTTGCTGATTTTGATTCCCGGCAACGCTTTGATTCATCATCTGGCGAGCACCAATGAGATTACCGCCTTCCTGCCCGTAAGCGGCGCAGTAATATTGATTGCTTTAAGCGTATTGCTAACGATTTTAGGCGGAATGATTCCTTCTAAAAAGGCCGCAAAGAGCGACCCCGTAACCGCACTCAGAACCGAGTAAAAGGTTTCCCTTTTGTAAAAAGACCGCCAGAGGCTTATGCCAAAAGTCTCTGGTGGTTTCTTTTGAGAAACAGGTAACGTCCGTTCACAGTGAGACCTTTTTCATAATGAGGTTCCCTGCACTCCTGTATCGATACGCTGAATGCGGTGAGCGAAACAAACGTTGTGCTATAATGGTTGTACCTATCGCATAAAGGTAATACAGGTACTATCAAATAGTTCCACCACTCTTAGATCTATAAAGATTTCTCTCTATGAATTTGTGCCTTGCGGTCTCGTCATGGAAAGTGGCATTGCCGGTTTTTTGAACATTCCAAAATGCATTGGTCAGCACCGCTGCCAATGGCACGAGGTAACGTTTTGTTTGGATTGGAGATGAATATGTTTTGCACGCGGCATTTTTTATACTGGCCGGATATCTTTCGGGAAGCGTTCTGTATGCACAGGTGTTTTCCAGCCTTTTCTGCAACAAAGACCTGATGGAAATAAGCAACGACAGTAATCCCGGTACAGCCAACGCATTTCAACATTGTGGGTTTTGGTGCGGTGTATTAACACTTCTTTGTGACTTGCTCAAGGGTTTTCTCCCTGTGCATTTGTTCCTGGAAAATGCAAGGCCCGATCCTTGCGCCTTTGCTTTTGTCCTTGCTGCACCTGTGATCGGGCACACCTTTTCGGTATTTTATCATTTTCACGGAGGAAAAGGCATTGCAGTTACTTTCGGATGTCTTTTGGGACTGTTTCCACTCTGGAAGCCTGTGGCTATATTGGGTTTCTATTTTATAGCCTTTTCAGTTGTACTTAGGATTTCTCCCCATTATTACCGTACTATAGCAGCCTATTTCTGTTCATTGGCCAGTATGGTTTTTATCGCAGACCGGATGGAGATCTGTATGGGATTTTTGCTCATATCTTTTGCCGTTCTGTTCCGGCTGCTGACCAGTAAAGAAAAGAAAGAACAACTGGAGGTGAAGTGGTTATGGATGCATTGATTCTATCTTGCGGAACCGGCGGCGGACATAACTCCGCAGCGAAAGCCATTGCTGCAGAAATGCATATGAGAGGTCACTGCACCACCATACTCAATCCCTATACTCTATATAGCCAAAAACTCGCAGCAAAGATCGACAGCACCTATGTTTCCATGGTACAAAACAGGCCGCACTTATTTGGAGCGGTCTACTCTGCCGGGCAGATGTATAGAAAGTTACCCTGTAAGTCACCGGTCTATTATGTCAACCGGCGTATGATCCCTATCATGGAAAATTATCTGTCAAATCATCACTATGATGTCATTATCATGACACACCTGTACGCTGCAGAGATTATTACAAACTTGAAGGACCGTCACATAGAACTGCCCAAAACTACCTTTGTATCCACAGACTATGTTTGTATCCCCTTCACCGAAGAAACCGAATGCGATGCCTACATCGTGCCTGCAAAAGCTCTCGTAAAGAACTATGTACAGCTTGGGATACCGAAAGAAAAAATCCATCCCTTTGGAATCCCTACAGATCATTCGTTTTCAAAAACGGAGAATAAAGAGGAGGTACGAAAACGGCTGCATCTTGACCTGCAGAAAAAATACATTCTGATTGCGGGCGGAAGTATGGGCGGCGGAACAATCAAAGATACCATGGACGCCCTGATCAAAGGCTTCTCCGGCCAGAAAGATGTAGCGCTGCTTATCGTCTGTGGCACCAACCAGAAGCTCTATGATGCACTGGCTTCCAATCCGGCTGAAAACATCACGGTTGTCGGTTATACGGACGACATGGCCCAATATCTGCACGCGGCTGATCTGTTCATCACAAAACCGGGTGGTCTCTCCTCCACCGAAGCTGCCGTGTGCGGAATTCCGATTTTGCATACAGCTGCTATTCCCGGATGTGAATCCTATAATGCAGAGTTTTTCCAGGCAACCGGCATGAGCGCATTTTGCCGAACGCCCGATGAAGCGTTGGCAAAAGCCACAGAGCTTTTGTTCAATGACGAAGAGGCCTCTGCAATGGTACGACGCCAGCAGGACCAGATTGAAAAATATGCCGCAGCCAAAATTTGTCAATACGCAGAATCGTGCGTTTTGCAATAAGCCTCCGTCCCCGGTGTATCTCGACACGGCAATCCCCCTCGGTAGTGTCAACATTCTTTCGCAAATTCAGTTTGCAGTCTCTGGAATAAATGAAGTCAGCCAGCAATAGAGGCATCCTCAAGGGCCGCCTCCAGGTGCTTCATGTTCATGTACTTCTTGTTGCCCCACTGGGTACCTGCCACATGGCGCAGTCGGGCGCAGACCAGCATGAGAGCGGAATTACCGTCCGGGAAATTGCCAACCACACGGGTGCGGCGGCGGATCTCCCGGTTCAGCCGTTCAATAACATTGTTGGTGCGGATACGGGTCCAGTGTTCGCTGGGAAAATCGCAGTAGGTCAGCGTTTCTTCAATGCCATCCGCCACCTTCTTGGCTGCTTCTTTCAGCTTCATGGAGCGTAGTTCCTCTACCACGGCTTTGGCTTTCTCGCGGGCAGCTTTCTTGCTCTCTTGGGCGTGGATCGCTTTGAGCATCTTTGCCACCAGCTTTGCCTTGGAACGCGGTATAACAGCAACCACATTCCGGTAAAAGTGGACTGTACACCGTTGGTATTTAGCCTCAGGAAACACTTCGCCCACGGCTTCCAGCATACCAAGGCACTTGTCACCAACCACCAATTTAACCCCATCCAGACCACGGCCACGGAGCCACTGAAAGAAATTAACCCAACTGGCCTTGTCTTCTTTCATGCCCTCAACTGCGCCAAGAACCTCGCGGTAGCCATCCTCGTTGACTGCAATGGCTACCAGAATGGCTACATTTTCAAACTCTCCGCCCCAGTTGCGGCGCAGGTAGATTCCATCCACATAGACATACGGATACCGTCCTCCTTGCAAAGGGCGGTTCCGCCAATCCTCAATGTGGACATACGCTTTCTTGTTCAGTTCACTGATGGTGGATGGCGACACCTTGCTGCCCCACAGGGCCTCGGTAATATCCTCCACGCGCCGGACGGATACGCCTGCCAGATACATCTCGATGAGTGCTTCTTCCACGCTGCTTTCGCGGCGGCGATACCGCTCAATGATTGCGGTCTCAAATGAGATTCCTTTGAGTTTAGGCACCTTGAGAGTAACATCCCCGGAAGTGGTAGTGAGATTACGGTTGTAGTGGCCGCTGCGGTAGCCTTGGCGCTGCTCATTGCGCTCATACCGGGCAGCTTGGGTCAGCTTGTTGGCCTCTGCCTCTAGTAGCTCGTTGAGCGTCTCCTCTACACTGCCTCGCACGAGTTCTTTGAGCTGCCCCTTGATAACTTCTTCGTTTAGCTGTACAATCTTTTCAGGCATGGTTTGTTATCTCCTTTCGAATGGTGTGTCGCAACTTCATTCTACCAGAGATCTGCAAACCATGTCTTTTCTATTTACTTTTCAATTTGCGAAACTTAGGAAATCCGCGCTTGCGAAGATCAAACAGTATTTGGAGGGAAAAGCAGATGATGAACACCGTTAGGAAATCTGAAAATCTGTTGCCGTTCCCTGTCATTTCCGCAGCGGCAAACGGCGACACAAACGCCATGTGCGCGATCTTGAAGCATTATGAGGGTTACATAGCGAAACTTTGTACCCGAACGCTGAAAGACGACGTGGGCAATACCTACTCCTATGTAGATGAAGAAATGCGTAACAGGCTGCAAGTGCGCCTTATTACCCGCACTCTTGCGTTCCATGTAGGCTAACTCTTTAAGCCCATGCGGGGAGCGTGTACCCCTTTCCACGCTTCCCGTTATGGGCTGTTTGTCGTTCCGTAAAAGCATATCCGCTGTTGATGTGCTTTTGCAGGCCGACAAAGCCTTATTGTTCCTTGATAAAGAAAGCCCGCAAGATAACGGCGGTGCAGTATAACAGGCAAACGAATACATACCGCTTATATCGAGCCGAACAGCGGGTACGCCAGGACAGCTTTTCACACAGGGAAAGTCGAGCGAGAAATACCGCGCTGCAAAACAGGTTTAGCAGCTTGTGGGCGACGACATATAGGCGGGACGAAACGCCTTTATAGCCATAGTCCGAGCGTTAAGAGCGTCGCAGGCATTGGGTAAAGCTGCCTTAAATGAGCAGGGGTGAAACTCCCGCGGTGCTGCCGCTGACAGCCGTTCGTTTCTGCCTTTCATTTTTAATCTTTTTGTTATCCCACGAAAGGGGGATTTTACATTATGGAACAAATGAAGCAAACAACAAAATCCCCGGTTGTGCGCGAATACAAAATCGGGGATATTACCTATATTGTCAAAGCCGTTGTTAAGGACGGTGTAAAAGAGGACGCCGCGACAAAGGTACGCCGCTTAATCCATAATGACTTAAACCGGGGAAAAAGCCCGGTATAATGCCGAAAATGTAATCCTATTGCAGACGGACGACGGGTTTTGTGGTATAATACATATAACCTGTTTGTCCGGCTGTCGGAATAGGAGGTAACATGAAACAGTCGGATAAATTGACCGCATACTATTTTCGTGCGGCGCAACAAATAGATACTTTGTACCTTGACAATCAAATGCAAAAACTTCTTTACCACGCAAGCCAAAACGGGATTGCCGCCTTTGCGCTGTATGTGGATAACGGTTATAACGGTTTGAACTTTAACCGTCCCGCATTTTCCCTCATGCAGCAGGATATGAGCGACGGGCGCATTAGTAAAATCGTTGCTACGAGCCTTGACCGTATTTCCCGTAACAGTTTAGATGTGCTTGCTTTTGCAGATTACGCCGTTTCTACGGGCATTTCTCTGGAAACAATCAACGGCGACCATGCAACGCTGGATTGGAACAGACAGCTATATGCTGCACTTGCCGCGAAAGGTGGTGAGTGCAAATGACAAAGACCTTTTCTTTTCAGCAGATTGCTGTCCCCAAAGTGTTAAGCGAAGAAGTCCGCGAAGCCATTTCAAATAATGTTTTGCAATTCTATGTGCGCGATCAGCAGCAGGAAGCGCAGGACGAGGGCATAACGGCTTTATATGAACGCCTTTCACAAGAGGACAAATTAGAGGGTGAGAGCAACAGTATTGCCAACCAAAAGAAGATATTGGAACGGTACTGCCGGGAGCATGGAATTACCGCTTATCGACATTATGACGAGGACGACGGGTATTCCGGTACAAACTTCAACCGCCCCGGATTTCAACGTATGCTTGCCGATATAAAAGCTGGAAAAATCAAGCGCGTTATCGTCAAAGATATGTCCCGTTTCGGGCGTGATTATCTGCAAGTCGGTTTCTACACCGATATGCTGTTCCCCGATTTTGGCGTGCATTTTGTCGCGGTTAATGACGGAGTTGACAGTACGCGGGGCGAAAACGAGTTTACCGCAATCCGCAACGTGTTCAATGAAATGTATGCCCGCGACACTTCAAAGAAGATACGCGCTACTTGGCAATCAAAGGGAAAATCCGGCGAACACCTTACTACAATCCCGCCTTATGGCTATATGAAAGACCCCGACAACAAAAAGAAGTGGATTATTGACGAGGAAGCCGCAGCCGTTGTGCAGCAGATTTTCGCATTGTGCGTTTCCGGCATGGGACCGACACAAATTGCAAAATGGTTAGAGAAAAGCGAAATCCTCAATCCTACTTTCTATTGGTTGTCAAAGGGTATGAAAGTCGGCAACAAGCCGAAGCCGGGGGCAAACCCGTACAAGTGGACGAATGAAACGGTTTCCCGTATGCTTGAAAAGATAGAGTATTTAGGGCATACTGTAAACTTCAAAACCCGCAAGCAATCCTACAAGAGCAAAAAGAAGTTGTGGAACGACCCGTCCGAATGGGTGATCTTTGAGAACACGCAGCCGCCGATTGTAGAGGAAAGTGTATTTCTCATTGTGCAGAACATACGCAAATCCCGCCGCCGCCCCACCAAAATGGGCGATATGGGTATTTTCTCCGGGCTGCTTTATTGTGCAGAGTGCGGCGGTAAAATGTATCAATGCCGAGCAACGAACTTCACCGAAGAACAGAAATATTTTATCTGTTCAACCTATCGCAAAGGCAAAGACTTGTGTACGACCCATTCAATCAAAAATGTTGTTCTGTATGAAATCGTTTTGAAAAACCTACGGGAAGCAATCGACTATGTAACAGAGTATGAAGCCGAGTTTGTGCAGGAAGCAGCAGACAGCCGTTTGCGAGAGCGCGACGCAGAGTTTTCCTGCAAGCGCGAAACACTTTCCAAAGCCGAAAGCCGTATTGCCGAGTTGGATAATCTGTTTATGCATTTATATGAGGACAATGTAACCGGGAAATTATCTGACGAACGGTTTATCAAAATGTCCCATGATTACGAATTGGAGCAGAGCAATCTAAAAGCTATGGCAGAAGTGCTACGGGAAGAAATCAAGCAGCAGGAAAAACAAAAGACCAACGTTAAAGCGTTTATCAGCGCGGTAAAGAAGTACACCGATATGCAGCAGCTTGACGCTGCTATGCTACGGGAGTTTATAGATCGTATCGAAGTTTCCCATACCGACAAAAAATCCAAGACAAGGGAAATCACGATTGTATACAACTTCATCGGTGCATTTGATTTTGAACGGGCAAAAGAAAAAGCCCAAAATACAACTCAAAAACAGCAAAGAACGGCATAGCCGTTTGGCTACACCGTTCCTTGCTAAAATGTTTTCTTAATTCACCGCCCCATTAAACAGCCGCTTTTATTTTACTATTTATTTAATATAAGTTTTCTGATTCCAATGGAATCAAATACGTTTACCGCCTTATCTGAATTATAATCGGCATTATTGAACGCCTCTTCAGAAATTGCATTTAAATTAAGTAAATATTTATTGATTGCAACAATATCCGCTGACGAAATTTTTCCGTCCAAATTAACGTCGCCTTTTAGCGCCGGCAAGTCTTCTTCGGTAGGATCAGGCGAAGTACCGTCCGGCTCTATTCCGAAAACAAGCTTTCCGTTATGATAAACAGTTATCTTGTCGGTTTTAATACCTTCCTCCGCATTCAGAATATCCTGATTGGAATAATCATTTGAAGCGTCCCAGCCGGATCCGTAATTCGGATATACCAAAGCGAGCATTGTTTCACACTGATGTCTTCCCTCTGAAATCGGAAGCGCTGCCGCTCCGTTAGGATATGAAACCTCTATATAATAAACATTATCCTTGTATTGGGTTATAGGCGAAATAACAGCGGCATATTCTTCGCCGTACATAAGAGCCTGATCTCGGTCGACTCTTACGACAATATCGTTTGGAGAATAACCTGCCGAAATAACCTCCGATACGTCAAAGTAATAACGATAAGACATATTGTCAACAACTCTCGCCGGCCAAGCAGTATGATTGGTAAATTTAAGACTCAGTGAAACACCGCTGCCTGACGATTGCTTTAGAGCCGCTTCAACGTAAAATTCATCGTCACGCTTTTCAGGCTCAGGAAAATCAGGATCTGTTGCTCCGCCGTATTCATAGGTCATTTTTGCTAAAAGACCGGTGAAGCCCGCATTATAATCGCACGCGACCTCATTGTTAATAAAATTCTGTCTGTCGTCCTCATATTCTCCATTTTGAGTAGGGCCTCCTACTAATGCGCCGTAAAGAATATGTCTATTATTCGGAGGGTTGCTTAAGTCGTTGTTCCATGACGCATGTGCGGTTCTATGATGGGCGTTAAGCGGATAATTTTCACCGTAACCTACTACAAAGCTCTGATTCAGCGGATTATCTCCAAGGCAATAATTGGCCTGCGCTTCATAAAATGACTTATAATCAGCCGTATCCCCAAGCGGAAGAGTATCGCATGCAACCGCAGTTAAAAACGCTGCGGAAGTTGCATATCTGAGACAGCCCCATGAATCAATCCATCTGAGACCGCCCTCAAGCTGTGTCACATTATAAGTCCAGTAATCCAGATGCTTCTTAACGCGGTCTATATATGTCTGGTTCTTTGTATTCTGAGCATAGAGAACCATGCCTCCCTGCATAACATCGTCCCAGCACATTGCCCATGTATATTTTAATTCGTCAGAGCCAAGCTCCTTGTCAAGAAATGGTATATAGCCCGTAGCTTTATCAAGATATTCTTTATTTCCGGTAGCCTTATAGAGCCAGTTTGCAGCCCAGAACAATTCGTCATAAAAATGCGACGAACGGTAAAAGCCCTGCGCGTCACTGTCGTCATATTCGGCGTTGCTCTTTGCCGTATCCGCAATTTTAAAAATATTTTCAGCATGCTCAAGGTAATAATCAGTTTTGTCCGAACGTCCCTGCAAAGCGCAGTATCCTGCCGCAAGAGCCGCCGCCATTTCGCCGAAAGCGGCCGAGCATTTCGTGCCTGCATAATATGGTCTGCCGTTATAATTGCCGTTTTCATTCATGCCGTATTCATAAAGCTCAACCGGACCCCACCATGTATGATCCTGCTGACCGTTTCCAACCTGAAATACTACTTTATCGCCGATGTTTGCGATAGCAGCCTGAGCAGCAGCAAGACGAGCAATCGGAACACGGAACGG
>OGWU01000288.1_pt1 | contig 34200 bp, 31 predicted proteins | sample 1576071 | NCBI WGS metagenome assembly OGWU01 (sample SAMEA3541582, study PRJEB24748) | human gut metagenome | biome: human gut; feature: human-associated habitat; material: faeces | place: China | collected 2012
GCACCTCGCAACAAGAATGCCGGAGCATTCTTGAATTATAAGATGAAGAGAAAAGCTATCCATCCATAACTTGCGGTTATGGATGGGTAGCTTTTCTGTATTTGTGAAGAAAGTGTGAACACCGTATAATAAAGCCATCGGACATAGGGGTTCGGCAATGAAGAAGGAGGATTTTTTCTATGAAAAAGAAAAAAGTAATGGCTGCATTGATCGCAGTGGCTGCCTGCCTTACTTTTACAGGTGTGGCAGCACCTTCTGCTCTGACAACAACGGCTCAGGCACCTCGTTGATCTCCTTGAAGCGGGCCTCGGCGGCTTTGTCCCCGGGGTTGAGGTCCGGGTGGTTCTGCTTGGCCAGCTTCCGGTATGCCTGCTTGATTTCATCCTGAGTGGCATTACGGTCTACTCCCAAAATCTTATAGTAATCAATAAATGCCATAGCTAAATCTTTTTTTAAGTTCGTTCCAATTAATAATATAAAAGCCCCTCGTCTACATGGAGATGCAAACGAGAGGCCCTGTTGACTATTACGGGTGATTAATGGATTTCAATCACACGGTTAATTTTTGCTTTTTCTTCCTCGGAATACTTTGGCAGATCAATAGTCAATACACCATCAGCAACATTAGCGCTAATCTTGTCTTTATCTACATTTTCGGGCAGGTAAAGAGACTGGCTGAATTTAGCTGTATATTTGATGGCGTTGTCTACGATATTCGCCAGCGCTTCCGCTGTCCATTTGAAGTCGAATACAGCAAAAGCATCTGTATCCTGCATTTGCAAAGACAATCCTTTTTCAGAAGCCTTGGCGGCATATTGTTCTACTACGCTTTCAAGCAGCGGCTGCAGCGCTGCTTGCTGAGGGGAGAGTGAAATGATCCCGTTTTCCAGTCTGGAAAGCTTTACGAGAGAATCGATCAGAAATCGCAGCTTTTCCGATTGTTTGTACAGCGCCTCCACATTTGCCTTCGCCGATGCAGGCAGAGTTTCCTCCATCAAAAGCTCGCTGTATAACAGCAGATTTGCAATCGGCGTTTTTGTCTGGTGCGAGATGTCCGCAATCAAGGTTTTGATTTTGTCTTTTTCCTGCGCTATATTTTGAGAAGATGCTTCTGCTGCGGAAAGATAGTGCGCAAACTTCGTTTCCAATGCAGACAGCTGGCTTTCATCAAAATTGGTTTCAGAAAAGGAGCCGGTCATGGCAGCGTCCAGCATCCTTTCGATTTCTTCCATCGTTTTTCTGGCCTTTCTCCGCTCCCATAATAGAACAGCTATCGCCGCCAGAAAACACAGCAGTATGATCACAATACCGGTTTTATTCATCTTTTGTCACCCAGCTATAACCGATTCCATAGACGGTTTTAATGTATTTCTGTGCACCAAGCTTATCCCTCAGACGCTTGATCGTAACAGACAAAGCATTTTCATCCACATATTCTGCGCCATCTGTCCAGATCCGGTCGACAAGGTCTCCACGGGTCATGGTTCGACCACGATTTTCAACAAGCAGACGCAGTAATTTTTGTTCTGTTTTACTCAATTCCACTTTTGAATCTCCCACATAAAAGGTCATAGCCTCAAAGTCAAAGTGAAATAGATCCATATGGAACGGCGCATTTTTATGGTTTGACGCTTGCTTTCGCAGTTGGGTATTCACCCTTGCCCGCAAAACCGAAAGAGAAAAGGGCTTGGTAATGTAATCATCAGCGCCCCTCTCCAGTCCGTCTACGATGTCCAGATCGGTGTCATTGGCAGTCAGCAGAATAACAGGAACTCCGGGCATGTTTTCCTTGACCTCCCGGAGCAGCTCAAGCCCACTGCCATCCGGCAGATTGATATCCAGCAGGATCAGGGATACACTCCCGCAAAGCAATTGTTCTCTTGCCGCTTTTAGATCATGGCAGGATATAATCTGACGGTCATCTGCTTTCAGCGCTTTGCATAAGCCTTGATTCAAACCGATATCATCTTCAATAATCAATAATTGTTCCATGTATCTCACTCCTTCGTTATTCAAATGCCACCATCATTTCCTTGGGCAATTTTTTTCGTTTCGTTTTGGATTTCTGTTTCAGCCGGACAGCATGAATAGCACCTTCGGCAACCAGAAGTTCCCAGTCATATCTGGAGTTTTTGATTGTTCTGTTTTATGTGGCAAAGATTGATAAGAAAGCTATAAAAAAGAGGTTATGCGCACATCACATGTGCATAGCCTCGCTCCATTCTTTCTCCCTGAATCCGGTAAGTACAAAGTCATCTCCGATTACCAGAGGCCGTTTCACCAGCATTCCATCTGTAGCAAGGAGTTTCAGCTGCTCATCTTCAGACATATCTTTTAACTTATCTTTTAATCCCATTTCCTTATAGATCATTCCGCCTGTATTAAAGAATTTCTTCAGTGGAAGACCACTTTTTGCGTACCATTTCTTCAGTTCTTCGTAAGTAGGATTTTCTTCTTTAATAGCCCGTTCTTCATAATTGATATTGTGTTCGTCCAGCCATTTCAGGGCTTTCATGCAGGTACTGCATTTGCGGTAAACTAAAACTTTCATAGACATTCTCCTCGTATAGATTTATCGTAACTATTTACAGGTAATTACTTCCTCCATTATTGTTCCAGATAGATATATCATAAATTGGAAAGGGCGATTTTGCAAGAGAATGTTATGGAAGAATTGTAAGGTTCAGGTTTTCATGTTAATATATCCATATACAAAAGAAAAAACAGTTCCAGTTCCCCGGAGAGGAGAAATCATGCGTGATGAGACGAAGATGGACGTATATACGTCCGGAGTGACTGGCGCGGAGTATGATGCAGGAATGAAACAACTTATGAGCAATAAGGAGATTATCATTCCCATTTTGCAGATGACAGTGCCGGAGTTTAAAACGTGCTCACAGGAAGAAATTCTACAGTGCTTAGACATTTCTTCTATTACAAAAGATGATTTCGTAAGTGATATACCAAATGTAGAAAAGGATCTGAGATTAACAAAAGAAGACAGTGAACTCTCATCTCTTGTGGAGAAACTGGTGAGGTTTGATATTCGGTTTAAAATAATAAATCCAAAGTTATCTACAGAGAAAATAAGAGTGAATTTACATATTGATATGGAAGCGCAGAAAAGCTACCGTCCAAGTAATCCGTCATACCCTATATTAAAACGTGCAGTATATTATGTGGCCAGAGACCTTTCATCTCAGTTAAGTACTATTACGCAGACTACAGATTATTCAAAGTTGGAAAAATGTTATTCCATATGGATCTGTGCAGAGGATGTGCCAAAGAAACTGCAGAATACATTGACGGAATACTCTTTTTCGAAGAAGGATATTATAGGGGTAGCAGATGAACCTGAGGAGGATTATGATCTCTTAACAATATTTATATCTACTCGAAAATGTTGATTTTACGCTGTTTTTCGCTATCTATCTTCTGATTTACTCCATTTTTACTCCAATTTTAAGCCAATATTTTCAGTTCAGCTACTTCTTCTTTTTTCTTTTCTTCTGAAACGTGCGTGTATAAATCGGTTGTCATTGCCAATGTGGAATGACCTAAGAGTTTCTGTACTACCTGTTGGTCTACTCCATTTTCATAACACCTTGTAGCGTATGTATGTCGCAGAGTGTGACAGGTAAACACTTCAAATATCTTCGGCTCTCTCTTTTCTTCCTTTGCCAGTTCAATCTCTATCACATTGATTTTCGCTACATAGTCTTTGATTGCACTATTGACGTTGTAATAATAAACTGGCGAACCGTCAGAACAGGTAAATACCAAGTTTTGAAATTCTTTATGCTGTTTCCATATCGAGCGTTTCCACATCTTCTGTTCTGTCTGCTTTATCTTCTGATTTTGCAAAATCTCATACACTTCATCTGTCATAGGAATGACACGATTACTGGATATGGTTTTTGCAGTCGTATAGAAAAACTTTGAACCCTCAACGGGACTGGAAGCCTTTGAGTAATGAATTGTCTTATTGATTATAATTTCTCTTTTTTCAAAATCACAATCTTCCCATTTTAGACCAAGCACTTCTCCAATTCGACAACCTGTTGTCACAGCAAATTTCAGAACATTGATGTGTATATAAGAAGAAGCAAATGTAAAAAATTTCTCCTGTTCTTCTCTTGTTAATACACGTCTTTCTTTTTTCACTTCTTTTGGCATTTCCACACCGATACAGGGATTTTTTCTGATGTATTCACTCAATACCGCTTTATCAAACATATCACTTAACATAAATCTGATATTCGATACCGTTCCATGTGCAAGACCGCTATCTATCAAATCATTCAAAAACTTCTGAACGTGATATGTTTTAATGTCCTGCAAATACATCTTTCCGATAGAGTTCTTCACTCTTGAATTGTAGTAACTGTGGTTTTTGTATATCGTAGTCATTTTAACTGTTTTCTTCTTATACAACTCTGTCCACGTTACATACCATGCGTTTAGAGTGATACTTTCGCCATTGCCATTCAAACCATGTTCATCTTCATAAACCGCTTCTCGCAACTTCCGTTTTAATTCATTCAGTTTAAAATCATAAAGTGTTTTACGTTTTCCTGTTTTGCTTGTAAATCTTGCAATATAGCGTCCGTCTGCTCTCTGTGAAATTCCCTTACCGAGTTCTTTGCCCTTTAAATCTTTACCCATACCAACTTTCCTTTCTTCTACTGAAAGAAATATGGTAAAGTAAATATTTCAATTTTCATTATATCGACACCCCATTTTCTTTTCAAGCCCTTTTACATTGATATTCCAGCCATTCATCAAGCAATTTCTTATTTGCGTACAGCCGATTACCAATGCGTACCGTAAATCTATTTTTAGGATTATTCAACAGTTCTCGTGCCTTTGTCTTTCCAATCCCCATATACTCACAAAATTCATTTATATTCAGTAATGCTTTCTCGATACGATTACCCCCTTTCGCCTAATTTTCTTGCTTTTATGTAATCATCATACAACTGTTTCTGTGTGATATTCATTTCTCCATTTTCTATGAGATTACCGATATAATCTCTCTGCTCTATCTTCCCGACCTCTGCAAACAGTTTCAAAGACGGAGCAACATACTTTTCTAACCACTCCCACACCTTTTGTAAACTTTTCTTCTGTGGTTGCATGGCAAGTTTGACCTTACCTATATCTTTCATCAGTTCCGCCCACGCTTGATAGGTTGGATACAGCCTTTTTCGTGTTGTCATGCTGTCTGTCGGCTTTTCTAAAAATCGTATTTTGCTGTTCAACACTTCCATTGCCAGTCCTGCCACATCTCTATATTTCAATAATTCCTGTACTACACTAACTGCCATTTCCTGCCGAAATCTCAATTCATATCTATTCCAATTTTCGTCTAATTCTGTTCCATACTTTTTATTCTGCTCATATCCCTTTTCATAAAATACCAATCTTAAATTACTGGCTGAACTGCCGAGATAAAGACTTCCACCTTTACTCTGAAACACTTCCTCTTTCAATTCTCCTGAATCGTGAAAATCTATATCCCTTAGTTTTGTGGAAAGCAATCCCTCTTTTGTCCGTATAATCAAATCGGGAATACTCAAATACGGTTTTCTATCATCTATCGCCAAATCAATCCGAGGAAAATTGATGTGATACTGACAAACTCTGTTTAAGAAATCAAACCATGTTTCCTCATTGAGTTGTAAAAAATTTTCATAGTTGCGACAGCCTTTCCCACTCATTAAAATCTGAAAACCTTGATACTGTGCATTTCCTGTCGGCTTTAGCACCTTGATATTATCGAAGATTGCCACAACCTCATGTCCTGCAATCCCTTTTTCATAGCCTGTTACCGTCATAAGTTCCATAGGTATTCTCAACACATCTTCTATAACTGCTTCTAACGGAACTTCCTTAATGGTTATCTGACACCAATCTATCAAAGCACTTAATTCTTCTTTCTGCCGTATTACTCCCCTGTTAGTGTAGGGGAGTTCTGGAAGAAAACTTCCGCTTCTTTCTTCCAAATTTATCAAACCTCCTTATCTGCAATGGCATTGCCATTGCCCTGCCCTCAACCTGCCGTTTGGTACGTCAGAACGAGGACAGGAACTTTGACCACCTACATATTTTTGTTTGGAACAGGGCGGATACCCTTACAGGTAATCTTCTCCACTAATACAGGGAAGTTTCCTCTCTGCACATAAGGGGCATAAACTGGTTCTTCCAGTTCCACCACAGCATAAGGCTCAATCTTCGGAAGTTCCGTTGCTTCCAAGCGAATATCCACGCTGTTCCCAAGTTTCATGCTTCCAAGATGAAGTTTTAAGGCTTCCACTTCCTCTGTTTTCTTCTTACTGTCTTTATCATATCGGTAACAGTTATCCGCACCCATAAAACGAAGTTCTCCAAAGGCTTCTTTTACCTGTTCTTTTGTCAATGTTATCTGCATACACGTTCCTTTCTCCCCGTTGAACCGATAGGTCAGTTTCTCATATTTTCATTTTCTTATTACGACGTCGTTTTTAGTTCAGTTATTTCTGAACTTAATTGTATATTAGCACAGACATATTCGTTTTGCAATAGAAAGTTTAGTTTTTTATAAACTTTTTGTTTTCTTTTTTCTGAACTTGTGGTATAGTATCCTTAGACGATAAGATATGAGCAGTTATAACGAGATATGGAAAGAGAGGGTTTTCAGATGAATACAATCGCAGAACGGATTAAATTTGCCATGAAAGCAAAAAATAAAAAACAAGTGGATATCGTCAAAGATACCGGTATCAGCAAAGGGGCGTTCAGTTCCTATCTTTCGGGACAGTACAATCCGAAAGCCGATAAAATGGAATTGATTGCCGACTCCTTAGATGTAGATTTGCATTGGCTATACGGGGAAAATGTGCCTATGGAAAATGCTCAAAAAGATGATACTGCCCTGCAATACGTCTTTTACAACAACTCCTGCTCCGAGTATCTTCTTGATGATTTAGATGATATGTATATCGCAATGAAAACACAGTATTCCGCCCTCATTCCACGCTTTTATGTCCTTGTCAACCGAAGCGTAAATGAAGTACACATGCTGCCATTATTTTTAAGAGAAGATAGTTCCGAGTTCTACGAATGTCCGTCTGATTTTTTCCATGCAGACAGACACAGCGTTTTTACAAGAGATTTTGACAGTATCAATGTGGAACTTTCAACTGCCACCATCTATTATTATGGAATTGATACAAAGACTTATGAACCGAAAGTTACCACGCTGTCCTACTCACAAGCTGACGATTACTTTTATATCGACAATGGAATACGAAGCGGTCACATAAAGGCATTTGAAAAAGAACTGATGAAAGAAACACTTTACTTAAAACATAACGCCCAGTAACAGACAAGAGGACTTGCAAGGTTTCTGACCTTTCAAGTCCTCTGCTGTATCATGGTGCTGTTGGCTGTGTCCGTTCCGTCAAGGACTGCCCTACGGCGTATCGGCTACGCCTTGTTCCTTGACAGCACTAAGTATAGGCAAACTGGAATTATTTTTCTTTACATTTTATGCCGTAATTTCCCCTACTACCATTTTCGTAGCCCCTATATATTTCATATCTTTTTCCATTTATCTCCACTTCGTCATCGTTAATAAATGTATAAGACTCACCATTTTCTTCACAATACTTTGAAATTGCTTCCATAGTTTTTGCAAGAGTTGGGTAATTGGCACTATCCTCATAAGGAACCCAAAAAGCTTTTTTAAACATATAAAATACCTCCTTCTAATTTGTTAAGTAATCCACGAATTTTCAAATATTTATAGGATAATAGTATCATACAACTTCGCAAAAATCCACTTATAACTTCATATTTGTTTATTTTTTATAATATCATACTTTGTAATTATTTACACCATTATAATCACAAAAAATAACGCAGATAATATCTCTACCATCTGCGCCATTCCTCTAATGTCTTTTTGAAATATTTACTCCATTTTCTTTCAATCTTTACTCCAAATTTACTCCATTTTAAAAATCTGTTACGATATTTTGCGGTATTCTACGATACCTTTTCTTTGAAAAAAAATGTCCGTAAACCTTGATTTTAAGCGAACTTTTCAATATTTCCAAGCATTTTATTCTGTTGTGAGATTTTCTCTCAAATTATTTATATACAGTAATTATAATCCGACTGGGAAAAGAAACAGAAGAAAAAGGAATATTTGATTATCTGAAAGGGCTTTTTACTGGTGATATAAAGAGAATACAAAGATATTCACATATAGAATGGTCAGAACCATTTCAGGAGGAGGCGAGCAAAATGACAGGATTTGGAGATATGATTTATGAAAGAGGAATACAGCAAGGAATGCAACAAGGAATACAGCAAGGCCGTCATGAGGGAATGATTCTGGGGGCTCTCATGAGTGGAAAAACTCCAGAAGAAGTTTCGAAGATGTTGAACTTGCCTCTGGAAGAAATAAAAAAAGTTCAGGAACAGCAGATGACTGTGAACAAGTAGTGAAAGTAAATTACAGATATAAAATTAATTGGGAACTGGGAGCATTAATCAAGCTAATCATAAAAGAGGCTATGCACATTATACGTGCATAGCTCCTTTTGCGTTGGTATTTATGCATTGCGAATATCTGCCTGAAATCAATTTTCTGATTTTAATGCGTCTTCCAGGAATTTCACCGCATCTCTGACACAGTCATCACAGGAGCGGATTACCTTTCCGGTTTCCACACCCTTTAAGTCTTTACATATTACAGTTCCATTCTGCTGTTTAAACTGATTCATGACAGAGCGGACAGTCTGAGAGGTTCCGGCTTTGTCCTGGTTAATAAGTCCAGCTACAACTGCAGCACCGGAGATTGCTCCGCATGTACCGGCCATAGTGCCAAGACCTGCACCGAATCCCTGTGTGATCTTTTTGAGTGTATCCTCATCCATAGATGCCTCTTTACAGAAAGAACAGGCCACAGCCTGTGCACAGTTATAGCCGTTATGTTTCTTTTCTACTGCTTTTTCACATCTTAAATTTTTCATATATAAAATCCTCCTGTGTATAAATTTTAACCGAATCAAGTAAGTCCCCTGCTTGACTTGCGAAAAGTAATAAGCAGTGGGTGGGGACTTGAAGATATAGTTTATGATAGCACCTTGAACCTGTTTTTACAACCTTCACAAAAATTTTCAATTTACAAAGATTTTACTTTAGCGTGGTTTTACATTTAACTTTGGATTTCTATAATAGCACTTGTAAATGAGGCAACAAGTTATAAAACATAAAGATATTAAAAAGGAAATGAGCCTTTCACTTTATATTAAAAACATGGCTCATGGGAAGAGGAGAAAATTATCATGAAGAAAAAAATCGCAACAATCCTTACAGCAGCAGTTATCGGAGCAACAGCTTTCACAACAATCGTAAGTGCAGCAAGCGGAGACATCACAGTTGTATCCCGTGAAGATGGTTCCGGTACACGTGGAGCATTCGTAGAACTGTTTGGAATTGAAGAAGAAAAAGACGGTGAGAAAGTAGATATGACTACAGATGAAGCAAGTGTAACAAACAGCACATCTGTTATGATGACAACTGTTGCAGGTGATGAAAATGCAATCGGTTATATCTCACTTGGTTCTCTGGATGATACAGTAAAGGCAGTTAAGATCGACGGTGTAGAAGCTACTGTAGATAATGTTTCCAATGATTCTTACAAGATCGCACGTCCATTCAACATCCTTACATCTGATAAAGAAAGCGATGCAGCAAAGGATTTTGTAAACTACATTATGAGCTCTGACGGACAGAAGATCGTAGAGGACAACGGATATATCAAAGAAGCAGCAGATGCTAAGGCTTATGAAGCAGCAGACGGAGTTTCCGGTAAAGTAGTAGTTGCAGGTTCTTCTTCAGTAACACCGGTTATGGAGAAACTTGCAGAAGGCTATGAAGCAGTAAACAAAGACGTAACTGTAGAAGTTCAGCAGAGTGATTCCACAACAGGTGTAAACATGGCAGCAGAAGGAACAGCAGATATCGGTATGGCATCCCGTGACCTGAAAGATGAAGAGAAAGACCTTGGTCTTACAGCTACAGTTATCGCAAGAGATGGTATCGCAGTTATTGTAAACAAAGACAATGATGTTGATGAACTTACAAGCGATCAGGTAAAGGCTGTATACACAGGCGAGACTACTACATGGGAAGATCTTGCTAAATAATGTAACAGATTTAGTTTCAGAGCAGTTCGCCTGTGAATGAAATAGTACAGCAGGCGGGCTGTTTGCATGTTGAAAATCATATTTTCAGAATCACTGTAAAAGTGACAGGTTATGATTTTTGATACAGGGAAAGAAAGGTGTAATGAATGAACCACTTTAAAGAAAAAGCAATGAAATGTGTATTTCTGATCGCAGCCTGTACTTCAGTGTTGGCAGTGTTTCTGATCTGTGCATTTCTGTTTGCAAATGGTGTCCCGGCTATCGGGAAAATCGGTCCGCTGAAGTTCCTGCTGGGAACAAAGTGGAAGCCGTCAAATGATATTTTTGGAATCCTTCCAATGATCGTAGCAAGTATCTATGTAACTGCAGGTGCCATTCTCCTGGGTGTGCCGATTGCACTCTTTACTTCTGTTTTTATGGCACGTTACTGCCCGAAGAAAATTTACAGACCATTGAAATCAGGAATTGAATTGATGGCAGGTGTACCTTCTATTGTATATGGTTTTTTTGGCCTGATTCTCATTGTTCCTCTGATCAGACAGATTTTCGGCGGAACAGGAACCAGTATGCTGGCAGCCTGTGTTCTGCTTGGAATGATGATCCTGCCGACTATCATCGGAGTTACGGAATCTGCGATCCGCAGCGTACCTGAGAGTTATTACGAAGGTTCACTGGCACTGGGAGCAACCAAGGAGAGAAGCATCTTTTTTGTCATGCTTCCGGCAGCAAAATCAGGTATTCTGGCAGCAGTAGTACTTGGAATCGGTCGTGCGATCGGTGAGACAATGGCAGTTGTAATGGTTGCAGGTAACCAGCCGAGAATGCCACAGGGAATCCTGAAAGGTGTCCGTACAATGACTGCAAATATCGTCACTGAGATGGGTTATGCAACAGGTCTTCACAGAGAAGCTCTGATCGCAACAGCAGTTGTGTTATTTATCTTTATTCTTATCATTAACCTGAGTCTTTCTTTACTGAACAGGAGGGCAGAACATGCAAATTGATACAGCAGCGGCAATTGATTTGTCCAAAGAAAAAAAGCAGAATGAGTCTTCTTTCTCAGATCAGATGAAGGCATATATTAAGCATCCGGGATCAGGTGTTCTTGCATTGCTTACCCTTTTAGGTGCAGTCCTGACATTTGCATTACTGTTCTTTCTGATCGGATATATTCTGGTCAAGGGCGTACCGTATCTGTCAACAGACTTGTTCAGTTTAACTTATAATTCAGAGAATCTTTCCTTACTTCCTTCTCTGATCAACACATTCATCCTGACGGTTGTTTCACTTGTAATCGCAGCACCGCTGGGAATCTTTGCAGCCATCTATCTGGTAGAATATGCGAAAAAAGGAAGTAAGCTTGTAAATGTGATCCGTATTACAGCAGAAACACTTTCAGGAATTCCTTCTATTGTATATGGCCTTTTCGGTATGCTGTTTTTCGTAACAGCACTGCATTGGGGACTTTCTCTTCTGTCCGGTGCTTTCACATTGGTAATTATGATTCTTCCTCTGATCATGCGTACTGCGGAAGAAGCCCTGAAATCTGTTCCTGATTCTTATCGTGAAGCCAGCTTTGGACTTGGAGCAGGTAAACTTCGTACCATCTTCACCATTGTTCTGCCATCAGCAGTACCTGGTATTCTGGCAGGTGTGATCCTGGCCATCGGACGTGTGATCGGCGAAACAGCAGCCCTGATTTATACAGCAGGTACAGTTGCAGAGGTACCGAAGAACTTGATGGGTTCCGGACGTACTCTGGCACTTCATATGTATGTGCTGTCAGGTGAGGGCCTTCATATGAATCAGGCATCTGCAACAGCAGTTGTTATTCTGGCATTTGTTCTTGTAATCAATTTCCTGTCCGGAGCAGTTGCCAAACGAATTGCGAAAGGATAAGAAAAATGAGTGGAAATGAAAAAATAACAGTTGAAAATATGAACTTACATTACGGAAAGTTTCATGCGCTGAGGAATATAAACATGGCAATTCCGGAGAAAGAAATCACAGCTTTTATCGGGCCGAGTGGCTGTGGTAAATCTACACTTCTGAAATCTTTAAACCGTATGAATGACCTTGTTGAGGGATGTGTGATCACCGGTAAGGTACAGCTTGACGGTGAAGATATTTACGGAGATATGGATGTGAATCTTCTGAGAAAAAGAGTGGGAATGGTATTCCAGAAGCCTAATCCTTTCCCTATGAGTATTTATGATAACATTGCATATGGACCGAGAACCCATGGAATCCGTTCCAAGTCTAAACTGGATGATATTGTAGAAAAATCTCTCCGCGATGCGGCAATCTGGGATGAAGTAAAAGACAGATTAAAGAAAAGCGCACTGGGTATGTCAGGCGGCCAGCAGCAGAGACTTTGCATTGCCAGAGCACTGGCAGTTCAGCCGGAGGTACTTCTGATGGATGAGCCTACATCCGCACTTGACCCTATCTCAACTTCCAAGATCGAGGAGCTGGCGATGGAGTTAAAGAAGGATTATACCATTGTTATGGTAACTCATAATATGCAGCAGGCTACACGTATTTCTGATAAAACAGCTTTCTTCCTTCTGGGAGAAGTAGTTGAATTTGATGATACTGATAAACTGTTCTCTATGCCTTCTGACAAGCGTACAGAGGATTACATTACAGGAAGGTTTGGTTGATTATGTCAAAGTATTTCGAAAGACAGCTGGAGGAACTGCACGTTCAGCTTATCACACTGGGAAGCTATTGTGAGAAAGCAATTTCATTCTCTGCAAAAGCAATCCAGAAGGTGCAGAATGAAGAGATTGCCCGCCAGGTTTTTGAGACGGACAGAGATATTGATGCCAAAGAAAGAGAGATTGAGAATCTGTGCCTGAGTCTTCTGCTTCATCAGCACCCGGTTGCAAGAGATTTAAGAGAGATATCTGCAGCATTGAAGATGGTTTCTGATATGGAACGTATCGGTGACCAGGCAGCAGATATTGCAGATCTGTCTTTGTATGTTGCAAAGAATACTACTGCGATTCCGGAGACTATCACACAGATGGCGGAGGACACTGTGCGTATGGTAACTGAGAGTGTGGATGCTTTTGTAAAGAGTGATCTGGAGTTGTGCAGAAATGTCATTGACAGAGACGATGTGGTGGATGATGCATTTAATGAGATCAAAGAGAAGCTTGCAGATATGATTTACGGAGGAAATCTGGATGCCAAGACAGGGCTGGATCTTCTTATGACTGCAAAGTACTTTGAACGTATCGGTGATCACGCAGTGAATATTGCTGAATGGGTGGAATATTCTATTACCGGACAGCACAGAAATAATGAGCATCAGGATTATCTGAATAATTAATTGAATAGAGAAAGTCTCTGATTTTGAATATAATTATTTGGAAGCAGGGCTTTTTATATCCGCAGGCGGGAACCGTTTGCGGATATTTGAGTTATTATATATCTCAATCGGAGACCGATATCTGCCTGAGGTATTAAATAAAAAGGGGAAGTGAAGAGAAGTGACAAAAAAAATCTTTAAATCTATAATGTTTGTATGTGCATTGGTTCTGACTGTGGGACTGGCTGCTGTAATGGGAATCCTTTACAGCAATTTTGACGGACAGATGCGCAAAGAGCTGTCTAAGGAAGCTGCTTATCTGGCATATGGTGTGGAGCAACAGGGAACAGATTATCTGAAGAATGTAAAGGATAAGAGCTCAAGGATTACTTATATTAATAAGGATGGAACTGTGCTTTTTGATAATAAGGCTGATGCAGATGAAATGCAAAATCATAAGAACAGAACTGAATTTCAGAAAGCAGAGAAATATGGTGCAGGAGAATGTTCCAGGTATTCGGATACACTTTCTGAGAAAACAATTTATTATGCACTGCGTCTGAAGGATGGAACTGTGCTGAGAGTTTCAGGCACTCAGGATTCTGTGCTGGCACTGGTTGAAAATCTTCTTCTTCCCTTATGTGGACTCTTATTTCTGATGCTGATTCTATCAGGAATCATGGCATCTGTGATATCAAAAAGGATCGTAAAACCTGTGAATGAGCTGGATCTGGAGCATCCGGAGGAGAATAAGATTTACGAGGAGCTTTCTCCGCTTTTAGGTAAAATCCATAAACAGAACCGGCAAATCCAGAAGCAGCTGGAACTGGCAAAACAGCAGCAGGAAGAATTCTCTCTTATTACAGAAAATATGCAGGAAGGTCTGATCGTGATTGATAGGTATACCATGATTCTTTCTGCCAATTCCAGTGCATGGAATCTGTTCCGGGTAGATAAAGTATGTCAGGGAGAAAGTGTTTACTGTCTGGATCGTGCGGAAGATTTCAGACATGCGATCGAGCAGGTTCTCAGCGGAGAACATGCGGAACTGATATTGAAATTAAATGGAAGCGATATCCAGTTGATTGCCAATCCTGTGGTACGTGGACAAAAAACAGAAGGTGCTGTGATCCTGCTTGTGAATGTGACAGAGAAGCTTGAGAGGGAGAATCTGCGGAGAGAGTTTTCGGCAAATGTCTCTCATGAGCTGAAGACTCCTCTGACTTCTATTTCAGGATTTGCGGAGATCATGCAGGGCGGTCTGGTGAAATGTGAGGATATTCCCAAGTTTGCAGGGCGTATTTATAAGGAATCCCAGAGACTGCTTCAGCTGGTTGAGGATGTGATCCAGATTTCCCAGCTTGACGAGGAAAAAACATCCTACACCTGGGAACTGGTGGATGTTTATCAGGTTTGTAAGAATGCCTTTGAAAGTCTGAAGGAGAAAGCACAGAGCATGAATGTGCATCTTTATATCTGTGGGGACAGTATGAAGATGGAAGCAGTTCGGACACTTCTGGAAGAGGCAGTTTATAATGTCTGCGATAATGCCATTAAGTATAACCGAAATGATGGAAGTGTAAGCATTTTTCTGACTCAGACTGCACATGAGATACAGATTGTAGTCAAGGATACAGGTGTGGGAATTCCAAAGGAAGATCAGGATAGAGTTTTTGAGAGATTTTACAGAGTGGATAAAAGTCATTCCAAAGAGATTGGAGGTACCGGACTGGGACTTTCTATTGTGAAGCATGCGGTCAGCACTTTGAATGGAAGTATTGTGCTGAGAAGTGAAGAAGGAAGTGGAACGGAAATTACTATGAAATTTCTGAAAGTGCATAAGGAATAAAATAGAATAGATACAGAGGGGATGTCAGTTTGACAGCCCCTCTAAATTATACCGTAGAAAGAACCTTTTTATTTTTTTCGATATTCATTGGGGGTGCAGCCGACCACATCTTTAAACAGTTTGGAAAAGTAGGAATAATTTCCATAGCCGACTTTCAAAGCAACTGTTCCAACCGGGATGTCAGGGTTGAGCAGAAGCTCTTTTGCTTTTTCTAACCGATAGGTGGTGATGTAATTGATGATAGAGGTCTGCGTTTGTTTTTTGAAAAGTCGTGCCAGATAATCTGGATTGAGATAAACCATATCAGCCAGCATGGTACGTGAGATATCTTCGGAGTAGTGCTGATGGATATAGTTGAGTACAATATCAACGACGGAGTCTTTTTCGTTGATGAAGCTATTGTATTCTACGGCGCGTTGTATCAGATAGCGCAGATAATTAAACATATATGGTACAGCGTCCAGAGATTTTGTGATCAGTTCGTCTCTTTCTTCTGAAGAAAATAGAGTGTGTGCTTCGATTCCGTTTTTATGTAGATAGGAAAAAACAATTTGTTCGATATCAAGTCTCAGATGCAGAAGAAAATTTTTGGTGATACCACTGGCCTGAATGTATTTGGACAGGTAATTTTCGATATTCTGTAAAGCTGCGTCTGCCTGTTTTTGTTCCAGAAAAGTATTGATTACTTCCAGTGATGGAGGGATGTAGGAAGTTGTGCTGGGAACAAAATCTTGCAGAAAAAGTGGTTTATTTACGGAGTTAAGGTTGGATTCTCTCATTTCACGTAGTCTGGTAAGAGTTTCAGGCAGTTCTGTCAGGGAAACCTCTGGTGCAATGCCGCATGCAATTTCACAGTGCAGAAAACTCTGAAGATTTTTGAACAGTGTCAGTAGATTTTCTGTAAATGGCTGACGGATTTGTTCCAGTTGCAATCCAGAAAGTATGACAACGTATTCAAAGGTGTTCAGTATCACTATAGACTCATAGAGAATGCAGGATTTCTGAAAGGTTTCGGCTGTAATATTCTGGAAAGAAAAATCTACCATGGAAGACTCCATGGGCATTATCTGGCCGGAGAGTGGATAAAGCCGGAACAAAACAGGAATGAAGAGGTCATCTGCTGTATAGGAAAGATCTTTTTTTCTTAATTCTGTTTCAAGAAGAGAAGGTTCACGAAACAGAGTGGTGGCAAAAAGTTCTTTCCAGAATAAATCTACAATATAGCGGTAATTATCTTTCCATTTCTGACTGTCTGCTTTTGTCTGGGTGAGCGCAGCATTCTTTCTGACTTTAGAAACTGCTTTTTCCAGAATATGGAATAAAGTATCAAAGTCTATAGGTTTTAGCTGGTAATCGAGGGAGGACAGTTCGATAGCTTTTTTTGCGTAATCAAAATCCGCATAGCTGGTCAGGAAAATAAATTGTATTTCTTTTCCTGATTCCCGGACCCAGGAAAGAAGATCAAGACCAGAACCGCCGGGCATTTCGATATCGCAAACACAGATATCGATGGAGTTTTTTTCTATGATTTTCTGAGCTTGACGGATATTGAAAGCAGTGAGTACTTCTGTGATTGTTAGTTGCTCCCAGTTTATTTTTTTCTCAAGGGCCGCTACAACAAAGCGGTCATCATCAACTAATAATGCGTTCATAAAACTTTCCTTTCATAAATTAGGCAGAGAATTGGATCAGATTGCAGGGAGAAGGATGGTTACGCAGGCACCCCCAGACGGGAGGTTTGAGAAAGTAATGACCGCTTCTCCCTGACCGTACAGCAGATTCAGACGTTGGATGGCATTGGTAATTCCAATACGGTGACCATTTTGAGGTTCCAGAGGAATAGCAGAATTTAGGGATTGCAGGATGTCTTCCGAGAATCCGCATCCAGTGTCCATGACCTGAATCTGAATATTTTCATGTGAATTTCCGCCGGCAGTCATCCAGGCGATGTCTGTGCGTATGATTATGGGGTCATCAAAAGTATTGGAGTGTTTGATGGCGTTTTCTATAAAGGTCTGGATCAGAATTGGTGGGATTCGTATGTTTTCTGTACCTTCTTCTGCGTGAATTTCATAGGAGAACGTATCTCCGTAACGCATCTTTTGGATTTCCATATAATTTTTTATATGTTCCAGTTCATTTTTTACAGGAACAAGATCCTGGGTGTTCTGGAAAATATATCGAAAATAGTTGGAAGTAATCATAGACATTTTCATGATCTCTTCGTAAAGCTGCGTCTGTGCCATACTGTAAATGGTATTCAGACAGTTCAGAAAAAAGTGAGGACGGATCTGTAGCTGAAGATAATTCATCATTGTTTTTTGTTTTTCCAGTTCTTTTTCGTAAATGTCAATTTTCAGTTTTTTGATCTGGCGCATCAGATTTTTGAACTGGGAGTTCGCCTGCTCAAGTTCGAGAAGATTGGTGTCTTTTAAACTGATGGTTTCTGCAGAATCATCCAGATGTGCCAGATTTTCTAAAAAGAGCTTGATCGGAGTCAGAACGTGTTTCTTCATATAGAAAATGGAAGTAAACAGGATAACTGCGACCAGAAGGACTGCCAGTACAAGAATAAACTGAAGCAGGATTATTTTTTCATAAGCCCTGAATTTGCTGAGAATAATCTGAGGATAAAAAGCACCCATAATCAGAGCACCGCTGATAATCAGATTATTTCCCTTATTATAAGTCTCGTAAGAATCGGAATTGCTTTTTCTTGAAAATTCAATATGGTGTTGCTTCAGCAGTTCTTTATTAGTAAGTACGGTTCCGTTTTGCGAGGTAAGAGAAATGAAACCGTCTTTTTCTTTAATTATGTTTTTTAGTGGCTGAATGATATTGTCAGCAGGAATAAAACAGCAGGCGTAGTGGGAGCCTGTATGAAAGGATTTGTAAAAATATACGTTCTTTCCGAACATTAGTACTTCCCAGGCATCCGTGTAGAAACTTGTTTTGGGCGCAGTTATTTTTTGGATCAGATGCTTGTTCAGCAGTACGAGCTGATTCTGAGTAAGTGTCTGAAAAATTTCTGTAGGACGATACATCCGTTCATTCTCTGAATTATATAGAAAAATCTGATATCCTTTTTCAAAAGATTCCAGAAAAATATCAATATTATTATGAACTCGTTCTGCGGATGAAATGAATTCCAGTTTGTCCTGTGTTTCCAACAGAGTATCTGCATCGTCATTTTCAGTCAGGAGCCGGATTAAATAGCGATTGATGGAAATATGTACGGTGTCGATTTGCGAAGCATAAAGGGATGTTGTATCTTGCAGGGACTGAATACTTTGGGAACGCATGGAAAAAATGACAAAACAGCTGATCATGATATCCAGGATTACAACCGGAACCAGCAGAAAAAACAAAAATTTTATGACATGATCAATGGAGTATCCGGCAACACGATGTCTGGAATACATATAAATACCTCCTGAAATATTATAAAATCATTATGATGAAAACAATTATAACAAAAATCCGATAAAAAGATAATAATATTCCGACCTTTTGATACAACAAAAGAGACAAGCTATGAAAAAAGAAATCGGATTTCGGAAAGTGTGAGGTCGTTATTTTACTATTAAAATACTGGAAAATCTGTATAATGAGAAACATCAGACAGAGAGATGTATACATCAAAAAAAATTAAAAAGGAAAAGAATTGAGGTAAAAGGATGAATAAGAAAGTGATTGCAGCGGGAATGGCTATGGTACTGGCTTCTATGGGGCTGACTGCCTGTGGCGATTCCGGTTCAAAAGAGGCTAAAGATTCTTCTGATGAGACTTATACAGTTACAATGGCTTATATTGGAGATAAGGAGGAAGATACAGATCGCATCGAGAAGAAAATCAATGAGATTATGAAGAAAGATATCAATATGGAACTCGATATCGAACCGATCAGCTGGGGTGCCTATGCGGAAACAATGAAGCTGATTCTATCCGGTGGAGAAAAGATGGACATTGTACCAATCCTGGTGGAACAGGTTAATTCCATGGTGAATGCGAAGCAGGTTATTGACATGTCTGAATATATCGACAAATATGGCAATAATATTAAAGAACTGCTTGGTGATACTGCGAAAGCAGCAAATATCGGAAATTATGTATACGGTGTGACAACAGGACGCGAATGGTTCTGCCAGTCATCTGTTATTATGCGAAAAGATATTCTGGATGAGTGTGGAATTGATGTATCTTCTATCACAGATTATAAAGATTTGACTGACGTTTATGCAACTGTGAAAGAAAAATATCCAGATATGGTCATGATGGCAAGCAATAACAGTGCAACACCGGATACCAAATATGAAATGAATGATACACTTACTGATGGATTTGGTGTATTGATGGATCATGGTCAGGATACGACAGTTGTAGATTATTATGAGACAGATGAATATAAAGAGTTTGTAGAAACAATGTATGACTGGCAGCAAAAAGGTTATTTGTCCAAAGATGCTGCAACCACAACAGAGAGTGCGGAGAATCAGGTAAAAGCAGGTGCCGCTTTTTCTTACCTTGCACCAAACAAACCAGGATATGATACCCGTGCCGCTTTACTTTGCGGAACAGAGATGGAGATTGCTCCGATTTCCGAACCATGGGCTGGTACTGCACAAATTTCTTACCTGACTTATGGCATCAGTTCAAGTTCTGCTGATAAAGATAAAACAATGCAGTGTCTGGATTATTTATATGGAAATGCAGATATTCTGAACCTGTTGAACTGGGGGGAAGAAGGTGTTGATTACGAAGTTGTAGATGCTGAAAATAATATCATTAACTATCCGGATGGAAAAGATGACAGCAACACGTATCATCTGGCAGAAGGATGGCAGTTATTTGACCAGTTTAAAATGCATATCTGGGAGGGTGATTCACCAGATATCTGGGATGAAACAAAGGCACTGAATGAGAGTGCAATCAAATCAAAAGCATTCGGATTTACCTATGATTCTACAAGTGTTGCAAACGAACTGGCTGCACTGAGTAATGTAAAAGCAAAATATGCAGCTGCTCTTGGTTCTGGTACAGTAGATCCTGAAGAAACACTTCCGAAATTTATTGAGGAACTGAAGAAAGCAGGAATTGAGAAAGTGATCAGCACCAAACAGGAACAGCTGGACAAGTGGCTGGAAGAGAATAAATAACACAGACAGGGGATGCCGCTATGTATCCCCTGTTATATTCCAGATAATTGAAAGGAAAAATTTATGAAAAAAGCAAAATTTAAAAGATGGGTACCGCTTTATCTGATGATGGCACCGGGGCTGATTTATCTTTTTATCAATAATTATATGCCGATGGCAGGACTTGTGGTTGCTTTCAAAAATTACAACGTGGTAGATGGAATCTTTGGCAGCCCATGGGCCGGTCTCAGCAATTTTACTTATCTGTTTAATGATGCGTGGACGATTACAAGAAATACGTTGCTTTATAATATTGTATTTATTATCATCAACCTGATTCTGGGAATTGCATTTGCCATCTTTATCTGTGATATTCGGAGCAAGGCATGCAAAACAATTTATCAAAGTGCAATTTTACTGCCGTTTCTTATGTCTATTGTAATTGTAAGTTATATCACTTTTGCCTTTTTCAGTGGGGATAATGGAATGCTGAATAAGACAATTCTTCCGTTTTTCGGGAAAGAAGCAATTAATTGGTATTCAGAATCCAAATATTGGCCTGTGATCCTGGTTATCGTAAATACATGGAAAGGTGTAGGATATGGATGCCTGATTTATATTTCCAGTATTTCCGGAATTGATCCTTCTTTTTATGAGGCTGCAGAACTGGATGGAGCTTCAAAGTGGAAACAGATCCGATACATTACACTTCCATCGATCATGCCGTCTGTAATCACTTTGACACTGTTAAACATTGGAAGAATTTTCTATTCTGATTTTGGATTATTCTATCAGGTTACACAAAATTCCGGTCAGCTTTATGATACCACCAATGTAATCGATACTTATGTATACAGGGCACTGCTTCAGTCCGGAAATATCGGAATGGCTTCAGCGGCAGGCTTTTATCAGTCCATTGTCGGATTTGCCTGTGTACTGCTGGCAAATGTGGTTGTGCGCAAATTAAGCCCTGAAAATGCAATGTTCTAGGAGGTAAAAAATGGTTAGAAGCAAAAGTGCAAAAAGATTTGAACGATTGGCACATACGGTCATGATACTGGTTACAATCTGTATTGTATTGCCGTTTATCTTGTTATTTATGTCATCTATTACCTCTGAAAGTGCTCTGGTTAGAGATGGATATTCCTTTTTTCCAAAAGAGTTCAGTATTCATGCCTATAAGTTTATCTGGGATAATGCTGCAAATGTATTCAGGGCATATGGAATTACAATACTGGTCACTGTAATAGGAACCAGTATTAATGTGGCAATGTCTGCATTGTTGGCGTATCCGCTTTCCCTGAAAAATCTTCCAGGAAAAAGAATCCTGAATTTCTACATATTTTTTACCATGTTATTTAATGGTGGACTGGTTCCTACATATCTCATGTATACAGGAATTTTCCATATCAATAACACACTGCTTGCATATATTGTGCCGGGACTTCTGATGAGTGCTATGAATGTTATGCTGATTCGTACATTCTTTGCGACCAGTATTCCGGATGCACTTTTTGAAGCAGCTCAGATTGACGGTGCAAGTCAATTCCAGATTTTTTTCAAAATTGTATTGCCACTGGGTAAACCCATTCTTATTGCCATGGGTCTGCTTTCCGGATTAGGATACTGGAATGACTGGACAAATGGTCTGTACTATATTAGAGATACGAAGTTATATGGCATTCAGAACCTTCTGAATAAGATGATTTCAGATTTGACAGCACTGACACAGAATGCTTCTGGTGCGTCAACTGTTGCAATTGCAGATATTCCATCTGCATCTGTCAGAATGGCAATAGCGTTTGTTGCAATGCTACCGATTTTATGCCTGTATCCGTTTTTACAGAGATATTTTACCAAAGGTATCGCGCTTGGTGCCGTAAAAGGCTGAAGATGTTTTGAAGGAAAGGTGGATTATTTTCCTGTAAATATTTAGTGTTTTCAGCAAAGATTTTTTCTGATAAGATGGGGAATAGAAAGTATTGGGGAAAAACGGTCGGAACGATCATTGCATCGCTTGAGAGATGTTGTTCTCAGAAAGAAAGGATAAAACATGAACGATTATAAATTGGATTTAGAGAAATATGCAACACTGGCGAGACAGGCAGCCGCAGAGGGATGTGTACTTCTGGAGAATGAGAAGCAGGCACTTCCTTTGAGAGAGGGAGAGAGTGTGGCTGTTTTTGGCCGCATGGCATTTCATTATTATAAAAGCGGACTTGGTTCCGGCGGTCTGGTGAATACGAGATATGTAGTGGGAATTCTGGATGCGCTGAAGGAGTGTAAAGAGATTCAACTGGATGAGAAACTGCTGGGTATTTATGCAAACTGGATTAAAGAGAATCCTTATGATGAAGGTCAGGGATGGGGTCGTGTTCCGTGGTCTCAGAAAGAGATGGAAGTTACAGAGGAAATGCTGGACTGCGCACGTAGCAACGATGTTTCGCTTGTTATTATAGGAAGAACTGCAGGTGAAGATCAGGATAATAATACGAATCTGGGAAGCTATTGTCTGACGGAGACGGAGGAGGATTTGATCTGCCGGGTCTGTGAGGTGAGTAAGTGCACAGTTGTGGTGCTGAATGTTGGAAATATTATTGATATGAGTTGGGTGGAGAAATATCATCCTCAGGCTGTGCTGTATGCATGGCAGGGTGGTCAGGAAGGTGGCAATGGTGTGGCTGATGTGCTGACCGGTAAAGTGTGTGCATGTGGGAAGCTGACAGATACCATTGCTGAGAGGATTGAGTATTATCCGTCTACGGAGAATTTTGGTGATCCATATAAGAATTATTATAAGGAAGATATTTATGTGGGTTATCGTTATTTTGAGACATTTGCGAAGGATAAGGTGCTGTATCCGTTTGGATATGGTTTGTCCTATACGAATTTTGAGACAAAGGCGGAGATTTTTAAGAATACTGAGGATGAACTCACAGTGGCTGCGACGGTTACCAATATCGGTGATGTGAGGGGCAAAGAGGTTGTACAGGTTTATGTAAAAGCACCGCAGGGTAAACTTGGAAATCCGGCAAGAAAGCTGATCGGATTTGCAAAAACCCGGGAACTGGCACCGGGTGAAAAAGAAGAACTTGTTATCATCATTCCCAAATATGATATGGCCTCTTATGATGACAGTGGAGTGACAGGACACAAATCCTGTTATGTTCTGGAAGAGGGAACTTATGAAATTTTTGCAGGCAGTGATGTAAGAAGTGCGAAATCAGCAGGAATTTACGAAGAAGAATTACGTGTAATAGAACAGTTACAGGAGGCATATGCACCGATTGAGAAATTCCGGAGAATGAAAGCCGTTCTGAGAGCGGATGGAACTTATCAGGCAGTAACAGAAGAGGTTCCTGTCCGCACAGCAGATCCACATAAACGCAGAGAGGAAAGAATGCCGAAGACTCTGGAGTATACGGGAGATAAAGGCTATAAGCTGGCAGATGTACTGGATAAAAAAGTTTCTATGGATGAGTTTGTGGCACAGATCAGTGAGGCGGATCTGATTGCCATGTTCCGCGGTGAAGGAATGTGCAGTCCAAAGGTCACTGCTGGAACTGCAGCTGCATTTGGCGGTGTGACAGAGTCTTTGAAGGCTCTTGGAATCCCGGTGGGATGCTGCGCGGATGGGCCGTCAGGGATTCGTATGGATTGCGGTACGAAAGCGTTTTCTCTGCCAAATGGAACTTTGCTGGGCTGTACTTTTAATACGGAGCTTGTGGGTGAGCTGTATGAAATGACAGGGAGGGAACTTCGACTGAATAAGATTGATTCCCTGCTGGGACCAGGTATGAATATTCACAGGAATCCACTGAATGGTCGAAATTTTGAATATATTTCTGAGGATCCGCTTCTCACAGGAAGAATTTGTGCGGCTCAGGTGAAGGCAATGGCTAAATCCGAAATTGGAAGTACGATTAAGCATTTCTGTGGAAATAATCAGGAAGTGGGACGAAGTACTTCTGATTCTGTTATGTCTGAGAGATGTCTGAGAGAGATCTATCTGAAGGGATTTGAGATTGCAGTAAAGGAGGGTGGTGCACGTTCTGTAATGACTACTTATGGAAGTGTAAATGGGCTCTGGACTGCAGGTAGCTATGATCTGTGTACAACTATTCTGAGAAAAGAGTGGGGATTTCAGGGTATTGTCATGACTGACTGGTGGGCGAAGTCCAATTATGAGGGTCATCAGGCAGAGGTAACTGCGAAAGCTCCTATGGTAGCTGCCCAGAATGATATTTATATGGTAGTGAGTGATGCGAAGTCCAATCCGGAGAATGACGATGTGGAGGAAATGCTTCATGCAGGAAAAATTACTGTGGGAGAATTGCAGAGGAATGCTGCCAATATCCTGGGATTTCTGTTAAAAAGTCCTTCTGTTTTATTGTTGACAGACAGAATATGTAAAGAAGAGCTGGAGGCTATAAATACAAAGGAAGAGGACGATGTGGATGCCGGAAGTCTGGTAAGTATTGAAAGTGATTCGGTGACACAGAAAATTGTAATTGACGGTGCATTATTACATCCTGCAAAGGGAAAGGCAGATGTGATTGCTGTGACTAACGAGTTCATGGGTGATTTCACAATGAAGTTTACTTTGAAATCTGATCTTGGTGAGCTGGCTCAGCTTCCGGTTTCTGTATTTTTGGATAATATTCATAAGATGACTGTTTCAGTACAGGGAACCAATGGAAAATGGGTAGAAGAAAGCCGCATCCTGAATATGGGATTTGGTCATAATCACTATATCAAATTTTATTATGGTGCGGATAATCTTGAAATTAAAGAAATTGTGCTGACTCCGAATAGGTAAGACCAATTTTAGAAACGCTTGCAAAACTATATCCTTTATGGCATAATTATGAAAATACTCAGAACCTGCGAAAGATGAGTGATAATTGCTTTATAAAAGTGGTTATCTGTGGACTTTTTTAATGCGGAGCGGGCTGTTCAGAGGAAAAGTGTTACTGATGATTAGAACAGTGTTAAGAGTGATGAGGAAAAGATAATATGTCAGGTTTTACAAAGGAAATTATTGCAAAGACTTTTACAGAATTGCTGGATGAAAAGCCCATGTCTAAGATTACGGTGAAGGATATCGTGGAACGATGTGGTGTAAACAGAAATACTTTTTATTATCATTTTAAGGATATTCCGGATGTAGTGGAGTTTATTTTGAAAAAGAAGTGGGATGAGATTCTGGAACACCCACAGGACAGAGCCTCTATTCTGGAATGTATGGAAGAAATGGCAGATCTGGTGAGAAATAACAGAAAGGTTATGTTTAATGTTTACAGATCAGTGAAAAAAGATACGTTCCTTTTTTATATGAATGAGATTTCCAACTATATTATTATGGAATATTTTCGGAAAAATGCAGATCAGTTTGATCTTGATGAGGGAGAAATCCGGATTCTGATTCAATATTATAAGTGTCTGTTTATGGGATTTCTGATGGAATGGCTGGATAATAATCTGAAATCTGATTTTGGAGAAGAAATGCGTCAGGCTTCCCGGCTTTTTGAAAAGCACCCGGAGCTACATGCGATATTGAACAGATCAGAATAGAGTGAAAATACCTGTTGTTCCTGATATTTATTATAGCAATTCTCTTAAATGTATTATCTGAGAGAAGCGTTATAGGTAATTCCTTTAATTTTCATATTATACAAAATTAAGCTTATGTCTGTTTTTTGGACATGGGCTTTTTTTTGTCTATTTATTGTTAAAAAAATCACAGCTATAATAGCAGCCATAAAGAGATGAAAACAAGAGCCTGACAGTCACAGGTTCGGGTATATTTCAGAAGGGAGGAGCAATAGGATGGATGCACTGAAGCAGTTAAAATTAGCCAAGAATGGTTATATTATTATGTCTGTATTATTTATGGTTCTGGGTGCCTGTCTGATTATCTGGCCGGATTGTTCGATGGCAGTTTTCTGTACAGCAGTAGGGATTATGCTTATTGTATACGGATTGATAAAGATTCTGGGATATTTTTCCAGAGATATCTATTGTCTGGCGTTTCAGTTTGATCTTGCCTTTGGAGTGCTGATGGCAGCAGTAGGAATTATTATTATAGTACGCAGGAACGTAGTGGTGAATCTGATCTTTGGAATCTTTGGACTTCTGATCCTTGCGGATGCATTATTTAAAATTCAGATGTCGATAGATGCAAAGAAATTCGGGCTGAATCTCTGGTGGAGGATTCTCCTGGTAGCGATTCTGACCGGTGTTCTGGGATTTTTACTTTTGATAAGGCCGTTTGAGGCAGCAGAGATCATGATGATCCTGGTTGGTGTTTCGGTTCTGTTTGAGGGAATTCTGAATCTTTGTGTGGCGATTTACACTGTAAAAATTATTAAAAACCAGAAACAGGATATCATAGATATGGATGAATATTGATAAAATAATAAAAATATACCTGATACACAGGTGTTTATATATATCACATTACAACAAGGAGGAGCAATCACATGAAATTAATGGACAAAGCAAAACAGGCTGCACTTGCAGCAGCAGTTAAGACAGGTCTGAGTTATCTGGAGAAGGACCCGGAAGTAAATATACCGAAACTGATGGAACTTGTAGATAAATTTGTACCGGATGGCTGGTATGAGTCACAGAGAAATGCAATCCGTAATGCAATCCAGGATAAGGACAGCAACTGGTATAAACTGATCCTGAGGATTTATGAGCTGGATCCAGGAGTACGTGAAGCATTCTTTACAAACTTTATTATCAATGCCAGCTTAAAGGGAAGTGCACTTCAGGAAGAAACAGCAGAAGAGAACAACTGTAATGTTCCATGGGCAATCCTTCTTGATCCTACAAGTGCCTGTAATCTGCACTGCACAGGATGCTGGGCAGCAGAGTATGGTCACAAACTGAATCTTGATTTTGACACCATCTGTTCTATCGTAGAGCAGGGCAGAAAAATGGGAACTTATATGTACATATATACAGGTGGTGAACCGCTGGTACGTAAGAAAGACCTGATGCGTATCTGCGAGAAATATCCGGACTGCGAGTTCCTTTCTTTTACAAATGGTACACTGATCGACGAAGAGTTCTGCCAGGAAATGCTTCGTGTTAAGAACTTTGTTCCGGCGATCAGCCTGGAAGGTTCTGAGGAAGCAAACGACGGACGCCGTGGAGAAGGTGTATATCAGAAAGTTATGCATGCAATGGAACTTCTGAAAGCTCATAAACTTCCGTTTGGTGTATCTACCTGTTATACTTCTGCAAATGTGGACAGTGTAAGCAGCGAGGAATTTTTCGATCACATTATTGACTGTGGTGCATTATTTGTATGGTTTTTCCATTATATGCCGACAGGTAATGACGCTGTAGTAGAATTAATGCCGAATCCACAGCAGCGTGAGAAGATGTATCACAAGATCAGAGAGTATCGTTCTACAAAAGCTATTTTTGGAATGGATTTCCAGAATGATGCGCAGTATGTAGGAGGATGTATTGCAGGAGGAAGACGTTACCTTCATATTAATGCGAATGGTGATGTAGACCCATGTGTATTTATCCATTATTCTAATGCAAATATTTATGAAAATACTCTGCTGGAAGCATTGAAGAGTCCGATCTTCATGGCATATCATGACGGTCAGCCGTTTAATGAAAATATGCTTCGTCCATGCCCGATGCTTGAGAATCCGCAGAAGCTTCGTAAGATGGTTGAAGAATCCGGTGCGAAGTCTACAGATTTGCAGTCTCCGGAGTCTGTGGAGCATCTTTGTGCGAAGTGTGATGCTTATGCAGAACATTGGGCACCGAAAGCTGAGGAATTATTTCCTGTAAAAAAATAAGTAGCCTATTAATAAGAAAAAACATTAACTCAAAACTTAGCTAAAGTTATCAGAGAAAGTTCCCTGTCCGGTCATCCCCTGTCCGGATGGGGAACTTTCTCGTCTGTGAAAGGAAGTGTGTGAAGCATTTAAAAAATAACTTGCCTGAGTGTGCGACATGTATTAAAGTTATGGTGTTAACCTGTATGATGGATATGTAGAAGTTCTCGTAAATAATGTATTTAAGAGGATGGCTGTAGATTTTTTAGTATGAGAGAGTGGTAGGGATGTTAAAAACTTTTTTAGTAGAGGATGAAGTTGTGATCAGGGAGATGATTAAGAAGATGATTCCCTGGGAGCAGTATGGGTTTGAACTGGCAGGAGAAGCATCTGATGGGGAGATGGCACTGCCGTTGATATTAAAGAGCAAACCGGATCTTCTGATCACTGATATTAAGATGCCGTTTATGGATGGTCTGACATTATGTAAATTGGTGAAGAAGGAGTTGCCGGACATTAAGATTGTGATTCTTAGTGGCTATGATGACTTTAACTATGCGAAGCAGGCGATCAATATTGGTGTGGAGGATTATCTGCTGAAGCCAATTACTAAGAATGCATTTATTGAGCGTCTGGAGGAGATTCATAATCGTTATGAACATGAGAAGACGCAGAAGGAATATTATGAGAAATTCAAACTGGAGATGCAGGAGTATGAGAGGAATGCGAGCCGTGATTTCTTTGAATCTCTGGTGAGAGCGGACTTTGATCTGGAAGAGATTTATCGGAGAGCAGATCGTTTGAATCTTGATATTGTGGCAGAGGCTTATAATATTCTGATTTTTACACCGGATGCTTCAGACAGCAGTTATAATTCGTCGGAAGGATATTCAGACTGGGAGGCAGAAGTACATAAGAAGATTGAGAATTATTTCCTAAGTCATCCGGTTGCGATGCTTTTCAGACATCAGGTGTTCAGTTATGCGATTCTGGTCAAGGGGCAGCGAGATACGATAAAGAAGAATACATGCGAATGTGTGGAAACAATTCAGAAGATCATGGAAGAAACCAGAGCAAATGTGGACTGGTTTGTGGCAGTCGGCGAGGAGGCAGACCGTCTGAGCAGAATTAAGCAGAGTTATCACACGGCTGCAAGAACTTATGCATTCCGTTATCTGTATGACGGGCATATCCTTTATTACAATATGCTTGAGCAGGTAAAGGAGAATTCAGCAGACACTTCAAAAACAGAAGCTGTTCAGCTTAAGAATGTGAATATCAATGCCCTGAATCCGGAAATCCTTCAGAAGTTTTTAAGTAGCGGTCTGGAAGATGAGGTGGACAGTTTTGTCCATGATTATTTCCATGCTATTGGCAGGGAACCGATGGAATCACTGGTGTTCCGTAACTATGTTGTTTTGAATGTGCGTTTTTCTGTATTGTCATTTCTTAAGAAAATTGGATATGATGATACGGAATTGTCCAGAGAAGAAACAGATGATATTGTGGAGGAGACAAGTCAGTCCACGGAAGCTTCTGTTGCATATGCAGAGGAAATCCTGAAACGGGCCATTGCAATCCGTGATGAAAATGCAGGCAGTCAGAACAGAAGTGTGTTGAAGCAGGCAATAGATTTTATAGATGGACATTATATGGATGAAGAGATTTCTCTGAATAGAGTGGCGCATGCGGCGAATGTGAGTGCCAATCATTTCAGTGCGCTTTTCAGCCAGAATATGGGACAGACATTTATTGAGTATCTGACTTCGCTTCGCATGGACAAGGCAAAGGAGCTGCTTCGCTGTACTTCCAAACGTTCCAGTGAGATTGCAGGGGAAGTGGGATATAAGGATGCGCATTACTTCAGCTATCTTTTTAAGAAAACTCAGGGAATGACTCCGAGTGAGTATCGTAAGACGAGAGGAGAAGTCTGATTCATGAAGCAGAAACAGGAGAAGCTGGAAACAAAGATGAAGTGGATGCTTCTGAGCACTATGATCCCTATGACAATTCTGATCATAGTGCTTCTTGTTTTTTTCTGGCATTATACAAATGAATATAATCAGTTGTCTAATAATCTGGCGGTGAGTTCGGAATATAATGCAAACTATAGAAATTCCAATAATGATATGAGCTTTAAAGATGAAGTGGATATGGATATCTATTATGTGACTATCGGGCGAAAAGGTAAGGACGGGCTGCCAACAGAGCAGGTAGACAAGGCAATCAGTACTGTGGAGAGTCTGAAGAAAACCACATCAAAGAAGGAAAGCCTGCGTTCTCTGAAATATCTGACTAACTATCTGGAGAATCTTAAGAAACGGATGAATCAGCTTCTTGAGATAAAGAATTATCAGGAACGACAGGAATTTGTGGCAAATAATACAGAAATCCTGACCACGCTCTTTGAGAAAGAAATGCAGAATTATATTTATCAGGAGGCGACGGAACTGGTGCAGATAGAGTCTCAACTGGCTGGAAATGTACGTCTGACGATCATCACTATGTGTGCGGCGATTTTGGTTGCTACGGCTATTCTGCTGCGGCGTTCTTTCCGTCTGACATACAGCATTACCAAACCGATTTCTGAAATTCTCCATAATATTAAGAAGGTTGGAAAAGGAGAGTACAAAACTATTAATGCAGTATCTGCCGACAGTGTTGAAATCCAGGAGCTTGATGCCGGTACCAGAAAGATGGCAGGAAGGATTGAAGGGCTTCTTGAGAATGTGCGTAAGGAGCAGGAGGTACAGCATATGACGGAGCTGCAGCTGATCCAGGCACAGGTAAATCCGCATTTTCTGTATAATACACTGGACACTATTGTGTGGCTGGTGGAGGGGGGTATGCAGCAGGATGCAGTGGATATGATCACAAGTCTGTCTGTTTTTTTCCGCACTTCGCTTTCGAAGGGGAAGGATATCATTCCGCTGTCGGAAGAGAAACGCCACACATTGAGTTATCTGGAGATTCAGCAGTCAAGATACAGGGATATTATGGAATTTGAGATTAATATTCCGCCGGAACTGGATGAAGTGATGGTGCCGAAGCTTACTCTGCAGCCGTTAGCGGAGAATGCTCTTTATCATGGAATTAAGAATAAGCGTGGAAAAGGTAAGATTCTTATTGAAGGATTCAATCTGGGAGATGATATGATGCTGAGAGTGACTGACAATGGTCAGGGAATGACACCGGAACGTCTTTATGAAGTACAGGAAGCCATTCGCACCGGTGAACGTGCCGGGTTCGGACTTGCTGCGGTGTCAGAGAGAATTGCACTTTATTATGGTCCGGGTTATGGACTGAAGATTTCTTCTACAGAGGGAGAAGGTACGGTTATGGAAGTGTATATGGCGAAAAAAATTAACCTGGATAACAATTCAAGAACAGTTTTATGGCCTGCTGATAGAGACTTACGAAGGTCTGCCAAATAATGGAATGTATGAATTATGTCGACTAATGCTGAATTGTGCAAAGTGAATATAAAAGAAAGTTGATAATTTATTTCTGTATTTATAATGCACAATAAAAAATCCAACTTCCGCAATAAAAAAATAAACTTTGTATAAAATATGAACAAAATATGATAGAAGAATAAACTTTTTGCGGAAAATATTCTATGGAATTTTCCTGGATTTTTACTATAATAAAGACATCTTAAATGAATCGGGAGGATTTACAAAATGAAGAAAAAAATCGTGTCAGCTTTATTAACAGCAACAATGGTATGCGGTATGAGCGTTGTTCCGGCAGTGGGTGTAGCAGCAGCGGACGACACAATCACAGTTGGTTTCTCACAGGTAGGTGCTGAATCTGACTGGCGTACAGCTAATACAGAATCCATGAAATCCACATTCAGCGAAGAGAACGGATATGAATTAATCTTCGATGATGCACAGCAGAAACAGGAAAACCAGTTAACAGCAATCCGTAACTTCATCCAGCAGGAAGTTGATTACATCGTTCTTGCACCTGTAACAGAATCCGGTTGGGATACAGTTCTTCAGGAAGCTAAAGATGCAGAAATTCCAGTTATTATCGTTGACCGTATGGTAAACGTTTCTGATGACAGCCTTTACACAGCCTGGGTTGGTTCAAACTTCAAACTGGAAGGTCAGAAAGCTTGCGAATGGTTAAAACAGTACGCAGCAGCTAAGAACATGAGTGAAGTTAACATCGTAGATATCCAGGGTACAATCGGCGCATCCGCTCAGATCGGACGTACAGAAGCCCTCAACGAAGCAGTAGAAGCTAATGGCTGGAATCTGTTAGCTCAGCAGACAGGTGAATTCACACAGGCTAAAGGCCAGGTAGGTATGGAATCTATGCTGAAACAGTATGACAACATCAACGTTGTATACTGCGAGAACGATAATGAAGCATTTGGTGCAATCGAAGCTATCAAAGCAGCTGGTAAGACAGTTGGTCCTGACGGTGACATTCTTGTAATGTCCTTCGATACAACAAAACAGGGTATTACAGATACATTATCAGGTGATATCATTGTTAACACAGAGTGTAATCCTCTTCATGGCCCACGTGTAGAACAGATTATCAAACAGCTTCAGGCTGGAGAAACACCAGAAAAACAGGCATATGTAGAAGAAGGTATCTACGCTCATGGTTCTGATGTAGCATCCGTTTCAATCGACGGTACAGATTATGAAGTTACAGAAGTAACACAGGATGTTGTAGACGCTCGTGCATACTAAAATTTATAGGAATTAATTTTCCGGGAACATAGTGATTGGCGTGGTAGAAAGAGGCAGAAGCCTGGAATGCTGCCACGCCAATTTTATGCTTATACGTTACATGTCAACTTACCCGAAATGGGAGAGATTTTAGAGAGAGAATTTGAAAGCAGGTGAATGCTATATGTCCAATGATGTTGTTTTAAGTATGAGAGATATCTCGAAAACATTTCCGGGTGTCAAAGCATTGCAGCATGTAGATTTTACGCTTCGCAAAGGTGAAATCCATGCATTAATGGGAGAGAACGGAGCCGGCAAGTCCACACTGATCAAGGTGCTTACCGGAGTACATAGTTTAGACGGCGGTGAGATCAGAATAGCGGGTTCTGATGCACCGATTATCAATAAATCCCCGCAGGATGCCCAGAACCACGGTATCAGTACCGTGTATCAGGAAATTACGCTTTGCCCGAATCTGTCGGTAGCAGAAAACATGTTTATCGGACGAACAAAAGGAAGAATGCAGAACTGGAAAAAAATGAACGCCGATGCAGACAGAATTCTGCAATCACTCGATATTCCGGCAAAAGCAACACAGCAGCTGGCAAACTGTTCCATTGCAATCCAGCAGATGGTAGCCATTGCCAGGGCTGTAGACATGGATTGTAAGGTGCTTATCCTTGACGAGCCGACGTCTTCTCTTGACGATAAAGAAGTGCAGAAGCTGTTTGGGTTAATGAAAGACTTAAGAGCCAGAGGTGTAGGAATCATCTTTGTTACACAATTAATGGATCAGGTATATGAGGTATGTGACCGTATCACCGTGCTGCGGGACGGCAAACTGGTGGGAGAATACGAGATTGACAAACTTCCACGTGTGCAGCTTGTTGCAAAGATGCTGGGCAAAGAGTTGGACGATGAGGCGCAGATCAAAGATGAGACGCAGGTATATCATGCGGATGAAAATGTTCCACCGGTATTTGAAGTGGAACAGTTACAGAGTAACGCAGGCATCAAACCATTTGATTTCTATATAAGAAAAGGAGAAGTCAATGGATTTACCGGTCTGCTGGGATCTGGACGAAGTGAGTGTGTGCGTGCAATTTTTGGTGCGGACCGTATCATTGGTGGAAAGATGCGCCGCCGCGGCAGCAGCGAACAGATCGCCTTATCGGACGGGGGCGCCGTTATCACAGAAAAAA
>OGWU01000294.1_pt1 | contig 33922 bp, 28 predicted proteins | sample 1576071 | NCBI WGS metagenome assembly OGWU01 (sample SAMEA3541582, study PRJEB24748) | human gut metagenome | biome: human gut; feature: human-associated habitat; material: faeces | place: China | collected 2012
GGGTGCGGGCGTCAGCCGCGCCGTCCAGGGCGGAGGAAAGGAGCTCTCCGGCGCGGACCGGTTCCTTCCGGTACAGGCATTCCAGCGCCAGAGCTTCATAAAGGCAGGAAAAAGGGGCCTTCCGGGCGGACTCCATCAAACGCGCGGAACGGTCCTTCCAGCGGTCTCCGAACTGCACGGAGGAAGCCCACCACCCCTGGAAATAACGGTCTTCTTCCGTCGGCTCCACGTCCATATCCTTCATGCGGGCGTATGGACGGTACAGGGGGTCTCCGAACACCACCCCCTGCCAGGACAGCACAGGCATGCTCATCCAGGAAGCCTCCGCCACGGTATAGCCGTCCAGGAGGCGGTCCACAAAAATATCAAAGCGGTGGCAGGCGCCCAGGAACGGCTCATACACGTTTCCCACCGTCACAGCAGCCCCCTTCTCCAGCAGGGCGGAACTCCACCCCCTGCCGGGGACCTTGAAATCGGCGGCGCTGAAGGAATGCAGATGCATGGCTATCGCCCCGGGCCGGAAACGGAACGAAGGATCCGAAAACGGTCCGTTCGCATTCCCCGCATACCACCCACAGTAAAGAGCCGTATCCCGGCTCAAGGGGAATTTTTCCGGCAGGGTCTGGGGCCAGTCATCCAGATAAGCGGGAATGCCCGCCTCCCTCACGCGCTCGAACACGTCGTCCAGCCACCGGTCCCCCTGGGCATAGGGGCCGCCCCGGTCCACAACGGCCCACCCCCATAAACCTTTTTTCTCCACGTTCGCCGGTTCCGTCACCAGCCGCATGCAGGTATCGGGCGTCAGTCCGTCCAGGCGGCATACCAGAAACGAAGGAAGGCCGGAACCCACAAAATCCTCCCTTTTATTAAAATAGGGATTCACCTGCCAGTACTTCCTTTCATAACCGCCCACCGCCAGCAGAGCCAGTTCGGAATCCACCGCAGCGCGATCCGTCTGCATCTGGTTGACGCCTTTCCCGGGAAGGGGAGCGGGCGTTTCATGCCGTATCTTCATCGGCAGGTCCGCCATCAGCACCAGCACAAAAATCTTCCGGTTCATCAAGGGGGAGGACGCAATGCCGGAAGGCACCCACCACCGTTGTTTCCGCGCCGTCTCCAGCAGCGGGACGCGGATCGTATCCTCATATTCCTTCCGCGAAATCTCGCTGGTCATAGGGCAATCCAGGGAAACGAGATTCCCTTCCGGAACGCCGCGCACCCGCGCATACTCCCTGGCCATGCGGCGGCTCAGCTCGGATTTTCCGTTATAAACCACGGCCACATGAGCGGGCAGCAGCTCATAGGCACACGCGGCGGAAAACCACGACGCCAGCAGAAATAACACGGCTAATCCACTCTTGAACATGCCCCTACCATACCTCATCTTCCGGGGCAATCAAGCAGGTGAAAGGGGCGGCCACGAATTCGCCATTTTTCCGCTTTTCGCTTCACATCCTAAAAAAATACGCTTTAATAACTCTTGATGTATTGCAGGCCTCCCCCCTGCATTCCCTATAACCATCACACGCATATGATTCAGCAAATTGACCATATCGGCATCGCCGTCAAGAGTCTTGACGCCACCGTCCCCTATTACCGCGATGCGCTCGGGCTCGGAGAGCCCCACATTGAGGAAGTTCCCACTCAAAAGGTCCGCGTCGCCATGTTTGACGTTGCCGGAGTCCACATCGAACTGCTCGAACCCACCTCTCCGGAAAGCGCTATCGCCAAGGCTATTGAGAAAAAAGGGGAAGGCATCCACCACATCGCTTTCAAGACCAATGACATCGCCGGAAATATCTCCCAGGCCAAGGAAGCAGGCCTTACCGTGCTGAACGACCCGCCCGTCCCCGGCGCTCACAACACGCAGGTCACCTTCCTGCATCCCAAATGCACCTTCGGCGTCCTGACCGAATTCTGCCAGCACCCCGGCGGCTGCGAATGCGGCAAGTAACATTCTCCCTATTCACCATACCACTAGACCAATGGCTATTGATCCCAAATTGATTGACGATCTGAACAGCCGTCGCAAGAAGGTCATCCTCAGCGGCGGTCAGGAAAAGATCGACAAGAGACATGAAAAGGGCGAAATGACAGCCCGCGACCGCATGGGGTACCTCTTTGAGGAAGGCACCTTCTCGGAAATCGGCATGCATGTGCGCCACAACTGCCACAACTTCGGCATGGGTAAGAAGGAAATCCCCGGCGACGGCGTCGTTTCCGGTTTCGGCCTGGTGGACGGCCGCCCGGTAGCCTGCGCGGCTTCCGATTTCCTGGCCCAGGGCGGTTCCCTCGGCTACATGCACGCCATGAAAATTGCGGATGCTCAGAAGTATGCTCTGAAAGCCGGCATCCCGATGGTGACCGTGAACGACTCCGGCGGCGCGCGCCTCCAGGAAGGAGTGGCGGCCCTTTCCGGATACGCCCAGGTGTTTTACAACAACGTGCTTGCCTCCGGCGTGGTTCCGCAAATCTCCATGATCCTGGGCCCCTGCGCGGGCGGCGCGGCCTACTCCCCCGCCCTGACGGACTTCATCATCATGCGCAATTCCGGCAACGCGGGCATGTACATCACCGGTCCCAAAGTGATTGAACAGGTCACGTATGAAAAATGCACGATGGACGACATCGGCTCCGCCGCCATTCACGCCACCGTGTCCGGCAATGTCCATTTCGTAGCGGACAGCGACGCGCACGCCATGGACATCCTGAAGAGGCTTCTTTCCTTCCTTCCTTCCAACAACACGGAAGAACCGCCCCATAAACTGGACACTCCGCTGGACCTGAGCGCTGACGAAGGCATGAGCGACCTGATTCCCGGCGATAACCGCACGCCGCTGGACGTCCAGCCCATCATCAGCCGTCTGGTGGACAACGGGGACTTCCTGGAAGTACACAAGGACTTCGCCAAAAATGTCGTCGTCGGATTCGGCCGCATCTGCGGCGTGGTGGTCGGCATCATCGCCAACCAGCCCAATGTGAAAGCCGGTTGCCTGGATATCGACTCCTCCGACAAGGCCGCGCGCTTCATCCGTTTCTGCAACGCGTTCAATATTCCGTTGGTGAACCTGGTGGACGTGCCCGGCTTCCTGCCCGGCAAGAACCAGGAACGGGGCGGCATTATCCGCCACGGCGCCAAACTTATCTTCGCCTATTCCCAGGCCACGGTGCCCAAAGTCACCCTGATCATGCGGAAAGCCTACGGCGGCGCCTACATCGCCATGTGCTGCAAGGACCTGGGCGCTGACGCCGTCTTCGCCTGGCCTGGTGCGGAAATTGCCGTTATGGGTGCGGAAGGCGCCGTCCCGGTACTCTACGGCCGCGAACTGAAGGCTGTGGAAGACCCGGCGGAAAAAGCCAAGCGCCAGGGAGAACTTCTGGAAGAATACCGGGAAGCCTTTTACAACCCGTATGTGGCGGCCGGCATGGGACAGATCACGGAAGTCATCAATCCGGAAGAAACCCGCGCCAAAATCGCCTTCGCCCTGCGCACCCTGCTGAACAAGAAGGAAGTGCGCCCGGCCAAGAAACACGGCAACATTCCGCTCTAACATCCATCCCAACGGATTCATATGTTACTTACAACACTCGCTTTTGCCTTCGCACAGGGCATCGCCAACGTTATGGACAATCTGAACTATCAGGTTGTCGGCATCATGGTGGTTATGCTGTGCCTGGGAGGCATGGCCGTCATTCTGACCGTCAGCGGCTCCATCGCCGCCGCCATTCAGAACAGGGCCAAAGCCAAAACCGCTGCTCCCGTAGCCGTGCCTGCCGCCGCTCCCGCTGCGGCGGGCAAACCGGGCATGACTCCGGAAATGCTCGCCATCCTTTCCGCCGCCGTGGATTCCGCCATGACGGAGCTTACTCCGGAAATGGTGGCCGTCATCTCCGCCGCCGTGGACGCAGGCCTGGACGGCATGAGCCACCGCATCGTGGAAATCAAGCAATCCCCGGGTTCCGGCTATGCGGCCGCGGGCAGGGCGGAGATTTTCGCCTCCCACCGCATCAGGCCTTCCCGCTGAACTACTGCATTATTCACCCTTACCCCGCCCAGGCGGAATCATTTAACTTAATATCCCATACCACACACTATTATGAAGAAACTTCGCATTTTGGCCACTATAAAATGGACAATAATATCTTTTTTTCGTGCAAATCTAACAAAAGTTTAGCTTTTCTTAAGATATGTGCAATGAATGACTGCGGTATTGAAGTATCAAGTATTTATGAGTTAAAAGATGCACTAAAATTTACAAATAAAATAATTTCTTCAGGACCTGCTAAAACGTTTGATTATCTTGAATTATCTATCAATAACGATGTAATAATATCTGTTGATGATCTTGAAGAACTAAAAAAAATACGAAAAATTAATAAATTTGTAAAAGTTTTTTTGAGAATAAACGATGTTGTCGATAATGTGACAAGTCGATTTGGTATTCCTATGGGACAAATAAATGAATGTTTAAGAATTACTAAGAATTCTAAAATTGAAATAATAGGACTTTCATTTCATATTAATAATTATAATTTGGATGATCGAATATATGCAATAAGAAAGATTATAAAACTTTCTGAAAAATATGAAATAAAAATTAAGTATATTGACATAGGTGGAGGATTTCCTTCTAACTATTGCTATAAAGAAGATTATGAAAGATTCTTGAAGCAAGTAAGTTCAAATATGTTTTTTAAGCATAAAAGATTTAATGATTTTTATACATATTATAGTGATATGTCAAATGAAAAATCCCTAGAGTATATTTTATCAAGTGTTTCAAATATATTAAATGATATACAAATTATAATAGAACCAGGTAGAAGTCTTTTAAATAATTGTGGAATTAGTATTTATGAAGTTGAATATTTAAAAGATTTACCAAACGGAGAAAAAATATTAGTTACTAATGGTAATATAAATTGTTTGTCTGAACAGTGGTTTAATACAGACTATTTAATAGAACCAATATTATATAAAAGGAACAAAAATAGTAAGAAAATAGATAAACCAATTTTCGCAAGTATTGCAGGAAATTTATGTTTGGAGCAAGATATGATAACTTGGCGAAAAATAAAGTTTGATTATTTACCTGAACCAGGAGATTATTTGATTTATTATAATACTGCTGGGTATCAAATGGATTCGAATGAAAGTAATTTTCATAAGATACCATTAGTAAAAAAAATTGTAGTTGAAAAAAGTGGCAATAAATATGAGATAAAGGAGGATGATAAATATGATTGCTAAAAACATTACTGAGTTGATTGGGAATACACCAATGATTGAATTGAAAATGAAAAACAATGATTGGAAGGTCTATCTGAAATTGGAAAAATTTAATCCAGGTGGTAGTATGAAAGACCGAATGGCACTAAATATGATTAATCAAGCCGAAAAGGACGGTAAACTTAAGCCAGGTGGAACAATAATCGAATCTTCTAGTGGGAATACTGCTATTGGGTTAGCTATTGCCTCAGCGATAAAAGGATACAAATTTATTGCAGTAGTAGATCACCATGCATCTAAGGAAAAAATAGATATGATTAAAGCTTATGGTGGTAATATTGTTGTGGTTGGAGACGGCTATAAGGATAATGAAGTTGCTGTTATCGAACGTGAAAAAACAGCGAAAAGAATGGCTGATGGAATGGAGAATGCTTTTTTTCCAAATCAAGCTGATAATTTTAATAATAGATCTGCTTATATTGATACATTGGCATGTGAATTAATTGATGACTTAGGTAATATTGATTCCTTTTATGGAGCGATTGGAACAGGTGGCTCCGCATGTGGAACAGCAATGGGATTGAAAAAAAGAACGAATAAAATTGAAATAAATGTAATTGAACCAGATGGATCAATATTATTTGGCGGACCTGGTAAACCATATTTTCAATCTGGTACAGGTAATCCTATTAATGCACCAATTCCTAAAATAATTGATTATTCTTTGATTGATCATAATTATTATGCGACCGATAAGGAAGCATTTAATACTTGCAGATATTTTGCAAAAAAACATGGTTTATTAATTGGTGGATCAGCTGGAGGAGTTTTATTCAAAGCACTAGAAGATATAAATAAAAAAAATGGTACCGGTATAGCAGTAGTATTGTTATGTGATGGTGGCGAAAAATATTTGAATAATATCTTTAATGATGAATGGATGAAGAAAAATGATTTGATTGATTTATCAATACCAAAACTTTTAGAGAGTTTTATTGAGGAGAGGTAACATGAGATTTGAAAAATGGGAAGAAGAAGCCTTTAACTATTTAACTAAACTATATGATAATTTTTTTGAAGAATTATCTAGTAAATGTATGGAATGCTTTAGAATTGATTCAAAAGAACTATTTTCGGAAAATGTTAAAGAATTAACAAGTGAACAAGAAAAGAAAATATATGATTTTTGGAAAAAATATACAACTGATTTTGATATAGCATATCATAAATATTATATTGATAGAAGTGGTATATTTGATGAAAAATTTATTCCTGATGATTTGTTTGTTGGATATATAGATGGATATTTGAATAATAGGGCCATAGAGCCAGGAATGGCTGATAAAAACTATTTTGATTTATACTTAAAAGGATTTAATTTACCAAAAACATATATACATTTAATAAATGGTATATTTGAAGATGAGAATTATAATATTGTATCAAAAGAACAAACAATAGATATTTTGTCGACGGCTAATAATATAACAATTAAACCAAGTATGGCATCATATGGAGGTAAGGGAGTGAAGTTTCTTGATAATCCATCCAGAATTGATTTGGTAAACTTCATTGATAATCTTAAAGAAGATAATTTAATTTTTCAGGAAACTGTTAATCAATCAGATATAACCGCAAAACTACATCCTGATTCACTTAATACAATAAGAATAATGACTCTAATATTAGATGGAGAAGTAAAAGTATTACCTTATGCAGCTTTTAGAATGGGAATTGGAAAATCTAAGGTTGATAATGCAAGTTCTGGTGGGATATATTGTAAAATTAATGAAGATGGAACACTTTCGAATTTTGCTTATGATGCTTTAGGTAAAAAATTTGAAGAACATCCTGATGGTGGAAAGTTTTCAACTATAAAATTTGAGTTTATGGAAGAAGTAAGAGAGTTAGTTAAGAATGCAGCACAAAGATTTCCACATTTTAGATTAATTGGTTGGGATATAGCAATAACCGAGAATAATGTTCCTATGATTATTGAAGCAAATCTAACTATGAGTGGTATGGATGTTATTGAAACTATATGTGGACCTTTATTTGGTGAATATACTGAAAAAGTTTTAGAAGAAGTATTTTTGAAAAAGCATAAGAAAAAAATATCAATGGATATTTCACAATATGTATAAGGAGGATGATAATGTGTTAAATGAGTTGATTAGTAGAGGAGATTGTGCAAATTGCAAAATATGTTGTAAATTTGAACCAGATGAATTAATTGATGCTCCAACATTTACCAAAAAACAAATGCAATATATAAAAGATAATATAAACGAAAATCTAAAATTTACAAAAATTGATGATATTTATAAAATCCAATTAGTTAAGTACAAATCAAAATATAAATGTCCATTATTATCTGAAAAAGGTTGTGTATTGCCAAACGAATATCGACCTTTTGATTGTGAATCTTGGCCATTTTATATAATGAAAAAGAGTGATAAGTTTATTATAACTAAATCTAATGATTGTCCAATTTTTGCAAAAATTGATAATAAAATATTAACTGATTTTATCAAAAGAAAAATTTTTATAATAGCAGAAAAGGTAGTTAGAGAAAATCCAGGTATGATTACTGAATATAATAGAGATTTAGATATATTATATGAGTTTAGTATTAATGAATAATCTAATTGAAAAATATGAAAATTTAATTGGAAAATATTATCAACAAAATATGAAATTATTATAAACGTTATATAAATTAAGCAAAATTAGTTATAACTTAGAGATTAGGCAAAGGAATAAATTAAATAAATATAAAATTATCAAAAGAAGAAAAATAAGATATAAAAAATATTGAGAAAAATATACGAAAGATTTTAAAATATATGCATATAAGTTTTATGCTGGTAAAATAAAAGATGGATTAAATACAGGAAGTATATTTAATAAGGAGTGGTATTATGAAGGAAGAAAGAAAAGAAGAATATATATATGCAGGTATTCCCACATTTATGGGAGGTGAATTTATTAGAGAAAATGAAATTAAAAATTATGATGTTGTTTTTTTAGGAGTTCCATGTGATTATGGTGCATCGTATCGACTAGGAGCAAAATATGCACCAAGACAATTAAGAGAATATTCATTTTGGGATAGAATATATGGAGAGGAATTGTATGATTTAGATCATAGTGAATGTTTAAAGACAAATGATTTTAAAATTGCAGATTTGGGAGACGTTTATGTTAATCCAACGCATCCAAACGAAAATCAAGACGCAATATCAGAAAAGACTAATGCAATTGCTAGGGATAGTTTTCCAGTTATATGTGGTGGTGATCATTCTATAACTTATGGTAGTTTTCGTGGGGTTTACAGAGCAATGAAAGAAAAATATTCAGATTATGAAATAGGTATAATTCATTTTGATGCTCATTTGGATTTAGAAGATGAATATTTAAATATGCCAGAAGTTTGGCACGGAAATGTTTTTAGAAAATTAATTGAAGATGGCTATTTAAAAGGAGAGAATTTATATTCAATTGGACCTAGAGGAGTTGTTGGAAGACAATGGGTAGATTATGCTAAGGAAAAAGGCGTAAATATATTTACATCAAATAAAGTTAAAGAAGTCGGAATAGTAAATGTAATAAAAGAAATTCAAGAAAAAAATGAAAACAAAAAGATTAAGTTTTATATAACATTTGATATAGATTGTCTTGATGTTTCTTATGTTTTTGGAACAGGAACACCACAATGCAATGGTTTAACACCTTATGAAGCAGATGAAGCATTAAGAAATTTAGGTAAATTTGATATATGTGGTTTCGATATAGTTGAGTTAAATCCAAAATTGGATGATTCACATAGCTCATTTGTAATTGCTTGTGAGTTGATTTATCATTTTTTAGCATTTGGATACATAAAAAACTAAACATTGATTTCTATGAAAAAATGTTAAATAATTATGAAGAATATATAAAAAGGAAGGAAACTAAGTTTATTTAATGTTTTTGATAAAACAGAAGATATAGATAAGATAGAAATAATATAAAAGATTATCAATCAAGAACTTAAAAGATAAGCATTTTTAAAGTCATGATTTTTTGAAGAAACTTGTAACTGTCAAAATACAAGCAGAAATAGTTCGAAATTTGAATACGAATATCAGAAATACGATATAGAAATTGAAAAGTATATAGATAAAATTTATAATACAAATCTTTCTGATTATAGTTATGTTTTTGCTAATTGAGGAATGAGTACATTATTTACTATTATTTATGCTTTAAAACAATTATTATTTAAGATATATTACAAGAGTAATATATCTGTTGGAACAGGGGATTGATTAATGATTATATACAAAAAGATGAGTTTAATAATCATGAAAAGAGTACATTATTAATTGACATAGTTTCTTTTGCTTGTATAGGTGGACTTCTAGAGAATATAGATTTGTCTAGTTGCGATTTATTTATAATAGATACTACAATATTTACTAGAAGAAATGAAAATAGTATTGAAAAAAAGTTTTGCAAAAAAATAAAAAAATTAGGAGGTAAGAAATGAAGAAAATTGTAATATTATTTAATTTAAATAGACATCAGTTTGAATATGAAACCGAGTTTGATTCAGAATATACTATTGATAGTATATACTCAGCTTTATGTGATAAATATGATGTTTATAAACTTGAAGCGGATAAGGATTTTGAATGGATAAAGCGATTAAAGAAAATTAATCCAGAACTTGTATTTAATGTATGTGAAGGGTTTAATGGTCCGGCAAGAGAGTCAGTGTATGGTGCAATATTGGAACAATTAAAAATTAACTATTCTGGACCAGATAGTACTAATTTGTTAATGTGCCATAATAAATACTTGGTTAAAAATATATTAAGAAATTCGTTTTTAGTGCCTTTCGGTTATACAATTACAAATAAAAAAGAAATTGAATTACTTAAAAATAAAAATATTGAATACCCTGTAATAGTTAAATTGAATTCAGAAGGATCGAGTATGGGGATGACCAAAGATTCTATAGTTTATAATTATGATGATTTACATAAAGAAGTATGCAAATTATTAGATAAATATGATCGAACAGTATTGATTGAACAATATATTTCAGGTGAGGATATAAGTATGATTTATGTTGAAGGACTTGGAGCTTTAGGGCCATGTATAGTTAATTGCGATTCAGAGTTTTATGACTACGAAATGAAATCTATTAAAGATGATACTGTTGATATAAAAACTTTAGATGGTAAGTTTAGTGATTTAAAAGATACTGTTTGTAAAATGGCAAATAAATTAGATATTAAAGGTTATGCTAAACTGGACTTTAGACTACATGATGATAAATGTTATTTAATTGAAATTAATTCACAAGTAAGTTTTCATCCAGAAGGCGAGTTTATTACTTGTGCTAAAAAAGATGGGTATGAATTTAATGATATAGTTTGCTATATAGTTTCAAGGGCTTTAACTACATCGAAAAAGATAAATTCCATAGGAATAAGAGGTGATATAAATGAATAATTTAATTGAAAATGATGTTTTAAATGAATACAATAATTTGGTTAAAAATGATAATCTTTTGCCTATAAAAATCAGTGAATTTTATATGAAAAAGGTTGTAGATGAAGTTAACCATATCGGAGTAGGTGGACCACTATATAAATCTGTTATACCTACAAGACAAAAAATAAGTATTAAAACAAGTGTTGAAACTCGTGATTATGTAGAAGAAGATAAGCATTTACCGATTGTAGGTGTAGATTATATAATTCAAAAATATAGTGATCGAGTTTTAGTGATAATAACTGATATTTGCTTTGCACATTGTCAATATTGTTTTAGAACTTATAATCTTTCAAAATTTCAACAAAGTAACTTAAAAGAGACAATAAAAAATAAGGTTGATACGTTGAAAGAATATTTAAAGAACAAAGAAGAAGTAAGAGAAGTAATATTATCGGGTGGTGATCCACTAAGTATTGGTTATGATAATTTATGTTATGTTTTAGAAAATCTAAAACATTGGAATATAAGAATACATACGCGTGGTATTGTATATAATCCAGAAATATTTGATGATAAAACAATTGAATTGCTAGCTAAGTATAAAGTTAGATTAGTATTTCATATTAATCATCCTTATGAAATTTGTGAGGAAGTTGAATGTATAATAGGTAAAATAAATGATAGTAAAGTGAAAATGTATGCTCAGTTTCCATTATTAAGAGGAATTAATGATAATGCAATTGTTTTAAAAAGATTATTAGAAAAGATGGATGAATTAAATATTAGACCATTATCAATATTTATACCTGATCCGATATCCTATAGTGCTTCATTTAGATTAAGCTATAATAGAATAATAAATATTATGAATGAAATTAATTGGAATACTCCTTCGTGGATAAATTCAGTTAGATTTGTTATGGATACAACAATAGGAAAAGTTAGAAGAGAAAACATAATAAAATGGGAAGGTAATTGTATAACATTTTCGAGAAATAATAAAGAAGTTAAGTATTATGATCTTGATGAAGGTATTGATCAACCAACAGATATAAAGAAATTATTATGGAAAGATTAATAATAATATAAGATTTTAATAAAATATTTAGGAAAAGTTTAAAAACAACTATAAATATGGTATAATATATTGTAGATGTGAAAGCGGTGATACATATGGATATAAAAGAATATAATAATGAACATGAGACTGTATTTTCTAGATATATCTAAATATAACATTCATTTTAAAAGATTATGAAATTTTATATTCTAGTGATTATTCTAATATTATTCAAAAATATAGCGTTGAATTGTGCAAAAAAATTAATAAAGGAGGGAAAATATGCCACATTATAATGCTTATGATAGTTTTAAAACAAAAAAAAGTTTAGATAAAAAACAAAAAGCTAAGGAGAAAGCCTTGGGTAGGAAGAATGATGAGTCAATTGAATTTGTAGTCAAAGATTCACATGATTGTGGAATTGTGATAGAAGTTAGGTATAATGATGCTTATGTATTATACAATAACGAAATAGTTGTAGCAAAATTAAGAAAAGACATAAATTTAGCTTGTAATCAAGTCGTTTTTCCAGGCGATAAAGTATTGTTGGATAAGGTAAATGACACCTTTGTTATACAAAATATGGTAAAGAGAACATCATTACTATCAAGAGTAAAAAAAGATAGTACAAGATTAGATGATGTAGGTTTAACAAAAAATGTTGCTGCTAATGTTGATCTTGCTGTAATTGTTGTTGCTGCAAAGGAACCACCATTACATCCTAAATTTATTGATAGATATTTAATGATACTGCAAAATAGTAATATACCAGCTATTGTGTGTTTAAATAAGTGTGATTTAAAGACTGAAGAAGAAGAGAAAATACTTGATGTTTATAGAAAAATAGGTATTCCTGTTATTGAAACTTCTGCATATAAGAATATAGGAATAGAAGAATTGAAATCATATTTATATAATAAGCAAGCAATTTTTGTTGGTAATAGCGGTGTTGGAAAGTCTTCTTTGACAAATGCTATTATGGAAGAAGGCGATATTAAAACAAGTCATGTTAGTGATAAGAGTAAACGTGGAAGACATACAACTACTACATCAAAATATTATGTATGGGAAGATAATTCTTCTATAATTGATACTCCAGGTATAAGAAGTTTGGATGTTTCGACATTCAGTCCAATTGAAATACAAGATTATTTTCCAGAGCTAGATAATTGGAAAGTAAGATGCAAATATAGTGATTGTATACATTATAAAGAACCATATGATTCATGTATGGTAAAACAGGCAGTTGCTAGCGGTTTAATTAATTTAAATAGATACGAGAGTTATTTAAGAATAATTGGTGATTTATTTGATGATAAAGATTATGAAGAAATTTTAGGAGAGTTAATTCCAGAAAATAAAAAAAAAACTAATTTTAAAACTAGATAAAAAACAATAAACTATTACTTTTTTGTTATTTATAGTTTGAATAATTAAATGTATGCAAAAGAAAGCAATTAGTTGCTCTCTTTTTCTTATACTCCACTGTGAATTGTTATGAGGAAGACTCTATTTAGGAGGCTTCCTCATACCACGAAAAACATAAACTTGTTTATGGTTGAAGTGGCATAAATATATAAATCACATAAATTAACTAGATTTTTATAGTAAAATTTGATAAAATAAAGAAGTAGGATGTGAAATATATGTATTTAAAAGAAATAAAAGCATATGGATTTAAGTCATTTGCAGATAAAACTTCGATTGAATTTGGTAAAAATATTAATGGTATAGTAGGACCTAATGGATCAGGAAAATCTAATATAGTAGATGCTGTAAGATGGGTACTAGGAGAACAATCTATGAAGAGTCTTAGAGGGGATAATTCATTAGATGTAATATTCTCTGGTAGTGATAGTAGAAGAGCTCTTAATAGTGCTTCAGTTACTTTAGTATTTGATAATACTGATAGAAGTCTTCCTATTGATTTTAATGAAGTATCAATAAAGAGAATGGCTTTTCGAACAGGAGAAAATGAATATTATATTAATAATGAAAGAGTAAGATTAAAAGATATAACTGAACTTTTAACTGATAGTGGTACTGCGAAAGAGAGTTTTAATATTATAAGTCAGGGTAAGATAGATGAGATATTATCAAATAAGCCAGAAGATAGAAGAATTATTTTTGAAGAAGCAGCAGGAGTTTTAAAATACAAGAGAAGAAAAGAAGAAGCAATTAGAAAATTAGATAAGACTAATCAGAATCTTAATAGGGTTAATGATATTATTAATGAATTAAATAGTAATATTATACCACTAGAAGAAGCTAGTAAGAAGGCTAAGAAATATATTGAATATAAAGATAGGTTATCTAATATTGAAGTAGCAGTTATTGCTAAAGAGATTAAAGACTTAAACTTTGAATATCAAGAAGGTAAGAAAAGAATAGAAGAGTTAGAAAATGAAATTACTAAGGTATCTACTGATAGTAGTACTTATGATATTGATATACTTAAATATAAAGATAAGTTAAAAGAAGTAAGAGATAATATTAATAAGAGTCAAGTATTATTAATAGATTTATCTAAGAAAGAAGAGAAGATTACTAGTGATATTAGATTATTACAAGAGAGAAATAAATATAGGGGTGAGAAATCTCTTATTAGTAATAATATTATTACTTTAAAAGAAGATATTCTTAGTATTAGGAATAAACTTACTAATTATAATAATGATATTGAGGTATTAGATAATAAGATTAGTAATATTAATAATAATATTAATGAATATAAAAGTAAGATAGATAATTTAATAGTTAGAAAGAATAATATTAATAATAATATTGTTAAGAATAATAGAGATATTGATAGTAGTACTTATAAAATTGATTATTTAGAGAATAATCTTAATAATAATTTATCAGTACCTAAACAGATTAAGAGTATTTTAGATAATCCTAAATTTAATGGTATTCATAATGTTATATCTTCTTTAATTGAAGTACCTTCTAAATATAGTGTATGTATTAATACTGCTCTTGGAGGAGCATCTTCTTATTTAGTCGTTGATACTCCGAATATTGCTAAAGAGTTAATTTATTACTTAAAGAATAATAATTTAGGTAGGGCTACTTTTTATCCATTATCAGTTATTACTGGTAGATATATTGATGATAATACGATTAATAGTATTAGTAATGAAGATGGTTATATAGGTATTGCTTCGGAACTAGTTAGTTATGATAATAAATATAGTAATATTATTAGTAATGTTTTAGGTAATATTATTGTAGTAGATTCTATTGAGATGGCTAATATTATTAGTAGTAAAATTAATAAGAGATATAAGATTGTTACTTTAGATGGACAAGTTATTAATGTTGGAGGTTCTTTAACTGGTGGTAGTCAGGCAAAGAGTGTTAGTCCGATATCTATTAAATATGAGATAGAAGAGGAAGAGAAGCAAAAAGATATTCTTAGTAGTAAGAATAAGGAATTACTTAGAGAAGTTGATAATATTGATAAAGAGATTAATTCTTTAAATAGTTCTTTATATAAATATAAAGAAGAGAGAGTTGAATATTTTAGTAAGAAAGAGGCTATTACTGGTGGTATTACTAGTAGTACTAATGTTTTAGAAGAGAAAGATAAAGAACTTAGGGATTTGACTAATATATCTAATAATGAAAGCGCGGAAGATAATTTAATTAATTCTTTATATGGCGTTAAGGAAGAGATATCTAATTTGAGTAAGAATATTGCTTTACTTAAAGAAAGTGAGAATAAATATAATGATAGTATTAATGAGTTAGAGGAGACTAGAAGTCATAGTAATAGTCTTACTAGTAAGAAAGAGAGAGAACTTAATAATCTTAATATTATGACTAATAGGATTGATGTTAAGTTAGATAGTTTATTAGAGAATCTTACTAATGATTATAATATGACTTATGAGTTTGCTAGTGAGAATTATAAGTTAGATATGGATATTGATACTGCTAAAAGGGAAGTACTTAAGTTAAAAGATAATATTAGTATTCTTGGTAATGTTAATTTGGATGCTCCTGAAGAGTATGAGAAGGCTAAAGAGAGATTTGATTTTTTAAATGGTCAGAAGGAAGATTTAGTTAATGCTGAGAATACTTTATATGATATTATTAAAGAGATGGATATGGTTATGAAAGATAAGTTCTTAGATACTTTTGAAAAAGTTAAGGTTGAATTTAAGAATGTTTATAGGGAGTTATTTAAGGGTGGTAAGGCAGAACTTTCTCTTACTGATCCTGATAATATATTAGAGACTGGTATTGAGATTAAGGCTGAACCTCCTGGTAAGAAACTACAGAGTATTAGTTTATTATCTGGTGGAGAGAAGACTTTTACTGCTATTTCATTATTGTTTGCTATACTAAACATTAGACCAGTACCATTTTGTTTATTTGATGAGGTAGAGGCAGCACTAGATGATGCTAATGTTGAGGCTTTTGGTAAATACTTAGATAAGTATAGGGATAATACTCAGTTTATTATTATTACTCATAAGAAGAAGACAATGGAGTATGCGGATATTTTATATGGTATTACAATGGAAGAGTCTGGTGTTAGTAAGATTGTATCTGTTAAATTAGAAGATATTAAGAAAGATTAGTTTAGGAGGGCTTTATTGTGTCAATAGTAGATAAAATTAAAGAACATAGAAATAATGTTCCAAAGGAGTTAGAAGGTATTGATGAATTAGATTCAACTACAAAAGATTATATGTTATATAAGTTTTTGAAGAATAATTTAAATGATTATCCATATTTATTAGAAGATCTTCCTGTTTTCTTTATGGAAGAAATATTAAAAGATAGAATTCATACTTATGGTTTTGAAGGTTATTTTACGGATAATGTAATTAAAAAATTAAATGAAGGAAATAGTGCATTAGGGATAGATTTGATTTCTTATGTGGAATATGCTGATTTGGTTCCTAAACTAATTACTGAGAAGAATCCTATTCCTTATGATTTTTTTAATAAAAAGGAAAATACAGTTAATTTAACTTCTAAATATTTAGCTTTAATTCAAAGTAGGTATGGTAAAAATAAATTAATTTCATTTTTAAATAGTTTTAATGATCGTAATTCTTGTGAAAATTTATATGAAGTGATGAGTGATACTAATTTCTTTAAAAATGCTTTATTTGATGATGATGATATTATAGAATTGGTAAAAGGTAATTTTGGTAAGAATTTAAATAATGATTCTTTTAGTAAACTAATTAGCAAAATGAGTAGTTTAGATAATCCTAATAAGTATATGAATCTTCTTCTTGATAATAATATTTATGATAGATGTAAAAAAGATATTAGTGTTTCTTATTTGACAAGGTTGTTATTTGAAAAAGATGTAAGTTTAATTAGTGATATAAATATTAATAATTTAAGTAATATGGAACTAGATATTATGAATTCCTTTATTGATGAGTTTAATGCTGAGAATGGATTTTATACACAAAAAACATCTGATTTTATAAATAAAATATTATTAAATAAAGATAATAAGATAGTTAGTACTTTATTTGTTAAGACAATATTTAAAGAATTATTGAAACAACAAGCTGATTTAATTTATAAATTTCCATTAATTGAAAATTATCCTGGTAATATTGAGGATATTTTTGATGATGATTTTATTTTAAATAATGATGATTTTATTTTGAATTCTATTGATAAGATTGCAAATGTTAGTAATCCTTCCTTTATTAAAAAGATATTTGAGATAATAGTACATCGTTATCCAGAAAAAATATTTCAAATTATAGGAATGGGGAAATATACAGATATTATTGATAGTATTATAGATGAAAAAATTATAAGATCTATTATTAGTAATAAAGATATGTTTAATATGTTATTTTTGCATGCTAATGATGGAAGCGTGGAGAAAATATTTCATAGTAGGGCATTTAGAAATGTTATAGATAATGATAAAGAACTTACATTTGGTATTATGTATTTTATTAATCTTTATGATGTTCATAATGAGTATATTGATCATTTGAATAAAAATTTTGCTATGATTCAGAATGTTAGACCTGAATTATCTTGGTTTAATTCTTCTTTGAAAAAGGAATTACTTGAAGATGAAGTAATTAATGTATTAGGAGTTGATTATTTAAATATTGTTTTAAATTTTGATACAATTGCTACTGATGCTGTAATAAGAGCTTATAATAATCATAATTTATATGAGTTGAAAGAGTATACTGATTTTATTGTTTCGATTACTAAAAATATAAGAGATATTAATAAATCGATAGGATTTTTTGATAGAGTTAGTGTATTATATAATGATATTAAAGATAAAGATTTGAATATATATCAAAAAGAACTTTTTTTAGAAATTGCTAAAACTGGTAATATAAATAATGTTAAAAATTATGAGGAGTTAAATAATTATTTTGATTTTAAAGCTAGTAGAGTATATAAAAATCAAGATATAACTGAAGTTGATTTTAATAGATTGTTTTTAAATCGTAATGGTATGTTAGATAATTACTTTAATATTTTTGGTTATACTAGAGAAGATTTTGAATATCTTAAATATAAATATTTAGATACGGGAGTAATATCAGAAAAAGAATTTTTATATTTGTTGGATGTATATAAATTACATGATGAAATTTTTAATCAAAATAAAGATATTCCTCTTTGGGATGTTTTAAATAATTGGCCATATAAAGATATTATATCTATTGATACAATATTTGCTAAGTTAGATAAGGCTTGGGCAGATGAGAGAAAAGGTATGCTTACTAGTCCTGATGAACTTAGAAGGGCTGCTTTAGAGGGTAAGGCTAATATTGAATATGTAGATGGAGTAGAAGTTATTACACTTATGGGATGTGATTATAAATTTGTTATTTCTTCTATGAGAGCAATAAAGGAAAGCAATAAAACAGATAGTGGTAATACGATTAGTAATGGAGTTGCTTATGTTTTCCCTAAGATAGTAGGTGAAAAACTTAAGAGTAAATATGGTAAAGACTTTGCTAAGCAAAGTAATTATGAAATATTAGCTAATAATCCAGAATCTTGGTATGAGATTGAAGGAGTTTCTACTATATCTTCTTCTACAGATATGCCAGAATTACCTATTGGAAATAGATTTGATTATGGGTATGCTTGGGGAAGTGGTACTGATATTAAAATATGTGGAGTTGATGCTGGTGATGCTGGTGTTTCTCATGACCCAAGATCAAGTGGATATATTGGAAGAGGTCGTTTTAATACAAAGAAAAAAGAATTTTATAAAAAGACTAGGTATTTAAATGAAATATGGGAGGATCGTTTTTGTCCGGATTTAGTAGATGGTAAAATTAAAAGGGTAAAACCTGAATTTATTAAAAATGTAAACAATCTTCCCAAGTCTGTTAGATATGCAAAGTTTTTTGGTTGTCCAGTGATAGCTGTAGATAAAAGTTATTATCATAATTTTGAGGAGCAAAAGTTTTTGACTCTTACTAAAAGTGTATTAGAAGATAGTGATATGTCTAAATTTGGTGAATATATTTATTCTCCGGTTTCTTCTGCTACTACGGAAGAGAGGGTACAGCAGGTAGTTCATGCACTTCAGATGAATTGTTATGCTGGCAAAATAACTGAGTATGATTTATTTAAAAAGTTAACTGATGTTAAGTGGACGGTGTATGAGGAATTTGGTAAATCTTCGGTGTTGTTTAAGGAACTTGAAAATGAATGTAGTAAATATATGGGGATGCAAGAAGAAGTATTAGATGGTAATAGGGCTAGATAATTCTTTTTCTTCCCCTTCATCCTAAAAGTATTTCGGGGTATGATGAAGCCTTTGGTCTTCATCATAGAGAGTTTGGCAATTGCTTTGTATATATGTTATAGTAATTTTAGGGGGGGAGTATTATGAATGATATTGATAGAATTAAATTAGAGGTTATTAATAATAGATTAAAATATAATGAATTATTAGAATTATATATTAGGTATTTAAAAATAAGGCAAAGGATGATGAATAAGATACCTAGTTATAGAAATGATTATAAATATTATGTTAATAGTAGAAATACTAATTGTTATGCTTATGCTTTTAGATTTGATCTACCTGATTATTTTGATGAAGCATTTAAGTATTTTGATAGTATTGGATTTTATTTTGAGCCTGGATGTTTTAGTAATATTTTTGATATTAATAGTGAGAGTAAGTTACTTGAGGCTTTGTATAGTGATCTTAATATACTTGGTATTAAGTATAGTGATAAGATAGATAGTGATTATTTATATAAAGTAGCAGTATTTCAAGAATATGATTTTTTATATGATAAGAATGGTGTTCCTGATTTTCATTTCTGTAGATTAAATAATAATAATTTATGGTCATGTAAGAATGGAATTAGAGGTAAGATAGAGAAGATTAATACTCCCAAGGCTTGTTTTACATATAAATTAGTAAAGATATTAGACATTAATAAGTAAAATAGATGTCTAATTTTTGTTTTAAGGTTAAAATTAATTTATTTTGGTTGACTTTTGTAGTTAGATATACTACAATTAATGGGCTAACTTCAAGTTAGCAGAAGGAAAGGGTGATATGGATGAATATAAAAAAATATGAAGAAATTAAAAGAAGAATAGTAGCTTTAGCACTTGCTTCAAGTATTGGATTTACTTCTTTTGCTTTAAGTGGCTGCAAGAGTAAGAATGATATAATTGATGGGGAAGCTTCTAATGGATATAGTAGTGTTTTAGATAGAGATAATAGTATAGATATGAATAATAGTGGAGAATGGTTTTGTGATGTTTGGGCTGAAGACTATGATAATAATAAAATTAGTGGTATTAAGTTTGAACTTCGTGATAATAAAAATAATTTAATTGAAGAATGGACTAGTAGTAATACTCCTCATAGAATTACTGGACTTAGTGCTGGTAAATATATTATTAATGAAATAAATGTAGTAGGAGATTATATGACTTCAAATAATAATTATACTTATGAAATAAATACTTATGAAAGTAATCAAAATGTACTTGCTATTAAACATATAAAGAAAGGAGTAGTATTAGAAGATAAGACTAATAATATATTAAATACAGGAAAGAAAGAATATATAGATGATAAATTATTTGTTTTGAAACTTAAAGAAAGTTATTTGAATAAAATGAATAACAAGGATTTTATTATTGATAGTAATAATAAAAATATCGATATTAATGATATACCTAAATATCTTGTATTAAAAGGAAGCCAAATGGAAAGAAATGACAGTATTTCTATAGGATCTATTCAATATAGTTTTAGGGATGTTATTACTTTGAATGATGATGATGTCTCAGAGACCGAGGCTTCTATTACATGTAATAAAGATGGTAGTTATCAAACTATTTTATATCGTACTTATTTAGGCTTAAAAGGATCTATATATAATGATAATTTATATATAGTACCTATTGATGATTTAACTAAGGAAGAATTAAATGAGTTAATTGAAGAACATAAAGATAATACTAATGTTATGAGTGTATTAAAAGCAAGGGGTTATTATAATGATGATTATAGTATAAATAAAACTAGAGTATTGGTAAAAAATAAATAAACTTATTAAATGTTATTGCTAAATTTTAGTAATTATGGTATATTTTATGTGTAAGGTAAAAATACTGATTTGTTTATAGAGTTAATTGATTAAAAGATCCCAAATAATTCGCAAATCAACAATAAAGTACGAGAGGAGACCCTGCCTATGAATAGAAGGATATTAACAAAAGTTAATTACTTGTTAACATGTATCAATGTTCGCGTTGGAGGTTGTATTCTAAATATAAATAATAATATTAATAAAGATTATGAAGTAACTAGTAGTAATACTAGTCTTTCATAGTCTTTTTGTGATGGTGATTTTAATGAAGAAAAGATTGATTGTAGTAGAAGTAATTTTACTTAGTATCTTAGCAATACTAGGTTTATATCAAACATTTGCATTAAGTGGGGTGATTACTACTGTTGATGATGAATATAATTTTTCTATTATTGATGAGAATACTATTGAGGTACCTGCTAAAAAGTCAAAAACTATTTATTATAAAACAACGAATACTAATAAAGGAAAAGTCAAATATGGAATAGGTTATACTGGTAGTAATATTAAAGTAAAATATTTTGCTGATACTATTGATCCAGTAACAGGTTTAATTAATTATGGGGAAACTAAGTTTATTAAATTAAAATTAATAAATAATAGTACTACTAATACTAATGTTGTATTAAATACAATTTTGGGTTATGAGAAAGGTGGTGACTTGATAGTTCCAAATGGCATGACATTGGTAACAGAAAAAATAGATGCTTCTAATATTATTCAAATGTCTGAAGAAGCAACATCAGAAAGTTCAACCTTTTTAGGTAGTAGTTTAATGAGAAGTAGTATTAATAGTATAACAATTGCTTCTGATAATATTGTACCTACTACTGCAATTGGTAGTATTGATGTATCAAAAAACAAAGATGGAACTGTTATGATGTGGTGGTTTAATTCTAGTACTTCTAATATGTATGATGTATTTATTGGAAGTGAAAGTGGGATAACTTCGGCTTATAATTGTTACAAAATGTTTTCTTGGCTTACTAATTTAAAAACAATTGATTTAACATATTTAGATACTTCAACTGTTAGTGATATGAGTTATATGTTTTTTAAAACATCTTCTATTGAAACATTAGATTTAACATCTTTAAATACATCAAATGTAACTAATATGAAAGCTATGTTTTCTGGATGCATGCAACTTAAAAATGTTGATGTAAGTAATTTTAATACTTTGAAGGTAACAAGTATGATTGATATGTTTTGCAATTGTCAAGCTATCAAGACCTTAGATTTATCTAGTTTTGATACTAGTTCTGTTACTAATATGGTAGGTATGTTTAGAAAATGTACTTCACTAAAAAAAATTAATTTAAGTAGTTTTATTACTAATAAAGTCACTAATACATATTATATGTTTTTAAATTGTACTTCTGTCACTGAAATAGATATAAGAAAAGCTGATTTTTCAAATGTAACAAATTATAATCTTATGTTTTCTGAAATACCTAAAACTACTAAAATATATGTTAAAGATAATAATGTAAAAACTTGGATTAGTGAAAAATTTACTAATTTGACAGGAATAACAATAGTATAATATTTAAACTACAAGAAATTGTAGTTTTTTAACCTGATGATATGTATATGATGCTAATACAAGATTTAACTCAAGAAGAAATTAATGAATTATTTAATGAATATCAAGATAATGAAAGTATTAAATAAAAAATAGTATTGTAATTAAGAAGTATTTATATGTAAGGATGTCTGTTACTATGAAAAATCTGCTATTTAGAGGTATAAATCTAATCTAAATAAAGTAACTAGTAGTAACACTAATATTTCATAGTCGGATAGTTTATTATTTCTTATTCCTAGACTATAAAATAGGCTAGGAATGACATGAAAATACCTTGGATTTTCATGGAAGGTAGTATTATTTTAATAATTTTACATAGAATAGAGAGAAAATATTTAAAAAATACTTGACTAATATTTTTAAAAATGATATATTATTGTTGCTGGTATTTTTAGGTTTTGTCTTGGACAAAACTTATATTAAATATAAAAAATGAAACACCAGGATATGTGTAAGAAAGGAGTGAGAAAATGCCTACAATTAACCAATTAACTAAGAAACCTAGAAGTAAGAAAGTAAGAAAGAGTAAATCTCCAGTATTATTAGTAGGAAAAAATAGTATTCAAAAGAAACAAACTGTACAAGTATCACCTCAAAAAAGAGGAGTATGTACAAGAGTTGGTACTACAACACCTAAGAAACCAAACTCAGCATTAAGAAAATATGCCAGAGTTAGATTATCTAATGGTATGGAAGTTACTTGTTATATTCCAGGAATTGGACATAATTTACAAGAACACAGCGTTGTTTTAATTAGAGGTGGTAGAGTAAAAGACTTAATCGGTGTTAGATATCACATCATTAGAGGTACTTTAGATACTGCTGGAGTTCAAAATAGAAAACAAGGTAGAAGTAAATACGGTGCTAAAAGAGAAAAGAAATAATTAAATAATAAATAATATTAATGGAAGGAGGATTTAGACTATGAGAAAGAGAAGAGCAACTAAAAGAGATGTATTAGCAGATCCTATATATAATTCTAAAGTAGTTACTAAATTAGTTAACCACATTATGAAAGATGGTAAAAAAGGTACTGCACAAAACATTATATATGATGCTTTTGATATAGTTAAAGAAAAGACTGGTGAAGAGGCTATGGTAGTATTTGAAAAGGCTATGAATAATATTAAACCTGCTCTTGAAGTTAAATCAAGAAGAGTTGGTGGAGCTAACTACCAAGTACCAGTTGAAGTTAAACCTGATAGAGCTCAAGCTTTAGCATTTAGATGGCTAGCTCAATATGCAAGACTTAGAAATGGTCATTCTATGGCTGAAAATCTTGCTAATGAAATTATTGATGCTTCAAATGGAACTGGTGCATCAGTTAAGAAGAAAGAAGATACACATAAGATGGCAGAAGCTAATAAAGCATTTGCTCATTATAGATGGTAATTATTACTGTAATAAATTAATAAATGAAAGGAAAATGAATTATGGCTCGTGAAATAAGCTTAGAACATACAAGAAACATTGGAATCATGGCCCATATTGATGCAGGTAAAACTACTTGTACTGAAAGAATATTGTTCCATACTCATAAGATACATAAAATCGGTGAAACACACGATGGTGCATCGCAAATGGACTGGATGGAGCAAGAACAAGAGAGAGGTATTACTATTACTAGTGCCGCTACTACTGCATTCTGGAAGGGTTATAGATTTAATATAATTGATACTCCAGGACACGTTGACTTTACTATTGAAGTTCAAAGAAGTCTTAGAGTACTTGATGGTGCTGTTTTACTTATTGATGCTCAAGCAGGTGTTGAACCTCAAAGTGAAACAGTATGGAGACAAGCAAATGAATATGGTGTACCTAGAATTATCTTTGCTAATAAGATGGATAAAATGGGAGCTGATTTCTATTTTAGTTTAGGTACTATTAAAGATAGATTAGGAGCAAATACTGCTGCTATGGAACTTCCTATTGGAGCTGAATCTGATTTTAATGGTGTAATTGATCTAGTTACTATGAAAGCATATCACTTTGATGGTAAACAAGCTGAAGATTATACTGAGATTGAGATTCCTGAAGATATGAAGGATAAAGCAGTTGAATATAGAAATATATTAATTGAAGCTGCTGCTGATTTTGATGAAGATTTAATGATGAAATATTTAGATGGTGAAGAAATAGGTGTTAGTGAACTTAAGAAAGCTATCAGAAAGGGTGTATTAAAAGCAGAATTCTTCCCTGTTATGTGTGGAACTGCTTTAGGTAATATGGGTATTAAGTTACTACTTGATGCTGTTGTTGATTATTTACCTGCTCCTACTGATGTTGAGGCTATTGAGTGTACTGATATGAAAGGAAATGTAGTACTTAGACATCCATCTGATTCTGAACCATTTACTGCATTAGCATTTAAGATTGCTACTGATCCTTTTGTAGGAAGACTTACTTTCTTTAGAGTATATTCTGGTACTTTGAAGAGTGGTTCTTATGTACTTAACTCTACTAAAGATGTTAAGGAAAGAATTGGTAGAATACTACTAATGCATGCTAATCATAGAGAAGAGATTCCAGAGATATATGCTGGTGAAATTGGAGCTGCTGTAGGTCTTAAGAATACTACAACTGCTGATACTCTATGTGATGAGAAGAAACCTGTTATCATGAAAGGTATGGAATTCCCTGAACCTGTTATTACTCAGGCTGTTGAACCTAAAACTAAAGCAGACCAAGAAAAGATGGGTATTGCCCTTCAAAAACTTGCTGAAGAAGATCCAACATTTAGAATGCATACTGATCCTGAAACTGGTCAAACTACTATCTCTGGTATGGGTGAGTTACACCTTGATATTATCGTAGATAGAATGAGAAGAGAATTTAATGTTGAAGCTACTGTTGGTGCTCCAATGGTTGCTTATAGAGAAACTATTACACAAACTGGTGAGTGTGAAGGTAAACATATTAAACAATCTGGTGGACGTGGACAATATGGACATGTTTGGATTAGATTTGAACCAAATCCTGAGAAAGGTTATGAATTTGTTGATAACATCGTTGGTGGTGTTGTTCCTCGTGAATACATCTCAGTTATCGATAAAGGATTACAAGATGCTATGCAAACTGGTATTCTAGCAGGATACCCTATGGTAGATGTTAAGGCTACATTATTTGATGGTTCATACCATGATGTAGACTCATCTGAAATGGCATTTAAGATTGCAGCATCACTTGCTTTAAAAGAAGCTAAAAACAAATGTAAACCTGTACTACTTGAACCAATAATGAAAGTAGTAGTTACTGCTCCAGATGAATATACTGGTGCTGTAATTGGTGACTTAACTGCAAGACGTGGTAAACCACAAGGACAAGAATCAAGAGGAAATGCTATTGCATTTACTGCGATGGTACCACTTGCTGAAATGTTTGGTTATGCTACTAGTTTAAGAAGTTCTACTCAAGGTAGAGGTAACTATGTAATGGAACTTGACCATTATGAAGAAGTTCCAAAATCAATTGCTGATGAAATCATCAAAAAAAATGGTGGAAATTAGTAAAAACACTTGAAAAAATACAATAATATGATAAAATATATATTGTAATATTAAAGAAAGAGAGGAAATTAAAATGGCAAAAGCTAAATTTGATCGTTCAAAACCACACGTTAACATTGGTACAATTGGCCACGTTGACCATGGTAAAACAACATTAACTGCCGCTATTACAAAAGTTTTAGCTGCTAAAGGTGGAGCTGAATTTATGGATTATGCAAATATCGATAAAGCTCCAGAAGAAAGAGAAAGAGGTATTACAATCAACACTGCACACGTTGAATACCAAACTGATAAGAGACACTATGCTCACGTTGACTGTCCAGGACACGCAGACTATGTTAAAAACATGATTACTGGTGCTGCTCAAATGGATGGAGCAATCCTAGTTATTGCTGCAACTGATGGTCCTATGGCTCAAACAAGAGAGCACATCTTACTTGCTAGACAAGTTGGTGTACCTAGAATGGTTGTATTCTTAAATAAATGTGATATGGTTGATGATGAAGAATTATTAGACCTAGTTGAAATGGAAGTAAGAGAATTACTTACTGAATATGGATTTGATGGAGACAATACTCCAATCATTAGAGGTTCTGCGCTTAAAGCTCTTGAAGGAGATCCTAAGTATGTTAAGGCTATTGAAGACTTAATGGATGCTGTTGATGAATGGATTCCAACTCCTGAAAGAGATAATGACAAACCATTCTTAATGTCAATTGAAGACGTATTTACTATTACTGGTAGAGGAACAGTTGTTACTGGTAGAGTTGAAAGAGGACAATTAAAACTTAATGATGAAGTTGAAATCGTTGGTTTAAAAGATACTAAGAAAACAGTAGTTACTGGTATTGAAATGTTTAGAAAACAACTTGACTATGCTGAAGCTGGAGATAATGCTGGTGTATTATTAAGAGGAATCGACAGAAGTGAAGTTGAAAGAGGACAAGTTCTTGCTAAACCTGGAACAGTTCATCCACATAAAAAATTCAAAGCACAAGTTTATGTACTTTCTAAAGAAGAAGGTGGAAGACATACTCCATTCTTTACAAACTATAGACCTCAATTCTATTTCAGAACTACTGACGTTACTGGTGTAGTTACATTACCAGAAGGAACTGAAATGGTTATGCCTGGTGACAATGTTACTATGACAGTTGAATTAATTGCTCCAATTGCAGTTGAAAATGGTACTAAATTCTCTATTAGAGAAGGTGGACACACTGTTGGTGCTGGATCAGTTACTGAAATTATTGAATAATTAAATTAAAGATACTCATTTTGAGTGTCTTTTTTCTACAAAATTTAGTTGATAATAAAACAATAAAAATTGTGTATAATATTAATGCAAATGATTATTTGCCAATTTTATGCAATGGTATTGACTTTTGGCATAAAATATAGTATATTATTATTGCATTTGATGAATGCATTAATAAGAAAATGTTTCTCGCTTCCAGGTGGCTTGCGAGTAATAAGTAATCCTGGTCGACAATGTTTCTCGCTTACGGGTGGTGCGAGTAATAAGTAATCCCGAGCGAAAATGTTTGAAAACTCTTACTTTTTAAGTAGAGTTTTCTTTTAATTTATGATATACTTTTATTGGGTTTAATAGTTCAAAAATAATATGTTTTTTACTATATGTTTATGAAATAAAATGAAAGGAGAAAAGATTGTTATGAAGGTTCAAACCGGATATTTATATCATATTAAGGATGATTTTTTTGATATTGTTAATGATGATAATTTAATGCAAAATCATGAAAAGGGTAAAAAAAGACCTACTTATTTTACTATTAAGGATAATGATATTTTATGGTTTATTCCTATTAGTTCAAAAATAGATAAATATAAAAAAATAATTGATAAGAAAATAGAAAAATATGGTTTTTGTAATACTATATTAATAGAAAAAATTTTTGATGAAGAATCTGCTATTTTACTTCAGAATGCTTTTCCAACTTTAGAAAAGTATATTGATCATGTTCATACAATTGATGGTAAGCCTGCTAGAGTACCGGAAAAGTTAGAACAGATAATTTATGATAATTTTAAAGAGTTAATGAAGCTTAATACAAGGGGAATAAAGGTATTTTTTACTGATATAGATAAAATGAAAGAGCAGATGTTAGAAGAATTAAAAGTTTCTAGTAAATAGTTATAAGTTTTATTTTTTAGATAGTAGTGAAAAGAACTTATATCACTGCTCGTTTTGAACGTTTGGACAGGATATTTAATATCATTATCCTTAGTGATACTAGTTCTTTTCTTTCTTTTAGGTATTCACTGTGAATATAATAGATATGGATGATATTCGTTTCTAGACTATAGGCTAGAAATGACATGAAATGACCTTGGCATTTCATGAAAGGTGAAAGAATGTAAATGATAATAATTACTTAAATATTATTATTACATAGATTATTATAGGGATGGATAGTATGAATCCTTATAATAAGATAGAAAGAGATAAGAAATGTATATGTAATATTGTTATTATTGGGATGACTGGCCTATGGTATCACAGGGTTTAATTGGTCCTACGGGACCTCAAGGAGAGACTCCTAGTAGTAGTACTGAAGGGATATTCTTTTCTAGTTATAATGATACTAATGATATTGAAGCAATGATTATTAATGAGACTTGGTTAGTACCAGAACCTAGTGAATATTTTATTGTTCCTAATAATACTGAAGTAGAAGTAGTACCAGGTATTTATGAAATTGATTTATCAGGATATATTGATGGGGGTAGATAATACTCATGGTGGTAGTTTTTATTTAGTAGATAGTACTGGATCTGCGATTAAAGATTTAACTTTTGAATTACCTCTTAGTGATATTAGTAAGATGTATTTTAGTAAGAATATTTTATTTAGATTTAAAGATGATACTACACTTGAGGTTATGACTAATTTAACGGGAGATATTAATACTTCTAATGTAGAAGTAAAAGATGTTACTTTACTTATGAAGAAGATACATGAATAAGGAGTACTTTAATGGTACTTTTTTTCTTTACTTTAATTGTTATATTTGATATAATTAGTAAGAAATGAGGCGTATTATGAAAGTTAAATATACATTATTACATAAAGATAAAGATACTAAGGCTAGATATGGAACATTAGAGACTAACTATGGTAAGTTTGAGACTCCGATGTTTATGCCAGTAGGTACTCAGGCTACGGTTAAGACTCTTGATCCAGAAGAAATTAAAGAGATAGGAGCAGGTGTTATATTATCTAATACTTATCATTTATGGCTTAGACCAGGAGAAGATATTGTTGCGAAAGCAGGAGGACTTCATAAGTTTATGAATTATGATGGTCCTATTCTTACTGATTGTGGTGGTTTTCAGGTGTTTAGTTTGGCTAAACCTAAAGATATTAGTGAAGAGGGAGTAGTATTTAAGAGTCATATTAATGGAGAGAGATTATTCTTAACGCCTGAAAAGAGTATTGAGATTCAAAATAAATTAGATAGTGATATTGCTATGAGTTTTGATGAATGTCCTCCATATCCTGTAACACATGAATATATGAAGAATAGTGTTGAGAGAACTATTAGATGGGCTAAGAGAGGGAAGGCTGTTTTTAATAATCCTAATCAAAGTTTATTTGGTATTGTACAGGGAGGAGAATTTGAAGATTTAAGGGAATGGTCTTGTAAAGAGACGGTTAAATTAGGTTTTGATGGTTATTCTATTGGTGGTACTTCAGTAGGAGAAGATAAACCGACGATGTATAAGATGATTGAATATGGTATTAAATATTTGCCAGAAGATAAACCTAGATATTTAATGGGAGTAGGAGAACCTACTGATTTATTTGAAGGGGTAGAAAGAGGAGTAGATATGTTTGATTGTGTACTTCCTACTCGTCTTGCTAGACATGGTCATGCTTTTACTAGAGATGGTAAGATTAATTTAAGAAATGCTAAGTATAAAGAAGATTTTACTCCAGTAGATGAAAGTTGTGACTGCAAATGCTGTAAAAATTATACTAAGGCTTATATTAGACATCTTTTAGTAGCAGATGAGACTTTAGGTCAAAGACTTTTATCTATTCATAATTTAAGATTCTTAATTAGAATTATGGAAGAGATAAGAGAAGCTATTAAAGAAGATAGATTCTTAGAATTAAAAGAAGAATTTTATAATAATTATAAAAAGAAATAATATACTTATTAGAGGTGAAGGGTAAGATGAAGAAAATATTAAAGATTAATGGAATGAATTATTTGGTGTTAATATTTTTTGAGATGGTATTTGCTCTCATCTCTTTTGATATTTATTCTAAGGGTGAAGTACTTAGTATACTTATATATTCTTTATTTGTTTCTTTTATTATGACTATTTTAATGACTATATGGAGTGAGAAGGTAAATAGAATATTTGGTTATATTATTTATTTTATTTTTTGTTTTTGGTTTGCTTTAGAGACGATATTTAAGGCTTTCTTACAGACTTTCTTTTCTTTAGATTGTTTTAAGTTATCTGATCAGGCTATGGGGTTTGCTGGGGAGACTATTAAGGTTATTGTTAGTAATATCCACTATTTGGTATTGTTCTTTTTACCTTTTATTTTACTTATTATTTTTAGAAGAAAACTAGATTTTGATATAAAGGGTAATAAGAAGTATTTATTTGGTTATATTATTCTTATTCCTTTATCTTTCTTATCTTATAGACTATATATTAATAGTACTAAGAATAGTAGTGATATTTCTTTATATGATTTATATTATAATACAAATAATATTCCTCTTAGTATTCAGAAGATGGGAGTATTATCTAGTACGGGGTTAGATATATATAGGAATATATTTGGGTTTGATGATAAGGTAATAGAAGTAAATTATGAAGAGAATGATGATAATGATGAATTATTTGTTTATGATAAGAATATTCTTGATTTGGATTTAGATAGTGATAAATTAAATAAGGATATTAAGAAATATATTGAAGATAATCCTGGTACTAGTAAGAATAAATATAGTGGGATGTTTGAAAATAAGAATCTTATTTTTGTAGTAGCAGAATCCTTTAGCGAAATAGGAATAGATAAAGATAGAACTCCGACATTATATAAACTAACTAATAATGGCTTTATATTTGATAATTTTTATGTACCATATTACTTATCTACAATAGGAGGAGAATTTCAATCATTAACAGGATTATATCCTAATTACTCAACTCTTACAAAGTGGAAGAGTGGGGAGAATAGTTTTCCTTATGGACTTGCTAATACCTTCAAAGAAAAAGGATATAATACTTATGCTTATCACGCTCATGATGGTTATTTTCAAAATAGATACAAATATCTTAAAGCCTTAGGTTTTGATAATTTTAAAGCCTGCAACATGGGATTAAACATAAACTGTAATATGTGGCCAGAAAGTGATATAGAAATGATTAAAGCCACCACTAATGATTACATAAATAGTGATAAACCATTTATGACTTATTATATGACTGTATCAGGACATTTAGATTATACTAAAGAAAGTAATAGTATTGTAAGTAAGAATTGGGACTTAGTAAAAAACTTAGATTATAGTGATAAGGCAAAATCATATCTTGCTACTCAAATAGAATTAGATAGAGCAATGGAATCACTATTAAAAGAACTAGAAAATAAAGGTATTTTAGAGGATACTGTAATTGTCTTACTCGCAGATCATTATCCATATGGATTATCACTAGAAGAAATTAATGAATTATCTAGTTATAAGAGAGATGAGTTATTTGAAATAAATCATAATGCTCTAATTATATATAATAGTAATATGAAGAATATTAATATTACCAAAGTAGGTATGCCTATAGATGTATTACCAACTATATATAATTTATTTGATATTAAATATGATTCTAGATTATTTGCAGGTTCTGATCTTTTATCTAATAGTGAGGGTATGGTTATTTTAGATAATTTATCTTGGATTACTGATAGGGGTAGATATAATAGTCTTAATGGTAAATATAGTGGGGATATTGATAGTGATTATATTAGTAATATTAATAATATTATTCAGAATAAGATTATTTTTAGTAGGAATATGATTACTTATGATGGCTATAGATATATTAAAGAGAAATAGTTTCTCTTTTTATTTTAACAAAATTAATAAAATTTATTGTACAATCACATAAATTATAGTAAAATTATACTAGAAGAGGTAATAGATATGAATATAACCAAATTTATAAAAAAAATAACTATGTCTACAATGTCCAATGAAAAAGCTTTAAAAATAATAATCAGAAATATAAATGATTTAGAATCATTAGGAGACACTGATACTATAACAAAATTAATAACTAAGGCTGCAAAAAAAAATTTTAAGAGATTAGAGTCTGAATGTTTCTTTAATTCATTATTAAATAATATAATATCTCAACTTAAAAGAGATCCAAAAGTAATGTTATATGCTGTAAAACAAGATCCTAACAATTTAAATTATGCTAAAGGAGAAGCCTTAACAGAAGAGGTTATAAAGACTGCAATTGATAGTGGTTACAAGTTCAATGATTCATCATCATATGATTTGCTTGCTAATCCAAAAGTGATGATGTATGCAGTAAAACAAGATCCTAATAATTTAAATTATGTTTCGGATTTGATATTGACAGATGAAATGATAGATATAGCCTTATCAACTGGAAATTATGTTTTTGATGCTAAAGAAGCAAGTGGCAAATTAAAACAAAATTCAAAAGTAATGTTGGAAGCTGTAAAACAAGATCCTAATAATTTAAATTATGCTCTAGATGAGGCTCTAACAGATGAAATGATAGATATAGCCTTATCGTCTGAAAAGTATATTTTTGATGGTAAAGTAGCAAGCTATGCATTAAGATGTAATTCAAGAGTAATGCTGTATGCTATAAAACAGGATCCTAATAGTTTAAATTATGTTCCAAAAGAAGCACTAACAGATGAAATTATAGATATAGCTTTGTCAACTGGAAAGTATATTTTTAATGTTGAAGAAGCAAATGATAAGTTAAGACGAAACTCAAAAATAATGTTGGAAGCTGTAAAACAAGATCCTAATAATTTAAATTATGTTTCGGATTTTATATTAACAGATGAAATGATAGATATAGCCTTATCAACTGGAAATTATGTTTTTGATGCTAAAGAAGCAAGTGGCAAATTAAAACAAAATTCAAAAGTAATGTTGGAAGCTGTAAAACAAGATCCTAATAATTTAAATTATGCTCTAGATGAGGCTCTAACAGATGAAATGATAGATATAGCCTTATCGTCTGAAAAGTATATTTTTGATGGTAAAGAAGCAAGTTATGAATTAAAACAAAATCCAAAAGTGATGATGTATGCAGTGAAACAAGATCCTAATAACTTAAATTATGTTTCAGATTTTATATTAACTGATGAAATGATAGATATAGCCTTATCAACTGGAAATTATGTTTTTGATGCTAAAG
>OGWU01000315.1_pt1 | contig 32616 bp, 23 predicted proteins | sample 1576071 | NCBI WGS metagenome assembly OGWU01 (sample SAMEA3541582, study PRJEB24748) | human gut metagenome | biome: human gut; feature: human-associated habitat; material: faeces | place: China | collected 2012
AGCCAGGCGTCCAGGCGTCCGCTGTCGCCGGGGGCTGCGGTAAGCTCAAGCCGCTCCATCTTCGTCCGCCTTTGGCTCTGCGGTCTTATCCTTTTTGAAAGAGTCCAGCAACACGGCGAGCATCAGCAGGCCGACGCCGACACATACGCAGATGTCCGCAAAATTGAAGATGGCAAACCGCATGAACAGCACATTGATGTAGTCCACGACCACACTGTTGAGCACGCGGTCAATGAGGTTGCCCACGCCGCCGCCCAGTACCAGCGTCCAGGCTGCGCGCTCTGTCAGCGGCATTTTGCGCACGAACAGCATGATAAGGACAGCCAGCAGCATGACCGACGTCATGCCGATGAGCAGTCCCTGCTTACCGGCCAGCATCGAAAACGCCATGCCGTCATTCAGGCAGTAGCGCAGCTCCACAACGCCGGGCAGCACATCCATGCTGCCCACCGGCAGCAGCGCCGCCGTGGCCCAGTGCTTGATGAGCTGGTCAATGACGACCAGAATGGCCGCTCCTGCCAGCGATAACAAACCAGAAATCATACAACACCTTATCCGAAAAAATCAGCGGTGCTTAAACGTATAAGCACCGCTGACGGTAGAGTAAATTTACTGCTTCAAGACCTTAGCGCAGCGCGGGCAGAGGCCGTCCTCACCGACGGTGGTCTCGTACTTCCAGCAGCGCAGGCACTTGTTGCCAGCCGCATGGGCAGCGCTGACGCCGAGACCCTCGACCAGGCCCTTGACGCCGCCCTCACCCTCGACAAGGTCAACGTGGGAGACGATGAACAGGTCAGCCAGCTCATCCATCGGGATGGCGTTCAGGAAGTCGTAGACCTCCTTGCTGCAGTACAGCGTCAGACCGGCCTCCAGCGCAGAGCCGATGACCTTATCGGCACGGGCCTGCTCCAGCACCTTCTTGACGTCGTCGCGGATGGCCATGATGCGGTTCCACTTAGCTTCAAACGCCTCATCGGCGGCAGCTTTGGCCTCGGGCATCTGCTCAAAGACAACATAGTCCTTCATGCCGTCCAGCTTCGGGATGTAGCTCCAGATCTCCTGGCTGGTGAAGCACAGGATGGGTGCCAGCAGCTTGGTGAAGTCGACCAGGATGCGGTACAGCGCGGTCTGGGCACAGCGGCGTGCGTGGTCATCTGCGCAGTACAGACGATCCTTGATGACGTCCATGTAGAAGTTGGACATATCAATGACGCAGAAGTTGTACAGCGCGTGGTAGGCACGGCTGAAGTCGTAGTGCTCGTAGGCATCGCGCATGGTGGCGGTCAGCTTGTTGCAGGCCTCGAGTGCCCAGCGGTCGATCTCGAACAGCTGGTCATCATCGACCATATCCTTCGCGGGATCAAAGTCGCTGATATTGCCCAGCATGAAGCGGGCCGTGTTGCGCATCTTGCGGTACGCCTCGGACAGCTGGCGGAAAATTTCCTTACCGGCGCGGACGTCGACGGTGTAATCGCTGGAAGCGACCCACAGACGGATGATGTCAGCACCGTAGTCGCGGATGATCTCACTGGGCTCCATGCCGTTGCCGGCGGACTTGTGCATCTGCTTGCCCTGGGCATCGACGACCCAGCCGTGGCACAGGACCTCGCGGTACGGGGCCACACCCTGGGTGGCGACGCTGGTCAGCAGACTGGACTGGAACCAGCCGCGGAACTGGTCGGCACCTTCCATATACATATCCACGGGCCAGGTCAGTTCCGGACGCTCACGGCAGACAGCGCTCCAGGTAGAACCGGAATCGAACCAGACGTCCATGATATCGGGGTCCTTCTCCCAATCGGAAGCACCGCATTCGCACACTTCAGTCTTGGGCAGGATCTCGTTGGCCTCGTACTTGTACCAGGCGTCGCTGCCTTCCTTGCGGAACAGGTCCGAAACTGCCTTGATGGAAGCATCGGTGATGTGATACTTGCCGCACTTCTTGCAGTAGAAGACCGGGATAGGCACACCCCACACGCGCTGGCGGCTGATGCACCAGTCGCTGCGATCACGCACCATGCCCGCCATGCGGTCATGACCCCAGGCCGGCTGCCAGTGCACGCTGTCGATGGCCTTGTAGACATCTTCCTTGAAGGCATCGATAGAGCAGAACCACTGCTCGGTAGCGCGGAAGATGATGGGATGATGGCAGCGCCAGCAATGGGGATACTGGTGGGTGATGTGCTGCACACCCATCAGGTGGCCGCTCTCCTTGATATGTTCGAGGATCACCTTGTTGGCAGCCCAGACCTTGAGGCCTGCAAACTCCTTGCCGGCTTCTTCCGTCAGGCGGCCGGCGTCGTCCACGGGGACAACGATGGGCAGCTGCGGGTAATGGTTGACGCAGACTTCAAAGTCCTCAACACCATGGCCGGGCGCCGTATGAACGCAGCCCGTGCCACCTTCCAGCGTGACGTGGTCGCCCAGGATCACCAGACCGGTGCGGTCCAGGAAGGGGTGCTTGTATTCCATCAGTTCCAGCTCGTCGCCATGCACGGTTTCGGGCAGAACTTCGTACTCCTCGATATGGCAGGCTTCCATCGTGGTCTTGACCAGCTCCGCCGCCATGATGTGGTAGTCGTCGCCGATCTTGACGAAGGCATACTCAATGTCGGGGTTCAGGCAGGTGGCCACGTTGGCGGGCAGTGTCCAGGTGGTGGTGGTCCAGATCACGATCCAGGCCTTGTCCAGCGGGATGTTATGCTTGGCCAGCACGCCCTTGGGGTCGCCAGTCAGCTTGAAGCGGACATAGATGGAATCGCACTCGTCCTCGGCATACTCGATTTCCGCTTCCGCCAGAGCGGTGCGGTCCTCGGGGCACCAGTACACAGCCTTCATGCCCTTGTAGATGTAACCCTTCTTGGCCATCTCGCCGAAGATTTCCACCTGGCGGGCCTCAAACTCGGGACGCAGAGTCAGGTAGGGATTCTCGAAGTCGCCCTGTACACCCAGACGCTTGAACTGGCTGTTCATCACGTCGATGTGTTCGGTGGCAAACTCCTTGCAGATCTTGCGCAGTTCCAGCTTGGAAACGCCGGACTTCTTGTCGCCCAGAGAGCCGAGAGCTTTCAGTTCGATGGGCAGGCCATGGGTATCATAGCCGGGCACATACGGAGCCTGGAAGCCGGACATATTCTTGTAACGGATGATGATGTCCTTGATGATCTTGTTGAGCGCAGTGCCCATATGGATGCTGCCGTTGGCATACGGAGGGCCATCGTGCAGAATGTAACGGGGTTTGCCCTCGTTGTTGCGGATCATCTGCTCATAGACATGGTTCTGTTCCCAGTCTTCGAGCATTTTGGGCTCTTTCTTCGGCAGACCGGCCCGCATTTCAAACGGGGTCTGCATCTTGTGGATCGTGTCATTGTAATTCTGCGACAAGATTTCCTACTCTCCTCTATAAAATACTTTTCTGCATATGCAGGCATCAGCTATCGAAATCTACGCCTTCGAAGTTATCAAAAGCGGGGGAAGACAGTTCTTCCTGCGGCTCGGCCGCTGCCTTGGTCTTCCGCGTGGTACGCTTGCTTGTGCTAGATTTCCGCGTTTTCCGTGCGGGTTTCTCGGCGGGCGGTTCATCGTAGAGCCCTGCCCCCGGCTGGAACGGAAGATCATCCTGGGGCTGCGCAGCTGCCTGGACCGGCGGTGCAATCTCCTCGGGTTCTTCCGGATGCGGTGCAATGGCAAATTCCACCGTATCTACCTTTTCGGCTTCCTCAGCTGCAGGTTCCTGCTGGGAGGCTCCGGCATCATAATACTGGGTTTCCTGCACAGGCGGCTCCTGCTGCGGGGCCTGCCGCACGGCAGGCTGCACCGGTTGTACCGTCGGCGCCGTATAGGCAGGCTGCTGCTGGGCAGGTTCCGGTTCCGGCTGAACTTCCGGCTGGGCAGGTTCCTGCTTGGGCGCTTCCTCTTCCTCCGGCTTTCTGTATTCCGGCAGCTTGCTGATGAGGTTGATGTGCTTGCGGTACATCTCCATCAGCGAACGCTTGAAGCTGTCTGCCTCGCTTTTCAGCGTGACGATCTCCTGCTTGGCCAGTTCCACATCGTCGCGCGCACGCTGTTCGCGGTCTTCCGCCTTCATATTGGCGGAACGAATGATTTCCGCCGCTTTCTGTTTCGCTTCACGGATCACGTTTTCCCCAAGGCGCTGTGCGTTGATCATCGTCGTGCGCAGGGTATCTTCCTCCGCGCGGTATTGATCAATGCGCTGGGCCAGCACAACCAGCTTTTTCTGCAGGTCGTCGTTCTGGGCCGACAGAGCCTCCATACTTTCCGCAACCTGTTTGAGATAATCATCCACATCATCGCAGCGATAACCGCGCATGGATTTTTCAAACGTTACGCGGCGGACATCCTCAGAAGATATCATACTGTTCCTCCTGTTTTCGGACTTTCCGGGGTAAGCTATTGGTAAAGAGCGTTTTCCGCTCCTCAATACTGAAAGAAGGATATAAACACGCGGTCTTTACGGCTTTTGCCGCCGATTTCCGCCAGCCGGTAACGCCCCACACCGCGCACGGTGAAAATATCCCGGGCATACACCGGTTCGTGGGCAGCACGCAGAGGCAGATGGTTGATTTCCACCCGCCCGGCCGCAATATAGTCTGCCGCCCGCGTCCGGGAGGTATGCATCATAGCCGCCAGTACCGCATCCGCCCGCAGGGAGGAAACCGTTGCCTCCCGCAGTTCGTGTTCCTGCCCTTGCAGAATCGTCTGCGGCAGGGCATCGCAGATTTCGGTGCGCACCGGACAATGCCCGGCACTGGTCAGCTCCATGGAGATAAATTCCAGTTTATCCGCCAGAACCACCGCATAGAAAACCGTTGGTTCCTGGGGATCAGGCAGCAGATCACCCAGGCAGGCCCGGTCAAGGCCAAGGCCCAGGATGGAACCCAGATAGTCCCGATGGCCGGGCAGCTTATCCCCCGCCGCAGCAAGTGCTGTAAGGCGCAAAAAGCCCAGCGGTTCCTCCTGCCAGGCATCCGACGGTTCCAGGCAAAGAACCTGGCGCTCAGCACCCTCATAGCCGCCCCAGAAGCGCATGGCTTCAAAGGACGCACGATGGCAGGCTGCCTGCGCCAGGGTCTGTTCCCGATCCGACAAGAACCCGGTATAACGCGGAATCCCCCGCGTCTGGGCCAGGCGGCAAAGCTCCTCCACACGGCGCATCAGGCGCCGTTCCTCATCGTTCTGCGGCGGGATGAACCCGCGCACCGATGCAGGATCAGAAGAATACGCCATTATTCTCCAGTTCGTCGATCAGGTCGCCCATAATATCGACATTGTACGGCGTGATGATGAACGTGCTGGTCGCCACGCGCTTGATCTGGCCATTGTTGGCATAGGCCACACCGGACAGGAAATCAATCAGCCGGCGGGAAACTTCCTTGCCGGTGGATTCCAGGTTCAGCACAACCGTGCGTTTGGCGTTGAGCTGGTCTGCAATCGTGGAGGCATCCTCAAAACGTTCGGGTTTCACGAGCACGACCTGCAACTGCGTGGTTGCATTGATGTTGACCACCTTGTTGCTATGCTGTTTGACCTCCGCCTGAGAATAACTCTGCGCGGGAGCCCCCTGGCCGCCGGCAAAAATTTCGTCCTCGGTATCGTCTATATAAGAATCCCCTTCCGGGTCGATTCCAAGCTTACTCTTCAAACTGTCAAACATAGACATCGTCGTTTACTCCTTTGGTCGCGCGTGTACACGGAACGGCACACACACTGTTACAGCGATATACATTGAATATTATCTTCTTTTTTATGTCAATTGTCAATATGAAACCGGCAGATTCTGCGCTACAACAACTTTCCGTCCTGCAGGTTCGTGCCCTGTACAATGATCTCATCATACAAACGCACCTCGTTATCGGTTCCTATGGCACCGTTGTCCGGAATCAGAATATAATTCTCATCTTCGTAGAGAATCGTGATTTTCAGGAAACGCTGCAGGTTTCCGTATTTCACGTAAACACCACGGGCGCCATCCACGATATGGAGCGCCTCTTTGCTGATTCGGATTCCTTCGTAGGTTTTGATATCGATCTGAGCGGTTTCCTCACCAAAGCTGAGGATCTCGGCATTGATGGTCTGGCATTCAAACACCAGTTTCGCAATGCCTTCCTCCTCGCTGGTGATCAGCTCCACAAGCGTGGCCGCCAACGGAGTGTTCTGTTTGCCGGGTACGCTGATCTTGACGGAGGTGACACCGTCAAACCGCTTGGCTGTATCCAGATCGCACACCGCATAAAATCGCCAGCTGAAGCCCGTGGCGATCTGTCCGGCACGGTTGGTATCCGCCGCCGGGAAACCATCCGCCAGCATCTGCTGCAATTCCGCCGGTGTGGCCTCATCCAGCGCCGTCTGGTCGGTGGTGATGGTGGGCGCTGCCTCCGTGCTGCTGAAGTAGCCGTTGGTACTGGCGGTTATGGTTTGCAGCGAACTGAGCTGCCCGTTGATCTCATCGTATTCCGCCTGCAAGGTGCTGATGGTCTGGGAGAAATCCCCGGTCTGCCCGGTGTTGATCTGCAGACGGTTCTGTGCCAGAAGGAAATCATCCTCCGCATCGGCGATACCGCTGTACTCGGCGGTATCCAGCTTATCCAGCAAGTTGTACAACGCCTGCCGGGTCTGATTGGTCAAAACCGACAAATCCGTGCCGGTGGAGTTCTGGGACTTGCTGAGCAGATCAATGGTGCGTTCCAGCCGGTCCAGACGTTCCCGCAAAAGGCCCTGGGAATCGTCGGTGTAACACTCGGCCAGCACCGTCCCGTTGCTGACACGTTCCCCGTCCTGGACAAGGTAGCCCAGATTTCCGCTGCCCTCCACCGGGACGGTTGCAAAGGAAACCACACCATCCAGCGTAACACTGTCGGCCATGGTATAGGCGATGGCGGTTTCCGTCTTATAAGATTGATGGAAAATCACAAAGCACTGTACAACAACGTACAGGGAGACCGCTGCCAGCAAAACAATGCCGGAAAATTTGGCAATTTGCCCCGCAAAGGTATGCGTTTTCTTGGGTTCCATGCAGCGTCCTCCCTTCGTGTTCAGTCTTGCAGGAATGCGTGCACCAAATCCGTGGCACGCTTTACGGCGTCCTCTTCATCGATATACAGCCAGACCGCATCATTCTGATGGCGGAACCAGGTAAGCTGGCGCTTGGCATACTGACGTGTGGCCTGTTTGAGCCGTGCGGTACATTCCGCCAGCGTCTGTTGCCCCGCAAAATACGGGAAGAACTCCTTATACCCGATGGCCTGTGCCGCTGTGCGGTAGCGATCCTTGTTTTTCCAGACCAGCTCCGCCTCGGCCAATACACCGGAGGCCACCATCTGATCGACACGCTGATCAATCCGCTTGTAAAGCAGCGCCCGTTCCCGGCAGGTCAGACAAAGGCACAGCGACTGGTAAGGCGGTTGTGCCGGGCGGGACGATTGCTGCTGTTCGCTCATCTTCCGGCCCGTCAGTTCGTAGAGTTCCAGCGCCCGGATGACCCGGGGCAGGTTGTTGGGGTGTACCTTACCTGCATACGCAGGGTCTATCGCCTGCAGCCGCGCATACAGTGCCTCGGGGCCTTGTGACTGGGCTTCCTGCTGAAGCCGCTGCCGAAGGGCCGGGTCATTTTGTTCCGGCGCAAAGGATACGCCGTTCAAAAGGCTGGTGATGTACAGCCCTGTGCCGCCCACAACCAGCGGCAGATGTTTGCGTGCGGAGATTTGCTGAACAAGGTCAGAAGCAGCAGAGACGAAATCCGCTACGCTGTACGGCTGCTCCGGCGGCAGAAAATCCAGCAGATGATGGGGAATTCCCTGCCGTTCTTCCGGGGTTGCCTTTGCCGTTCCCACAGAGAGTTCGCGGTAGATCTGCATGGAATCCGCATTGATGATTTCACCGTCAAAGGTTTTGGCAAGGGCCACCGAAAGCACTGTTTTCCCGGTCGCAGTAGGCCCGCCGATGGCAACAACCCGGGGACGTTCACACAAGGCGTCCAAACTGTTTTTCCAGCTCCTTCCGGGTAATTTTCAGTACGCAGGGGCGTCCATGGGGGCAGAACGGCGGAATGGAACCATTCATAATGTTCTGCGCCAGGGCAAGCATTTCCGCCTGACTGGTGCGATCCCCCGCCTTGATGGCGGCACGGCAGGCAATGGAATGGAGCACCCATTCGGTTTTTTCCCGCAGGGCATCCCGGCTGCCGTTCAGAAGATGGGCAGCCAGTTCCACCACCATATCTTCCACGTCATCCACGGCTACATCGGCAGGCACCGCACGCACCAGAACCGTAGCGCCGCCGAAATCTTCCAGGTCCAGCCCGGCGTCGGTCAGCATCTCAAGGTTTTGCAAAATTGCCTGCTTTTCGGCCGCCGTCAGGTTAACCTGTACCGGCACCAGCAGCATCTGTGCCGGTACGTTGCCGTAATCCTTGGCCAGTTTTTCAAAAAGAATGCGTTCATGGGCCGCATGCTTATCGATCAGACACAGCTCCCCATCCCGCTCGGTGATGATATAAGTCTTGAAGACCTCCCCCACCAGGCGCAGCGGTTCTGCCGCGGGCGGCGGCGCCATCGTCGTCTGTTCGGGTTCCACCGGGGTTTCCTGCGGCAGGGCACTGAGCGCGTGCATGCTTTCCTGCACGGGTTCCGGTTCCGGCATCTGCACAGGCACCGGTTCCGCCGGGACTGTTTCGACGGCAGTAGTTTTCGATTCTCCCGCCTGCTGCACAGGCTGGGGCACACCCTCTTCCGGCAGATCCGGCAAAATATCCAGAACCGCATCGTCCGGGGCAGTCGTCCGCATAGGCGATGCCGCTGTTACCGGCCGCGGCGCGGCGGGAGTGTGGTATTGGGGAGCCGGGGATTCCACCGAAACAACACCGGGCAGCGGCCGTGCCTGTACGGGTTCGGTTAGTCGGTTCAGTGCTCGATACTCCGCCGCAGACAGCGTCGTGAAACGGGACTTGGGTGCTTCGGTTTTGACAGCCACTGGCGGCGGTTCCGGTTTATTTGTTTCCGGCTTTTTCGGCTCCGCCGGGGTCTGCTCCTTATGGCCCAGCTCAAAACGGCATTCGCCGCTGCCCGGAGCCGTAAGGGCCATACGCACCGAACGGTAGACCGCATCAAACACATCGCTCTCGCGGGCAAAACGAATCTCGGTTTTGGCCGGGTGTACGTTGACATCCACCAGGTCGGCGGGCATTTCCAGCATCAGCACCGCGCCGGGGAATTTGCCCTGCATCATGGTGCCTTTGTAGGCGTTTTCCAGCGCAGCCATCATGGTACGGTTCTTGACGTAGCGCCCGTTCACAAAGAAATGCTGTGCACCGCGGCTGGCACGGCAGGCACGGGGCGGCGTGATCAGACCGGTGATGTGATAGACACCGTTGCCGCCGTCCACCGGCAGCAGGTCCCGAGCGAACTCGCGCCCCAGCACTGCATATACAGCGCTGCGCAGGTCGCCATCCCCTGGGCTGAGGAATTGCTGTTTTCCATCGCGGATAAAGCGGAAACTGATTTCCGGGTGGGACAGGGCCGCATGAAGCACCGTCTCCGCCACATAGGTGCCCTCGCTGGCATCCTTTTTCAGGAACTTCATCCGCGCAGGCGTATTGTAGAACAGATCATTGACGGTGATGGTTGTGCCCACCGGGCGTGCGCCAGGTTCCATCCCCTGAGGTTCGCCGCCCTCAATACGATAGCAGCAGGCATACTCGTCCTGCTCGGTACGGGTCAGCACCTCCACCTTGGCAACGCTGGCAATGGAAGCCAGCGCCTCGCCGCGGAAGCCCAATGTATGAATGTGATTCAAATCTTCCGCTTTGGCGATTTTGCTGGTTGCATGGCGGATAAACGCCTTGTCGATGTATTCTGCCTCGATGCCGCTGCCGTTATCGACGATTTGCAGCTGCGCAATGCCGCCGCGGGTCGCGGAAAGGGTGATCTGGGTGGCCCCGGCGTCGATGGCGTTTTCCAACAGTTCCTTGGCTACCGACGCAGGACGCTCAACGACTTCGCCCGCCGCAATCAATTCTGCGGTATGCTTGTCCAGTACACGGATTTCTGCCATGCGTCTCACCTGCCTTTAGTCTTTATCCAATACATTTTTGAGTTCATACAGGAAGTTCAAAGCTTCCAGCGGCGTCAGCGTTTCGATATCCACGCTGTGCAGCTTGTCCACCACCTCGCTGGGGACCGACGGATTGTTGTAGGCTTCCACCGTCTCAAAATCCAGCTGCATGGTCTGATTGCGGCCGGGGGCGTTGGCCTCCAGCTGGCGCAGCACCGCATGGGCACGCTTGGTCACGCTGGAAGGAAGGCCCGCCAGTTTGGCGACCTCGATGCCGTAACTGTCGTCGGCAGGGCCTGCCACGATGCGCCGCAGGAAGGTGATATCCTCCCCGCGCTTTTTGACGGCAATGTTGTAGTTCTTGACGCCGTAAATGTCCTTATCCATGCTGGTCAGTTCATGGTAATGGGTGGCAAACAGCGTTTTGCATCCGATGTTGTCGCAGATATACTCCACCACCGCACGGGCGATACTCATGCCGTCAAAGGTGGAGGTACCTCGGCCGATCTCATCCAGAATAACCAGGCTGTTCTTGCTGGCATGGCGCAGAATCTCCGCCACTTCGGTCATCTCCACCATAAAGGTAGACTGACCGGCAGCCAGATCATCCGAGGCGCCGACGCGGGTGAAAATGGCATCCACCACACCGATATGGGCGCTGGCAGCAGGCACAAAACAACCGATCTGCGCCATGAGGGCGATCAGCGCGTTCTGGCGCATATAGGTGGATTTACCGGCCATGTTGGGGCCGGTGATTAACAGCATGCGGTTTTCACTTTCATCCAGCAGGGTGTCGTTGGGAACAAAGAGTGTGCCCTTGAGCATCTGCTCAATGACCGGGTGACGGCCTTCCTTGATCTCAATCACACCGCTCTGGTCCACCAACGGCAGCACGTAATTGTTCTGCACCGACACCTCGGCAAAACCGGCCAGCACATCCAACTGTGCCACCGCCAGCGCCGTGCGCTGAATACGCACCACCTGGGCGGAGATTTCCGAGAGGAGGTCTGCAAACAGCTGGTGTTCCAGAACCAGCAGACGTTCGTTAGCACCGAGGATCTTGTTTTCCAGCTCTTTCAGTTCCGGGGTGATGTAACGTTCGCCGGTGGTCAGTGTCTGCTTGCGGGTAAAGGTGTCGGGCACCGAATCGGTATAGGAGCGGCTGACTTCAATATAATAGCCGAAGACCTTATTGAAACCGATCTTCAGTTTGGGAATACCGGTTTCCTCCCGTAGTTTGGCCTCCAGATTGGCAAGGTAGCCCTTGCCGCCGTGCATGATGTCCCGGAGTTCATCCACCTCGCTGTTGTAGCCGGCCCGGATGGCGCCGCCATCCTTGAGGGTTGCCGGGGGATCATCCACCAGCGCCGAGGTGATTTTTTGCAGAAGGTCCTCCAGCGGGTCGATCTGATCCGCCAGCTGCTGCAGCAGCGGTGCCCCGCAGGCAGCCGCCTGTTCCTTCACTTCCGGCAGGCGGGCACAGGTATCCCCCAGTGCCTTGACTTCCCGCGGCGTGGCCGAACCGTAAAGAATCCGGGTGGTCAGGCGCTCGATATCAAACACATGGGACAGCGCCTCTTTGAGGTCGGCGCGGGCAATATTGGCCGTGTACAGCGCCTGCACTGCGGAAAGCCGGGCATTGATGGCTTCTGCATCCACCAGCGGCTGCTCGATCCAGGAACGCAGCATCCGTTTGCCCATGGAAGTTTCGGTTTTATCAAGAACCCAAAGCAGCGTGCCGCGCTTTTCACGGCCGCGCATGGTTTCGGTCAGCTCCAGATTGGCCCGGGTCACCGGAGAGAGCCGCATGTACTGGGCATCGGCGTAGTTTTCTACCGTCTTGATACGCTCCAGACCATGCTTCTGGGTTTCCTGCAGATAGTTCAGCAGCGCCGCCACCGCATAGGGCACCAGCGCATCTTCTTCATAGCCCAAGGTCTGGCGCCAGTCCTTGCCGAACTGGCCTTCCATGGTGGATTCCATGAGGGCATCCTTGTAGCAGGATTCCTCCCGCAGTTCCACCAGGGCGCTGGTATGCTGCTTGATATAGGCAGTGACATCCTTGAAATCCAGCATCGACGGGCAGATCAGAATCTCACTGGGCATATAGCGGCACAGTTCGGTGATGATGGCACCGCCGATTTTTTCAGCATTCAGCTCGGTGGCACGGGCCTCACCGGTGGAGATATCGGCAAAGCAGACGCCCGCACGCCACCGTCCGCGGCGACGCTTGCAGTAGATGCTGCACAGGTAGTTGTTCTTGTCCTCCGAGAGCATGCTGCTCTCGATGACAGTACCCGGCGTAACAACACGGATGATGTCCCGTTTGACAAGACCTTTCGCCAGGGCCGGGTCCTCCATCTGTTCGCAGATGGCAACCTTGTAGCCTTTGGCAATCAGCCGCGCCATATAGGTTTCATAGGAGTGGTACGGCACCCCGCACATGGGGGCGCGCTCTTCCTTGCCGCAGTTTTTGCCGGTCAGTGTCAGTTCCAGTTCCCGGGAGGCCGTCAGGGCATCATCGTAGAACATCTCGTAAAAGTCGCCGACGCGGTAGAAAAGAATCTCATTGGGATGCTGTTTCTTGATCTCAAAATACTGCTGCATCATGGGCGATACTGCTTGTTCGGCCATGTTTCACACTCCTGTTGTTTCTGCTTTTCCTTTGAAAATGGATCGTTCTGCCTTAGTGGCAGCCGCCGCAAGTGGAGCAGCTGCCGGTGCAGCCGCCTTCGGGCTGCTGCACGGTCATGGGGTCGCCACCGTTCATGGCGGTATTGATGATTGCGTCGATATAGCTGACCATCGCCTCGCACTCTGCCTTGGCAGCCGTGTAGCGCACCATACCCTCGCTGGCCATGATCTGGCTGTAGAGGTCATTGATGCGCTGGTTCAGCTCTGCCACACGGGCAGCATCTGTCTCGCTCTTGGCGCTCTCGTTGTTGAGATCCAGACGGGCAAGGTTGAACTCGCCGATCATGTTCTGCAGTTCCTGGTCGGCATCGTTGGCACGGCGGGCCGCATCCAGCTCCAGGTAACGGGGATCGGTCTGCATCGCAGCCGCAGCTTTCTTAAACAAATCCATGCAATCCATTGTAAAAATCTCCTTTATTCTCAGTTATCATTCGTAGGGTTTTGTACCAGTTCGCCGGTCAGCAGTGCCGCGCGGGAACCCGTCAGGTGGACCTGAGCCCATTGCCCGATCAGACTTTCCGGCGCCGGGAATTCCACTACCAGATTGTTATCCAACCGGCCGTTCAGCGTACCGGGCGTGCGCCCGACCGCCTCCACCAGCACCCGCACCGTTTGGCCCGCCATAGCTGCAACGGCAGCAAAAGCGATTTCGTCCTGCGTGCGCAGCAACCGTTCCATCCGGGCGGCTTTCTCAGCATGGGTGGTGGGGTCCGGCATCTTGGCTGCCGGGGTGCCGTTGCGCTTGGAATAGATGAAGGTGAACAGCTGCATATAGCCCACCTTCCGCACCAGATCCAGCGTTGCGGCAAAGTCTTCCTCGGTTTCGCCGGGGAAGCCCACAATGATATCGCTGGAGAAGGTCACGCCGGGAATTTTAGCCCGGGCATAGTCCACAAGTTCCAGATATTGTTCCACCGTGTAATGACGGTTCATCTGCTGCAGCAGCCGGTCGCTGCCGGACTGCACCGGCAGATGGATGTGCTTGCACAGATGGGGCTGCGCCGCGATGGTATCGATCAGCTTGTGGCTGGCATCCTTGGGGTGGCTGGTCATAAAGCGGATCTGGTAATCCCCCGGTACCTCGCACAGCAGGTTCAGCAAATCGGCAAAGTCGATGGGATGTTCCAGCCCCTTGCCGTAGCTGTTCACATTCTGTCCCAGCAGCGTGATCTCCTTGTACCCTTTGGCGATCAGCTCCTTGAACTCGGCCAGAATCGCCACCGGTTCCCGGCTGCGCTCACGTCCGCGTACATAGGGTACAATACAGTAGGTGCAGAAATTGTCACACCCGTACATAATCGGCAGCCAGGCCCGGAAACCGGAATCCCGGCGAATGGGCAAGTCTTCCACCACCGCATTGCGCAGTTCCGGATTTTCCAGATAGCGCTTGCCGCGGCGCAGACGCTCCGCCAGCATGGCAGGCAGGCGGTCGATGCCGTCCACACCAAACACCAGGTCCACATAGGGGTAGCTCTGGCGCAACTTCTCCACGATATGGGGCTGCTGGGCCATGCAGCCGCAGACACCGATGATCAGGCGGGGATTTTCCTCTTTGAGCTTTTTCAGCGCGCCGATGTTGCCGAAAACACGTTGCTCGGCATGTTCCCGCACCGCACAGGTATTGAACAGAATCAGATCTGCATCTTCCAGCGTGTCGCACAGGCCGAAGCCCACATCCTGCAGCACGCCGCGGATTTTCTCGCCGTCGTTGACATTCTGCTGGCAGCCATAGCTGCGCACATAAGCCAGCGGCGGGGTTTCGTAATAGGCAGCCAGCGCCTTGGCAGCCGCCTCATTATGGGTATAAGTCAGTTTTTCCAAGTGAATTCTCCTTAAAGGGCACACAAATCCAATATACCATACTAGTATAGCAAATTGGCCGCCAAAGTACAAGCAGTTGTTTTGCTTTTTTGCCGGCTATACGCTATGCTGTGGTTGTTTTCACAAATCTTTCCCGATCCAAAACGCAAAAGCAGGAGCAACTGTCCAACAGTGCTCCTGCCTGAGATTATTTTTCCTTGGCCTGCAGTTCGCGGGCACGTTCCAGCATAGGTTTGAGATACTGACCCGTGAACGAATGGGGATTTTCAGCCACTTCTTCGGGGGTGCCGGTGGCCACAATCCGGCCGCCGCCGCTGCCGCCCTCGGGGCCGAGATCAATGATATAGTCGGCCCGCTTGATCACATCGAGGTTGTGCTCGATGACAATCACCGTGTTGCCGGCATCCACCAGCTTGTCCAGTACCTTGACCAACCGGTGTACATCGGCCACATGCAGGCCGGTGGTGGGCTCGTCCAGAATATAGACCGTCTGCCCCGTACCACGGCGTGCCAGCTCATTGGCAAGTTTCACGCGCTGGGCTTCACCGCCAGACAGCGTGGTAGCCGCCTGGCCCAGCTGAATATACCCCAGGCCCACCTCCTGCAGGGTTTGCAGTTTGCGGGCGATCTTGGGGATATTGGCAAAGAAGCCGCAGGCTTCCTCCACCGTCATATCCAGCACGTCGGAGATGTTCTTGTCCTTGTATTTGACTTCCAGCGTTTCCCGGTTGTAGCGCTTGCCCTTGCACACATCGCAGGGCACGTAGATATCCGGCAGGAAGTGCATCTCGATCTGCAAAATACCGCCGCCCTCACAGGCTTCACAGCGGCCGCCCTTGACATTGAAACTGAACCGCCCGGGACCGTAGCCGCGCATCTTGGCATCCTGGGTGCTGGCAAAGAGGGCGCGGATATCCCCGAACACGCCGGTATAGGTGGCAGGGTTGGAGCGCGGCGTGCGCCCGATGGGCGACTGGTCAATGCCGATGACCTTGTCCACCCATTCCATGCCCTCCACTTCTTCGCACTGGCCGGGACGGCTGCGCGCACCATTGAGGGCTGCGGCCAGCGTCTTATACAGGATTTCGTTGACCAGCGTGGATTTGCCGGAACCGGACACACCCGTCACGCAGATCATCTTGCCCAGCGGGAATTCCACTGTGATGTTCTGCAAGTTGTTCTCGTGTGCCTTGACAATGCGCAGGGACTTGCCGTTGCCTTCCCGCCGTGTTTCGGGCACTTCCACATATTTGCGGCCCGAGAGATACGCGCCGGTAATGCTGCGCTTCACCTTGCAGATATCCGCCACGCTGCCCGCTGCCACGATCTCACCGCCGTGGACACCGGCCCCGGGGCCTACATCCACAATATAATCGGCCTGGCGCATGGTGTCCTCGTCGTGCTCGACGACGATCAGGGTATTGCCCAAATCGCGCAGCCGTTTCATGGTGGCGATCAGCTTGTCGTTATCCCGCTGATGCAGACCGATGCTGGGTTCATCCAGCACGTACAGCACGCCGGTGAGCGCGCTGCCGATCTGGGTGGCCAGCCGGATACGCTGGCTCTCGCCGCCGGAAAGGGAGGCAGCGCCGCGGGAAAGGGTCAGATAGCCCAGACCCACGCTCTCCAGGAAGCCGAGGCGTTCCTTGACTTCCTTGAAAATAGGCGCGCCGATCATTTCATCCCGCTCGCTGACTTTGGCGGTTTTGATGAACTCCAATTCCTCGCTGACGCTCTTGTCACAGAAATCGGCAATATTGATACCGCCCACCGTCACCGCCAGGCTGGTAGGTTTCAGACGGCGGCCATGGCAGGCAGGGCAAACCTCGCTGGACATGACCTGGGCAATTTCCTCTTTGACCCACTCACTGCTTGTCTCACGGAAGCGGCGTTCCAGGTTGGGGATGATGCCCTCGAACTGGTTATAGTAGGTGCCGGAGCCGAACATGCTCTCCCGCTGCATCTCGATGCGTTCCTCGCCGGTGCCGTAGAGCAGCGCATGCAGGGCTTCCTTGCTAAAATCCTTGATGGGGGTATCCAGTGTAAAGCCATACCGCTTGCCAAGGGCCACATAGGTCATTTCGGAGATGGAACCCTCGGCATAATACCAGCCGCTGGCTTTAATGGCACTATCCCGGATGGACTTGCGCTTATCGGGAATGACGCGGGCCGGGTCCACCTTCATGAAGGTACCGAGGCCCGTGCATTTCTCGCAGGCGCCGAAGGGGTTATTGAAGCTGAACATCCGGGGGGTCAGTTCCTCCACCGAGATACCGTGCTCCGGGCAGGCATAACTCTGGCTGAACATCATGGGCTCGCCGCCGATCACGTCGATGGTGACCAGACCGCCGGTCTGCGCCAGCGCCGTCTCGATGGAATCGGCCAGACGGCCGCGCACCGTATCGCTGATGACCAGGCGGTCGACGACGATTTCCACGGTGTGTTTGATGTTCTTTTCCAGCGAGATCTCCTCGCTCAGATCATACATGTTGCCGTCCACCCGCACACGGGCAAAACCGGCGCGGCGGGCTGCATCCAGTTCTTTCGCCTGGGTGCCCTTACGGCCACGCACCACCGGCGCCAGTACCTGAAACCGGGTGCGCTCGGGCAGTTTCATCACTTCGTCAACCATCTCATCAATGGACTGCTGGGTGATCTCCCGCCCACAGACAGGACAATGCGGCACACCGATGCGGGCATACATCAGACGCAGGTAGTCGTAAATCTCCGTCACGGTACCCACCGTGGAACGGGGGTTGTGGCTGGTGGTTTTCTGGTCGATGGAAATGGCCGGGGACAGACCGGTGATCTCGTCCACATCGGGCTTTTCCATCTGACCAAGGAACTGCCGTGCATAGCTCGAAAGGCTTTCCATATAACGGCGCTGGCCATCGGCAAAGATCGTATCAAAGGCCAGGCTGGATTTGCCGGAACCGGACAGACCGGTCATCACGATCAGTTTATTGCGGGGCAGCTCCAGGTCCACATTTTTCAGGTTGTGTTCCCGGGCGCCTTTAATGACAATGCGATTGTTGGGATCGATTTGAATTTTGGATTTCCGTTTGGTTTCCTTCGGTGCAGTACTCAATTTTTATATTTCCTCCTGCCCTTGCGTGTTTTGGCGGCCGCCTTGCGTTCACTGGCATCCGCTGCGGTGGGGTCTTCTCCCCGTTCCAGCCGCGCGATCTCATCACGCAGCTGTGCGGCCAGCTCGAACTGCAGCAGCCGGGCGGCCTCTTTCATTTCCTTTGTCAACCGCTCGATGGTCTGCTGGCGCTCTGCTCGGCTCATACGGTGCTGCCGCATGCGCTTGTTTTCCTCGCTCATGCTGATTTCCAGTCCGTCGCCGATGGCTTTCACGATCGTTTTTGGGGTGATGCCGTGTTCTTTATTGTAAGCATCCTGGATGGCGCGACGGCGTTCGGTTTCCATGATGGCCCGTTCCATACTGGGCGTAACCTCGTCGGCGTACATCAGCACCACGCCATTGGCATTACGCGCCGCACGGCCGATGGTCTGGATCAGGCTGGTTTCGCTGCGCAGGAAGCCCTCTTTGTCGGCGTCCAGAATGGCGATCAGCGAAACTTCCGGCAGGTCCAGGCCCTCGCGCAGCAGGTTGATGCCCACGATGACATCGATGGCTCCCACACGCAGATCTTTGATGATTTCCATGCGCTCAAAGGTATCCACCTCATGGTGCATGTACTTGGTTTTGACGCCGTGTTCTTCCAGATAATCGGTCAGGTCCTCCGCCATCTTGACTGTCAGTGTGGTAACCAGCGCCCGCTCGCCGCGGTCAATCCGCTGGCGGATTTCACCCAGCAGGTCCTCGATCTGCCCTTCCACCGGGCGGACCATGATCAGCGGGTCCAGCAGGCCGGTGGGACGGATCACCTGCTCCGCCACGCGGCTGGAGTGCTGGCGTTCATACTCGCCCGGTGTTGCGGAGACAAAAATTTTCTGATGAACTTTTTTCTCAAATTCCTCAAAACGCAGCGGGCGGTTGTCGAAGGCCGAGGGCAGGCGGAAACCATACTCCACCAGCGTTTTCTTGCGGCTGTAGTCACCGCCGTACATGCCCCGGACCTGCGGCAGCATGACGTGGCTTTCATCCACCATGAGCAGGAAGTCGTCGGGGAAATAATCCAGCAGCGTGGTGGGTGTGGAGCCGGGCGCACGGCCAGAGAGCACCGCCGAATAGTTTTCAATGCCCTTGCACATGCCCACTTCCTGCAGCATCTCCATATCGTAATTGGTGCGCTGTTGAATGCGCTGTGCTTCCAGCAGTTTGCCTTCTTCGGTAAATTTCTTGACCTGTTCCTCCATCTCCACCGCAATTTTGGCCAGGCCTTCCTTCATCTTTTCCGGACCGACGATATAATGGCTGGCCGGGAAAATAGCCACATGGCGCACCACGTTTTTGTGTTCACCCGTCAGGGGGTCAAACTCAATGATGCGGTCAACCTCGTCACCGAAAAATTCCACCCGGATGGCAAATTCATCGTTATAGGCAAGGTGGATATCCACTGTATCGCCTTTTACGCGGAATTTGTTGCGGATGAAGTTCATATCGTTGCGCTCATACTGCAGCTTGACAAGACGGCTGCAAAGCTCGTCCCGCTCGATCTGCATGCCGGGGCGCAGGCTGATGACCATGCTGCGGTAATCGATAGGGTCGCCCAACGAGTAGATGCAGGAAACACTGGCCACAATGATGACATTGCGCTGCTCGGAGAGGGCCGCCGTTGCGGAGTGACGCAGCCGGTCGATCTCATCGTTGATGGCACTGTCCTTTTCAATATAGGTATCGGTGGAAGGGATATAGGCTTCCGGCTGGTAGTAATCGTAATAGGATACAAAATATTCTACCGCATCATCGGGGAAAAAACTCCGCATCTCGGTGCAGATCTGGCTGGCCAGCGTCTTGTTCGGCTCCAGAATCAGCGTGGGGCGGTTACAGCGGGCAATGATGTTTGCCATGGTAAAGGTTTTGCCGGAACCGGTAACGCCCAGCAATGTCTGCGCGTCGTCCCCTTCTTCGATGCCCTGCACCAGCGCGTCAATAGCCTGCGGCTGGTCGCCGGTTGGCTGAAACGGCGCTTTCAGATGGAAAACTTCCTCCATAGCAAACCCCTTTCGTGTTAACAACGTATTGTTGTATGCAGATTATAGCATAGCCCTATTTATAAGTAAAGTCCCCTGCTCACATTTTGTGTAGCATCCCGCAAAAAATGCACCCCGCCGCCGGCAGGCAACAGAGTGCAGTTTCATCATATACTGGAAGCGTTCAAAATATCATTGCTTCCGCGGTATTCCGGCAGGCAGCCGCGCTCCCGCATGGAACAGAAATCCTCCCCCGCCACAATAATATGGTCGATGATGGAAACGCCCAAAGGGTCCAGCGCTTTCATAATGCCCGCCGTTGCAATGAGGTCCGCCTCGCTGGGCAGCGCCAGTCCCGTGGGATGGTTGTGCGCCAGAATGGCACAGGTCGCATCGGTGCGCGCCACATCCCGCAGCAGTTTGCGGGTGTCGATGTGGACGCGGTTGGGCACCCCTTCCGCGATGCGCATATCCCGGACGGGGCAGCATTTATCATCCAGAAGAATGAGATACAACAGCTCATTTTGTTGGCCCAGAAACAACGGTTTTACATATTCTGCCGCATTCTCCGCCCGGTCCAGCGCAACGCGGCGTTTCCGCTTTTTCAAGCCGTAATACCGCCCGAACGCCATCACGGTGTGGATCAGCCGGGCACTTTTGGGACCGATGCCCTCTACCTGTTCCAGCTCTTCGGGTTCTGCTTCCATCACCTTGCAAAAATCCCCGAAATGTTGGATCAGCCTGTGGGCCAGCTCGTTGGTATCCCTGCGCGGAATCGCCAGAAACAGAAGATACTCCAGCGCCTCATGCTCGGCCAAACTTTCCAGCCCGTCACGTGCCACGCGTGCCTGCATACGGGCACGGTGGTTTTCGTGTAATGGACGCTCCTTTTGTTGGGCCATGCTTTCACATCCTTCTGGCGGTTCCCTTTACCTTTTCTTCATTTTATTATATACTGGAAACAAGAATTTGCAAAGACTCTTTTGACAAGTGAGGATTTCATGAAAAGTTTTACCGCTGGCCCCAACGAAAACGATGTCCGCCTGAGCCGCTTTGTGGAAGGGGTAACCCATCAACTGCCGCGCAGTATGATGTACAAAGCATTCCGGAACAAGCGCATCAAGGTAAACGGGAAACGGGCCGAACCCGATACCCGGCTGCGCCCCGGTGACGTGATCGAGCTGTATATCAATGACGAGTTTTTCCCGGCGCATCCCAGTACGCCAAAGCCCAAAGCCCCCCGCAAGCAGCCGCCGGTCACGATCATCTACGAAGATGAGAATTTTGCCGTCCTCTATAAACCGGCGCATCTGCTGTGCCACAGCGATCGCACCGGTGACCCCAACCTGGTGGATGCCTTTGCCGCTTACCTGCAGGCCAAAGGCGAATACGATCCCCATGCGGAAAAACGTTTTTCGCCTGCCCTGTGCAATCGTCTGGACCGCGGCACTGAAGGGCTGGTGCTGGCCGCCAAAAGTTATACGGCACTGCGGGATTTGAATGCAATCATCCGGGACGACATGATGAAAAAGGAGTATCTGACCATCACCGTCGGTGCACCGCCGGCCGGGCGCCATATTGCATGGCTTCAGCACAATGAGACAAACAACAAGGTGCGCATCCATGCCCGCGCCGGGGACGGTTACAAGCAGATCATCACCGATGTTACCGTAATCCGGCAAAGCGGCCCCTTCGCACTGTGCCGGATTGGGCTCATCACGGGACGCACCCACCAGATTCGTGCCCATTTGGCGTATTTAGGGCATCCTGTTCTTGGGGACATCAAATACGGCAACCGCAAGATGAATGAGCGCACCGGTTTAAAAACGCAGGCACTCTGCGCCCAGCGCCTGACGTTTGGCAGGATTCCAGAGGAGAACAGCCTGCACTATCTGTCAGGCCGTGTTATTAAACTGGACAACCCCGAAATTGTAAAGCTGTTTGACCGTTTGATCAGTGAATAAAAAGCAACCGCTGCCTGTTACCAGGCAGCGGTTGCTTTTTCATCTTAACAGTCCATGTAGAGGCTGCAAATCAGGCAATGACAAAATGATACACCAGAGAAACCGCAATGATCAGCGCGCAGACAATAGCCGTGATCGGCGGAGCCCAGTGGATGATCCGCTCTGCCATGATATCGTCCTCGCTGGTGTCATCATCGTCGGCATAACGGCCGCGCTTTTTGCCGCGGTCATCATAATCGTCCTCGTCGTCATAATCCAGCTCGTCAGTGTCATACATCTGCGTGCCTTCATCGTCATCGTCCTCGTCATCAAACAGGCGACCCTTGGGCGCATAACGGCGGACGCGCTCCATTTCTTCGTCATCATCCTGGGCATAGCCATTGGGATCATAGGTTGCCGTGGCATCCTCTGCTTCCTGGTTGATGGCAGCCTGTGCCGCCGCAGCCGTTGCGGCGGGATTGCTGGCGGGGGCACGCTGCGGGGCCACATTATCGGCAACGGAGTTGATCTCCTGCTGCTGACGTTCCGCCGCACGGCGAGCTTCTTCCAGAATGGAGGTCAACGTCGCCTTGATGCCGGCACGATCACCGCCGCACTCCGAACAGGAGGTGCAGTTTTCTTCGTTGGGGTGGAACGCACCACAAGCGCAGAACCAGCCATACTCCGTATCCTGCGGCACGCAAGTCAGCTGGCTGTTGCCGGTGCGCTGCTGCAGCGTCTTGGCAATAGAGCCCGGCAGAACACGGGGCATCTGCAAGCGCACACGCTTGTAACCGCGCAGATCAACACCGCGGCCGTTCAAGAACGCACGATCCTGTTCAACCTCAACGCTGGAAACCGGCGTATCGCTGACATACACCGCATCGTCGCTGCCAAAGACATCGCCGGGCTGTGCGTCCAGCTGCTCGTAATAGAAATCATCTTCGCAAAGAACCTGACCTGCGGCATCCTTACATTTGAAGTGAACCACCAGGCCCGTCAACGGCTCGGTGCCGACATTTTTGAACGTCAGGCACACCGCAACTTCGCCGGTCACATCACCTTTCAGCAATTCAACCCGCACAAACTGGACCGGGCTGCCGGCCGTGTAATAGTTGGCGCGAGACTGCGCCATCAGGGAAAAATTCTGATCCATGATCCAACACCTACTTTATTACTCTTGGGCGTCCGGTCGGTTTTCATCCGGCTCGGCAGCAGTCTCTGTTTTCGGAAGTTCTTCCTGGGCAGCCGCCTGAGAAGCGTCCTGAGCCTGCTTTTCCACCGTGGTGGTCTGGCTCTTGCTCAAATCAAACGGCGGCAGGTTTCCACCTTCCATCAGCGTACGGAACTCATCGCCGCTGATCTTTTCACGTTCCATCAAAACGTTGGCAATCTTGTGCAGCTCCGTCATGTGCTCCGTGAGGAGACGGCGGGCCGTCTCATAAGCTTCGTCCACAATATCGCGAATCTCGTTGTCGATTTCCGAAGCAATGGCTTCCGAATAGCCCTTGCCCTGGCCGAAATCACGGCCCAGGAAGGTCTGCTCGGGATCGCTGCCGTAGACAACAGGACCCATGCGCTCCGAGAAACCATACCGCGTAACCATGGCACGCGCTGTATCGGTAGCGCGCTGCAAGTCGCTGGAAGCGCCGGTAGAGATATCGTCCAGAACCAGCTGCTCGGCCACACGACCGCCCAACAGCGAAACGATGTTCTCAAACATCGCCGTTTTCGTCACATAGCTGGGGTCTTTCTCCGGCAGGTACATGGTGTAGCCACCCGCACCGCCACGGGAAATGATGCTGATCTGATGCACCGGGTCGTGATGCTTGCCAAAATAGCCGGTAATGGCATGGCCGGTTTCGTGGTACGCCACCAGACGGCGCTCGTCGTCGGTCACCACATGGCTCTTCTTCTCGGGGCCCATCATGACCTTGACAGAAGCTTCCTCGATTTCCGGCTCGGTAATCGCCTTTTTGCCGCGGCGCGCCGCAAGCAGGGCTGCCTCGTTGACCAGGTTTTCCAGGTCAGCGCCGGAGAAGCCCGCCGTAGAACGGGCAATCGTTTTCAGGCTTACATCCGGGCCCAGGGGCTTGTTCTTGGTGTGAACCTTCAAAATTTCTTCACGGCCCTTTACATCGGGCAGGCCCACGTAGACCTGACGGTCAAAACGGCCCGGACGCAGCAGGGCCTTATCCAGGATGTCGGCACGGTTGGTGGCGGCCATCACGATGACGCCATCGTTGGCATCAAAGCCGTCCATCTCAACCAGCAACTGGTTCAGGGTCTGCTCACGTTCATCGTGACCGCCGCCCAGGCCGGCGCCACGCTGGCGGCCGACGGCGTCGATCTCATCGATAAAGACGATGGAGGGCATCGTCTTCTTGGCTTTTTCAAACAGATCACGGACACGGGAAGCACCGACACCGACATACATCTCCACGAAGTCGGAACCGGAAATAGCGTAGAACGGGACGCCTGCTTCACCGGCGCAGGCACGCGCCAGCAGCGTCTTACCGGTACCCGGAGGGCCCACCAGCAAAACGCCGTGAGGGATGCGGGCGCCGAGAGAATTGAACTTGCCGGGTGCTTTGAGGAATTCAACCACTTCCTGCAGTTCAGCCTTTTCTTCATCCGCACCGGCAACATCCGCAAACGTTGCCTTGCGCTGGTTCTCCTGCTGATCCTTGACCTTGGCGCGGCCGACATTCATGATGCCGCCGCCGGCACCGCCGCGGTACATCGACATGAACAGCATGCCCAGGCTGCCCAGCATGACCACATAGAAGATGATCTCCAACCAAGGGATGCTGGTCTTGGCCGCGACATAGTCAAAAATCATCGGAGCATCGGGATTGGCTTCATTATACTCATCCACGAATTCCGAGATTTTGCCGCTGCTGAAATCAATGCCGTAGGGCAGCTTATAGGAAACATAGACGGTGCCGCCGTTGGGAGGCAACATATCTTCTTCCGATCCGCCCAGCGTGCTCAGCAGACCGCCGGTTTCCTGATCATCGATCTGCACCGTAGCCTCGGGGAGCGGCACATTGCCTTCCTTCAGCCACATTTCCAGCTTGTAGGTGCCCAGATCCAGACGGTACGAGGTCACCTGCTGGTTTTCGAAATAGTAATAGACTTCGGAGTAGTTGATATGGCCGGATGCCGAGGACGCCAGCAACGGCGACAGGCTGACAAAGAACAATACCAACACCATGAGCACGGCAACCACAAGGATGCCGTTGAAACGAGGTTTATGCTGCAAGAAATCAACTCCTATCCGGCACAGCTGCACCGGGTAATTTTAGCCGCCCGAATCGGCTTTATTTGCTGTAAATTTCGGGTTTCAAAACGCCCACATAGGGCAGATTGCGATACTTTTCGTCGTAGTCCAGGCCATAGCCCACCACGAACTCATCCGGCACCTCAAAGCCGAGGTAGTCCGGCTCAATATCCGCCTTGCGGCGGCTGGGTTTGCTCAGAATCGTGCAAAGGCGCACGCTGTTCGGATTGCGCAACTTGAGCATCGGCAAAAGATGAGAAAGCGTGATGCCGGTGTCCAGAATATCCTCTACGATCAGAACATCCTTGCCGGTCAGGTCGGCATCCAGGTCCTTGACGATCTTGACAAGGCCCGTCGACTCGGTATTGGCGCCGCCGTAGCTGGAAACCACCATGAAATCAATGCCACACGGAATCTTGACCGCGCGCATCAGGTCCGCCATAAAGACAACGGAACCTTTGAGAATAGAAACCAGAAGGAGATCTTTCCCCTCATAGTCTTTGCTGATCTGTGCGCCGAGCTCCGCAACCTTATTTTGCAGCTGCTCTTCTGATACTAAAATATGATCAATATCCAAATCCATGCTCTGCATGTAATTAATCCTCCCCTGCTTTTTCCGTCCGTACGGTCAGTACTTCATTGGTGTACGAGTCGGGGGCAACGCCTTCCGCAAAGCCACAGCCCCACAGCCAAAGCACTTCACTTCCATCTGCCAGCAAAGGCAGCAGCGGCCGTTCCTCCTGCGGAATTCCCATTTCATTGTAAAGTTTTTTCAATGTTTTGCGCACATGGCGACCAGCCGGGCGGAAAAAATCCCCCGGCAGGCGTGTACGTAAAAGTAGATTCTTCTGTATTTTAGCACAATCCGCGCAACAGTTTAAGTCTTTTTTGAAAATTGGTTGATTTTTTAGAAATTCTTCATACTTTACACGGCGAAATTCTACAAAATAACCACCTGGCAGGAAGAAACGTCCTTCGCTGAAAGGCTGCGGCGGTGCCGGCGGAGGTTTGATACCCTGGGGCGTCTGGCGCAGCAGGATGCCGTCCTTCACTTTATAAGTCACTTCCGGGGTCAGCTGCAGGGCACCTTCCCCCCGCTGCAAAAGGAACCGCAGCAGGGTGATATACTTTTCTTCTGCATCGCGCACCGGGCTGACCAGGGAATGCAATGCCGTATCCAGAACCGGACCTTCGGCCCGGCGCAAGGTGGCAACATCGTAGCCCTTCTCTACCGTGGCAGCCTGCAAAAGCGCTGCCGCCTCCCCCGTCAGCCATACATCCAGATCCCGCATCTGACGGCACAGACGGGCAATGGCAATTTCCGCCGAAGGGTTGGCATATTGCAGCGCCGGGATTGCATCATGGCGGATTCGATTGCGCGCATAGGTATCCTGCGCGTTGGTCTCATCCTGCACATAGTTTTGCCCAAGTGCTTCGCAGTATGCTTCGGTATCTGCCCGCGTCAGGCACAGGCAGGGGCGCACATAGTATCCGCGGCGGGGTGGAATGCCCGCCAGACCATGCACTCCCGTGCCGCGCGCCATGCGGAACAGCACGGTTTCCACCTGATCCGACATGGTGTGGGCCGTTGCAATAAAGGCTTCCTCCTGCACGGCCAGCTGGTCAAACCAGCCGTAGCGCAATCCCCGGGCCCATTCTTCGCTGGGCTGCTGCGGAATGTCCACGCCTTCGCGCACCGCGTCATACAAAAACAGCTCCACGCCGTTCTGACGGCAGAAGGCGGTGACAAAATTGGCGTCCGCTACCGCGTTGACGCCGCGGATGCCGTGGTTGACATGGGTGGCCAGGACTTCGATTTCCAGATCACGGCGCCTGCGAAGCAAAAAAAGCAACAAAGCCATAGAGTCTGCTCCACCGGAGCAGGCCACAATGACTCTGTCGCCAGACTTGAACAAGCCCTGCTGACGGCAATAGGTCAACAAGGTATCTTCGATGCGTCGAATTGTTTTTTCGCCATCAGAACTCATGTGTCACATCCAAATTGCTGAAGCGTGTATGGGCACCATCCCAGCCAAGGCGAACCACGCTGGTTTCGCCATGACGGTTTTTGGCCACGATACATTCGGCTTCGTTTTCGTTGGCCTGGTTTTCCTCACCGTTCTGAGAATTGTAGTACGCAGCACGATACAGAAAAAGCACGATATCGGCGTCCTGTTCGATAGAACCGGAGTCACGCAGGTCGGAAAGCTGCGGACGATGGTCGGAACGTCCGGCCGTTTTTTCCGCTGCACGGGAAAGCTGCGACAGCGCAATGACCGGGACATTCAATTCCTTGGCCATGATTTTGAGGTTTCGGGTGATATCACTGATTTCCTGTACGCGGCTCTCGGTGCGCTTGGCGCTCTGCATCAGCTGCAGGTAGTCGATGATGACCAGACCAATTTTATCCTTTTTGGGGTCCTGATTGATGGTACGGATTTTTGCCTTGATTTCCGGCACCGAAATGCCGGAGGTGTCATCCATATAGATGGGCGCGTTATACAAAAGCGAGGTTGCCTGCGCAAAGTCATTCCAGTCGGAATTGTTGAGCCGACCTGTGCGGAATGCCTGGCTGTCGATGTTGGCCGTACTGGAAAGAATACGGTCCGTCAGCTGTTCGCAGGTCATTTCCAAACTGAATATGATCGTCGGCACTTTTTGCTGACGCGCCACGTTGGTGGCAATGTTCAGTGCGAAACTGGTCTTGCCCATACCGGGACGTGCCGCCAGAATGATCAGGTCGGAACGGCCGAGACCAGTCAGGACGGTATCCAGATAATTGAACCCGGTGGGGATTCCCGCAAACTTGTCACGGTCGGCGCCGCTGAGCTTCTGCATCGTGTCAATAACTTCGAGAATGGATTCCCGGATGGTCTTGACACCGGATTTATCACGGCCGCTTCGGATATCGTAAATCTTTTGCTCTGCCGATTCCAGCAGAAGATCGGAATCTTCTCCGCTGGCCGTCTCGCTCAAAATGCTGCGGGCTGCCTCGATCAGGCGCCGGGCCTGATACTTTTCCTTGACGATCTTAAAATAGGAATCGACGTTGGAAATGGCAGGAACCGTTTCCGCAATGTGGGTAATGTAAACCTTGGCATCATCTGCACTGGCAAAGGTGCCGCTGTTGGCAAGCGCATTCACCAGTGTAATGATATCGACGGCTTCACTCTCGGTATACAGGGTGCGCATCGTTTCATAAACGGCGCGGTTCTGGTCCGAGTAGAACATTTCAGGTTCCATATCGGTGATAAGACGGTTGAGAATCGTCTCATCCATCAACGCAGCACCCAAAACGCTTTGTTCCGCCTGCATATTGTAGGGCATTTGGATGCCCAGGCTGGAAAGACTCAGTTCCTCATTGCGCGGCATAGCGGGCACCCTCCTTTCCCTGTTTTGCTTTGAGAAATCTTATGTAAAGCGTTTTCCCTTTACAGCTCTTCCACTTTGACTTTGAAGGAAGCGGAAACACCAGCATACAGGCGCACGGTTGCATCGTAGCTGCCGAACTCCTTGATGGCGGAGGGCAGTTCCACCTTCTTTTTATCAATTTCAGTGCCGGTGAGCTGGGTCAGCAGCTCTGCCACTTCCTTGCCGGTAACTTTGCCATACAGCTTGCCGGAAGCACCGCCCTTGATCTTGGTCGTCACGGTCTTGCCTTTGATCTGGGCCGCCAGCGCCTCTGCCGCCGCACGGGCCTCCGCCTCATGGTGGGCCTTGGCCTCGCTCTTGGTGCGAGCCTGGTTCAAAGCCGCTGCATCCGCAGGAGCAGCCAGGCCGCGCGGGAACAAGAAGTTGCGAGCGTATCCGTCCGAGACCTCATGGATCTCGTCCTTTTTACCGATGTTTTTCACATCCTGTTTGAGAATGATCTTCATATCGTTTCCCTCCGATTGTATCAGTTTTATCGTGCCAAAGCAGCGTTGGCTGCCTGCGATGCACGATAGAGATCAATTTGTTCACGAATCTGGCGCTCGGCATCCTGCAGCGTGCAATCCTGCAGCTGCGCGCCCGCCATCATCAGATGGCCACCGCCGCCCAGGGGCTCCAGGATTACCTGTACATTGAGTGCGCCCATACTGCGCGCCGAAATGTTAACGCCACCGTTTTTGGCAACCGCCACAAAACTGGCATCCACGCCGTTGATGGTCAACAGGTCGTTGGCCGCCATGGGCAGTACCACATTCATGCCGGCATCCAGTTCCCCGGACAGTGCAATGGCACAGCCTTTGTATATGTAGGCGCTCTCCACAATGTGGGCGCGCGCCTCATACTCTTCTTTCGAGGTATTGAACAGCAGTTTGGTTTCCGCCGTCTGTGCACCGCGGCTGCGCAGCCAGGCGGCCGCCTCAAAGGTGCGCACGCCCACATGCAGCGCAAAGCTGCGGGTATCCAGCATGATACCGGCCAGCAGGGCCTGTGCCTCCAGCGGGGTGATGTTGCCCTCCTTGGGCATGAACTGCAGCAATTCGCAAATCAGCTCGCTGGCGCTGGACGCATAGGGTTCATGGTAGAGCAAAAGCGGGCGGTCGATGTGGCCTACGGCCATGCGGTGATGATCGATGACCACGACACGCTTGCATTTTTCGTAGATTTTCTGGCTTTCCAGCAGGCGTTTCTGGTAGGTGTCCACCACGATCAACAGTGTGTTGGGCGTGATGACTTCCAGCGTTTGATCGGGCGGAATGAAATCGTGTCCGCAGCCCGCTTCCAGGAAGGTCTTGAGCAGCGGACCCGCCAGCGTGGCATCGCTGTTGATGGCGATTACCGCCGGCACACCGCACATCTTGCACATGCGCAACGCGCCGATGGCAGAACCTACCGCGTCGAGGTCACTCATACGGTGGCCCATCACGATGACGCTGTCGCTCTTCTTGATCAGATCACACAGGGCATTGGAGATAATGCGGCTGCGCACATGGCTGCGCTTTTCCACGCCATGGGAAATGCCGCCGTAGAATTCAAAGCCATCCACCGTTTTAACGGCAGCCTGGTCACCGCCGCGGCCCAGCGCAATATCAATGCTCTCCCGCGCCATCTGGTGGCATTCCTGCAAGGTTTTGCCGCCATGGCCCACACCGATGGACAGCGTGGTCAGACCGCCCGGATGCAGTGCACGGACCTGGTCCAGAATATCGAACCGTTCTTCCAGCATCCAGCGCACATCCCGTTCTTCCACCACCGCAATATAGCGGCTGTTGGAGACCCGGCGCAGGAAACCGGTGCTGCGGGCAATATACTGTTCCAGCAGGCTGTTGATGGCTTCCAGTTCCTTGGCCTGCTCGCTGTCCTTCATATCGTCGAACAGTTCATCATAACTGTCGATCACGATGATCAGGCAGGCGGGGCGGCTCTCGGTATACTCATCCAGCGTATCTTTATAAAACGTATCGTCCACAAGATACACGATGCTGGCACCGCGGCTGCCCTTGGCAGAACCGGCGTAGGCGGTAAAGCGCCGCTCCCCCACCGTAAGGTCCTGGCCATGGGGCCGGGAACAGACAGCCAGGTCCAGCCCCGGCAAGACACGTTCCACCGGGCGGGTCACGGCATCGCTGCCATCAAGGACCTTCTCCCGGAAGAACGCATTATACCACAGAATCCGGCCGTCTGCAACGAGCATGGTCGGAATGGGCAGGCCGGTCAGACTGTACTGAATCCGGCTGTTTTCAAAATCGGTACTGCACAGCTGTGCGGCAACATAAGCGCGCAACCTGCGGCGCTTATACCACAGCACGCACAGGGCAATCACGACCAGCACCAGTGGTACGATCAGCCACTGCGGCGAGACCAGCGCCACAGGCACGATCATGGCTGCAACGGCAACCAACAGCAGCAGAAAAACCGCTGCCGCATCCAGACCGTCTTTATGTTTCATGGCGAAAGCCTCCACCTCTCCGCCGGCAGGCGGACATTTAAACTTCCAGCAAGATGGGCAGGATCATCGGGCTGCGCTTGGTGCGGCGATAGATATAGCTGGAGAGAGCCTCCCGCACGCGCGCCTTGACGCTGGCCCAGTCATGCATGTTGTTGCTGAGGCTGCGGTCAAGGGCCATCTCCACCTGGGTGCGAAGCCCTTCCATCAGTTCCTCACTCTCACGCACATAGACAAAACCACGGCTGACAATGTCCGGCCCGGACAGGACCTGACCGTTGGAGCCGTCCACCGCTGCCGTGACGATGATGATACCGTCCTCGGACAGATGGTGGCGATCCCGCAGAACCACATTTCCCACGTCGCCGACGCCATAGCCGTCCACCATTACAGCCCCCGCTGTCACGGTGTTTTCTACCGTCATACCGTCGGCAGAAATCCGGATGTTCTGGCCGTTTTCGGCGATATAGATATTCTGCTTGGGAATATAGCCCAGGTGCTCTGCCGTCTCGGCATGGCGTTTGAGCTGCTTGAACTCACCATGCACCGGCAGGAAATACTGGGGGTGCGCCAGCGTGAGCATGAGTTTCTGCTCTTCCTGGCAGGCGTGGCCGGAAACATGGGTGTCATACATGTTCTCGTAGATCACTTCCGCACCGAGGCTGAGCAGACCGTTGACGACCTTGGTGACGGTCTTCTCGTTGCCGGGAATCGGGCGGGCAGAGATGATGATGAAATCGTTGGGGCCCACGCGCACCTGGCGATGGCTGGCCTGCGCCATGCGGGACAGCGCCGACAGCGGCTCCCCCTGGCTGCCCGTCGTGATCAAAACGACCTTCTCCGGCGGGTACTTATTGATTTCATCGATATCGATGAGCACATTATCCGGCGCATGCAGATAGCCCAGTTCCCGGGCCATCTCGGTGTTGGAGACCATGCTGCGGCCACTGACCGCCACCTTGCGGCCAGACTCAATGGCCAGGTCGATGATCTGCTGCACACGGTAAATGTTGGATGCAAAGGTTGCCACAATGATGCGGCGGTTCCGCGCCCGTGCAAACAGGCCACGAACCCCTTCCGCCACCGTCTGTTCCGTGGCCGTAAAGCCGGGGCGCTCCGCGTTGGTGGAATCTGCCAGCAGCGCCAGCACACCCTTGCGGCCGTACTCGGCAATGGTAGAGAGATCGGTCACTGCATCCCCCGACAGCGGCGTGTAGTCCACTTTAAAGTCGCCGGTGTGGATGACAATGCCCGCCGGGCACTCGATGGCAAACGCCAGCGCATCGGGAATGGAATGGTTGACGTGGATGGGTTCCACGGTAAAGCAGCCCAGCTTGACCTTCTGGCGCGGGCGGATCTCGTGGAAAACGGCGCTGGAGGCCAGGCCGTGCTCCTCGAGTTTATTTTTGATCAGACCGATGGTCAGACGCGCCGCATAGATGGGCACATTGAATTTTTTGAGCAGATAGGGCAAGCTGCCGATATGGTCCTCGTGACCATGGGTGATGAACACGCCCTTGATGCGGTCCTTGTTTTCCAGCACATAGGTAAAATCAGGAATGACAAGGTCCACGCCGAACATATCCGCATCCGGGAAAACCAGGCCGCAGTCCACCAGGATCATATCGCCCTGGCATTCATACAGCGTGATGTTCTTGCCCACTTCCCCAAGGCCGCCCAGCGTAATTTGCGGACCACTCTATTGGCGAAACTATGCGCCAGCGGTTGCCCTCTAGCTTTAGAACCCTGGGCTTATCGATAGACTTTCCCGAAATTTCCAGAGTTGTGAAATCCGGGAATTTCGCTCTTACTGCAGCCGGAGAAGTGGG
>OGWU01000317.1_pt1 | contig 32508 bp, 27 predicted proteins | sample 1576071 | NCBI WGS metagenome assembly OGWU01 (sample SAMEA3541582, study PRJEB24748) | human gut metagenome | biome: human gut; feature: human-associated habitat; material: faeces | place: China | collected 2012
GATAAATACGAGGAAAGCGGCAAGTGGCGCACCCGCGACAACGATAAAAACGTGGTTGCGGTAGGCGAAAAGCTTGCGGAATGCCTGCGTAGCTACGGCATAGCGGTGATACACGACACCACCGACCACGAGCCGCCCAAGCTGGCCACCTCCTACTCACGCTCCTTAAAGACGATGGAAAAGTACCGCGATAAGTACCCCTCGATTACAATGTATATAGACCTTCACAGGGATTCCTTCGGCAAGAATCCCACCGAACCGGCTGACTTTGTTACGATAAACGGCAGGCAGTGCGCCCGGCTGATGTTCGTCGTAGGCACCGGCAAGGGCGCCACCGGCACAGGATACGGCCAGATGCCCGACTTTGACTCCAACTACGCCCTCGCTGAGCGAATCACCAATACCTTGAAGGGCATAGATCCCGGTCTCACCAGGGACATACGCGTAAAGCCCGGGCGCTATAATCAGCATATATCAAATCAGTGCCTGCTGGTGGAGGTAGGCCATAACGCCAATACCTTCGAGCAGGCACTGAACAGCGTCGATTATCTCGCCGCAGCTATAGCGGAATCTGCCGGGCTTACAGCAGGCGAAAGTCAGCTTTCGCTCTCGCCCTGACCCTCCGCCGCTTTCGGCGGCGCTTCTTCGGTTTCGCTTATGGCAGCCTTTTCTTCGGCTGCTTCTCCTCCGGTCTCTTTGGGCTGCTCCGGCTTTTCCAGAGTGACCCGCCTGTTTATTCGGGCTATCTCCTCCACAGGGAGCTTTATCATCTCGCGGTCGTAGGTGAGCAGGCCGTTGGTCTCGCCCTCAACATCGCTGAGCTGGGTGTAGACTATGGCGCTGAGCCCCTTTTCTATCGATGGTATGAGCTCCTGCTCATAGAGCTTCCTGTACGCCGCCATAAGCTCGTCCGCGTTCTTCAGCTTCTTGTAGCCAAACTCACCGCTCTTTTCGCTGTGACCCTCTACCCTGAAGCTGTAGCCGCCGCACTCCGTAAGGGCGGCCGCCCGGCCCTTATCGTCCGCCTTAAACCTGTACGGCCTGAAGTATACGTGGCGGCTGTATATGTCTCCCGCCCCCTGATCGTGCCAGCCGCTTGCGTGGTCGATAAGGCGGCCAGGATCCATAGTTCGGATATGCTCCGCCGTTTCCGCCGCGTCAAACTGACCCCAGCCTTCGTTAAAGGGCACCCACAGCACTATGGATACGCAGTTGAACAGGTGGTTTATCATATCGTCCAGCTCCCGTCTGAACTGCCGCCTGCCCTCCTCGTTCTGTCTGGCAAAGCGGGCATACCTGTCATCCTTTATGTTTATTCCGGTGAAAAGCGGCGCAGTTACGGCCAACGGATCGTACTTGCCGCCGCCGTTTACCATATCCTGCCATACGAGCATTCCCAGCCTGTCGCAGTGATAATACCATCTGAGCGGCTCTATCTTGATATGCTTCCTGAGCATATTGAAGCCCATATCCTTCATGGTCTGTATATCGGCAATCATGGCTTCGTCAGAAGGTGCGGTATAAAGGCCGTCCGGCCAGTAACCCTGATCCAGCACGCCGTTGTGAAAGTAAGGCTTGTCGTTCAGGAAAAGCCTCTTTATTCCATTTTCGTCCTCCCGAAGCTCTGCCTTGCGCATACCGAAGTAGCTCTCGACCATATCCTCGCCCATCTTCACGCTGAAGCCGTAAAGGTGCGGGTTTTCCGGTGACCACGGGGTAAAGCCCTGTACGCTCATACGGAAGGGTTTGTTGGTTTCGCCCTGGGCCACCACCAGCCCCATGCGTGCCGTGCATGGTCTCTCGACGTCTGAATATACGGTTATCTCTACCGCCGCCTCATCGTATAGTGGCAGTATGTGAAGGCCGGATATATACTCCTCCGGCACGCTTTCCAGCCACACGGTCTGCCATATGCCGCTCTGAGGGGTATACCATATGCCTCCCTTGCGTATCTTCTGCTTGCCGCGGGTATGCCACGAGGTATCGGTCACGTCCCTGACCTTTACGATTAATTGGTTTTCCTCCCGCAGTTCTCTGGTTATATCAATGGAAAATGGCGTATAGCCCCCTATGTGGGAACCGACCTCCATACCGTTTAGGTATACTGTGGCGATCTGATCCACCGCGCCAAAGTGCAGCAGCACACGACCGATATTGAAATCCGCCGGCAGTGAGAAGTTCTTTACGTACCAGAGCGTATCCTCGGGACCTACGGTGCGGCGGACGTCGGACAGCTCGCACTCCGGCGAAAATGGCACCAGTATCTCCCCGTCGATCTTATCCGGAAGGCTCTCCCCCCGCACTATTGCATACTGCCACATTCCGTTGAGGTTTATATAGCTGTTGCGACGCATCTGCGGCCTCGGATATTCCAGCAGCACCTTATCCTTTTCAATATTCGCTCCCCAACGCGTTATCATTTATATTCCTCCGGGTTTACGCATATACTTGCAATTGTATATATTATAGTATATATCGCAGCTTTTGTCATTGCGAGGTTTGCATTGGGGCTTCATTTATTATATAGTAAACATATGGAAAAGTTTTTGACCAAAAAAATACGCCTCCGTCCACGTCTTCAGGCTGCGGCGGATATGATAAACGACTCCCATCTGGCTGCCGATATAGGCTGCGACCACGGCAGGCTTTCCGTCGCGCTGCTTCAGCAGGGCCGCGCAGATAGAGTTATAGCTTCCGACATAAGCGCACCGTCGCTGCAAAAGGCCACGGAGCTTGCGGCGCTGTGCGGCCTCGGCAGCAGGCTGACCACCGTCTTATCAGACGGCATGGCGCACCTTGGCCCGGACGAGGCGGACGCTATCGCCATATGCGGCATGGGCGGCGAGCTCATCGCGCGCATACTTGAAGCAAACCTTCCGGCCGCCAAAAACGCCCGCTGCATAACCATGCAGCCCATGCGGGGCGTCGAGGAGCTGCGGCAATTCCTTCGTAAGAACGAATTCCGTATTATCGATGAGCGGCTGGTTCTGGACGCCGGTCGAATATACCAGATAATCGGAGCGAAAAGCGGCGATCCCGCCCCCCTGCCCGGCTGGTTTCCTCAGGACGAATATTCCATAGGGCCCATGTTATTTGAAAAGCGCGACCCGCTGCTCATACCATTATTGGAAAGCTACCGCGACGGCCATCTGCGCCGGCTGGAGAAAGCAAGGCGCAAGGGAGTCACACCCAAGGCTCTTACAGAGATAATCGGCCGCATGAACGGATACATAAATATTGCACAGGAGATGCATAAAAATGAAGCTGAATGATTTTATAAATGTCATGGACGGCATAGCTCCCCGCGAGCTCGCCATGGACTGGGATAATCCCGGCCTGCTCATAGGCACGGAAAGGCAGGATATAAAAAAGGTGCTGGTGGCTCTCGACTGCTCCATGGCTACAGCCAAAGAGGCCGTAGAATGGGGAGCCGACCTCATGCTCACCCACCACCCGGTATTCTTCAGGGCAGTAAAGCGCATACTTCCCGATGATCCCGAAACCGCCGCGCCGTATATCCTTCTTCGAAACGGCATAGGCCTTTTTGCCGCCCACACCAACCTCGACGCAGCCGATGGTGGAGTGAACGACTGCCTTGCCGGCGTATTCAGCCTTGAAAATGTGGAAAAGCTTCCTCCGGAAGGTCTGGGCCGCATAGGAACACTGCCAAAGGATATGACATTCGGCGAGCTTGCGAGACTTTCCGAAAAGGAGCTCAATACCCGTGTCCGCATAACCGGGGATGTGAACGCCAGAATACACCGTCTGGCCATGATAGGCGGAGGCGGCGCAGAAGAGCTTTTCGATGCAAAATCTGCCGGTGCGGACGCTTATATAACCGGCGAAATGAAGCACCATCTGGCCATCCAGGCGGAGTTCATAGGGCTCAACGTCATAGAGGCGGGACATTACGAAACGGAACGCATAGTGCTGCCCAGGCTTATTGAACGTTTACAGCGGGAAGCAAATGATGTACAATATAGGTTGACTCTTTCGGAATCGCCGTGCTTAAGGGGAATTTAAGCTTTCCCGCACGATCATTATACGGAGGTAGAAGGATATGACAAAAATCAACGATCTCTGGCTGTATGACCAGGCCGAGCAGGAGGTTGCAAAGATAGACAGCCGCCTGAAATCCACCCCCAATCGGGCAAGGCTCAATAAGCTCCACAGCTTTTTAAGCGAGCAGCAGTCCGCCGTAACAAATATTTCCAAGCAGATAGACGCACGTGGCGCGCTCATAGGAAAGCTATCAGCCCAATGTCACGAGCTTGAGCGCAGGTTAGAGCTTGAAGTATCCGAGTTCGGCACCATGGAAAAGGACGACGAATGCACCGCGGCCGAGATGACAGAATCCCGCCGCTCCATGGAAGGCCTGCTGGACCAGATAAACTCCGTCCGCAAGGAGCTCAGCGATGCCATGGCATACCTTGAAAAGGCCAGCGCAGAGTACAAAGAAACTTATACCAAAGCCGGCCGCGCCAAGAAAGAATATGACGCCGTGCGTGCCGCCTGCGAAGCCGAAGCGCAGGAGGCCAAACCCGAAAGGGAAAAGGCTGCCGCAGAGGCGGCAAAGCTACGGGCGCTTGTAGATCCGGCGCTGCTCCAACGGTATGACGCGATCCATGCGAACCATGCCCGACCCATGGCTACCGTGGAAAACAGCCAGTGCAGCGGCTGCCGCATGTCCCTGCCCACCGCCATAGTAAAGAAGGTCGCCTCCGGCTCCGGCATAGTGGAGTGCGAAAACTGCGGAAGGATATTGTATTCCAAATAGATTTGGTTTAAAATATACTTTGCGAGTAAGACAGGTGACTGCATGCGGCCCGACCGTATGAGGAAAGTCCGAGCTCCACAGGGCAGGGTGCCGGATAACGTCCGGCGGAGGCGACTCCAGGGAAAGTGCAACAGAAATATACCGCCGCACTTGTGCGGTAAGGATGGAAAGGCGAGGTAAGAGCTCACCGGCGGCCTGGCGACTTGTCCGCCATGTAAACCCCACCCGGTGCAAGATTGGAATGGGAGCATTCAATGGCGGCCCGTCACGCTCCTGATAATCGCACGAGCCTGCCGGCAACGACAGGCCTAGATAGATGGTCACCCAGGAACGAAAGTTCCGGACAGAACTCGGCTTACGGCTTGCTCGCATAAGTTTGGTTTCAAAAAAGCAGTCTCAGCTGCTTTTTTGATTTTATTTTCCTCTGAAGAAAGCAAAGAGCCCGGCTGGCACCCCGGGCTCTTTAAGTATTTGATATTCAATGGTACTATCTTCTTAATTGTTTTTGGTTAACTGCTTTGATCGGCTTAGTATGTATATTTCCCATATTGTATTTATACTATCATTAACTTATCATTATTTCCATACGGCTTTTATGTTTTTTGTTCTGTACAGCCCATAATGTGAATATTCTTATACCATACTCACCGAGGAGATAGTTTTGATATGGAATTTGCAAGAAGGCGCAGGCGCAGAAGGCGAAACGGTATACGAACCATGACGGTGCTGCTCATGCTTGGTCTCGCAGTATATCTTATAACCGCATCGGCCGCAGGCAAGTGGTTGAGCGAAAAGGTAATGGCACCGGCATTTTCAGCCCTGTCCGAGCTGCCGTTATTTACCGGCGGCGGGCTTGATTCGCTGGAAAATGAAGCATCGGAGCCATCCGGCGACGCTCTTAGCGTAAGCCTCAGCAGCGACAGCAGCTCTTTCACCAGCACGTTGGACGTACCATCCATAAGCTGCTTCGCACTGCAAATGGGAGTTTTTTCCTCAAAGGATAACGCGGATAAGCTTTCTGAAGAAATGCGCAGCAAGGGTGCCGGCGGCTATGTTTACAGCGACGGCAGCGTATACCGTGTGCTGGCCTCGTGCTACCACAGCGAAAGCGAGGCGCGCACGGTCAAGGAACGGCTCATAAGCGAAGGCACTGACTGCGCCATATATGCCATGGCTACGCCTGCCGTTACATTCAGCATAACTGCGGACCAGCAGCAGACGGAACAGCTCAAGAAGGGCTTCACGGCGCTGTATCAGGCGCAGAACGCGCTGTGCGAAGCCTGCATAGATTTTGACAGCAAGAGCATGACGGTCAGCGAGGGCGCCGCTCTGATAAAGTCCATACAGGATGAGCTTTCCGCCTCCTGCTCCCCACTCTTCGCCTACCGGGACGCCTCTCCCGCCATAGATAGCCTTGTGCAGTGCTGCAACAAGTGTCTGAACTCGCTATCCCTTCTTGCCGGCAATGGAGACGCTTCCACCGCAGCCTTTTCTTCAGAAATGAAATACGCACTGCTTGAGTTGTCGTCATCCTATTCGGATATGCTCAAAAGCATGGCCGGATAAGGATACGTAATAGAACAAAGGAGCGGTACTGCCGCTCCTTTGTCATCCATCGATCTCCCTCTTTGAGGCCGTTTCCTGTATAAACAGTTCGTCCCGTCCCTGCATCACCAGTGCCAGGCCCAATGAAAGCATCAGTCTCATCCGGTCCTCCGTGCCGTCTGTATCTATGGCAAAGTCCTCCCTTATGCGGCGTATCCTGTATAACACCGTATTTCGGTGGGTAAAAAGCTTTTCGCAGGTATCCTTGAGCGAACGGCTGCACATAAGGTATGTGTACAACGTCAGGCAGTATTCGCTGTCATTTTGGAGGTCGTATTTATACAGCCTGTCCACCTCGTCAGTCAGGCAATAGCCCTCGCCGGCAAGGGTTTTAAGCATCATAAGAGCCGAGTAGCGGCTCTCCTCCGCCGCGAATGCCTTGCCGTTGCTCTTTTTGACAAGATAATCCAGCAGCCTGCGCACCCGTCCGTAGCCCCTGCCCAAGGCATACAGGCTTTGCAGCGGCTCGGATATTACCGCGTACAGGTCATATTCCTCCGCCGCCCTGCCTACCGCCTCCCGGTCGTGCTCTCCATGCAGGAACATTATCACGCAGTCCCTGTACGGGAAAGGATCGGAAGCGTGAAAGCCGCGGCGCAGCCTGTCCCTGAGCATATCGGTTTTAAGCCCATCCAGCTGCTCCATAGGTTTCATCAGTACGAACCTCTCCGGGCGGAAGCTGCCAAGAAAGGTTGTATTTGCCTGTAGCTCGAAGAATTCCTCACTTTGAAACCTGCCGTCTATGAGGCTGGACAGCACCTCTTCTGCCGTGGCGGTGATACCTCCCCTGTGCCTCTCGTAATAGAGCTGCTTTGCAAGGAATGAGTTTATCAGCGCAAAGTCCTCGTCGCTTCCTGAGGGCAGCGCGTTTTCAGGCATTATACACAGCGTATAGCCCATGCGAAGCTCTCCGCAGTTGAGCTGGGATATCCTGTAATGGTACCCCGCAGGCGAATGCAGCAGCTCGCCCGACGCCGCCGAGGCGCTGATCAGGGCGCTCTCATCGTATGAAAGCTCGCCGTGGCGTATAACGCCGCCGTATGGGTCGTTTATGCTGTCAGCCCTATAATACGCCGCCACATGGAAGCTGTCGTCAATTACCAACAAAGGGCAGCCGAGAGCCCTGCCCGCGGCATTTGTCAATTCTTTCAGGCTGTTCGCCTCAAGGAATGTCTTCAGTATCTCATTCGTCACGGGATGTCTCCTTTTGTTCTCTCAGCACAGTTTGATATGGTTGAATTATACCATCGGAACATTGTTCAAACAAGGCCCTGGAGTATAATAGAGTCATCAAAAGGGACGAGACCTAAGGGGCTGAGGCCCCCCGGGATATGTCCCCGGAAAGAAAAATGGTTCGGATCGTCTCCCGATTCAGTGAATCAAAATTCACCTAATCGGGAACAATTCCGAAAGACAATATTGAATCGGAGGTATTTATCATGTTTGAGCTTAAACCTTACACCCGCAAGAACAACGGCGTATATTACAATCCATTCCAGACCATGGACGAATTTGAAAGGAACTTCTTCAATCCTTCGTTCTTTGAGACCACCCTCGAACAGTTCAAGACGGATATCAAGGACGATGGCGACAGCTACACCCTTCAGGCGGATCTGCCCGGCTTCGATAAGAAGGATATCCACCTCGACCTTAACAATGACGTGCTGACCATCAGCGCCGAGCGTCATTCCGAGCACGAGGATAAGGATAAGAAGGGCAAATTCGTGAGATGTGAGCGCTCCTACGGCACCTACACCCGTCAGTTCGATGTATCCAACATCAACACCGATGCCATGAAGGCCAAGTACGAGAATGGTGTGCTTACTCTGAATATGCCCAAGAAGAGCGCGCAGCTGCCCACCGCAAAGCGCGTGGAAATAGAATAAAGGGTGAATAACTTAAGCCCCGAAGCGAAAGCTTCGGGGCTTTTTCTTTATTTGTCTATTTTACTTTGCAGTATCTCTTGCGGTCTGCCGCCCTCTGGCAAGCCTTGACCAACTCTACGATGGGTATTACCAGCACAGCCAGGCCGAGAGCTATGCCATACTCGCCCCAGCCCACAGGTGTGAAGTTGAACAGAGCCGCTATGGCAGGTACCTCGAGAACCGCGGTGGTTATCGCCAAAGCTCCTATCATGGCTGCCCAAAGCACCTTGTTGTGGCCCGGCAGCTTGAATACGCTCTGCCGCTGAGAGCGCATATTGAAGCTATGGAATATCTCGCACATATTCATAGTCAAAAACGCCATGGTCATGCCGTGGGGGGAGACGCCTACCGGCATTTCAAAGTACCCCACCTCCATGCAGTGGCCGATTATGTAGGAGGTGAGCGTCAGCACGGTCACCAGCAGGCCCTGATAGACTATATCCACGCCCAATCCGCCTGAGAATATGGTGTCGCGGCTGTCTCTTGGCGGGCGATGCATGGTGTCGGGCTCGGCGGGCTCAAGGCCCAATGCCAGCGCCGGGAAGCAGTCGGTTATCAGGTTGATAAAGAGCAGATGCACGGGGCTCAGCAGCGTGAAGCCGAGTATGGTGGCGAAAAACACGCCCAGAACCTCGCTCATGTTGCTGGCAAGAAGGAACTGTATGGTCTTTCTTATATTGTCGTATATCCTTCTGCCCTCGTCCACAGCTGAAACTATGGTGGCAAAGTTATCGTCTGAAAGCACCATATCCGCGACGTTCTTGGTAACATCGGTGCCGGTAATACCCATGCCTACGCCTATGTCTGCGGACTTGATGCTGGGCGCGTCGTTCACTCCGTCGCCTGTCATGGCGGTTATCGCGCCCTTGCGCCTCCAGGCGGAAACTATGCGCACCTTGTGCTCAGGCTGCACGCGGGCATACACCCCGCACTTGTCTATCAGCTTATCCAGCTCATCATCGCTGAGCCCGTTCAGCTCCCTGCCTTCTATGGCCTGCGAGGCGTCGTCGATTATGCCCAGCTCCTTGGCTATCGCAACGGCGGTATCCTTGTGGTCGCCGGTGATCATCACAGGGCGTATGCCCGCAGCCTTGCATTCCTCCACGGCCGCCCTGACCTCCGGACGAACAGGGTCTATCATGCCCACCAGGCCTATGAAGCAAAGCTCCTGCTCGAGGTTGGAGGGATCGGTATTTTCAGGCATCCTGTGCCACAGCCTCTCCGCGGCGGCCAATACGCGCAGAGCCTTCGCTGCCATGGCGTGATTGCTCTGGAGTATCTCGGCGCGCTTTGCCTCCGTCATGGGCTGCGGCTTGCCGTTCTCCATATAATACGCGCAGCGGGCAAGCACCTCGTCCGGCGCACCCTTGGTGTACTGCACTATTTCCCCGCCCTTATCGTGCAGGGTAGACATCATCTTTCTGGAGGAATCGAAGGGGGCCTCGCCTATGCGGGGCTGTTTTTCCTCCAGCTCATATTTCTTTAAGCCGTTAGCCGCGCCAAAGTTCACCAGCGCAGCCTCTGTGGGCTCTCCCTGAGCGCCATCGTCAGCAAGATTCGCATCGTTGCATAGAGTCATTGCCGCAGCAAGAAGTTCGGTGGGGCCGGTGTGCTCCACTACCGTCATTTTATTTTGTGTGAGCGTGCCTGTCTTATCGGAGCATATGACCTGAGTGCAGCCCAGCGTCTCTACGGCAGTCAGCCGGCGTATGACGGCGTGGCGTTTGCTCATATTTGTAACGCCTATGGACAGCACAACGGTAACGACTGTGGCAAGGCCCTCCGGGATAGCTGCGACAGCAAGGGATACCGCCACCATGAAGTTATCAAGTATGGACTGGGCAGTGAACTTTCCCGCCATTATGAGATCGAATACGAATATGAACAGGCATATGCCCAGCACCATCTTGGATAAGGAGTTGCTCAGCTGACCGAGCTTGCGCTGCAAGGGGGTCTCTTCCTGCTCGGTCTGGGCCAAAACGTCGGCTATCTTGCCCATCTCGGTATCCATGCCGGTAGAGGTGACCACGGCCCTGCCCCTACCGTATACCACGGTAGAACCCATGTAGCACATGTTCTTCCTGTCGCCAAGGGGCACATCGCCGCCGAAAATAGCCTCCACAGCCTTGTTTACCGGCACGCTTTCGCCGGTGAGAGCAGCCTCTTCGATTTTAAGGGACGCGCTTTCGAGAAGCCTGCCGTCTGCCGGCACGGCGTCTCCCGCTTCAAGTATAACTACATCGCCGGGTACCAGCTGGCTGCTCTCGATGACGATCTGCTTTCCGTCCCTCATCACCTTGCACTTTGCCGCGGTCATTGTCTGAAGCGCCTCTATTGCGGCCTCCGCCTTGCTCTCCTGTATTACTCCCAGAATAGCATTGAGCAGCACTACCACCAGTATTATGAATACCTCGGCAAAGCTCTCGCCGGATATGGCGTTTGTGACAGCGGATACTGCTGCCGCAGCCAAGAGGATCAGCAGCATGGGATCCTTTATTTGCTGTAGGAATCTTTGAAAAACCGTTATCTTGTGCGCTTCCTTAAGCTTGTTCTGACCATACCTTGCAAGGCGCTCAGCCGCTTCCTTTCCCGAAAGGCCATGGACTGAAGTTCCAAGCTCCGCCAAAACCTCGTCAGTGGATCTTTGATACATTTCGCTCATGAAATCTTCTCCTTTAAATAAGTGTTTCTGTAAAATCAAAAACTCATGCGCTGGCAAAAAACCACGCATGAGTCTCATTCTTTAAAAACAGCCCGGACGATCTCCTCGCCGTACTGACGGGTCTGCTTCGCAAAGCACTTACTTTGCGGAATTACTCCCTCAGGCAATAATCAAAAAAGCTAAAGCATTAACTTCATTTGACTATGATACCCGCCCTCCCCGCTTTTGTCAAGGCTGAAAGCTGCGATCTGCGGAGATCACCTGAGCAGCCCCGCTATTGCCTCGCGGCTCACGGTAAAGCTCTGGGCTCCCATGGCGCCGGGGGCTACATCGTACTCGTCAAAGCAGACCACCAACCGCCCATCCTTATCAATATAGAACGCTCCGTCCCGGGTGATGAGCGCGTCATAATCCACATGAAATTCCGCGTCGTCCTCCATCCAGTAGGTCAAATTGGCCTCTGACGCCATCCTGGCCTTCATCTGGGCGAATATATCCTTCTTTATTGCGGCAACATAATCGCTGCCCTCCTTGAAAAGGTCCGCCAGCTTTACGTATTTGCCAGTGGTCTTATCTATATTATAGCAGCGGGAAAACTCATAGCCGCTGGCCATCACCTGGCAGCCGTTCACCCTCAGGGCAAACCAGCGGTCGTTGTCCGTCAGTACTTCATAGCTCACATCGAGACCGTAATAACCTTCATCCATAGCGTTATCATTAAAACGCTGCACCAGCTCGTCGACATATGCTTTTACATCAGCATTGAGCTGCTGTTCGCCCGCCGTAGCTTCCTGTATCTCGGGCTGCGCTGCATTCAGATCGTTGTGCTCGTCGGAATGGGTATAATTTCTCACGGTAATTACCTTTACCACGCTGCCTATGACCGGCAGCTTCTCCATTGCGTATGCGATAGATGGACTTACATTGGGCAGCAGCACAAACAGCATGGCGGCAACCGCCGCTGCGGTAAGTATCCTACGGCCTGCCATGCGGCCTGAGGCCCCATCCTTCCTTGCTTCCTTTTCTGGCAGCTTATTCAACGTATCCTTCAACATAATATTAAAATCCTCCGGTATGTTCGTTTTTTCCTTATGGGCAGCTTCCCGGATCAGCTTTTCAAATTGGAATTCGTTCATAGTGTTTCCTCCTGTTCCGACATCGCGATCCTAAGTTTTGCCCGCGCCCGGCTCAGCCTGGCCTTTACCGTGCCTTCTGTTATCCCAAGGGCGCGACTTATATCCTTGATGGGCATATCGTCGTAGTAAAACAGCACTGTTACGGTCCTCAGGCTTTCGCCCAATCCCCTCACGGCCTGCCACAGGGCCATGCTTTCTTCCCTGTCCTCATTCTGAGGGGCGGGCAGTTCCTCCGCCAAGCTGTCTATGTCCGTGTTTGGCTTGCTGCGCCGTATCATGCTGTAGGCTGTGTTGGCGAGTATCCGCATTATCCATGGCTTAAAGCTATGCTCGTCCCGCAGTGTATCCAGCTTTTCGTATGCCGTAAGCACCGCCTCCTGCACCGCGTCCTTTACGTCCTCGTCGTTGTGCAGTATGCTCTTGGCCAGCCAGTACAAGCCCCCACTGTTTTCGTTTACCCTTTCGCAGAACCACGCGCGCTGGTCGTCAAAACGGTTCACTGTTTTTTATTTCCTTTCGTCAGCCCGGCGGTCAAGCCGGTCATAAAATAAGATGCTTTATGCGGCCAAAAGGTTACGCCGCAATAAAATATTATATACCTTGCCGCCGCTTGATGGTATACTCAAGCTGATGAATACCGCACTCATAAGCGCCAAAACATATCAGGAAAGGATATAAAGACATGGCAAAGACTAAGATAGTAGTTCTTGACGGCTACACCGAAAACCCCGGCGACCTGAGCTGGGACGGCCTTAGCGCCCTTGGCGACGTCACCGTTTACGACCGCACCTCCTACTCCGAGGCACCCATTATCGCCGAGCGCATAGGCGACGCGGAGATAGTGGTAACCAACAAGACCCCCATTTCAAGGGCTACGATGGATAAATGCCCCAACATCAGGCTAATCGCGGTGCTGGCCACCGGCTACAACTGCATCGACTACAGCTACGCTAAGGAAAAGGGAATCCCTGTAGTAAACGTGCCCACTTACGGAACCGCCTCTGTGAGCCAGTATTCCATAGCTCTGCTTCTGGAAATATGCCACCACATAGGCCACCACGACGCCACTGTACACGAGGGCAGGTGGGCAAACAATGCGGACTGGTGCTATTGGGATTACCCCCTAATAGAACTTGAGCACAAGACCATGGGCATAATAGGCTTCGGGCGCATAGGCCAGGCCGAGGGCCGAATAGCCAAAGCTCTGGGCATGAGAGTCCTCGCATACGACCTTTACCCCAACGACTCTGGACGCGCCATAGCCGAATATGTGGATCTGGACACCCTTTATAAAGAGGCGGATGTGATAACCCTGCACTGCAACCTCACCCCCGAAAACACCGGCATGATAAACAGCGAAAGCATCGCCAAGATGAAGGACGGCGTGATACTCATAAACAACGCCCGTGGCCAGCTCATAGTTGAACAGGACGTTGCGGACGCGCTGAACTCCGGCAAGCTCGCCGGCGCAGGTCTGGACGTTGTCTATACCGAGCCCATCAGGGCCGACAATCCGCTGCTCAAGGCCAGGAACTGCATTATCACTCCCCATATAAGCTGGGCGCCCATTGAGAGCCGTCAGCGAATAATGGACGCCACTGTAGCCAATGTAAAGGCGTTCCTGGACGGCGCGCCCATAAACGTGGCGAATAAATAATAAGTATGCATTGCATGTGAACGGACGGTTTTCCGTCCATTCTTTGTTTATAACTTAACTATTGCCATATCATAGAAAACCCCGCTCATATATGTTAGAATAGCTTGAAAGGCATCTTTCAAAGACAAATTCAGTGTCAAAGGACATCAGTATGAAAGTCGTATTAAAGGATCTCACCAAGAAATTCTCCGGTCAGGGCAAAAACGCCCCGGACGTAATAGCCGTGAACAACTTTAATGTGGAAATACCCGACGGCAAACTCATCGGCCTCTTAGGCCCCTCGGGCTGCGGCAAGAGCACCGCGTTAAACCTCATCTCCGGCCTGCTCTCCCCTACGGCGGGACGCATATTCTTTGGCGAGGACGACGTTACGGACCTGCCGCCTGAAAACCGCGGCGTCGGGCTGGTATTTCAAAATTATGCCCTTTATCCCCACCTTACAGTAAAGCAAAACATACTTTTCCCTCTGCAAAACCTAAAGGGCGAGGACAAGCTTTCCAAAGAAGAAATGCTCGCTCGCGCCTACGACGCGGCTAAGCTTGTTCAGATCGAGGGCCTCATGGATCGCAAGCCAAAGGCGCTATCAGGCGGACAGCAGCAGCGCGTCGCCATCGCCCGTGCCCTCGTTAAGATGCCGCGGGTGCTGCTCCTCGACGAGCCTCTTTCCAACCTTGACGCGAGGCTCCGCCTCCAGACCCGGGAGGAGCTCAAGCGCATACAGCAGAAAACCAAAATCACCACCATATTCGTCACCCATGACCAGGAAGAGGCCATGAGCATTTCGGATATGATAATAGTAATGCAGTCAGGCGTGATACAGCAGATAGGCCGGCCTCAGGAGGTTTACGACCAGCCCGTAAATATGTTCGTAGCGAAGTTCCTCGGCACTCCGCCCATAAATATGTTTACCGGCAGCGTCCGCAGCGGAAGGCTTTTCATAGGCGAAAACGACGTCCTGCCGGCTGTCGGCACACCCGATGGCGAATATAATATTGGAATACGCCCCGAGGGCTTCATCCCGGAGGAAAACGGCCCCCTTTGCTGCGCCTTCAGGCGCATAGAGGTAATGGGGAGGGACACCAGCGTCATATTCTCCCACCCCGCGGCAGAAGCCGACACCGTACGGGCCATAATAAGCTCTGCAAATAAGCCCGATGGGGCCTCGGGTAAAATACGTTTCGCCCTGCGGCCTGACAAGGTATTCCTTTTCGATAAAACTGACGGAAAGCGCATAGCCTTCCGGGCGGAGTGATATATGGAAAAGAACAATGCAAAGGGCTGGCTGTACCTGCTGCCCGCCATACTGTTTTTAGGGGTATTCATGATATACCCCCTCATAGACGTATTCGTGTATTCCTTTGAGGAGGGCTATAATTCCGCCTCCCAGACTTTTTTCGGCGTAGGGCTTTACAACTACTCCTACGTGCTCCACGACCCTTACTTTTTGCAGGCGCTGAAAAACACCTTCTTATTGGTGATAATCACCGTTCCCCTCTCCACCGGCCTTGCCCTGCTCATATCCGCCGGGCTAAGCTCAATCAAAAAGCTTCGCAATCTTTTCCAGACCGTATATTTTCTGCCCTACGTCACAAATACCCTGGCGGTGGGATTGGTATTCATGATACTCTTCAAGAAGACTGCTTATACGGACGGCCTTGTTAACCTGATGATAAACTGGTTCGGCGGAAAGTCCGTGGATTTCATAGACGGCCCCTACTGGGCCAAGATGTTCGTGCTCTGCTTCTATACTATATGGATAGTAATGCCCTTCAAGGTACTCATTCTCACAAGCGCGCTGGCCTCCGTCGACCAGAACTACTACAACGCCGCCCGCATAGACGGCACCTCCAAATTCCGCATATTTACCCGCATAACGCTGCCGCTCATCTCCCCGATGATATTCTATCTGGTAATAACCGGCTTTATAGGCGCCTTCAAGGCGTACAGCGACGCTGTGGCCCTCTTCGGCACAGACCTTAACGCAGCGGAGATGAACACCATAGTAGGCTATATTTACGATATGCTCTACGGCAACAGCGGCGGCTACCCCTCATTCGCATCGGCTGCGGCCATAATACTGTTCGCCATAGTGCTCACCATAACCTGCATAAATCTTATTATCAGCAAAAAGCACGTTCATTACTGATGGAGCGACCTATGGAAAAACATACCGATTACGCCAAAATAGAAAAGCAGGCAAGAATTCGCAGCCGGGTACGCAGTACGGCAGTGCATATACTGCTGTCTCTCTGGGCCGTCATAGTGCTGTTTCCTTTTTACTGGATGGTGCTGACCTCCGTAAAGAGCTACAGCGCGTATAATTCAGAATACATACCAAAGTTCTTTACCCTCTCCCCCACTCTGCAAAACTACGCCGACGCCTTTACCGCCGTGCCCCTCGGGCGTTATTTCACCAATACGCTGGTATTCACTTTAATCACCACGCTGCTGATGCTGGTGGTCATAACCCTCGCTGCTTTCGCCTTTGCCCGGCTTGAATTCAAGGGCAAGCGTCTTGCCTTCACCCTGCTGCTGTCGCTCATGATGATACCCAACGAGCTGGTGATAATTACCAACTTCGTGACAATTACCGACCTTGGCCTTCGCAACACCTTCACCGGCCTTATATTGCCCTCGGTAACGTCGGTATTCTATATTTATCTGCTGAAGGAGAATTTCGCACAGATACCAGACGAACTGTATTACGCCGCAAAGGTGGACGGCACCTCGGACTTCAAGTATCTCACCAAGGTAATGATACCCATTTGCAGCCCAACTATGATAACCATAGTAATACTGAAGGTCATAGAGTGCTGGAACTCCTACGTCTGGCCACGGCTCATCACCGACGACGAGAATTACTTCCTAGTCTCCAACGGCATACAGGCCATACGCGAAAGCGGCTTTGGCCGGGAAAACATACCCGCCATGATGGCGGCGGTAGTGGTAATATCAGTGCCGCTCATAGCGCTGTTTCTGGTATTCCGCAACAAGATAATGGACGGCGTATCCAGAGGAGGTACAAAGGGTTAGTATGAATAAAAAGCTTATCTGCCTCATACTGTCGCTGTGTATGCTGCTTCCTCTCCTTGCCGGCTGCCACGGCTCCCGGGGGCTCAGGGAATTCGCGGTGCCTGAGGAATTCGACACAAACAGGGATTATGAGATAACCTTCTGGGCAAAGAACGACACCAACAAGACCCAGACCCAGATATACCAAAAGGCCATAGCAGACTTTCAGGCGCTGTACCCGAATATCCGCGTGAACCTTCGGCTCTATACCGACTACGGCAAGATATACAACGACGTCATCACCAATATTTCCACCAACACCACCCCAAACGTCTGCATAACCTACCCCGACCACATAGCGACGTACCTAACCGGGACAAACGTGGTAGCGCCCCTCGATGAGCTACTTGACCACCCCAGGTACGGGCTTGGCGGCAGTGACGTAAGGTTCACCTCTCCCAGGAGCGGCGAGATAATACCCAGTTTCCTAAACGAATGCAGCTTCGCAGGTCACTGCTATGCCCTGCCCTTCATGCGCTCCACAGAGGCCTGCTACATAAACAAGACCTACGTGGAGGCCATGGGCTATACCCTGCCGGATACTCTGACATGGGACTTCGTATGGGAAGTGGCCGACGCCGCCACAAAGAAAAACGCCGACGGCACATTCGCCGTAAACGGCCAGAAGGTGATGATACCCTTCATATACAAGTCCACCGACAATATGATGATACAGCTGCTGCGCCAGTCCGGCGGCGGGTATTCTAACGATCAGGGCGAAGTGCTGCTTTTCAACGATACCACAAAGGAGCTGCTGTACACCATAGCAAAACACGTGAAGAAGGGCTCCTTCTCCACCTTCAAGATATCCAGCTATCCGGCAAATTTTCTGAATGCAGGCCAGTGCATATTCGCCATAGACTCTACGGCGGGCGCCACATGGATGGGCACCCACGCCCCCCTTTCCGACATAAGCGCGGACAAGCTGGTAGAATTTGAGACGGCGGTAATGCCCATACCCCAGTTTGATCCGGATCACCCCCAAATGATATCCCAGGGCCCTTCAGTATGCGTATTCAACAAGGGCGATCCTCAGGAGGTACTGGCCTCCTGGCTGTTCACGCAGTACCTGCTGACCAACGACGTGCAGATAGCATACTCCGAAACAGAAGGCTACGTTCCCGTCACCTCCATGGCGCAGGATTCCGACGAATATCTTGATTATCTTTCCAGGGAAGGGCAGGACGTCGCCCACTACGATGTAAAGATAAAAGCGGTGAAGATGCTGCTGGCCAACTCCGACAATACCTTCGTCACCCCAGTATACAACGGCTCCGCGTCTTTGCGCGACGCTGCGGGACAGCTCATAGAAAACGTCACAAAATCCGTCCGCCGCAAGGAGACCGTAGATGACGCATATATGGACAAGCTGTTTTCAGATGTTACTTCCCTTTACCGTCTGGACAGAGCCGGAAGGGAGAGCATATCCGCAGAAGGTGCAGAAGATCTTGGTCCCCTTCCCGGCCCTTCAAAGGCGCTGCTTTTGTCACTTTGTGCGGCATGGGCGCTTATAGGGGCGTATACCCTCCATAACGCCGCAAAAAAGCGTAATAAACGGGTTTGATATCCTGCAATGTCTATTGTATAATCATTAAGTCATAAAACCGCTCCCGAAAGGGGCGGCAATTATAAAGGAGAAAAGCAATGAAAAAATTCTTGGCAATGCTCTTGACCCTCTGCATGGTCCTCGCTTTCGCAGGCTGTGCCCAGAAGGCTCCCGAGGCAACCGAAGCCCCCGACCAGGAGGCTACCACTGAGGCTCCCGCTGGGGAAACCCCCGCTGCTACCGAGGAAGACGTCAAATCCGAGGGCGTTATGACCTATGCCGAATATGTGGCGGCCGAGCTGGAGAGCCAGGTTACAGTAGAAACCTACGTACAGGCCAAGCAATCCTGGTGGGAAGACAAGGCTACCGTTTATTCCCAGGATAAGGACGGCGCTTACTTCCTCTACAACATGGCATGCTCTCAGGAAGACTATGACAAGCTGGTACCCGGCACCAAGATCAAAGTCACCGGCTACAAATCTGAGTGGTCAGGCGAAATTGAGATAATCGACGCCACCTTTGAAATAGAAGAGGGCAGCTTCATCGCCATACCCTTTGACGCCACCGAGCTTCTGGGAAAGGACGATCTGATCGACCACCAGAACCAGCTTGTTTCCTTCAAGGGATTGACCGTCGAGAAGGTGGCCTACAAGAACGACCAGCCCGGTGATGACATCTATGTCACCTTCGGCTACAACGGCGCTTCCTATGACTTCTGCGTAGAGTCCTACCTTACCGGCCCCGACACCGAGGTTTACTCCACCGTTGGCGCTCTCAAGGAAGGCGACGTAGTTGACGTTGAGGGCTTCCTCTATTGGTATGAAGGTGTAAATACCCACATAACCGCCATCACCGCCGCTAAGTAATGACCGCACACACGGCTCCGCAGGAAAAGCCTGCGGGGCCTTTTTTATTTGATGAACTAATTGTTAAGCTTTGCCGCAGCTGATTGACCTTTATGTCATTTTAGATTATATTTATAATCACAAGCTTGATATTAAAAGCATAGGAGGTAATGCCTGTGAAGGATACCCTAAACCCCAACGAATGGATAGTTATGGAGGCGCTTTGGGCAAAATCCCCGGCAACGCTGGGCGAAGCCATAGACCGCATAGGCAGCCGCGCCAGCTGGAACTACAAGACATACCAATCCTACATGAACGTCCTGGAAAAGAAAGGCTACATCTCATCAGAAAAGCGCGGCCGGGACAAGTTCTACTCCCCCGCCATATCCCGTGAGGAATGCATAGCCCGCGAGAGCCGCGCCGTGCTAAGCAAGATGCAGTCGGATTCTGTAGGGCTGATGATAACCAGCATGGTACGGGAGGGCGACCTTTCACGCAGCGACAGGCTGGAGCTCATGAATATGCTGGAAAAGATGCTGAAGGAGGAAACCGAAAATGAAAGCGACCGTTGATGCCCTCGTTCAGGTGGCTCTCTACTCCGCCGCCATAACGGCAGGCATACTCCTGTTTCGTTTTATATTCAAAAATCGCATATCCTCTAAGCTTCAATACCTCATGTGGTGGCTGCTGATACTGCGGCTGCTCATGCCTGTAACACCTGACATCGGCCTCCACTTTAACTTGCAGGACATGCTGCTCAAGCAAGCCCATCAAGCCGAGTTGCCCACTCCTGCTCCGGTTCTGGACGTGGCCCCGGCATCTGTACCCAACACGCAGTCCTCTTACGAAAGCGTCGCCCCGGCGGTACAACCGGATACAGATGTAGCCCCATCACAGCACGTAAATCCCGCAAAAAGCACCGACTGGTATTCCATCGTATTCGTAGTATGGCTGCTTGGCGCGATAGGTTTCCTCGGCTGGCTGATATTCGTAAAGCTGCGCTATTACGAATCCCTTCAGCACCTCATGGCGGGTGGACCCAGGGAGGTCTACGAGCTTTACGACAGGTGCTGCAAGGAGCTCGGTGTAAAGCCGCTTCCCCTTTGGATAGTGAATAAGTCCATGTCCCCCGGCATAGCCTTTTTCGGCGAGCCCGTGCTGCTCATACCCCTATCGCTTTGCGGCGATGAAAGCAGACTGCGCTTTGCCCTACTGCATGAGCTTACGCATAAAAAGCGCGGCGACCATTACATGACGCTGCTTCTTAATATCCTTCGCGCCGTGTACTGGTTTGACCCGGTTGTACACTTCGCATTTTCAGAATTGCGATCCGATATGGAATCGGCCTGCGACTCGGACGTACTGGCCTATATAGGCCACAAGCAGAAGCGGGGCTACCTCACCGTGATACTCGACATGTTCTCATATGACACCGAGCCCATACTGGGCATGAGCCAGATACGCTCAAAGCGCATGGCAAAGCGGCGCATGAAGGGAGCCTTCATGAAAAGCCGCACCTCTCCCGCCTTCAGGGCGATAACGCTGTGCATCGCGCTGGCGATGTCCCTATGCTGCTTCACCACCGCCTGCCAGAGCGCGCCGGAAAAGGATATCTCCTCTGAGCTCAACGAACCTCTCAGCATAAACACGGACACACCGGATGGCTTTAGCGAAAGAGTGGCCATGGAAAACCTTCAGCGCACCGGCGCGATAAGGCACCTGAATTACTTCTCCGAGCCGCCCCGGGGCGCAGGCGGCTTTTCCACAGAGTGTGCCGGCGACTTTGACGGCGACGGCAAATTTGACAAAGCATATATAGCCGGACAGAGCATCATAATAGAGCTTTCCGGCGAAAAAATTGAGGTATCCGCCGAAACGATATCGGAGCCTGAATTTTACATTGGCGGCTACTTCTTTATAGAGGGCGCAGACCTTACCGGAAACGGCAAAAATGAAATAGTTTTGCTCGTAGATACCGGCGGGAACGGAGGCCGCGGCGTATGCAACCTTATCGTTTTGCAAAATACCAGCTCCGGCTGGAAGCCCATAGACGGCGTACCCTTTCACGGCGTGAGCGTATCTATGACATGGAAGGACAATATGTGTAAAATAACGAGCGGCTCATACTGCGAAAACGTTGCGGACGGCTACATGATGCAGCGGCACTATGAGCAGGCCGGCAGCGGCGACAACTGGGCTGCGGTAGACGGCGTTGAGTATTCCAGCGAGAACGCGGCAGATCCTCCCTGCGATATAGCCGTCATACGGGAGCAGAACCGCAGCAAGATAGTCATCACTCAGTACATCACCGGCCCCACCGGAGTACATGTGGATCAGCTCGGCTATATGGATACAACATTCGCATTTAACGATGACGGCAGCTGCGATATCGACAATAAGTGCTTCGTACTGTTTCCATACGATGCGGAAAAGCCCTCCGACGCCCGTCCGGGTTCAGCCACCTATGCCTTTGACCGCACAGACCCTAAGCAGGCGGTGGCTGAATTCCTCACCCGCTACCTTGACGACATGGCGCACGGCAACGACGACTTCGGCTTCGACAGCTCGAACAACACCATGTACGACGGGCTGCTGCAATTACAGGGCAGCTTTGAATCCCACAAAAACATCGCCCTGCTCAGGCAATGGATAAGCTTCACCCAGGTTCTCAGGGAAACCACCGTCCCCACGATGGACAGGGGCAGGTTCCAAAGCCTTGAGGTTACGGAGTTTGGCATAGTAGACCAGCTTTCCGGCGGCATAATGTACGAATACCTTCTAAAAGGGTATTTCAAAACCACAGTGATGGGCACCTTTATCGAAGCGGGGCTGATAAAAGACGGCGATAAATATGTAATAACCTATGTGGATTTCCCTGACAGCAAGGAATATAAGAATTTCTGCGCCGACTTCATAGATTACGCCGAGAGGAACGATATAAAGGACTACAACAAGAACGCATACATCGAGTACATACGCAAGCAGAAGCAGCAGGCTGCGGAAAGGTATCCGATAGCGGCTCCCGAATCGGATCCTTCCAGCGGCTTGACCTCCTCAGCCGTAGCTGACATACAATCCGCCCTGAAGGCGCTCGGCTACCTCGAAAATCCCAGCGGCGCATACGATTCTGCCACAAGGGCTGCAATCGAGATGTTTCAGGAGGATAACGCGCTGCCCTCCGATGGCATTGCGGGAGATGAAACCCTTGCCCTGCTGCTGAGCGACAGCGCAAAAAATTGGACGCTTGCGGAAGGAATATACACAGGCGATAAGCGTATATGGCGTGAGCCGCCAAAGGACGGCGTTGACGGCTGGAGCAGTATTACGGCGGACAAAATATCAGCCTATTCCGGCAGCTCCGTTACCTCCACAGGTGCAGAGTGCAAGCTGGGCACCGCCTCAGTAAATCCCAACGCTATACCCATAGGCACGGAGCTTTATATACCCGGCTACGGTTACGCAATAGCCGCCGACGTCAACGCCTACAAAAACAAGGTCAATCATTTAACCAAGGAGCCGCTGAACATGATAGACCTGTGGTTTGCCAGCAAGGAGGATGCAAGGAAATGGGAAAACAAGCATAACTTCACTATATTGTACCGCAGCGCAGACGCCCGGCCCGCAAGGGAGGCGCCGACGGCAGACGCCATCGCCGCCACCGCGAAGAATCAGGTCGGCAAAGAGTATGTTTTAAATGCCTCAGGGCCTGATGAGTTCGATTGCTCGGGACTTGTGTATTATGTGCTTAACGAATGCGGCATAGCTGTCGATCGCAAGGACTGCGCCGGATATGCGCAAAATGCGGATTGGGGCAAGATCGAAAGCCTGGGCGACGTCAAAGCAGGCGATATACTGTTCTTTTGTGGAGAGGACGGAAAAATACGGCACGCGGGTATAGCCGTTTCCTCAAAAAACATGATTGACGCCTCATCGTCACACAGAAAGGTAGTAAAGCGAAGCTGCAATACGGATTACTGGAACCGGCACTTTGCTTTCGCAAGGCGGGTAGTCGAGTAGCTATGCATCAAAAAGGCGGCTCTTTGGCCGCCTTTTTTTACTCCTTATACAGCCCGTTATAAAGCTGCTTTTTGTTCGTCTCAAAGTCCTCTATTGTGAACTGCCCGTTTTCGTCCAGCTTCCAGCTATCGTCGGCAGGGATCCATATGTTCCGATACTCCATCTCTTCGGCCTTCAATATCTCATAGCCCATATCGTGTAGGGCGGAAAAATCGAGATTAGTCTTTATACTGCCCGCAACGAGGCTGAGCAATGGCAGCATTGCCTCCTTTGTGGCAGTCCTGCGCATATTCTTCACCGCAGATTCTATAAGCTCCAGGCGGCGCTTCAGGCCGCCCATCTGCTCCTCTCCGCTTATGTCGTCCATGGCGTATATCATGCTCTGGCTGCCGTTGAGCTTTTCCCGGCCCGCATTTACGCTCTTTTCGCCAAGCGCCTTGTTTATATAGTCCGCCTCGCTGAAATCCACCTTTACGGTTATACCGCCAAGGAGGTCTATCATGGCTCCCAGCGACGCCGTATCTGTGCAGGCGTAGTACTCGATATCCAGCCCAAACCCGTCGTTTACGGCATTCACCAGACCGCCGGGGCCGCTGTTCGCATAAATATTACTGAGCGCCGCGCCATTTATCTCCAGCTGGCTGTACAGCGCAGCCATGGTCAACCGCTGGCGGAAGGAATCAAAGGACGCTATGAACACCATATCCGCTCCTGCTTTATCGCTGGAAAGGGGCTGGTTCTGCACGATTATGAGGACGCTGGTGATGAACTTGTCTATCTGTTCCTTGGTATATATCTCGTCCTCCTGCTTTTCAGTCCTGCCCCAACCGTTGGTGCTGCCTATGCTATTCAAAAGCACCGCTCCCGACACAACAGAAAGTATAAGCACCGCGGAAAGGCAGAGTATAGCCGCTTTAAGCCTTTTTCTTATTTCACTGTCCTTCAATTGCCCGTTTCCTCCGTAGTTGCTGTGGGTACAGGTGAAGGCGTCACGCCATGCAGTTCCCCTCCGTCAAGGTATTCGCCTATAACTATCATGTCCAGCAGCTTGCGAGCGTCGCCGTTGCCCGATGGCCGGTTGATTATCTCGCCGTTAAACACCATTATGGCGCTGCCGCCGCCGTCAAGGTTGTACGCATCCCTTATCCCCATGCGGATGCACAGCTCCTTCATCTCATCGAAATTCATGCCTATGGAGTAGCCCTTCTGCCGCCCGTCTATGAGTATCAGGCAATAATGCCCGGGCTGATAGTAGCCCAGTATGCAGCGGGGGCTTCTTCCCTGCTTTTTAACGTCCTTCTGCGGCTTGGAATCCCGAACCAGCGTGGGGCCGAACTGCCAGCCCTGCCACGCGCCCCTCTTCATCGCCCTTTTAGTGCTGAAATCCTCGAATTCGGCGGTAGCCATTGTCCCGTCAAGGTACAGCACGCAGGTGGAGCGCTCCGGCCTTGCCGCTTCGTCAGTGGACAGCGCAGGCGTCACCGTGCCGTACATTCCATAGCTGTTATAGCCCGGCGCAGACGCCGCATCGGGGTCCGGCGTGGGCGTAGCTCTTACCTCCGCCTGGCGGAAAAGCTCCCCGTTGCGTATCACGAGGCCGCTCAAAAAGTCTCCGTTGACCGCCAGTATCGCGTTATTGTCCTTGGCGATCTTTTCCGCAGATTCCCGCTTCCCCCGGTACTTGCCGCTGGAAAAGGCGGTGCGGAAGCAGTTAACATTTCGCATCCATATGTCCGCGACGTAATATGTTACGCCGTCGTCCTCTACCTTGTTTACAGCTATCTTTAGTTCGTCGCTCTGATAGCTGTAATCGGACGCGGCTCCGGTATCATAGTCCGGGAAGCTTACATTTTCTATGTCCCCGAGTTTTGGTGCTCTGGTAGGTACCGGCGTAGGTATCGGCGACGGGGTGACACTTATCACAGGCACCGGCGTGGCCTCCGCCGAAAGCTGTATGTGCTTCCGCTGCTCACTGTACAACCTTCCCAGCACGCAGTCTACATATATGGCGGCGCAGCAAAGCAGAGCCAAAACTGCCGTTATGGTCCAAAGCCATCCTGTTTTAAGTCCCTTGTCCTTCTCGCGCCTGTCTTCCATCTGATGATTCTAACCTTTCAAATATACAGCGCGAAGCATACCATCAGTTGACAAGAGCACACAAGCCCTAAAGGCTTGTTTTGGGACGCTCCTGCGTTCTCGTCGCTTGTATTACATCCAGTAGTACTGCGCTCCTCGGCCTTGGATCGCCCTCAAAACAAGCTCTTTAGGGTCTTCGAGTTTTAGAAGCCAAAGAGTATGGCAGAACAAGGAGGACGAGTGCAGAAATACTGGTTGTATTTCAAATGAGGACGACACAGTTATGCCGTGCTGTTTGGCTCCTAAAACCTTGTGTGTCCTTGTCAACTGATGGTAGCATTCCCGCTAATCATATATTATACCAGAATGACGGCGTATTCATTTGTTAATTTTTTCTGATGTTTTTTCTTTCCGCGCCTATTTGCCCACCCTTTGCCGCATATAGTCGCATATCTTCTCCGCCGCGCCTTTTATGCGCAGCCGCTCTATAGCCTGCGCCATAGCGTCCAGCTTCCGCCTATCTTCGAGGAGGCTTACGCACAGCCTGCCAAGTTCTTCTGTCTTTGCAGTCACCGCCGCACCATGCTCCACGAAGAATTCGAGATTACGGCTCTCGCAGCCGCCCACAGCGTCCGCCAGCACCAGCGGCACGCCCTTTATAGCGGCCTCGGTGGTGCTTATGCCGCCAGCCTTGGTAAGATACAGATCTGCGCTGTCCAGCATAAGGGACATATCCTTCACATAGCCCCGTATATGTACGCGGGGGTTTTCTCCGTGGCGGCGGCGCAGTTTCTCCGCCGTCTGTTTATTTGTACCACAAATGACGGTAAGCTCTATATTTTCCGGCATACCCGCCGCTATCTCCGCCAGCACGTCCTCCATGGGCCCGCAGCCCATGCTGCCGCCCATTATGACCATATGCAGCCTTTCAGGATCTAGGCCTGCCTTTCTCTTTGCCTCCGCCTTATCAGTTTTTTCCGTAAACATGCTTCTAACCGGTATGCCGTAGGCCAGTATATTTTCAGCAGGTATGCCCACGGCCTGGAATTCTCCCGTAAGGTCCGGATGGGGCGTTATTGTTGGCAGACCCACCTTTTCGCAGCCCGGGCTTGCGGTATAGTCAGTAGCTACAAAGCAGGCGGGTATCGTCACAGTGCCTTTTTTCACCAGACCCGTCACCATCATTGCCGGGAACAGGTGGGTGCATATCACGCCATCGTAGCCTCCGGCCTTTATGACCTTTCGCAGCCGTTTCGCGCCCCGCCGTATCATCCTGTATGCGGCGGTATGTTTTTTTATATTCATCGGGTGCTTTTCCGCATATTCATACCCTTTGCCGTAAAGCCGTGGGAAATACCTGTACAGCCTCGTGTGCCAGCCAGATACGAATTTCGACGTGCCCGTTGATAAAAACGCCAGCCCGTCCGCAATATAGCCCCAATCTCCCTTGCGTTCCAGCTCCTCTGATATAGCCCTGGCGCAGGAATTGTGGCCCTCGCCGGTATTGCAGCTCAGTATAAGTATTTTCACTCTATTTCACCATACTCCTTTTCTTTTCGTATATCCGGACCAGCCGGGGCCTGTTGTAGCGCTGTATAAGTATAAATGGCAGATTGCCAAGGAGAAAATAAGCCGCGTAAAAAAGCACTCCCCAAACGCCCGGCATTATATAAATTCCAAAAAGGCCACAGATGCTCAGGAGTACATGTATAAGCTCCGCGATACAGGTTTCACGTACCATAAGAAGCAGCGTGTCCGGATCGGTCGCCACCATACGCTTCTTCGGCATAAGCTTTGGAAATATCCGGCTCATATCGGGCACCTTTGACTGCCATTTGCTTATCGCTATTTTTTCGTAAATTTTTCCGTCTTTCTCACAATCAAACGCTTTATACGGAAACGCGTTATAATCGAACCATTTTTTCGGCAATATCCGTCCAATTATAAAAAACAGCAGACCTATGGAGGCATAGTAGCCGCAGCATATCCAAAACCGCATATATTGCTCCTTATACTTAATAATTCATTATAACATACATTTCTTCTCACCGTATATTTAAAATAAAACGATATTCCATGGTACCCAATATGAAGCTGAAAGGCAGGACAATAGAAATTTTGTATCACGACTTATCAAGAATATCTTGAGGTTTCCGACAGATTGTGCTATACTGTATAATATTATTTAGGACGCTGCAAGGGGGTATTCCTTTGACATACAGTTATAACCGCCTGTGGAAACTGCTGATAGACCGGGGATTGACAAAAACCGAGCTGAAAAGCATTGCGGGCGTGAGTACAAACATTATTGCTAAAATGGGTAAGAATGAACCGATTTCAATGGAAAGTCTTGCAAAAATCGCAACCGCCTTGAATTGTGGGCTTGACGATATTGTAGAAATAGAGAAAGGCGGCGAATGATATGGCAGGAAATAGCAATTTGAAAGATTCAGTCCGTCAAAAACAGGATGAGTTCTATACACAGCTCTCTCTTGTTGAAAGTGAAATGAAACATTACAGACAGCATTTTAAGGGGAAGGTTGTTCTTTGTAACTGTGATGACCCTTACGAAAGTAATTTCTTTAAATATTTTGCAATGAACTTTAATGCGTTGGGTTTGAAAAAGCTAATAACAACTTGCTATGCTTCCTCGCCCGTAACAGGGAATGAGTTTCAATATTATGTGAATAATGGTGGACAGCTTTCTTTTATTCCATCCGAAAACAATGCCCCTGTACAAGATGAAAACGGGCGCAAACCTTACAAGGTGGAAATCACCGAAGTTACAGACGAAAACGGAGACGGGCGCATCGACCTTGCAGACGTTGAATTTCTTATGCGAAATAAGAAAAACACAATGACCCTACTTGATGGGGACGGTGATTTTCGCAGTCCTGAATGTGTAGAACTGTTGAAAGAAGCTGACATTGTAGTAACGAATCCGCCTTTTTCTCTGTTTCGTGAGTACATAGCACAGCTATTGGAACATAAAAAGTGCTTTGTTATCATTGGAAACCAAAACGCTGTGGCTTACAAAGAATTTTTTCCTTTGCTGAAAAATAACGAGGTTTGGTTGGGATATAATAGTGGTCATTTTTGGTTTAAAGTTCCCGATAGTTATGAAGAAAAACAAACGGATTTCAAAATTGATGAGAATGGGCAAAAATGGCGGCGTATGGGAAATATTTGTTGGTTTACTAATCTGGACATAGAAAAACGTCACGAAAAAATGCCACTATTCAGAACGTATTCTTCTGATATTTATCCAAAATTTGATAATTACGATGTCATAAATGTAAATAGAGTTGCGGATATCCCGTGTGATTATGATGGGGTTATGGGCGTTCCTATTACATTTATGAGTCAATATAATCCCGACCAATTTGAGATTGTCGAGGGGAGCAATAGATATGGTATCCTAAATTATTGGGGGAAAAATGATGAAATCCAGCAAAGACATTCCCACGGTAATAATATTAATGGGAAGGCAACCTATTTCCGCATTCATATCAGAAACAAATATCCGCAGAAAGCAGGTGAATACAAATGAAAATTGAATTGCATGAAATCCCTGTTCGAGACGTTGTTGCCGGATATGTGGACAGCGCAGAGAACGGTATTGTGGGTTATGGAGGCAAGCTGAACATTCGACCTGCCTTTCAGCGTGAATTTATTTACAAGGACAAGCAGCGTGATGAAGTTATCCGAACCATTACAAAACAGTTCCCTCTGAATGTGATGTATTGGGTTAAGGACGATAATGGCAACTACGAACTGCTTGACGGACAGCAAAGAACAATCAGCATTTGCCAATATGTCAACGGCGATTTTTCCCTTGACCATTTGGCTTTTCACAATCTGACGGACACCGAGCGTGAACAGATTCTTGACTATAAGCTGATGATCTATATTTGCGAGGGTACAGACAAGGAAAAACTGGACTGGTTCAAAATCATCAATATTGCAGGTGAACAGTTGACTGCACAGGAATTGCGAAATGCCATCTACACGGGTGAATGGCTGACCGAAGCAAAGAAATATTTCAGCAAATCACAATGTCCTGCCTATCAGATTGCAGGTGATTATTTGAGCGGCAGTGCAATACGTCAGAACTACCTTGAAACCGCTATCAAATGGATTGCTGCCCGTGATGGTATCGAAATTGAGGATTATATGTCTAAGCACCAACATGATACAAATTGCAATGAATTATGGCTGTACTTCCAGAGTGTCATAAGTTGGGTAAAAGCTACATTCCCGACCTTCCGCAAAAAATTGATGTCTGGACTGGAATGGGGTATCTATTACAATAAATATGGCACAGCTACCCATGACCCGAAAGCCTATGAAAAGCGTATCGTTGAACTGCTTGACGATGAGGACGTAAGCAATCAGAAAGGTATCTATGAATATCTGCTTGATGGAAACGAGAAGCATTTAAGCATTCGTGCATTCAGCCCTAAAATGGCAAGGACTGCTTATGAAAGACAAAAGGGAATTTGCCCAAAATGTGGAAAACATTTTGAAATTGAAGAAATGCAGGCTGACCATATTACACCGTGGAGCAAGGGCGGCAAGACTATCCCGGAAAACTGTCAAATGCTTTGCGCGGATTGCAACCGCCGAAAGAGCGATGTTTAATTGTGTATTGCCCATTACCTTTCAATATCTGTTTGCAGATTGAATCGACAAATAAGCGACAAATCAGCGTGAAAATACCGCCTAAAGCTCCATTTTACAAGGGTTTTAGGCGGTTCGCATATCTTCCTTCTCAAAATTAACCCCCGCGCCGGGACTACGAAGGAGCATAAAGCGCCGTATTCCACCGGCAGTATGGTTTTTGCGGGGATATCAAAATCAGGGGAGGAGCGGCCGCGCGCCTGCCCTCCCTTTTGGCGGGAAGAACGTTGAAAAGCTTTCGGTCATGGAGGGAGGCAATCGCATGGAACAACAGACGTTTTTCAGCCAGGAGGCCAGTGCCCCGTTGGCGGCGCGGCTGCGGCCGCAAACGCTGGATGAGATCGCCGGCCAGAGGCATCTTTTGGGAGAAGGCAAAATCCTACGCCGCCTGATCGAGAGCGACCATGTTTCCTCCATGATCTTCTGGGGGCCTCCCGGCGTGGGCAAGACGACGCTTGCCCGCGTGATCGCCAACCGCACCAAAGCCGCGTTCATTGATTTTTCCGCCGTTACCAGCGGCATTAAGGAGATCCGCGCAGTCATGCAGCAGGCGGAAGATAACCGCCGCTATGGCGAACGGACAATCGTGTTTGTCGATGAGATTCACCGCTTCAATAAGGCGCAACAAGATGCCTTTTTGCCCTTTGTGGAAAAGGGAAGCATCATACTCATCGGCGCGACGACGGAGAACCCTTCCTTTGAGGTCAACGGCGCGTTGCTTTCCCGCTGCAAGGTGTTTGTGCTGAAGGCCCTTCAAACGGAGGATTTGGTAGCGTTGCTTACACGGGCGCTGCATGACCGGCGCGGCTTTGGCGGCATGCACGTGCATATTGAGGCGGACATGCTCGAAGCCATTGCCAACTTCGCAAACGGCGACGCCCGCGCGGCCCTTTCCACACTGGAAATGGTCGTCCTCAATGGCGAATTGGATGGGGACAGCGTGACCGTAACTGCGGAAACGCTGGAGCAATGCACCTCTCAAAAGTCCCTGCTCTATGACAAGAATGGCGAAGAACACTATAATCTGATTTCCGCGCTGCATAAATCTATGCGTAATTCCGATCCAGATGCGGCGGTCTATTGGCTGGCCCGCATGTTGGAGGCGGGGGAGGACCCGCTCTATATCGCCCGGCGCGTCACGCGCTTTGCCAGCGAGGATATCGGCCTTGCCGATCCGCGCGCGCTGGAAATAGCCGTTGCCGCCTACCAAGCATGCCACTTCATCGGTATGCCGGAATGCACGGTGCATTTGACCGAGGCGGTGGTCTACCTGTCCCTGGCGCCGAAATCCAACGCTCTGGATGTGGCCTATTCGCGGGCGCGGCAGGATGCGCTTTCACAACTGGCGGAGCCGGTGCCTCTGGCCATCCGCAACGCCCCAACAAAATTGATGAAGGATTTGAATTATGGCAAGGGCTATCAATTCGCGCACGACGCCGCGGAAAAGCTGACAAATATGCAGTGCCTGCCGGATTCTCTGGCAGGCCGGGAGTATTATCAGCCCACGGAACAGGGCGTAGAAGGAAAATTCAAAGTCCGGCTGGAGCAAATCAGGGAATGGAAAAAACGCCACGCATCCCCGTAGACTGGCTGAATATGAAATTCGGCTGCTGCTCTGCGAATTTTTTTGCGGTTGAGGGGATGTTTTATGGCCCGCTGGCCAGAAGGAATATAGATTAAAAATGCATGGCCAGTTGTGGGGATGGGGAAAAAGAGAATCAAAGCACAACGAAGCCCGCCTCTCTTTTGCGGGCTTCGAAGATTTATTATACTATTCACTTTTTACCAAGGTTCGCTTGCCTCATCCGGAAAAGATCATCTCCATACCTGGAAGGAGCAGTTTGTTGGTCGCCCGAATGGATAAGTACCCGAGTAAAAAACGTTCAACTTCTGTGCTCGATTATGTATCCATAAAACGGACGAGGCAAGCGATTGGTTCTGATCCAATTTCTGTATGGTACAATGGTATCGCCTCCCAACGCTATTTTTGGCTTCCGGGTTTTTTCTCCTGCTTCCCGGATATTCTGCCGCGCTCCCTCGATTCCTTTCCAGTTGCCATTCTCAGTTGCTTTGCGAAGGAGCTTTTCTTGTTCTTTCTGGTTGTATTATAACACCGTAATTTTCGAATGTCAACACAAATTTGATAATAATTCCATTTTCTAATAAAATGCACAAAAATGAAGTTGACAATTAAATGCAATTTGGCGATTTTGATTAAAATAAAACTTGAAAATAAAGCTGGCCGGGATCTTTCTGAGATTTGTGCGATCGGGAATTTTGTACAAAACAGGTCGATAAGTGCATATTCTGCGGAAAGAGTATTGAAATTTTGAAAATAATCATGTAAAATTGTAGATAAGAAAGGAGGGGGACATCGAATGCTGGAGCCTCAAAGTACCTTTGGAGAATGCCTGGAAGAAGTGATGCATGCGAAAGGACTTTCCACCCAGCGTCTCGCGGAGTTGGCAGGATATAAAAGCAAGACATCGATTGCGCGTATACTCAAAGAA
>OGWU01000320.1_pt1 | contig 32193 bp, 38 predicted proteins | sample 1576071 | NCBI WGS metagenome assembly OGWU01 (sample SAMEA3541582, study PRJEB24748) | human gut metagenome | biome: human gut; feature: human-associated habitat; material: faeces | place: China | collected 2012
TCTAAAATTGTAATATTAGTTCTCATTTCTCAAAAACTACAAAACCACATTCGTAAGGATGGTCGCAATACACACTTTCTCGCTTATCAGTTAATATACTTCTCAGTATAAGTTGAAAATCTCCGCCGCCTGATAAAATCATGTATTCCGCCGCCAAAAACAGCAGTAACTGATTTGTCATCACCGCAGCCGCTGCAACCCCACCTCCTAAAACTAATGTAGGCATAGCAACCCCCAAGAGATATTGCCATTTTTTCAGCGGATTTGAACAAGTGCAGTATGGAGAAAAACTATTCCAAATAATTCCAAAACCAATCGCATGAAAATGATTTTTTGCAAAAATCGCCCAGGTAATTCCATGTATTAGCTCATGCAGAATGATTAGACATGAAATAAGCACAATCAATGCTACAAGAAATCCCCACGAAAGACAATCCAAATCAAAACCATTCACATGATAGTACATCCAAAATACTAAAGCCATAAACGGAAACATGACTAAAAGAGCTAAATACTTTGCTTTTTGCGTATTGATAACCACATTCTTCATTTTATATCCTTTTTGTTGCATTTCAGAGCTTAATTTTTCAAAGTCATTTTTACGTTTCAATTCTTTTTCTGTTAATTCTCTTTTATCCTTATCCATACTTAATTCCTCCAAATTCCAGTTTGTCTTTTTGAATTGACAGTTCCTATTATATGATTTCAAAGCTCAAAATGCAATAGCTTTATACGTCACCCGCTGACAGACCGCCGAGCGCACGAGGAAAAAGTGCGCCCCTGTTACGCAGTAGGCGCGGAAAATCCCTTGATTTACAGGGCTTTCCGGGCGTGAAAATCGGATAGGCGATACTTTATACCTTTACCCCCAAAAATGGCGTTCTACTGCGTAACATTCACGAAAACAGCACCCATAAAAAGACAGGGCGCGGAAGTCATATACTGGCTTCCGCGCCCTGTTCTTTTTTTGCCTATCTGACATTTCCCTTTTCCATTTCTTCAAGCGGGAACTGCGGGAGGGCTTCTATCAGCTTCTTTGTGATGGACTGGCGCATATCTTCGTTGATTTCCTGTTTCGTGCTTCCGTCCGGCTGTCTGACCGCTACCGTCGATAGCCTGTCGATTTCGTCCTTGTAGCACTCCACGACTTTCTCCACCGCCCATTTTTCCCCGGCAACGGCGGCGCGTATGGTTTCATATTCCGGCATTTTCTGGTTTTCCATGCTCAACGCTCCTCTGCTTTTTGATAGCCCTATCATAGCACAGCGGCGGGGATTTTGCTATCCTTATCCGCGCTCTGTTCCCTTTTCCCGTTCCGGCTGCCTGTCTGCCTGTAAAATGCTGTCAATGTTCTGCTTGATAATATCGTATTCCCGGACTTTCTTTTTCAGCTTCCCATAGTCGGCATAAAGGGCTTCTTTCTGCGCTTGGAGGGCTTCATATTCCGATTGCAGCGCGGCAAGGTTCGGGAGCTTTGCAATGCCCGCCGCTTTCAGCGACCTTGCGGCGGCTTCATGTAGGATAATCGCCTGTTCCTGTCCGGCGCGGTACTTCTCCCTGTTCCTTGCCTTGCGGTATGCGTCATAGACGGGCTTTGTCTTTTGGTAGGTGGAAACATTCTTGATAAGCACCGCCATGTCCGCAAGCCGCTTTTCCGCGTCCTTCAATGCGTCTGCCGCCTGTCCGCTTTCCGCTGCCATTTCTTCAATCCGGCTGACTAAATCCGCGTACTGTTCAATCTTATGTTCCGTCAAGAAATTCATGGTCTTTGCTGCCTGTTTCAGATTGTGGATTTTCGCCCACTGTTCATAGCCCTTACTCTGCGCCGCCTTGATACTGTTCTCAATGTCGATAAGCAGCGAAACGCCGCGCTGCTCTCTGGGGGCTTTCGCCGCCTTTGCCCGTCTGCCCGCTATCCGTTCCCTTATGGCTTCCTCTGTATAATCCGCGCCGAGGGTTTTAAGACGGGTGAAGCGTTCCTGTCCGGGGGCGCGGCATGACACATATTTCCCCGGCTTTATCTCATAGCCCGCCGCCTGTAACCGCTGCAACAATTCCTCAAAACTGGAAACTTGGGGGATAAGCGCGTCAACGGCAATCTTTAGCTTGCCTTTCCAACTTGTACCCGTCTTTTCTGCCTGGTACTCCGCATAGCTCTTTCCCTTGCTGCCCTTGCCGGGAACGACGACGGACAAGCCATTTTCCCGACACAGCTTGTCGCTCATGTTCCGTATGCCGTAATAGCTCCTTTTGTTGGAATTATATTTGCGGTGGTCTACGAAATTTACGGCGCAGAAAATAATGTGATTGTGGACGTGTCCTTTGTCAATGTGCGTCGTGAGTACATATTCATGCTGCCCCTTTGTTACCGCGTCGGCAAGCTGCTTTCCGATTTCATGGGCTTTCTGATAATCGACTTCCCCCGGCTCAAAGGACTGTATCAGATGAAAGGCTAAATTGTTCCCCTTTTGGAGTGCTTGGGACAAGGTATATTCAAATTCAATATCTGCCGTTTCATAGGAGCAGCCGAAAGAGGACACAAGCATTTTTCCGTCCGTCTTGTCCGGGTTTTCGATATAGTCAAGGGCTTTGCTTAGAGTGCTTTTAACAGGCTTAATCTTTGTAACCGCCATATTTCCGCAAGCACCCCCTTGATTTCCTCTATATCCTCTTTGTAGGCGTTTCCCGTCGCGTTTACGCGACGTGCGATCTGATTGACATTGACCCCGATCTTCTGTATCTCCGCTGTCATTGCTTTTATGTCCGTGTGGTCTACTTGGATAATGTACCCGTCAATGGCGATCTTGCGCAGATACGCCGCCATGTTGCTTGTGGGGACGAGCTTCATTTTTTCCTCAATCAGTTTCCTTTCTTCCTCTGTCACATAGAATTTGACCTGTATTGTCCTTTTGCGTCCGTTCATGGTTTTTCGCTCCTTTCCGTTCTCTTAGAGGGTTTGGGACACTTCCCAACAAGCAATTTCTGACCGACCGGGCGGGCAGAAATACGGAAAAGGGTACTCTTTTCCTATGCTTGCTACGAAAGTTCTTCCTACTACCTACAACACCGGGAACGTCTGATTTGGCGGATTTCCGCAAAAGAAAAACGCTGCAACTGAACAAAATTGCAACGCTTCTTTAGCCACTATTCAATTTAAGCCGGACAAGGGCTGTTCTCCCTCAACCTCTGCGATCTCCCGCGCCGTTGCGGTTACTATCCGTATTCCCGTATCGCTCATATCGTCCAGCAGAGCGTCGAGCTGCCGCCGCTGGGTATTCTTCCCGGCGGGCTGCTCCAAAAGGAATTGGTCTACCGAGATATTGTAACGCAGCATAAGCTCAAAAAATATCTGTAAGCTGGGGTGCTGCCCCTTATTCTCAATATTCGCAAGGTAACGAGGGGATATATACATTTCGTCACATACTTTTTTCCGGCTCTCCTTGCGTCCTTTCCGAGCTGCCTTGATTGCTTCCCCAAAAGCCTTAAAGTCATATCGTGGTACTGGTCTTTTTGCCATATTCATTCACCCTATTACATTTTACTGTTCCTATTTCTTTTTGAATATGTCTACACAGTACCTGTTATTAGCCAAAATAGAGCATATTAGCGGTAGCCTATTCAAGGGCTACCGCTAATAAAGTCATTGTGGAAAGGTTAATGTTGTCTTAAATCCCTCTTGTGGCTTACTTTCTATCTTTATAGCTCCATGATGAGCGTCAACTATCTGTCGTACTAAAAGCATCCCTAAACCATGACGCAAATTTAGTTTTTCGTCGGTGCTTTCCATATAATGTGTTTTAGTATTTAATTCTTTCAATTTTTGGGCAGATATACCTATGCCGTTATCGGCAATAATAACCGTAGCATTTTGATTGTTACATGAGACTGAAACTGTAATTTCACAACCGCTTGGATTATGCCCTATACTGTTTTGGATAAGGTTTGTAATTGCTCTTTTCAATAAGGTTTCATCACCATTTATATAAAACAGTTCGCTATCGCTATCAGTTATAAAATCAATGGAAAAAGAGTTATCAAGATTGCTGTCTAAAAATTCACAAATAACTTGGCGAGCCAATTCGACGAGGTGGATTTTTTCCACCCGTAACGGCTGCATATCATATTCCAATTTTGCAGTTAAATTCAAATCTTCGATAAGATATTTGATTTTAACTGCTTGCTGTCGGATAGCAGCAACCTTTTCTTGCTGTTCTACATTCAATGTATTATTTGTTTCTAAGCTACTGGAATATCCCAATACCATAGATAGCGGGGTGCGAATATCATGTGAGATACCGCTGATCCAGTTTGCCCGTGCTATATCCCGTTGTTGCAATGTGATTGCTACCTTATTTAACTTTGTATTGATTTCTGCTAATTCTCCATGTTCGACCAACTGCGTATTTTTTCCTGCGGATATTTCTTCGATACCAGTCAAAATAGGCTTAATAGATTTTTCCACCTTACGGCTGTTATGGATAAACAAAATTAACACAATTACAATATTTAGTAGAAAAAGAGAAACTAACCCCAAAATATCTATTTTAATGCTTGCAGATGTTTTGTAGGCAGATATTTTCCAAAAGCTATCTTTCGGATAACCAATAACCAACAATTTGTCTGATTGATTTGACACAAATACCGGATATTCTTGTAAGTACCACCGTGTCATTTTTGCTACATCACCCAATGTGTAATGTTGAGGTAACTCCGACGGTAATTTGTAATTCCAAAGAACATTACCGCTTTCGTTGCTTATCATCATACACCATACGTTTTCTTGTTCCATTTTCGCAATCGTATTATCCGAAAGTATATAACTGCCTGCACTCTGTTGTAAATCCTCTGTAATAGCTTCCAGAAGTTGCGTAGGGCTATGACTACCTTGACTACCGGAGATTACAGTTAGGGCAATAAAGAGAGCAATATTTACGAAGATGAAAAAACAAAACAGCCTTACGCTGGAATGAACATACCTCTTAAAAAATCGTTGAACATTATTCATAGATTTACCTTGTTTTATCCTTTAAGACTAATTTGTAGCCAATTCCTTTTACTGTAATTAAAGAAACTGGCGAAGAAGGTTCTTCTTCTATCTTTTCCCGGATATGTCGAATATGTGACATAAGAGTTTTTTCATAGCCGATATATATGTCGCCACAAACAGTTTGACATAATGCTCCTAAGGTTACAATCCGTCCAGCATTAGCATACAACTTTTTAAGGATTTCAACTTCCTTTGCTGTAAGTGTAACTGGCTCTTGTCCTTCTCTGTAAACCTCGGCTTGCTCTAAATCCACCTTGCAAGAATTTAATAAAAAGCTGGTTTCCTCACTCTCTTTATAAGTGCGTCGCAAAATTGCCGTGATACGCCATACAAATTCTTGTGCAATGAACGGCTTTACTATATAATCATCCGCCCCGACTTCAAAACCTTTCGATTTGTCTTTAATTTCCCCTTTTGCTGTTAAAAAAAGGATAGGAATTATATTTTGTTCGTGAATAGCTTTTGCCAGCGTGAAGCCGTCCATATCCGGCAACATTACGTCTAAAACTGCCATATCCGGCTTTACGCTCATTTTTTCCAATGCACTAAGAGCCGTGTTTGCCGTTAATATATTTTCAAAACCATTCTCTTTCAAAATAGATCTGCACATCTGCAAAATTGCTGGTTCATCATCAACTAAAAGAATAGTTTTGTCTTTGATAGTGTTCATAGGCTCACTTCCTTTCATTTATTATATTATACCATATTTTTTCACGTTTGCGAATGTACCCATAAAAATCAAGGTAAAATCAAGGTTCTCTCCAATGTAACGCAAGGTAAGGGTTATATACTATAAGCAGCTTAGGAAAGGAGTAAAAAAATGATTATTGCAACAGAAAATTTATCAAAAGAATATGACGGTGTTTACCGTGTTCAAGATTTGGATATTCGTGTCAAAGAGGGCGATATTTACGGATTTCTTGGACCGAATGGTGCTGGTAAGTCTACTACAATGAAAATGCTACTTGGTCTTGTTAAGCCTACCAGCGGGACGATTGAGATTATGGGCAAGCTCTTTAATGAAAAAAACCGAAAGGGTATTTTACATTCCGTCGGCTCATTGATCGAAGCCCCGTCTTATTATGGGCATTTAACCGGACATGAGAATATGGAGATCATTCGCAGGCTGCTTGACTTGCCCAAAAAGAACATTGAAGAAGCGGTGCATATTGTCCGTATGGAAAACCAGATGGAGAAGAAAGTCAAAAACTATTCTCTCGGTATGAAGCAGCGGCTCGGCATTGCAATGGCACTGGCCCGGTTCCCGAAACTTCTGATTTTGGATGAACCGACCAACGGGCTTGACCCCGCAGGCATCGAAGAAATGCGGGAACTCATTAAGATGCTGCCGAAACAGTATGGCATGACAGTGATGATTTCCAGCCACATTTTAAGTGAGATCGATCAGATGGCTACTGTTGTCGGCATTATCAATCAGGGCTGCCTGATTTTTCAGGAAAGGATGTCAGTTCTGGATACGCAGCGGGAGCCACAGATTATATTGAGAACCAGCGATAACAACCACGCTTTCCAGCTTCTTAAAAAGGCCAACCCGCAGCGTACAACGGATGGTTTGCAGATCGGTGCGCTGACTGACGAACAGACCGGCGCTGTTGTGCAATGCCTGTGTTCCAATGGTATCTCTGTTTATCGTGTTGAGGAACACCGGGAAAGTCTGGAAGATATTTTCCTCAACCTGACAGGAAAGGAGCTGACACTGTGATGAAATACCTGTGCCTTGAATTATACAAACTGAAACGCAGAAAGGTTTTTCTGACCTTTGTGCTGATCCTCGGTGTGGAATTGCTCTTTGTATTTTCCAACTATGGAAACAATGAAAATTTCCTCGGTATGATTTCCGACCCCAATGCACCGGCATGGGAGGATTTGATCGTTGGGCCAGCTACTATGAATGGGCTTTTTCTTCCCATTCTGTCAGCGGTTATTGCCAGCCGCATTTGCGATATGGAACACCGGGGAAATACATGGAAGCTGTTGGAGTGCAACAATGAAAACCGCAAGGCAATTTGGTTCTGCAAGTTTACCGTAGTAGCCGTTCTCATGCTGGCGGCAATTCTCATTCAGGCTCTTGTGATTGTCGCCTACGGTAATGCTGTGGGGATTGTTGAGCCGCTGCCGGTAAAAACGCTGTGGGAATTTGTTTTGGGGACAGTAATGGTTACATTTGTGGTTGTAACTATTCAGGTGTTTTTCTCTCTTGTTTTTGCGAACCAGCTTGTCCCGATGTCTATTGGTATGATTGGCGCGTTGATTGGCTTTATTTCTACTTTGCTCCCCACAGGCATCCGCAATATCCTCATTTGGGGAAATTACGCAGAAATGATGGTGCTGGGGCAGGACACTTCTTCCGGCAATTTGCAATCCAGTGAACTTGTCGTTCGGAATATTGACTTTCTTCCGCTTACGATCCTCTTTATTGTTGGATTGATTGCCTTTGTCCTGTTTGAGAAGAAGTTTCAAAAATACGAGTATTAAAGGAGGGATTGTAATGCTTATCAATGCAATTCGGGCGGAAAATCTGAAAAGCCGCCATTCTAATATGTGGGTAGCAGTTCTCATTCTGCCACTTTTGACCGCCGCCATTGGTGCAATCATTTATGGCATCAATGCTTCGGCCAATTTGTACGACGGCGCAGTATGGCAGCAGCTTTGGCTTCAAACAGGGCTGTTCTATGGGTATTTTTTCTTTCCAATCCTGATTGCCATTTGTGCGTCCTATTTGTGGCGGCTGGAACACACAAATCACAACTGGAACAGCCTTATGACAACGCCGGTTTCCCGGCCAACCATTTTCATTGCGAAGCTGGTTGTGCTGACAAAATCTATTCTGACCGCACAGGTTCTTTTGATGGTGTTTATCATTATCGTAGGAAAGGTTGTGTTTCGGTTTGAACAGCCCATCCCTATCAATATGCTATGGTGGCTGTTTATGGGCTGGTTTTCAGCTTTAAGCGTTGGTGCTGTTCAGCTTTACTTGTCCATGCGGATCAGGAGCTTTGCGGTGCCGGTAGGTTTGGCGGTTTGCCTTAGTATCGGCGGTCTGGCTTTCCATATTGCTGGTTTAAGTGAGATGTTCCCTTATTCGCAAATTATTCTCGGTCTATCGTCACAGGACGAAGTGTTGCCCATTGACAGCATAATGACTTTGGTTCCAATGGTTCTTGTTTACACGGTATTATTTGTGATTTTGGCTACTAATCATCTGAAAAAGGCAGATGTTGTAGCCGGATAAAGGAGAAAAAATGAAAGCAGAAAATTTAGGAAGATTATCTTTGTTGGTAAGCGTACTCCCATTGACCCTGTTTATCATCCGGCACTTGAAAATCGGCATGGAAGCGCCGTGGGTTTATATCATCTTTGCAGTGTACGCGCTTTTGATTATTGCGGGCTTTGTATTCGCAATCTGGCTGGTGAAAAACAAAAGGACACGGACGGCCACATCTAAAGCGGCATTAACGCTTAGTTCTCTGTATGTTGCGTTTTTCAGCTTCTTTATTTACCTAACAGTAGCAGCCAGAATTTAACCTAAAGGAAACTAATTATAACAGCAAACTTATTTCAGATAGCGAAAACCTGCCGCACGACGGCAAAAGAAAAAAAGCCGTCGTAAAGCAGATACATTTTCACGCGCTTATGAAACGGCGGCTTTGAATACATCAAGGCCGCCGTTTCTTTTTGCTTCGACGACCCCTGCACCGTGTTCTGGCATGGCGGCTTTAGGAGGGAGCCGCCATGAAGCACACACCCTATCGACAAAATCCGACGGTCATTGACATATCAAAAAAAGCCCGTCCACCGCCGGGGGAAATTCTACCCATGAATATGAACTGTCTAATCAACTGAATACTACTTACAATTCCTCTGCGCCCGTCTGCAATTTTGTAGACGGGCGTTTTGTGTTCCCCCGGCAAAATTTTTTCAAAAAGTTTGCAAAATCACCGCCTATTCGGGGGTGCGCGGTTTTGAGGGTTTATGAAAGGGGACATCAGAAAAAATCACCCGCTTTCGCGGCTGCGAAAGGAGGTGAGAACATGAATGAACCGAACCGTACCCAATGGCAAATCCGTTGTGCTTTTAATGGCTTTTGTAAACAGGCATTGAAGCGCGAAGCAATGAACGCCCACAGGGACACAAAGCGGCAGCAGTCAAGGGAAGTAACATTCTCCGACCTGTCACCACTGGAAGAAAGCCAGCTTGTTACCTACGACAAATATTTTGCAGATGATGAAGCTGAACAGTCTTTCATTATTGCGGGAAAAGAGATAACCGCAAAGCTGCTTGCCGAAGCCCTGCGGAGCTTGCCGGAAGAAAAGCGTGAAACTATCCTGCTGTATTATTTCTTCGATATGAGCGAAACCGAGATTTCAAGGCTCTGCAACATTCCGAGGACAACAGTGAAGTATCGCCGCAACAGCTCTTTTGAGCTACTAAAACGCTATTTGGAGGAACGCGCCTATGACTGCACAGACTGGTAACAATGAAAATGCCGAACGCGGCTTGTTACCCTACCCGGTAATCATAGCCGCAACAAAGGGCGACCCGGAAGCTATGGCGATTGTCGTCAAGCACTACGAAAGCTACATAACGCCAGAGAAAAGACGGGAGATATGCTTACAAATATACCGATACTTTTGGTAAAGTGCAATTTGTCTATGCGTGGAAGCTAGTGCCTACGGACAAGACCCCTGCCGGGAAGCGTGACGACATATCCCTTAGAGAAAAGGAAAAAGAGATACAGAAAGACCTTGACGACGGGATAGACACAATCGGAAAGAAAATGACTGTCTGCGAGTTATACGCAAAGCAGAACCGCCACCGGGGGAATGTAAGGCATAACACCACAAAGGGGCGCGAACGGCTGATGAAGCTGCTGGAAGCGGATAAACTTGGTTCCTGCCCCATTGACAGTGTGAAGCTGTCCGACGCGAAAGAATGGGCGTTGCGCATGAAAGAAAAGGGAATATCCTATAAGACCATAAGCAACGACAAGCGTTCCTTAAAAGCCGCGTTCTATACGGCGATACAGGACGATTGTATAAGGAAGAACCCCTTTGACTTCCAGCTAAACACCGTGATCGAGGACGACACAGAGCCGAAAGTACCTCTCACAGCAGAACAGGAAGAAAGCCTTTTATCCTTTATGCAAAGTGATAGCGTCTATCAGAAATACCGTGACGAAGTTATCATACTGCTGGGGACAGGGCTTAGGATTTCCGAACTCTGCGGACTGACTGAAACCGACCTTGATTTTGAAAACAGGATAATCAATGTAGACCACCAGCTTTTACGGAGCGCGGAAACAGGCTATTACATAGAGAAACCCAAAACGCAGAGCGGTATCAGACAAATTCCAATGAGTGAAAAAGTGTATGAAGCGTTGGGGCGCGTGTTGGAGAACCGCAAAGGAACGAAGCAGATCACCATTGACGGTTACAGCAATTTCCTTTTCCTCAACCGGGACGGTTGCCCGAAAACAAATGTGAACTATGCGACCATGTTCCGGGGGCTTGCAAAGAAGTACAACAAGTGCCATGAGGAAGCCTTACCCAAAGTAATGACACCTCACACCCTGCGCCATACGTTCTGCACCAACTTAGCCAATGCGGGCATGAACCCGAAAGCGTTACAGTATATCATGGGACATTCCAACATTACCATGACACTGAACTATTACGCACACGCAACTTTCGCTTCCGCAAAGGCTGAAATGGAAAGGCTGATTGCAGCATAGCCGCAGACGGATTTACTACTTCTTTTACTACCATTGAGAGGGAAAACCTAAGAGGTTATGAGGGTATATAAGAACTTCTCCCCATATCTAAAGTGCCGGGAAAGCCCGAAAATACGGGCTATACCGACATATAAGAACTTCTAAAGAGATAATCTAAATTCACCAATAATTTTCAGATAAAAATAGATGAGCTGTTAGGGAAAAAGAGGAAGTGAACATTTCCCTTGAAAATGTGTACAATCCAATGAGCATAATGAACTTTTAAGCCCTGTAAACGGACACTTTCTGAACTTTGCTCTGATACAATGGTTATGCTGATGAAAGAAGGCATAGAAAATTGAATTATATTTGAGAGACGGAAGCCTCAGTAGTTAAAAAAAGACTACTGGGGCTTTTTTTCGTGCCTGAATTTTTCAGCCAATACCTGCAGGTTTTACCTGGCAGTAGTTAGTGGAGCAGGCATGAACCAGATCAGAGGGCCGCCTTCTGAATTTGAAACTGGAAAACAAATTTCAAATTCAGGAGGACGGATATGTATATTGAACATCCATATAAATACGACGGGAAATACTACGCAAATGTAGATGGAAAGATGATTGAAATCACAAAGGAAGTGGCTTATGCCATGAATAATTTTTACCGAAGCAGCCAGCCAAGGAAGGTCGAAATTAAAAATGAAAAAGGTGAGATTGTTGAACGGAAACTGCGGGAAATCCCTTACAGCGAGACGAATGGACAGGATTATGAATTCCCTATCGAGGATTTCCCGGACTATAGTTGTGATGTTGAAGACAGCGTGATCAGCAGTGTGGAGAGACGAGATATCCATAAGGTGATTAATCAGCTGGATGCAGAAGAACGGATGATTATTTACAGCATTTATTTTGAGAATAAAACGCAGGTACAGCTGGCAGGGATTATGGGAGTGTCCCGGCAGGTTCTGGCGTACAAGCTGAAAACAATTTTAAACAAGATGCGGAGAATGTATCAGGAAAATATTTTTTGAAAAATCAGCAGATTTTTTTTGCATCCGGGCAAGTCAGTTGAATTTAGTAATTAGAGAGAGTTTTAAGGACTCCTCAAAAGTACATTGGAAACTGAATACCCAGTAATAACTGACGTGACATCTTATGTAGGAAGCACAAGGAAACTGCCGCCATGACTCTGATGAATATCGGACGAGCGAATAAGCACTGACCGAAAATCAACTGGCAGGTTGATGATGCGATGATCTGTATAGGGTGCGATACACTTGCGGACCGTGAAAAGTCTGTAACCGGCAAACCTATGAACTGTCGGAGCCTGTGTGCGTGAGCATATGGGTTGTGATCTGGCGAATGCAGTCAGATAGGTTATTATTCCCTGCCTGCGTAAGCAGGATAAACGATTCGGGGTATCGAGGATAAATAGAATCGAGCGAGCACTGTTTAATAATCGAAAATTGGCTATAGAGGTTATGCGGCAGAGCGTTCATTTTGGATGTCTCTGCCGTATTCCTGTGGAGCTAATAATGGATGCTTTACGATTAAATGTCAGGATGGGAGGAACAAATAAATGAAAATTGAAAGAGGCGATATCCTTATGGTTAATTTGGGACAGGTTCCGGGTACTTCCCTTCAGAGTGGAATCCGTCCGGTAGTGGTTGTCAGCAATAACAAAGCGAATACATACAGTCCGGTGGTAACGGTAGTGCCGTTTACTTCAAGGGTGTACAAAAAACGGTATCTTCCGACCCATGTGTTTATTAACCGTTATGAAATGGTTGGCTTGAAACGGCATGGGCTGGTACTGGCGGAACAGATCACAAGCATTGATGTTCAGAGTATTATCCAAAAATGTGGTCATGTCAGTTCTGATGCAATGCGGAGGATTACCAGAGCGGTGGAGATTCAGACAGGAGTTTATGAGGAGGGGGATTATGACAGCAGAAGAATATAGAAAGTATCTGGAGACAGATTTTGACGATGTGGATGTGAATGAATTGAAGGATATCCGGAAGGTTAGGATTGACCGTAGCCAGACAAAAGAGAAACGGATCGCCCAGTATCTGAAGCAGGTAGGAAACCCCTACATGGTACGTGTGGGGAATGTAAAAGTAAAAATACGGTTTGCCAATAATGGGGTATCTTTTGAGGATGCCTTTGAGGATCTTTTGCTTTCGGTGTAAATAATGGTGGTAAAATCTGAAAAGTTATGTTAATATGGATCCGAGGAATTCAGGACTCCTCATTCATATCGGACCAACATCGGCTCAGCCCCTGGGTTTTACCATTGTTGATAAAAAGGTAAAATCAAGGAGGATGACGATGAACCAAAATCGTAATGTCAAGAAAATCTACCATGCCGCCATCTATGTTCGTTTATCGAAAGAAGACGGCGATATTGTGTCTGCCAATAAGAGGGAGAGCAATAGCATTTCCAATCAGAAAGATCTGATCAAAAATTTCCTTAAAGACAAAAAAGATATAGTGGTTGTTTCAGAACGGGTGGACGATGGTTACAGCGGTTCTAATTTTGAACGCCCTGCTTTCCAGATGATGCTGGAAGACATCAAGAGGGGAGTTGTGGATTGTGTCGTTGTAAAGGATCTTTCCCGTTTTGGAAGGGAGTACATTGATGCCGGAAAGTATATCGAAAGAATATTTCCGGCTCTTGGTGTGCGTTTTATTGCCATCAATGACAATTATGACAGTCTGGAGGGCAAAAGCCAGGCGGATGAGATCGTGATCCCTTTTAAGAATCTGATTAATGATGCCTACTGTCGGGATATTTCTATCAAAATCCGAAGCCATCTGGAAGTAAAACGTAAGAATGGTGAGTACATCGGAGCTTTTACCCCATATGGATATAAAAAGGATGATTCGGACAAAAACAAACTGGTTGTAGATACTTATGCGGCGGATATTGTGAAAGAGATCTTCCGGCTGAAATTATCCGGCATGAGCCAGACTGCGATTGCCAACTATCTGAATGATCAGGGTGTGTTGTCTCCGATGGAATATAAACACAGCCTTGGAATTAATATTCAGGATAATTTCAAGAGGCACGAACAGGCAGAATGGAGTGCTATGTCTGTGAAGCGGGTTCTGGAAAATGAAGTCTATATTGGAACACTGATCCAGGGCAGGCATACAACGCCGAATCATAAAGTCAAAAAATTGATGGACAAGCCGGAAAAGGACTGGATCCGTATTGAACACAATCACGAACCAATCGTCACTGAACGGGAATTCACTTTGGTACAGCGGCTTCTGGGGCTGGATACAAGAACTTCCCCTAATGGGGATAAGGTTTATCCTTTATCCGGTCTGGCAGTCTGCGGAGACTGTGGGGCTTTGATGATCAAGCGAGATGTCCCTGCAGGTGGGAAAGTGTATTCCTATTATATCTGTTCAAGAAACGCTGCCACGAAGGAGTGCGGTACTCACAGAATCCCAATGGAAAAGCTGGAAGAAACAGTACTGGAGATTCTTAAAATCCATATTGAGAACATCCTTGATATGAAGAGAATCCTCGATTATATCAATGTTGTCCCGTTTCAGGAACTGGATATTAAAGAACTGGAAAAACGGAAAGAAGCAAAAGTGCAAGAAGTGGAACGCTGCAGGCAGCTGAGGGATTATCTGTATGAGGATTTCCGGGAAGGGATCATTTCTAAAGAGGATTATACGGAATTACATGAAGGATACACGGAAAAAAGGAAAAAAGCGGAAGAAGCAGTCAGGAACATTGAACACCAGATAACCGAAATTCTGGAGTCCAAAAGTGATAAATATCAGTGGCTGGATTATTTTACCGAACATCAGAACATACAGGAACTGAACCGGACGGTTGCAGTGGAACTGATAGACCAGATAAAAATCTATGACAAAAAACATATTGAGGTTGTGTTCAACTTCAATGACTGCTATCAGTCGCTTTTGCGACAGATGGCGGCAGTTGGCTGTACAGTGACAGTTGATGACAATGGAAGGGTAGAATTTGAAAGGAAGGAGGTCGTATAAATGGCAAGAAAATCAAGAAAGATCAATTTTGTAAATGTGGGAAGTGAACTTCTTGCTGCACAGGCAGAGAAAGTTACTGTTATGAATGTATCCCATGCAGCTCTTTATGCGAGGCTTTCTTTTGAGAGTGACAAAAACAGAGAGCGAAACACTATCGAAACACAGATGGCTCTTCTCCATAGTTTTGTGGAAGACCAGAATGATATAGTGGTTGAAAAAGAATACTTCGATATATCCAAAACCGGTACGAACTTTGAACGTGAGGGATTTGACGAGATGATGCAGGACATCAAGAACGGACTGATTGACTGCGTGATCGTAAAGGATCTTTCCAGACTGGGTAGAAATTATGTGGAAGCAGGAAGCTATATTGAACGTGTATTTCCATTTTTCAATGTACGCTTTATATCTGTGAATGACCATTATGATTCCAAACGAGATGATGTGAGTCTGCTTGTTGGAATGTCAAATATCTATAATGAGTTTTATTCCAGAGATCTGGCAAAGAAAGTACGTAGTTCATATCGCATCAACTGGGCAAATGGAGAATTTCCGTCAGGGGTCATGGCTTATGGATATGAAAAAGATCCAAAGAGTCCCAGACATCTTATTCCCGATCCGGAAGTGGCTCCTGTTGTAAAAAGAATTTTCAGAATGTTCATGAATGGGGAAACTTATGCAGAGATAGCCCGCACTTTGAATAGGGAAGGATATCTTTGCCCTAAAGCATATAAGAGGAAAAAAGCAGGAATAGAAATGGCGGAAGCCACAGAATGGAAATGGAGTGGCGGAACTGTTTCAAAGATTTTGGAAAATCAATATTATGTGGGCGACAGTGTGCATAATCAGTTTACGAATGACACATGGGCTGCAAAAAAGCAGAAGGCTAATCCGAAAGAGGAGTGGATAATCGTGGAAAATACACACGAAGCACTGGTTAGCCGGGAAGATTTTAAGACAGTCCAGGAAATGATGCTCAAAAAGAAAGAGAAAAAGAGAAAACCGAAAAATAAAGGAGCTGGTTCGGTCAGTAGTTTTAACTTCTTTAAAGAAAAAATAGTTTGTGCCGATTGCGGAAAAACCATGTATCTTAGAGGCAGAGTTGATGGCAATAAGTTTTTTGAGTGTGGAAATTATACCTTGAATAAAAAGTGCTTTTCCCATTCTGTGAAAGATACAGATGTAAATGATTATGTATTGCGTGTCATCCGAACGCACATTAATGTTTATACAGAAAATGTGGACATGGTACGCAGGCTGAACCAGAGACAGGAAAGCATCCAAAAATATGATGTTTTTAACAGAGAGATCAGAAAGTGCAGAAGAGAGCTGGAGAAGCTTGCAAAGCACCGGGAACAGTTATTTGAGGATTATGTGTGCAAGCTGATTGATGCAGAGCAATATGAAGTTTTTGCAGCCCAGGACACAGAAACAGAAAAAGAGATTCAGAATAATCTGGATAATCTCCTGAAACACAAGGTTGGTTATGAAAAGAATTTCCATACTGAAGAAGAATGGGAAAAAATCATTGATAAGTACCGTAACACAAGAACATTGACGAAGGATATGATTGATGCATTTGTTGAGAAAATTGAAATTTCGTCAGGGGGTGCTATTACGGTTCATCTGGTTTATGATGATATGCTGGAAGAACTGAGACGGTATGCAAAAGAAAGGGAGGCTGAAATATGCAGATAAAACAATGTATCGCTGAATATATCCGCCTTTCTTCGGAGGATAATAATGTAGACGGGAAATTAAAAGCGGAAAGTATCAGCGTTACCTCACAGAGAAAACTGATTTCAGAATTTATTGCCAAACAGCAGGAGTTCATGGATGTACCGGTTATCGAATATGTGGATGACGGGTACAGCGGAACGAATTTTAACAGACCTGGATTCCAGAGGATGATGGAAGATGCCAGAGCAGGAAGAATCAGCGTTATTGTGATTAAAGATTTTTCCAGATTCGGGAGAGATCATCTGGAAGTAGGAAATTATCTGGAGAAAGTTCTGCCGCTATTGGGAGTAAGGATTATTTCTGTCAACGACGGATTTGACAGTGATAATTGTTCTGGCGTGACCGGAGGAATGAGTATTGCGTTAAAAAATATGTTGAATGCAATGTACAGCAAGGATCTATCGAAAAAAGTGCGTTCAGCAATGGCTACACATGCAATGAATGGTGAATATATGCCATCCCGCCCTAAATACGGATATATCAAAGATCCAGAAGATAAACATCATCTGATTGTTGATCCAGAAGCAGCAGAGATTGTACGGCTTGTGTTTACGATGGCTGCAGATGGAGTGAAAAAGCCCCATATAGCACGATACCTTAATGAGCATAACGTAATGACTTGCAGGGAGTATATGAAGAAGAAAGGTATCAAGATTACTTGCGCCATAGAGAAAGAAAAAAAGCTATGGTCGCAGACAACCATTTCAGACATGTTAAAAAATGAGGTCTATCTGGGAAAAACTGTGTGGAGTAAAAAAAGAGTTGCAGTAACTGGAAGTACCAAACTTGCCAAAAATGGCAGAGAGGATTGGATTATTGTAGAAGGAACACATGAACCAATCGTGTCAGAGGAATTATTTGCAAAGGCGAATGAGATGGCATTTTCAAAAGAAAAACGTCCATACAAACCAAAGAAAAAAAGTCATGCAATTTTGATGTGTCCATCATGTGGTAGACGGTTGGACTTAACAGGATCTGGTAAATCGTATCGCTGTCCACAAGCACACATGACCGGACTTCCAGAGTGTTCCAACAGCAAGATGGACAAAGTGGAATTGGAGGAAACGGTTTTAGCCTGTGCCAGAAACATGGTTCGGTTTATATCAGAAAATCTGGAAAAGAAGAAAAAAGTGTGGCTGGAAACATCTATTCAGGAAGAAAAACTCTCTACTCTGGCGAGCGAAAAGAAGCGTCTGTCATCCAGAAAGATGAAATTATATTCTGATTACAGAATGGGAAGTCTTACGAAAGACCAGTATATCTCAGAGCTGGAGATAACAACAAAACGCATTGCTGAAATTGATCAGTGTATTCCGGAGATTGAAAATGAAATTGAAGAAGCCCGGAAAAAGATTGAGGAAGCAGGAGCGAAACAGGCAGAGCTGAATGATATTGCAGCATTACAGTCTTTTGATAAAAACGTGCTGTACAAGATTATTGATAAAGTGTATGTCTATGGCGGCGGAAGAATAGAGATCATCTGGAAAATGGATGATATTTTCTTTGTGGGAGATAAGAGTAAAGTCATAGATGTGAATGAGAAAAAAGATGAGTAATTATTTGCAGGAGCATCGCCAGGGAAAACTGGCGGTGCTTTTTGCAAGAAAAACATATTTTTTTTAGTCTTATATTGACAAAAGCAGAGCTTTTAGCTCTAACTCCTGCGGACTTCAATTTCCAGAAGAGAACGCTGCGGATTAACAAATCTTATCAGCGTTTAAAAGGAGAAGATGTGATCAGCACGCCAAAGACAAAGAACAGTATCCGTACCGTGACGATGCCGAAGTTTTTATGTGACGAAATGCAGGATTGTCTGAAGTTATATTACAGCCTGCAGCCGGATGACCGTATTTTCCCGGTAACAAAGTATTATCTGAACCATGAAATGGAAAGAGGATGTAAAGCAAGCGGTGTGAAAAAAATCCGTGTGCATGATCTTCGGCACAGCCATGTCTCTTTACTGATTAACATGGGTTACACGGCACTGGCAATCGGGAAAAGGGTTGGCCATTCAGCGGAAAAAATTACTTACCGGTATGCACATCTGTTCCCGTCCGTACAGCAGGATATGGCAGATCAGTTGGATGCAGAAAATATGAATGAAGAATCAAATGATAGGGAAGGGGGACTTGTGTATGTCAGCTAAATGTCTGGATAAACAGGGGAGATGGAGAAATAAAACGGTAGCGTTTCGGGTATCACCGGAAGAAGATGAACTTCTGGAAACGGCAGTCAGATTATCCGGTCTGACCAAACAGGATTATATTATCCGAAGATTGCAGGAAAAAGAGGTTGTAGTGACAGGGAATCCGAGAGTGTATAAAGCGTTGAAGAATGAACTTGCAAAGGTTCTGAATGAGCTGAAACGTTTGAAAAAGGGTGATGATGTGCCGGAGGATTTACTGGAAGTGATCCGGCTGATCACAATCACGATGGATGGCATGAAGGAAGAATAGAAAAAGCCTTTAAGTGTCGGCAAACACCTAAAGGCAGGGATTTGGTAGAATACTCACCAAAAACTTTCTATGGGTATTCTATCAAAATCTCCGCTTCCTTTCAACGGGAAAATAAGGAGGAACGATGGAAACGAACAAAGTAGAGATAAAGAAAACAGAAATAAAAAGAATGGAGCCGGATCTGAAACTGATTAACATGGAAACGGTGGAAGTAGAGCAGATTGAATGGCTGTTTTACCCGTTTATCCCTTTTGGAAAAGTAACGATTATTCAGGGAGATCCCGGTGAAGGCAAGACCACTATGGTGCTTCAGATCATTGCAAAATTGACCAGAGGAGAAAAGATTCTGCCGGAGCAGGAACAGGCAACCGAGGAAAAGAGCGGAGCAGAAATAGCGGCTGATTCTGATGTGAAATTATCGGAAAGTTCTATTGAGCCTGTGAATGTCATTTATCAGACTGCAGAGGATGGACTGGGCGATACGATTAAGCCGAGGCTTCTGGCGGCTGGTGCTGACTGTTCCAGAGTGCTGGTCATTGATGACCAGGAGCAGCCACTTACTATGCTGGATATCCGGCTGGAGGAAGCTATTATGCAGACAAAAGCCCGTCTGGTGGTTTTAGACCCGATACAAGGCTTTCTTGGTGCAGAGGTGGATATGCACCGGGCAAATGAAATACGTCCGTTGATGAAACGTGTAGCGGTACTTGCAGAGGAATATCGCTGTGCAATCATTCTGATCGGGCATATGAATAAAAACAGCAACGGAAAGTCTTCCTATCGTGGCTTAGGTTCTATAGATTTTCAGGCGGCAGCCAGAAGTGTGCTGATTGTTGGGAGAATTAAGGATGAACCGGAAATCCGTGTGGTATGCCACGTGAAAAGTTCCCTTGCACCAGAAGGGAAGTCCATAGCATTCCGTCTGGATAAGGAGACGGGTTTTGAATGGATTGGGGAATATGACATCAGCGCAGATGACCTGCTCAGTGGTGACAGCAGAGGGCAAAAAAGCCGGAAAGCGAAAGAGTTCTTGCTGGAGATATTGGCTAACGGTGGTATGGCTCAGAAAAAGATTGAAGAAGAAGCTGAAAGGCGTGGGATTAAGAAGAAAACACTGCGAAATGCAAAACTGGAACTGGAGATTGATTCTGTTAAACGTGGAAATCAATGGTTCTGGATGTTGCCAGAATAAAAGGAAGATGGCAAGATGACCATTTCTTAAGAACAGGGCATCTTGCCACCTTGAAAGGAGACTATATGGAAATTAAGAATGTACAGATACCGTTTAACTTGTTTCGACAGCTTGTTTCCTATCATTTGATGGAAGATCAAAGCTGTTCGGAGGAAATCTGCAAAGGGCTTATGGAAAAGGTGGATCGTATGGCGAAACGGCAAGTATATACACAGTCGAAAACTGCCTCTACAGAGGAAGAACGGGAAAAATCTCGGCAGGAATATCTGGATAGACGAGGCATATCGGACAGTTTCCGATGGTAACAGTTCTTGTTGACTACCCTATGACAGGAGCGTGTCACGCACCTGTAGATAGCAAACAAGAAACAGACTGTAAGGTGCAGACGGAATGTTCTTGCACTAACGATAGGTGAATGGCTGCGAAGGGAGCCCTGTTTCAGGGCATCCTTGCGATAAAGATGAATGAAGGGAGAACGTGAAAATGAGAGAAGGAAGACTTGGTTACAACAGCAGCAACGGAAGATATGGCATTTTGTCATCGGATTTATGGATCGATACCGGATTGCACTGTGGGGAATGTCTGCAGATTTTGATGGATGGCAAATGGGTAGAGACCCGGATAGAAATGGATGCTGCCCGGAACTGGTATCTGGTGGGGACACCTTACCGTGGTGATCTGGAATATATCCAGGCAAGGATATAACCGGGCACAGCCACACCGACCGAAGGGAGGAAAAGGTCTTCGCTCCGCTTCGGTCGGTGCAGAGCAGACGTTCCCCGGACGTCTTGCACCCCGGCAGGGCGCAAGGGTACTTTTGATGGACGGTACGGCTGTCGAAAGTGCTTTTGCGTTACTTTTGACAAAAGTAACAAAACCGCCGTTTCCGGCGCATATTTCTTTTTGCCGTATCCGGCATTTTTATAAGCGAGGGAGGTGAGAATAGTGGAAATGAAAAGGACGATCAGCGGTATGATTGGAAAAGGTTCTATCGCCCACAATGAGAGAAAATTTATTGCAGAAAACGTAGATGCTGCCCGGACAATCCGAAACGTGGTATTGCAGTCAGAAAATGTGAAGGCCGTTTACCACGAATTGTTTGATAAGGCAATTGAACGGTACAACGCAAAACAGAAAAGGAAAGACCGGAAAATTGAAGATTATTATGAGCACATCCGAACTGGAAAGCAGGAGAAAGTTTTCCACGAAGCAATCTTCCAGATTGGGAATAAGGATGATACCGGATGTTTAAGTCGGGAAGGGCAGATTGCCAGACTGGCATTGCTTGATTTTGCAAAAGACTTTCAAAAGAGAAACCCACAGTTCCGGGTATTCGGTATATATCTGCATATGGATGAGGCGACACCACATCTTCATATTGATTTTGTGCCGTATGTAACTGGAAGTAAACGTGGGTCGGATACAAGAGTATCCATGAAACAAGCATTGGCATCCAGAGGATTTGTCGGAAAGGGCAGGGAAAATACAGAATATAATCAGTGGATGGAATCGGAAAAACAAGAGCTGGCGAAGATCGCAGAAAGATATGGGATGATCTGGGAGCAAAAAGGTACACACCGGGAGCATCTGGATGTTTTAAACTTCAAAAAGGAACAGCGTGTGCAGGAAGTGGCAGCTCTGGAAGAGAAGAAAGCACAGCTGCTGAAGGAAACGGTTGCTTGCCATGAACTGGCAGGTAATCTCCATGAGGAATTGAAGCAGACTGGGGATGAACTGCAGAAAAAGAAAGCAGAGCGTGCTCAGGTTGAAAAAGCAGCGGAACAGGCGAAAGCAACTGCCGATAAATATGAGAAAAGTCTGAAAAAAGTAAAAACTATTGCAAAAGATATCCAGAAATATGCCGGTGAATTCTCGAAACCAGTTGATGAGGTGCTTCCAGAAGCAGGAGTACTGGAAAGTGGCAAGAGTTACCGGGATAAAAAAGCATTTCCGGTAATCAGTGAACTGAAAGAGCTGCTATATGGTTTGTACCTGAAATATATTCAAGTAAAAGAGCAGTTAGATAAGGTCGTTTATAAGTATGATAGACTGAAAAATTCCAATCATACATTAGCGGAGCAGATACAGGAATTGATAAGTGAAAATATAGTTCTTCGGGAAGAAAAGGAAGATTTTCGGAGGCTAAAGAAGGCAGTTGGAGAGAAACGTTCCGAATATCTCATTCAGAACGAAAAAAGCAGAGAGATGGCTGAGAAAAACAGAAGAAAAGTAAATAAGCGGTCGCATGATGGGGACGCAAGATAAGGAGGATTAACGCTATGGAAAAACATATTTACGATGATAAGAATGGTCTGGGCTATACACTGTATGGGGATTATTATCTGCCGGATCTGGAATTGCCTGAGGACGAAGAAGCACATTACGGGAAGTATGGAATACTCCGGAATACTTATCTCAAAGAGCATAGAAAAACGTACTATCAGATGTTGATGCTGCGGGGGAAGCTTAATAAACATCTGAACAGGGTGGACCGGGAAGCATATGAGAGGGTGAAAGTACTGGTGATGCAGATGGCAGAAGAACAGGGAGTTACGGAACAGTTGAAGGCAGAACAGCCGATGCTATGGGTAAGAAAGATGAATGGAATAAAGACTGCAGCAGAGGAAATGGTGCTTACAGAGATTATATATGGGTAAGAAGTAAGACAGGTGTATAATATTACCAGAGGGGAAAGATTTAATTCCCTCTGGTATTAAAAAAATATAGTTTATTTGGGGATATTTTGAAAAACTGTACGTCTAATCTATGTAAATGAAATTGCCGGCCGGCTAAAGAAGGTGGTGTTAAAGTGACCAAAGAGGAATTAGGAACGTTGATTCTCAATTCAGAGAGACAATTGTATTCTACTGCCAAAACAATTCTAATTAACGATCAAGATTGTGCGGATGCTATTCAGGAAACGATTGTTAAGGCTTTTTCAAAGATTGGAACTTTGAGAAATGACAAATATGCCAAGACATGGTTGATTCGTATATTGATCAATGAGTGTTATACTCTTTTGAGAAAGTCGAGTAAACTTGTTTCTTTGGAAGGGATGAGTGAAATGACAGAAATTGAGGCAGATCAAAAAACTGACTACAGCGACTTGTATAGGGCTGTAAATTCTTTGAAAGAAGAATTACGAATGCCAGTTATTTTGTACTATATTGAGGATTTCAACATAAAAGAGATTGCGCAGATTCTTGAGATAACCGAGGGAGCAGTTCAAAAAAGACTTGCCAGAGCACGGGGAAAACTTAAGCGCAATTTACAGGAAAGTGAGGCGTTGATAGTATGAGGTTAGAAGATATGAAAAAAGATATTCCTGAAACTCCGGAGTTCATCCACACGATGATTCAAAATGAAGTAAAAAAACAGCTTCAGGACACGAAGGTGGTTAATATTCAGACAAGAAGAGTGAAAAAATGGACAGGTGCCAGAGTGGCTGCAGCAATAGCCGTATGTGTACTGGCTACATCGACTATAGCCTATGCAGGTACCAAATTATATCATATGTTTTTAGAAAAACAAGGAGCCTACAGTATCGTAACTGGAATTAAGGCGGATGGCAGCACTGGGAAAATTAATCTTCCTGAAAAAATTCATGATATAGATATCTCAGCAGGATATATTCCAGAAGGTATGGAATGGATTGATGAATTACATCTGGAATATCCTGAGCATGATCGAACTGGAGGATTCAGCTTTGCATCTGTGCTTTTAGACGAAGATGATTTGAGTAAAGTAATGCAGGATAAGAATGTTGTCGACTGTGAGGAAAGAACTTTTGGCAATTATGAAGGTGTATACCTTAAATATAATGACCTCGCAGAGGATGGATCTTTTAATCAAAGGATTTATCTTCTTTGCCCAGATGTGTATCGTGTGCTTACTGTTTATATCGGTGATGACATCACGAAAGAGGATGCCATTAAAGTGGTTGAAAACCTTGTAATCACTGAAAATGATACAATGATTGAAACAGCTGGTTTGTATACGTGGAGCGAAATGGTATCCCCTGAAGAATCATCAGGAGAAGCAGTGATGACTTCCATTGCAGATAATAAATTGCCAATGCATCAGATTGGTGAAGTGTTTGATATATCAGCATCTGGTGAAGACAGAGATGGCAACTATATTGAAAATAATAAGATTTCAGTTTGTGTTGATGCTGTTCAGGTGGGGGACAATCTGCAGCTACTTGGTCAGAATAATGTGCCGGAAGAATGGATTGATGCAGTTGGAACTGATGGAAATTTAGTAAATAATACGCTGTCTTATATTAAGTCCGGTAATGGCGTTGATTCAGTGGATGAGATTGTAAAAACAGAAAGTGTGAAACAAAAGCTTGTCTATGCGACAGTTACTTATACCAATAAGTCAGATGAAGAAATTAACCATATGCTTTATATCGGTACATTGCTGTTGATGAACCATGAAGATGGAGCATATCAAATTTACGATCCTACAGAACAGTCTGGGGATGACTACGATCGTGTTATATGGGATGGTGTTGCACGTACAGCTGAAATGACATACAGAAGTATATCAGAGGATTATGGAAATGGAGGAAACTATATTTCTTCATTAAAGCCTGGCGAGAGTATACAGGTGAATATGGCATGGATCGTGAATGAGAATGACTTGAATAATATGTATCTGAATCTTAACGGTGATGGAGCGGCATATGCGTTTTCAGATTCAATGTTAAAAACAGGATTGGTGGACATATATCAGTAATGAAAATCGTATTATAGAGAAGAGGCTGTCCGTAATGGGCAGCTTCTTTTAGGTAGAAAAAGCATAGTTTGAATCAAAGCTGTAAAAATCCACGTTGAATTCTACAGCTTTTTGTGTATAATAGAAGTAGCAGAAATAATATAAAATCAAGGAAGGAGCTGAAAGAATATGGCAAGTATTTTACCAGTATCTGATTTGAGAAATTATAACGAAGTCCTGAAGAACTGCCACAAAGGCGAGCCTGTATATCTTACCAAGAATGGTAGAGGACGTTTTGTGGTTATGGATTTTGAAGATTATGAACGTGATCGTGCGGAAAAGAAGCTTTTGATGAAGCTGCAGGAAGCCGAAGAAGCAGTGAAAGACGGCGAAGGATGGCTGGATTTGGATGAACTGAAGGCACTTGTGGGGGAATAAGATGTTAAAATTGCGGATTAACCCGATTGTTGCAAAGGATCTGAAGAATATTCGGGATTACATTGCTGAAGACAACGAGGAATATGCGGCAAAGACCATAAAGGAAATTTACGGTAAATTTGAGAATCTTCAGATGTTTCCGGGAATGGGGGCGGATCTTTCCAAACGGGTAAGCTTTCGGACAGATTATAAATATGCAATATGGGAAGAATATGTGATTATCTATAAAGCGGGCAGTGAGTATGTAGAGATTTATCGTGTAATTAACCGGTATCAGGATATTACGAGAATCTTCGATTGATAAACAGTATCTTAATAACACCGTTTAGTACAATCTGTGAACTTAGGACAATGGAACACATACAAAACCAGATAGAACTATAACACCTATACAAAAATATATAACGATAATGCTTTGCTTGCGGGTTTGCATTGTGGAATCACACAACTAATCTGAGCTATGATCTTTAATGAAATGGTCGATATTATTCTTGATTTGAGAAACCGGAGAGCACTTGCACCAGCAAAGCGTTCGTTTGATAAAAAAGAAATTATGCGTCTTTCATATCTGACAGATTTTGTAAGAGGTTCATTGGTTACAATAATATAGTGTGTTATATAAATTGATAGTATATGACGGAGGTAAGGGATGAATTTTAAACCAGATGAAAAAAATATACGTAGTTTATTGAAGTCTGGATGCCAGTTTGTGATTCCAAGATTTCAGAGGGAATATTCCTGGGACAGAAAGAATTATCAAGAATTCTTTGAAGATATGATGAATAATTTGGTGGCATCAAATGGAACAATAAGCGATGATCAATATTTTTTAGGAACAATGCTTTTTGTGGGGAATTTTGCCGAGAAACCAGATAAGCCAATAGAAGTTGTTGATGGACAACAACGCTTAACGACTATAACTATTTTGTTTTCAGTATTGTCAGATCGCTTTCGTGAATTAGGAGAAGATACTCTTAGTAAGCAATTGTTTAATTACATTATGACAACGGATGATAATGGTGAAGAAGTACGTGTTTTGCAAAGTAAAAGTAGTTATCCATATTTTGTATATTATATTCAAGATAGAGAAAAACAGATCAAGACGGAGCCATGCACAGAAGAAGAAAATTGTATACAAGAAACATATGAATTTTTTTTACAACAAACATCTGAAAATTCATTGAAAAAATTGTTAAAAAAGCGAATGGGAGATGATATAGTTAATTCAATCTCATATGTGGATATTTTAAAAGCATTACGAGATCAAGTTTTGGACTGTACATTTATATCAATTGCGGCAGCAGATAAAGATCAAGCAAATAGGATATTTGCAATATTAAATGCTAAAGGAAAAAGGCTGGCATATATTGATTTGATAAAGAATAAAATATTTGAAGAATTAAAAGATGGAGTTAATGGAACATTTGCTGAAGAATGCTGGAATGATATTAAGACGACTTTGAATTCGGGTTCAGAAACCGTTGGGATGGCTACATTTTTCAGACACTATTGGATATCTAAGTACAAAAGGTGTAATGCGAGTGTACTTTATGATAGTTTCAATAAAACAATTGTCAAAAATGAGACACTTTATCGTAATTTCTTAGAGGATCTTCTTTTAAATGCCAAGAATTATATGAAGATCATAAATCCCAGAAGAGAAGATTATAATAATCGTAAAGAATATTTTTGGCTAGTTCAATCATTAAGCACTATGAATAAAACATTTAATGTAGTCCAAACGAGAATAGCACTTTTGGCATTGTATGATATAAAGGAGCGTAATTTAGTATCTACAGATCAGTTTAAAAAAGCAATATTAACAATAGAAAATTTCCATTTTGCATTTACAGCAGTTTGTTCAATGAGAACAAATAACTTGGAGACGATATATTCTCGTTTTGCTATTGCGTTGCGAAAATGTACTAATAAATCAGATACGAGCAGGGTAATTGATGAAAAATTGATTATACCACTTAATAAATTGTATCCAAGTTATGATGTGTTTGTTGTAAAATTTAAAGAGTTGTTTTTTACAAAAAAGGATGAGCCAACAAATGTTAAATGCAAATATGCAATTTACAAATTAAATTGTTTTCTTAGTAGCAAAGATATTTTTGAGGATGATGGAAGTATAGAACATATTCTGTCAGAAACAAGTGGCGATCATGCTTTGAATATAGGAAACTTAATCCTTTTGGAAGGAAAAATAAATGGTGATGCAGGACAGAAAAGTTATGTAGAAAAAATTCCTTATTATCAAAAATCTCAGTATGCGTGGGTAAAGAAGTTTATAAAAGCAAATAAGGATTGGGATGAAAGTATGATTGAAGGAAGAGCAGAGAGGTTGGCAGCAGTTTATTATAAAGAGATATTAAAGAGAGAACTTCCAAAAGGTAACATGATTCGGGTAGAAGATGTTGTTTAATAGCTTACTACGCTGATTATTGATAACATTCCCCTGATAACAAATTGATAACACCGTTCAGTACAGTTCATGGACTTAGGACAGTGGAACACATATTAAACCAGATAGAACCATGATGCCTATACAAAAATGTATAGTGACAAGAATTTATTTGCGAGTTTGAATAAGTTGAAATGCTGAAAGAATCCAGTGTTGATGCAGGTTTGCGGCACTTCAAGAGGTCTTTTGTCTAAAGGAACAAACTTTCGTACAACATAGGCCCTCCGGGTTGGAGGGCTATTTTTCTGCAAGTCTTGAAAAAGCCTTATTCTGCGGGCATTTCCGCACTTTCTTGCTTTCTTTGGTCTAAGATCAAATACCGGATACTCGTGGAAAATTTGATTTCTCAGCCGTGGCGGAGGTCATGCCCGGACTAATGAACACCCTTGAATATTGTCGTGCAGAGCAGAATAACCGCTAAAAAGTTTACCCGCTTGAAAGTATGCCATAATAAACATTTTAGCGCCAACCGCTGTACTTTTGCGGCTGGCGCTTTCTCTTTATTCTTCTGCGTCCCGGTTGGCTTGGTAGTAATAGCCGTGGCCGGTTTTCTCGTCGTCAAAGGTAAATTCGCATATCTCGTTATACATGGAGCCGTCCCAATTAAGAATATAAGTCTGCATATCATACGCAAAGGATTTACAGATTTCAGACTTGCAAGGCGCGTTGGTTCCCTTTTCCGTCCAGGCATGGCGACAGAGCTTGGTTTCCTCATATTCCTCAAACTCGTCCGTATAGTAAAATCTTGTATAGCCCTTCACTGTTTTATAGCTGGCAAGTTTGCGGCGGAGATTTGTCATTGTCCGATAGCTGGCGGAATGGCATTTCTTTTCTCCGTTGATTACGGTATAGCTGTAACTTTCCGGGCGGGAAGGCTTTTCAAATTCATTTCGATCTATTTCCATATAGATGCCTTTCTTCTCACATTGTTGGCGGACATACCGGAGAAACTGCGCAAGGGTTACATTGTTACGTTCAATTTCAATACTATAATTAGCCATGGTGTGGGCCTCCTTAAAGATATGTTTTATTTCTGTGAGTGACAGCTTACACACCACCGGTCAAAAAGCAAGCTCTAAAGGACTTAAAACATATCTTTTTCACCGAGAACAGGAAAAGCCCCGCCGAAGCGGGGCCTTCTCGATTTATTCTGCAGCAATGAAGCCTTGTTCTTTCAGACTTTCGATCAGCGCTGGATTCTCCGGGCCGGTCAAGGTTCCTTCTTTGTCAATGTTATAGCTTCCTACTGCGAAAGCGTATGTCGGCGCTCTCAGATATTCCGGCTTTGCGCCAATGAAGTCGCCTACTGCTGCCACCAGCTCCTTGCGACGCACACCTGTCACATTATAGGCCGCTTCGATGCCTTCCGGCTCATTTCCCACCGTGATAGGCTCACCGGGATCTTCCGCCGGGATTTCGTCGGTTTGTGGGCTTTCTTGCAGCGCGGTCTCTATTTCCGGCTCGGCAGCCTCCACGGCCATAACCTCTGTGCTTTCCTGTGCGGCGGCTTTGGCTGCGGCCTTCGCCGCTCGGCTTACTCTGGTGCGGGCCTCCGGGAATATCTCCGGCAGTGCGCCTTCCTCATAGTGGATTTCAAAGGTGATCTTCCCATCCATGTGTACGTTGAAATGGAAGTCGGTCATTTCCACCTCTTTCAGTGCGTCCGGCAGCTCGATGTTCTTATACCGCTTGACTTCCTCGCCGTTTACCATAAGGCAAACCGGAACCGCGTCCCTCAGTTTCGCTGTGATTTTTCCTGTTTTCATTATCATTTCCACCTTTCATTTTGTGCTGGGGCTGTTGCCTTGTGTGAGTCACAGCTTACACACCACGGGTGAAAAATCAAGGCCTTTTTTGAAAAAGGTATTGACAATTCACGCTGTCGTGCATATAATAACACATAGACATTTATCTATAGGAGGTGATTGAGAGAGATGGATGAAAAAAGAATTGCGGCAATTTTCAAAGCGTTTTGTGATGAAAACCGCATTAGGATTATAAAACTGCTGCGTTCAGGTGAAAAATGTGCTTGCAAGTTGCTAGAAGAAATCAATGTCACGCAGCCTACGCTTTCCCACCATATGAAAATTCTTTGTGACGCTGAAATAGTTGTCGGGCGCAAAGAGGGAAAATGGACACACTATTCTATTTCAGAAAAAGGTGTGGAGCAGGCAAAAGAATGTTTGCGGCAGTTGACAACACTTGATGTTGAAAGCGAAAACAAGTCGTGCTGTGAAAAGTGAGGAAGTTTATTTGAATGCTTTTCCGCACGACTTATATTCGGAATATTAAATCGACATATTTCAATATGACTATATGAAAGGAGCTTTTTATGGAGGCACTAAAAACAATTTGGGACTTTTTTCAAAATGAAGTCCTCGGTATGAACTGGCTGAATCGTCTCATTGAAACAATTTTGAACGCTTGCGGTTTAGATACCACGGGCAAAATAGGAGCGAGTATTCAGTTTTTCATCTATGATACCATAAAAATTATGGTACTGGTTGGCGTTTTGATTTTGATTATCTCGTATATTCAAAGTTATTTCCCGCCCGAAAGAGCTAAAAAGATACTCGGCAGATTTCACGGAATATGGGCGAATATCATCGCCGCTCTGCTCGGTACGGTAACACCGTTTTGCTCGTGTTCTTCCATTCCGTTGTTTATCGGGTTTACAAGCGCAGGTTTGCCGCTTGGCGTTACATTCTCCTTTTTGATTTCTTCGCCGATGGTTGACCTCGGAAGCCTTGTCTTACTGATGAGTATTTTCGGCTGGAAAGTTGCTGTTTTATATGTAATATTCGGTTTGGTAATCGCTGTGGCTGGCGGAACGCTAATTGAAAAGTTGCACCTCGATAATCAAGTGGAAGAATATATCCGAAACGGTCACTCAATTGATGTTCCGCAGGAGGAGCTGCATTTCAAAGACCGTATGAAATTTGCGTGGGAACAGGTTGTTGAAACCGCTAAAAAGGTTGCTCCTTATGTTCTGATTGGCGTGGGCATTGGTGCTTTCATTCACAACTGGATTCCTGAAGAATTTATTGTCAAAGCACTTGGCGAAAATAATCCGTTTGGCGTAATTCTTGCTACGATAGTAGGTATTCCGATGTATGCGGATATTTTCGGTACAATCCCGATTGCAGAAGCCCTGCTTGCAAAAGGTGCTTTGCTCGGCGTTGTGCTTTCCTTTATGATGGGCGTTACAACGCTCTCGCTCCCTTCAATAATTATGCTTCGCGAAGCAGTTAAGCCGAAACTGCTCGGTATTTTCATTGGAATATGTGCCGCTGGTATTATTATTGTAGGCTATCTTTTCAACGCAATACAATATTTAATTGTTTAATTTTAGGAGGTTATTATTATGGCATTATTTAATTTTGGAAAGAAAAAGGAAGAAGAAAAGAAAACACCTGCTTGCGCTTGTAGCTGTGGTGGTGCTGCCAGCGAAGCAGAAAGCATTACAAACGATTGCTGTCCTGATTTGAAAGAGGGAGAAATCTGCTGTATCAAAGTGTTAGCAGGTTGCAAATCCTGCCACGAACAATTTGAATACGCAAAACAGGCGGTAAAGGATATGGGACTTTCCGTAGAGGTCGAATACATTACCGACATGCAGAAAGTAATGGAATACGGGGTTATGAGTATGCCTGCCCTTGTTGTCAATGAAAAGGTTGTTGCTATGGGCAAGGTTTTGAAAGCCGTTGATGTAGTTGCTCTGCTGCACAAGCTGGGGTTTTAATGATGGATAAGAAAAAGGTAGCCTTTATTTGTGTGCATAACTCCTGCCGCAGTCAGATTGCAGAAGCACTTGGAAAACATTTGGCGGGAGATAAGTTTGATTTCTATTCTGCTGGAACAGAAACAAAATCACAAATCAATCAGGACGCTGTGCGGCTTATGAAACAGCTTTATGGGATAGATATGGAGCAAAGCCAGTATAGCAAGACGATTGATAAAATCCCTACGCCCGATATTGCGATTTCAATGGGGTGTGATGTCGGTTGTCCCTATATCGGTAGAGCGTTTGATGATAATTGGGGACTTCCCGATCCGACGGGCAAAAGTGATGAATGTTTTATACAGGTCATTGAGAGAATATCTCAAAAAATAAAAGACTTGAAATTAGAAAAGTAACATGAAAGCCACAGAATGGATATATTGCCCTATCTGCGGCAATAAAACTCGCACAATGATACGGGAAGATACAGAATTAAGAAACTTCCCTCTCTACTGTCCGAAGTGCAAAAAGGAAACAAGCATCAATGCTCAGGATATGAAAGTCACGCTTGCAGAACACAAATAAGATTTTTATGTATGCCGCCGCATGGGTGATACCATAGCGGCGGTTTTTCGTGCCTATCGGCTGTCTCTGTCA
>OGWU01000352.1_pt1 | contig 30750 bp, 24 predicted proteins | sample 1576071 | NCBI WGS metagenome assembly OGWU01 (sample SAMEA3541582, study PRJEB24748) | human gut metagenome | biome: human gut; feature: human-associated habitat; material: faeces | place: China | collected 2012
GATGATGATGTGCTGCACGCCCAACGTGCGGGCAATCGTGGCGACCAGCGTAGCCACCTGGCCGTCGCCGATGACGAGCACTGTGGAGGCTAGGTTGAAGCTGTCTTCAAAGATGCCCGGGGCGCGCATGGCCAGCTCTACGCTGCGCATGGCAACAGCCATGGGATCCAGCAAGGAGGCGACGCTGCTGGGCATGCCTTCGGGAACCTGCCAGCAGAATGTGCCGGGGAACACATACATATACTCCGCGAAGCCGCCTTTGATGTACGGCGCTTCTTCAATGGAGTTCGAGCGGATCGGCGTTCCACCCACGCCCAGCTCGGCATACGGCACGCCGTAGACAAAGGCGTTGTCACACACGCCGCAGGCGCCAATGCCGTAGGTGAGGCAGTTCTGGCATGTGCCGCATACCACCCAAGGGTACAGGCAAATCCTGTCATTGAGTTTCAGTTCTCCCGTATAGCAGCGCATCGCTTTGGCGGCCTTGGAACCCATTTCCACGATACGGCCGCATATCTCGTGACCAGGGATGAAGGGATATTCCGGTTCCTCGTCAAACAGATGCAAATCCGTACCGCAGATGCTCGCCGCTTCGATCTTGATGATCATTCCATCTTCTTCGCACTTGGGCATCGGCAGATTCATGACTTCGATGGTATGTTTCCTGGTGAGAACAGCCGCTTTGCAAGTATTGCTCATAACGATTCCTCCACAAAAATACTCTTTCTGATAAATTGTTCGTTTCTGAAAATCATGCCTTGACCTTGGACTGACGCTTGCGCGACCAGTTGTCGAAAGCAACGGCGAAGAGAAGCACTGCACCCCTGGTGACCCACTGCCAGTACTCGTCCAGGTTCATCAGCGTCATGCCATTGCCCAGCATGCCCATGATAAGCACGCCCGCGATGACATTGACGATCTTGCCTTGGCCGCCTGCTACGCTAACACCACCCAGCACAGCGGCGGTAATGACGTCCATCTCAAAGCCCTCAGAGGTATTCGGCTGACCGGAGTTGACTCGGGAGAGCATGATGATACCAGAAAGGCCTGCGAAAAAGCCGCTGAAGGCATATATCTGCAATTTGCGCATCATCACGTTGATACCGGACAGGCGGGCTACTTCCTCATTGCCGCCGATGGCGTAAACGTGACGGCCGAACGTGGTCTGTTCAAGCAGCCACCAGCCGATGAAGAACATCAGCACCATGATGTATACCGGGATCGGTATATTCAGGAAATAACCTTGGCCCAACACGCGGATCTGCTCCGGTAAGCCGTAGACGGGGATGCCCTGCGTAAGAATGAATGCGATGCCTCGGGCAATGCTTTGCATTGCCAGTGTAGCGATCAGCGCCGGGACGTCAAACTTTGCCACCATCACGCCGCTGATGATGCCGCAGATTACGCCAATGACCACGCCGACCACCATAGCTGGGAAGATGGGCCACATGTTCTCAGCGATCAGCTTCGCGGCCACGACGCCTGAAAGGGCGATGATCGAGCCAACGGAAATGTCGATGCCGCCGGTCAGCAAGACCATCGTCATACCAACGGAACAAATGCCAATCATTGAGACCTGGCGGCAGATATTGAGTATGTTCCTGCTCGTCATGAACGACTGGGACATGATCGAGAAAAAGACGATGACAAACAGCAAAATCAAATAAACAAAGACCTGACTGATGGAAAACCTGCTCTTTTTCATTTCTCCTTCACCTCATCCAACTCAATGCCCGATGCCAGCTTCAAGATCCTCTCCTGGGTGATCTCGTCCTCTTCCAGCTCACCCTGCAATTCGCCTTGGTGCATGACCAGTATCCGGTCGCTCATGCCGATCAGTTCCGGCATTTCCGAGGAGATCATGATCAGCGATTTGCCCTCTTTGATCAGCTGATTCATCAGCAGATATATCTCGTATTTCGCACCCACGTCGATGCCTCGCGTAGGCTCGTCGAGTATAATCACGTCCGATTGCGCCGCAAGCCACTTGGCCACGACCACTTTCTGCTGGTTGCCGCCGCTCAGGTTTTTGGCTGGCTGCTCCATACTCGGCGTCTTGATGGACAAGGCGTTGATATACTCGTTTACCAAAGCCTTTTCTTTCCTGCGGCTGACGCGCACCGCGTTGCTAAGGCTTTCCAGCCGCACCATGGATATGTTTTCCCGGATTGTCAACGTCAGAGAAACGCCCTGACCCTTACGATCCTCGGGGATCAGGCTGATCCCGTGGTGAATGGCGTCAATCGGACGCCTTATGTCCACTTTCTTTCCCTTTATATAAACCTCGCCCGAGCTCTTTTCATCTGCTCCGAACAGCGCACGCATGACCTCCGTGCGCCCGGCGCCGACCAGCCCGGCAAACCCGAGGATTTCCCCCTTGTGCAACGTAAAGGAGACGTCCTTGATGCCCGTCTCCACGGTGGACAGATGTTCTACGCGAAGGACTTCTTCGCCAATCGCGCGCTGACGGCTCGGATAATCTTCGCTCAGCTCGCGGCCCACCATCATTTTTACCAAGGCATTGCGGTTCGTGTCCTTGGTGTTCAGCGTGTCGATATAGTGGCCGTCGCGCATGACGGTGATGCGGTCAGACACCTCGAACAATTCTTCCAGACGATGCGAAATGTAGATGATGGAAACGCCTTCCGCCTTCAAAGAGCGGATCAGTTCAAACAGTGTTTCGACCTCGCGGTTCCCCAAAGGCGCCGTCGGCTCGTCCATGATCAGCACTTTGGCGTCTTCCAGCACGGCCTTGGCGATCTCCACAAGCTGTTTATAGGCGTTGCTGAGATCACAGACGCGTGCGCGAGGATCGATAACCATCTTGAAGCGTTTGAAAACCTCGCGGGTCTTTTCGATCATGAGTTTTTTGTTGGTCTTGATGCCACTGCCAAGCTCCTTGCCCAAGAAAAGGTTTTCATAGACCTTGAGATACGGAAGCAGGTTGAACTCCTGATAAATCATGCTAATACCGGCTTCCTTGGCCGACTGAGGGGTAAGGCTTTCTATCTTCTTTCCGAAGAGGTAATACTCGCCTGAATCCATCGGCTGTGCTCCGGCAATGATCTTGCAAAGCGTTGATTTTCCGGCGCCGTTTTCGCCCAGCAGCGCATGTACTTCGCCTTGGCGCAGTTCGAAGCTGACATTGTCCAGTGCCTTTACACCCGGATACGCCTTGCAAATATCGACCATTTTCAAGCTTGCGATGTTTTCCATTTTCTCACATCCGTTCTGTATGCAAAGTGTTTTAGAGCGTTGTCAGATCGCGCTTTCGCACGATCTGACAACATCTTGGACATTCAGCTGATCGCTTTTTCTTATTCGTACATGCTGAGGTACTGATCGACGTTATCGATGTTCACAGCGGCAACGGGAACCATGTACTCATGGGGGATCTCCTGGCCATTGCAAGCGGCGATAGCATAGTCGATCATCAGCTTACCGGTGTCAACGGGGTTGAGGTCGACGGTGCCGCGATAGCAGGTGCCTTCCTTGATGAGACGGAGAGCCTGCTCTGTGCCGTCGTTGCCCCCGATGAAGAACTTGGACTGGTCGATGCCCTGCGCAACAACGGTCTCATAGGCGCCCAGGCAGCCGGAATCATTGATGCCCATGATGGCGACAATGTCAGGATGCGCGGTGAGGATGTCTTCCGCGGCAGTAATGCCCAGATCCGTGGTGTGGGCGTCAACGGTCATGACGCACTCGGCGTTGGGCATAAACTCAGCGATACCGGCCTTGATGCCGTTCTCTCGACCGATGGTCTGCTCAAGGGAACTCTGGGTGAGAATGGCATACTTCACAGCGGCGTCCTCGCCAAAGGTCTCCGCCAGCCAGGCACCAGCGTTGCGGCCATTGGCAGTACCCATTTCCAGTTCGTCAACGTTCATATTGCAGGTGGCATCCTCGTAATAGGTAGTGTGAGTGATGACCGGGATGCCCGCATCCTTCGCCTCGGCGATAACGCCGGTCAGGGAGTTGGCATCTACCGGAACGACCACGATGGCATCCACGCCCTGTACAATGAAGTTCTCCAGCGCTGAAACCTGCTTAGCAGCGTCGGAACCGCCATCGGTGATGATGGTGGTCACGCCCATTTCCTCTGCGTAGGCCTCCAGGGAATTGGCAATGTTGGCGAAAAAGTTGTTGGAAAGATCCATGGGGCAGAAGCCAACGGTGATGTCGGTGTTCAGTTCCTCGGTCGCTTCCTCAGCAAAGGCTGCGCCGGTGAGAGCCAGCAACGTAACGAGAAGCAGTGCGATGAGTTTTTTCATTTCCTTGTGACCTCCTGTTGTTATTTGCAGATTTCGGTTTTTGTTCTATCCGAAATCTAGCTTCCGTTTTGCGCAGATTTCGTAGTAAATATGAACTTCAAAACTTGCATTGGTTGTATTTTAATGCACGCATATTTTGATTGTCAACAATATTTTGAGGCATTTCCTTTATTTTGAGTATTTTCATCGTATTGCATACATATGTGGTTTTGATTTTGTTTTATTTGATGTTTTGATTTACATTAAATTGCACTACATATTTACGTTTTCCATTTCGTAACTTTGAATCGCAACTTTTAACCATGCCTCGTCAAAAGCAAGTGCATAGGAAGTGCTTCGCGCAAATGAACCCAAGTCTAGGATAATAGCTACACATATCAGACGTTTTATCGCACTCGCCCCGCACCGAGGGCTTATCTCCTTAACGTGCAGTATGTAAAGTCAATTCTGCGCAAATGTTGCGAAAAATTGTTTAAATAGTGAATAATTTTATTGTACACTTAACAACACACACAGGAAGGCGACAATTTTTCTTCTTCGGATGCAGATGAAACACTTGCGCTCCTCCCCGAAATATGTATAATATATAGTTAGAGGGCGTTTTAAGGAGGCCATTTTTTATACAATTTGTGAAGGTGGTTTGGCACATGCAGAATGAGGCTGTGGGAAAATCTCCCCGTGTGAGCGCAGATGAGCGGCGACAATACGTATTGTCGCTTTTGGAAAAGAAGGGTTCTGTTTCTGTTTCGGAATTGAGCGAATACTTTTCGATTTCTGAAGTATCCGTGCGAAAGCTTTTGGTTGCATTGGAAAACGAACACCTATTGCAGCGCCGTTGGGGTGGTGCAGTTAAGCCCATCCGCACAATGAACGAATTGACCTATCAGGTACGTGAAGCCAACTACTTGCCGGAAAAAATGGCCATTGCCAAGTCAGCCTATGAATGCATTGAAGAAGGCGAATCCGTTTACTTGGACAGCGGCACAACCACCTTCGAATTGGCAAAACTGATCAAAACTGGAACAAAACGAAATATACTCGTGGCCACAAACGCTTTGGATCATGCCCGCGAACTGGTGGGGCAGAAGGATATAAACATCATACTCGTCGGTGGGGAGCTTCGCCACGACGCCCGCGCTTGCTCCGGCTATCTCACTAAGGACACCATTGGCCAGATGGTATTTGACAAGGGTTTCGTCGGCGTCGAGCACATTTCCATCGAGCATGGCATCACTACGCCCAATATGCGCGAAGCCGAACTAAAACGCACGATCATTAAGTCTTCCAAGAAGAGCATCATCCTCGCAGACTATTCGAAATTCTGGAACGATTCTCTGATCCAGATCGTGCCTGCGGAAAAGCTGTATCGGGTCATTACCGACTGGCACATCTCCCATGAAGAGGTATATCAGTACAAAACCAAGGGCATCGACATCATCATCTCCAAGGCAACCGACGCCGCTCCCAGCAGCGATTGACGCCAAGGCGACGAAGTGTTTTCGCGCGCGTAAGCGTGTCCGACCCGAATCATAGCCATCGGCTAGGTGCATCTGTCAAGAAGAAATAGACATATGAAACCACCAAAGAGTTGGAAGCCCTGTTCTATCTTATTCTGAACAGGGCTTTTATAACCCAAGGGGGGGGGCTATAAGCGACTGTTGTTAAAGTAATGTACATACTGATCCAGAAGGAGATGGACATCCTTTGTGGTCGCCTATCCAAAGTCAAGTTAGCGTTTTTCTTTCATCCATCCATTCAGTGCTTCTATGATTGGATTCTCTGTTGGAGTGTCCTCTCGCGACACGAGCCGAAGTATGTTATAAATGCCAGCTGATGGGATTAAGGAACGTACAGCGCAATCATAGATATCAGAGAGTATGTTCTGGCGCAGGTTGTGCCCAGATTGATTCCGACTCATCTATCCACAGAGGAAAGCAGCCCCTATGATTCCAGCCTTTGCGCCGAGTTTTGCATGCTCCACGCGTGCAGGTTGCACCGTCTTGCAATAAGACCCCGTACGAACTGCCTCCACAGCTGTCTCCAGAAGAATGCTTCCCTGATCGCAAATTCCCCCTCCAAGAGATAGAACTTCCGGCTGAAAGGTATTGATTACATTTGCGATTCCCACCTTGAAATAATACAGATAGTGCTCAAGTACGCGTTTTGCGGTGTGGTCTCCATGTCGATAGGCTTCAAACACACACTTTCCGTCAATATTTTCCCGATTGCCTCCTGCCAGTTCCCACATCAGACTCCCCGGTTCCCGGATTGCTTCCTCCAACGCCTTGGCTATAAGTGCATGTCCTGCGCAATACATTTCCCAACATCCATGAGCGCCACAATCGCACAAAAGGCCGTTTGCTTCAACAATGCAATGCCCCAATTCCGGCGCAGCCCCATTAAACCCCCGATAAAGCTTTCCATCCAACACAGCGGCAGATCCGATCCCTGTACCCAATGTTATCATTACAAAACTTTGTAGCTTCCCTGAATCGGGATGGCAAAGGTATTCGCCCATTCCGGCACAATTCGCATCATTTTCAATATATACCGGTTGAGAAAGCGCATCCATGATCGGTTCGACCAGTCGTACATTCTCAAACCTCAAATTGTTCGCATATTTAACAATTCCGTTTTTACGATCAATTGTTCCCGGGCACCCAATTCCGATATAAGGAATGCTTTGAGCCTCCAATTCATAATCCGCAAGCAGATTTTGCACCAGGCGGACGATATCTGCAGCAATGGCATCCTGTCCACCAACAACATTTGTAGGAATAATTCGTTCCGCAACGATGTTGTAGTTATGATCCACCAAACCCGCCGCGATCTTCGTACCTCCCACGTCAATTCCCAGATGCAGCATACGATTTCCTCCCGTCTACCATGAGCATCCCAGCCATGAAATAGCATGGTACAATTCCATAGAGCGGAAACAATTCACAATCCACCCGCGGCAATTTCACCTCTAGCATTCTCTCATGTTTGCGTTCCAATCCTTGCGGCGAAAACACCATTACCTTCCCGCCGTGCTGCAGACAAAAATTGATCATTCTGTTATCGTTCTCTCGAATAACATCTGCAAAGAGCATCATCATGTATCCTGGCCGTGCAATCTCAAACCATCCGTGGCTATAATCACTTAAGCTGTGGGCACAGAAGTTCCGCAAAGTCATTTCCCGAAGCACCAACCCCGCCTGCATCGCTGTTCCCAGCAATGCATCGTCTCCCAACAGGTCAGTTAGATTGACATCTTCCATAAATTGAATGAGACAACCAGTATTCTCCAGTTGACCAGACACATAATCACCATGCCATGCAATTGCATCGCATATTTCTTTCGCTACTGTCCTCAGTTCCTGACCGAGAATTGCCGCGGCCAGGAGATTAAGCTGTGCCACTTGCGCATAGTAGGTCTTATTGGAAACGGGCGTCTCTCTTCCAATCTTGAGAAGAATATCCATTTCTGACATGCCCAGCAAACGTCCATCCTCATTATTGACCATCGATATCGTCAAAGCTGCCGTATGCCGTTTCTTTTCCATCAGTGATACAGCTTCCGGAGTGTTACCGGACTGCGAAATCATGATCAGTATCGTTCTATTGTCAATCCTGCCCCTCGCATAGTGCAACACTTCATAACAGTTGCATGCCTCCGCACGAACGCCTCCATTGTTCAGTTTCGCAGTCACACTGTATGCAGCATACAGCGAGGAACCCATGCCGCAAAAGACGATTCTGTCCGCAATGCCCTCATTGAACAAACTCCGAATCCTCCGCGCTGCAAGCAGGGCGTCTGCACAGTACCCATCCAGAGCCGCTTTAAGTAGCAGATGTTCATCCTGCAATGCTTCAAGATAATAATTCATATATATCCTCCATTTTTCACGAATTAAAGCCTTCGCCAACCAAGTGTTGCAGGTTAATCGGTAGCCGGTTTAATATCCTGATCTCTTTATTATATTTACCCGTGGTCTTTTCGATAACAATGTAATCAAGATTGGGAATGATTTCATTTTCCCATGCGTCCACATAGCTGCAAAGCCCCACATCCATCATCATCAGCACCTGTTTGGGCAACTTACGGTTAAAGTTCAGGTTCAGTGCGCCATAGAGTTCCTGGCACTCCGTATAGCCAGAGTTATGCGTCGTTACGTATCCCTTCAGTTCCGCAAACCTGGGCAATTTTAACCCACTGCAACGTTCCATTTCTTCTCTTCTGGAATCATAGTAACGAATCATCGCCTGCTCGTGATAGCAACCTGGAAGATCTTTCTGTGCAATCTCCTCATAGACGATAATCGCATATCGGAAAGCATCCTCCAGAAAACCCATCCACATCTTGTAATCGGGCCGCACATCCTTGGGGCTGCGCACGCACATTACGCTGGCACGCTGCGCGCCGCTTATTCCGTCCCTTTGCGGCGAAACGCCCACATGAACGATATCCCCTTCCCGTATAATGCGGTTGCCCGCCTTACCGACCATAGTCTTATTATTGATGCCAGAGGTTACCAGGATAGGAAAACCCATACTTTCCACACCCAACTCCCGCGCGATGAATTCTCCCCATTCCGCCACCTGCGTTTCGGCCATACCCGGACGCAGCGTGCGCAACATGCCTTCCAACATGAAATCTGATATGATACAGCTCTCCTCCGCAAGGCGTAATTCATTGTCTGATTTATCATATTTGATCTCATAGTATTTTTCTGAGAGATCCTTTACATTTTCTTCTCCTACCATGCCGGTAAGCACTCTATATAGATTCACCGGGAAGATACATCGAGCGGTCAACAATGCAATGTTGTGTGGGGCGCCGCCGCAGGCCTCCTGAATGATAGTCTCTGGTCGAAGTACGTCGCTTGAATAGAGGTCGCTTCCAATGTTCATAATATCCACTCTGCGGTTTACCACACCGGACCGGCGACAGTACTGTTCTGCCAGCAAACCCTCCTCCAGTCCTGCAATAAAGTATAGACCATTCTTGCCCAACACCGCCGCTGCAGGTTCCACCATCATGTTCGTATTACCGGTCAAATATGGAACATCACCGCGATAGAAAGGATTAGAATATACAATTCCGCAATCAAATCCTTCCTTTTGCAACATTTTCCAGACTTTCTTTTGCCTCTGTACAAATTCTTCGCCAGGAATGCGGTAGTCTTTTTCAAAAAACGGCGCTTTCGCCAGTACATTCTCAATGATTTTCACCTGATTCCTGAACAGAGTTTTGTCAAACATGGCTGTTCTCCTTTCCACCCATTCTTGGTTTTCAGTCAGGCTTCCTCAAACCAACCCAGTTTTTCAGTAGGCAGGCATAAACCTCAATCGCCTTGTAGTATTCGTCCATCTCCACATATTCATCATAACCATGCGCATTGGTGATATCGCCGGGACCAATTACAACTGTAGGCATGCCGCCAACTGCGTTCAGCTGATATCCATCACATCCGCAGGGCAATCCCTTCACAATTGCATGTCCCATAGCTTCCCGTGCACTTTCATAAACCGCCTCCAGAAACGGATCATCCTCCGGTGTTTCAAAGCAAAGTGTTGTCTGATACCAGTTGATCTGCGGGACATGGCCGGACAACCATTCATCTCCAGAGCAGACGCGGTTTACCCTTTCCTGAACGATCTGCTGAATCTCCAAAGGATCTACCGGTGTCACCTTCCCCATCTTGTCATACACATTCGGAAAGAATTCCACATCGAATTTCACGGTGCATTCTCCAGCCACGATAGAAGCACCCTCTCCTCCATATATCTGGCCAAGATTGATGGTTGGATTTCCCAAAATCGGATGCTCCATAGTGAGCAACCATTCCAGCTCCAGTTCACGCAAGCCGTTGAATATCTTCAACGCCTTTTCAATCGCATTCACACCAAATCCCCGCATACTCGCATGAATCGGCTTGCCCTGAACGGTATAACTCGCCAGAAAAGTGCCCCTATTGGCCGGCATCACCCTCAGGCAGGTTGGTTCCATGAGAATCGCGCCATCCGCTCTGTAGCCACGGTCACAGCAAGCAAGGGTACCGTTTCCTCCACCCTCTTCATCAATTACAGCCTCAAGAATCACATCGCCGCAGAAATCGTATCCCTGCTCCTTCAGGAGACTTATCGCGCAGATTGCCGCAGAAAGGCCGGCCTTCATATCACAAGTTCCGCGGCCATACATCTTTCCAGCCCGGATCTCCGGCCGGTAGGGAGGACTGCTCCAGCGCTCCTCCTCACCTGCAGCGACCACATCCGCATGGCCGTTCAGCACAATGGATTTTCCTCCGCCGGTTCCTTTGAACACGGCCACTACATTCGGCCTGTCCTTATATTGATGGTTGGCATTGTAGCAATCGTATTTGCTGATGCGGGCATTATCCGGTTCAAAGCAGTCTACTCGCGCTCCCATATGCTTCAAATAATCAGCCAGGAAAGCCTGTATCTCCTTTTCATTGCCGTCCTGACCATTCCGAATTATCACGCTATCGAAAGAAACAAGTTTTTTCAACAGCTTCGCATATTTCATTTTATTTTTCTCAATACACGCGCTAATCTCATTCTGAAACTCACATCTCACTTTTTTGCGCCTCCATCTGCGCCTTTTTAGGCACACGCTCTATGACATAGTTTTCAAAAATCCCCCTGAGATGACCCTTCGTACAGATATCTCAGGAGGATCCAGCAATACACCAGGTAAATGTATTTCTGAAGTTTCTACGCCCAAACCAGTGCCATCATCCGCTCACAAAGTCTCTTCAACTGTGAACATCGCGGCATTTCCCCATCCATTACCCTTCAGGATACAGAACGGCGTAGATATCCGGCTCAAGATAGTTATCGGGCGTAGCGATGACGACGCCAGGATTAACTTCAGCTTCAACATCTTTGCCTTCCATAATGTCATTAAGGGTTTTCACGCCCAGATAACCCATATCGTAAGGTTTCTGAACAACGGCGGCTGCACAAACGCCCTCCTCAAACAGATGCAGCACATCATCTGAGAAATCAAAGCCATAAACATTCACATTTTCGATACCCTTTTCAATCAGCATACGGCCCGCACCCACCATACCGTATTCATTGCAACCATAGAAGGCCTTAATATCCGGGTTGGCGGCCAGCAGATTTTCAGATACCTGCAAGGCCTTCTGTGTATCGTTGTCGTAGTACTGCGTTTCAAGAATCTCAATGTTTGGATACTTCTCTTTCAGGGTATCCACAAAGCCGCTTTCGCGCAGAATACCGGTCTGTGCGCCCGCCAGGAAGTTAAGGATCGCAATCTTTCCGGTACCGCCCATATCTTCACCAACCTTCACCGCCAGCTCAGCTGCCGCAGAATAGTTGTCTGTCAGAACCTTGCTGCTCACCTTATCACTGTTCAAGCCGGTATCAATCACGACTACCGGAATGCCTTGGTCGATGACAGTCTCAGTAATCGGCACAAGCGCATCCACATCGCAAGCCGCCAACATGATGCCGTCCACACCCTGATTCATACACGTCTGCATTACGTCCACCTGTCCATTAATATCAGATGCACCATTCAGCGGAGCAGTGAAATAAATGTTCACACCAGATTCAGCAGCAGCCGCTTCAGCGCCCGCCTTTACAGTCTGCCAGTAGGTAGACTGCGTGGTCATTACAACCAGAGCATACGTCCTCTCCGCTTCAGCAGAAGCAACACCACACACCGCGAGTGCAAGTACCAGAGCCAGGATCAGCGCGACGAGTTTCTTCATTGGTTTTTCCTCCTTTTATTTATCCTTTCTGATTCTATCAATAAATACCGCGACAATAATCACGATACCGATAGCAACCTGTTGCCAGAAAGCATTTACCTGGAGTATATTCAAACCGTTTTTCAACGCTGCAATGGTCAGGGCGCCAATCACTGTACCCAAAATAGTACCCGACCCACCAGAGGGACTTGTCCCACCAATGATTGCCGCCGCAATGGCATCGCTTTCATACCCTACGCCTGCATTCGGTTGAGAGGACACAACCCGCGAGGCGAGAATGACTCCCACAATGCCCGCCATCACACCGCCAATCGCAAATACGCCGATTTCCGTACGATCATTTTTGATACCAGACAAGCGTGCTGCCTCACGATTGCTGCCCAGGGCATATATGCGCCTTCCCAGGGTACATTTGTTCATCATGAACGAAAACATCGCCGCCAGAACGAGCATGACAACGACCGGCACGGGTATAATGCCAATTTTTCCACCACCAATGTAGTAGAAATCCTCGGGAAGACCGGAAATCGGGAGCGAATTAGTCACAACATAAGCAACGCCCCGGGCAATATTTTGCATTCCCAGTGTCGCAATGAATGGAACCAGCTTTGCCTTGGCGACCAGAAATCCATTCAACAGACCACACAGGCCACCGACCGTCAATGCACCCAAAACTGCCAAGGGAATAGGAGCGCCGGCCAACAACAATTTGCCAACTACCACGCCTGACAGGCCCAGAATGGAACCCAAAGACAGGTCGATACCTCCGGTAATGATTACCAGCGTCTCCGCGTAGGCAAGAATTGCGACATGCGAACTCTGTTGAAGAATTGTAATCAGATTGTTTGTTCTGACAAAATTACCGTTGAGCAGGGAAAAAGCAATCAACAGCAGAATTAGCACCGAAAACGCTTTTAGATTGCCAAACATCTCGCGGCCAACCTGCATAAGGCGGCTCTTTTGTTCTCCATTTTGCATTTCCATTTCCCTCCTCATCGTACAGCCATTTCCAGTAATACTTCCTGAGTTGCTTCCTCCCGTGAAACAGTCCCCGTAATGTGCATATCATGCATCACAATAATCCGATCGGAGATGCCCAGCACCTCTGGCAGATCTGAGGATACCACAATAACGCCGACGTCACTTTCAACGAGCTGATTAATCAGTTCATAAACTTCCCGGCGCGCCCCTACATCAATGCCCCGTGTCGGTTCATCAAAAATCAAAAGCTTCGCATTGCATGATAGCCATCGCCCGATGATCACTTTCTGCTGATTGCCGCCACTCAGATTCTTAACCCGTTGGGATGGCGATGGAGTTTTGATGCCCAGATTGGCAATTTGATGTTCAACATTTTCATGAATCCGTTTTCTGTTCAGGACTCCATTATGGGAAAACCCCTTCAGATTTGCCATCGTTATATTGTTTTCTACTGTCAGTTCCAGAGCAAGGCCATCAAGCTTTCTGTTCTCTGTCAAATATCCCAGTCCATAGTTTACGGCATCCGCCGTGTTCCTGGGGTGAATATAGCTTTCGAATAGCTTTACCCGATACTCTGTCGACGGGTCTGCTGCAAACAAAGCGCGTACGAACTCACTTCTTCCCGCGCCCACCAAACCGTAGATTCCAAGGACTTCGCCTCTGCTGAGTTTGAAATCGCGGATATCAAGCCCATTTTTGGCTTTGAGCGATTCGACATGCAGAATTTCCTCGCCCAGTTGCGCCGTATGTCGGGGATATTGGTTTTTCAGCTCGCGTCCCACCATCAATGCAATCAATTCCTGCCGGGTTACGCCAGCATACTCTAGTGTTTTGGCATGCATGCCATCCCGAAAAACACTCACCCGATCCGCAATTTCATCCAGCTCCTCCAAACGATGAGAAATATAGATAATGCCAATACCCTTTGCCTTTAATTGACGAATCAGCTTGAAAAGCGTCTGTGTTTCCGAAGACGTAAGCGACGCGGTCGGTTCATCAAAGACGACAACTTTGCTGTTGAGGACAAGAATTCTTGCGATCGAAACCATTTGTTGCTGGGCGATGCTCAAGGTTCCCGCCCGAACAGACGGTGATATTCCCTTCAGGCCTACCTCTTCAAGAACTTCTAGTGAACGGCGATTCATCTCCTTAAAATCAAACATAAATGGAAGCGCCTTGCGGTGTATTTCTGTACCAATAAAAATGTTTTCCGCGATTGAGATGTCCGGCACCATGTGCACTTCCTGATGCACAATGTTGATTCCCATATCCTGGGCAACTCTGGGATTTGGAATCTGAACCCTTTTGCCTTTATAAATGATTTCACCGCTATCCGCTTGATAATTACCGGTGAGAATTTTCATCAGCGTCGATTTTCCTGCACCGTTTTCACCAATCAAAGCATGAACTTCGCCAGCGTTCAACGAAAAACTAGCTCCCCTCAAGGCCTGGACTCCGGGAAAACTTTTGCTGATGTTTTGCATCCGCAAGATTTCTTCCATGCCATACAACTCCTTATTGCGTCAGGCCATGCCACACCAATCAACCATCGTTATTGCGAAAATTTTGATACAGTTCAAGAATTCATCCAAGGGAAGATATTCATTAACTGTGTGGGCTACCTCCATGGATCCAGGTCCAAAATGCACCGTCGGCGTATTGCCATAGTTCACCAAGAGTCGCCCATCTGCGCCGCTGATCAATCCCTTATGCTTTGGCTTTGTACCCAGCACTTCCTCTGCCGTCTTGCTTAGCACATCGCAAATCGGATGAGCCAAACCGGTATCGCAACCGCTGCCCAGTTGCATCAGCGTAATCTTCGGCGGATGAGCCTCCAACCACGGATCGCTTACCGTCACGCGACGCATCATTTCCCGGAATTCGATGTCAAACTTTTCTCCCATCCATCTGTATCCAGGTTCATCACATGGTAGTGTATTGACGATCACCTCAAGTGTACAGCGATTGGGCAGGATTGTAGGCGTTGTGCCGCCGCAAATAGTATTGATGCTCAAATGCTGGGGCGGCAGATACGGATGTCTGCGCGTCAGGCTCCACACGCGCTCCGCCTCCTGCATAGCCGCTATGTATTTCACCATTTTTTCGATCGCATTTACGCCATCTTTTTTTGCTCCACTATGGATAGCGATACCCTCCACCTCTATGCGATAGATCAGCCATCCCATATGGGCAGGTGCAATCCACAGATCAGACGGTTCGGGAATGATTGCCGCATCTGCCTTATAACCGCGGTTGATGCAGGCAAGGGTTCCATTTCCGCCGCCCTCTTCGTCAATGACTGATTCATAAATTACATCACCCTTCAACTGGATGTTGCAATTACGCAATACCTTCATTGCCAGCAGAGATGCGCACAGACCTCCCTTCATATCGCAGCTGCCACGACCATAAAGTTTCCCATCCCTCTCAAAAGGATTTAGAGGCCCCCGTTCCCACAGGCTCTCATCCACAAAGTCAACCGTATCTATATGACCATTGAAAATCAAAGATCTGCCATCGCCTGCTCCTCGAAAAGTGCCAACCACATCATGTCGGCCAGCGTAATCATGATCAGGATTTACCTCTGGGCAACTGTTCATCAAGGCATAATCCGGCTCAAATACATCAATCTCAGCCCCAAGGTGAACCAAAAATTGCTTGATTACTGCCTGTGCATTGTCTTCACAACCCTTTATACCATGATCAAATATGCGCGAATCCTTTGATACCACTTCTTTCAAAAAATCAATACAATCTTTTCTGCTCTCATCAACTTCTTTAGAAATCGTTTCGATCAGCCTTAATCGATCCATTTTGGCATATCTCCTTTTTATGTAATTACACGTTATGTACATTTATATATTATCATCATATTTGTAATTTTGTCAATTGACATGTTCTATATCTTTTATCCAAAAATATTGGTGATTTGCATAATTTAATCACCGAATTATATGTATAATCTCATTATTCCATCTCTTTTATGCAAACAAATGAAATGTATGCTTTCAAATAAGCATACATTTGTATTTGTTGTATACATTTATTATATACATTTATTTTAATGTCTCATCTTCTCTATAAATAACAAGGTATGATCACACTTTCAGCCTCTTCCCCGTTCATCAGCTTTTGGATCTGCTCTACAGCGCACTTTCCCATCATCTGTTCAGAATGCTGAAGTTGGATTATATTGATTTTTTCTGTCCATTCAAAGCCGCTAACGTCATCAAAGCTTGCAATCTCAACATGTCGTTCCAAGTTTTTCAGCGCCTTGTAAGCACAGGTGGCAATATTCCCTTTCACGCAGTACAGCGCTGTCAACTCAGGATTTGCATTGACGAAATCAAAAATGCGCTTCGCGCTTTCCTCATACCCCTCCCGGTTGTCAGGACATGTGTATGTATCCAGATCGTATAGGCCATAATCCAGCGGCAGCGCAATGCCCGCATTCAACAAAGCCGCTCGAAAACCTTCAATACGATCCAGCAAACTGCTGGTCATAGTCGAAGGGGATGTAAGAATGCCTATATCCTTGTGTCCACGCTCAATTAAATACCGCCCAATCTGATATCCCCCATCCTTATTATCAAAATGAACACTGCAAGTATTAATACCCGGCAAATAACGATCAATCAACACCACGGGGAAGTTGTCAATCTTCAATTTCAGAACGCGTTCACTATAAAGCGTTCCATCTGCCGGATACAAAATGATTCCATCGACGCCATTAGAGATCATCTGATCAATCAATTGGCTCTCAGTATCCATGTCTCCATTTGAAATGCCAAAGAAAATTGGAATATCCCGATCTGCAGCCGCACGTTCACAGGCCTCCAATAGAGAAACCTGAAAGGGATTCTCTAGTGTGGCAAGTATAACGCCGACAACCTGCTTATCCGACTTCTTTACCTCTGTGCGTAAAGCTGTCTCCTGCCGTTTTTCTTCATGCACGCTGACAAAGGTTCCCCGCCCAGGAACACGATACAGCAAGCCGCTCTCCTCAAGACCTTCGAGCGCCTTCCTCACAGTAATACGGCTGACCGAAAACGTCTCACACAGTTCCTTTTCGGAGGGCAACCGTTCATTTATCCCAATTCTCCCGCTGTTAATTTCCTCCAACAAATACTCCTTGATTTGTATATAGCGCGGCTTGTTATCAATCTGCATCTTATCTCTTCCTTAATTGTATCGTCGATAAATGTAATATATCATGTAATGACATGAAAGTCAAGTTGAAAATGTCATGTATCCCGAGCCTCGCCTAAATTGGCCCGCCTTGAGGAACGGAAAGCCATGCAGAAAATGGGGTTATGCGTTTCATGGATGCCAACTTTAACAAAACAGTAGGAAAATAGTATGCTGCCCCCCACCACCGATGAGAGACCATCCAAGACTTTGCGCAAACCTCCTGATAGGTGTGGAATAGAATCACCCTCCACCTGAAGAAAATGCACGTCGAGAAAATCTGTGAATTGCCACAGATGGCAAACGCAGGCAGCATGAAAGATATTCAGAAACTGGTCAAAGAAACCATTCGCTAGTTCATGAAAATGGCCTGCGAGCACGTTGGATGACATGTGGATCTACAGCAAATACGGCCACAAGACACCGACAGGATCCTGCCCGTGGCTTATGAATGGCGGCAGCGCTTCTGGAATCCATCCATGCCGTGGTCTTTGTGGATGCTATCCACGGACCATGCCCGCAGCAAAGGGCAGACCATGAAAAAGATGGTATATGTCTTTGGAGTCAACATGGGCAGCTGAAAGGATATCCCGGGAATATATGGACGAAAATGATGGTGCCAAGTTCTTGGGCGACTATGCCCAACAATGCGTAATAGCCTGAAAAGCCAGGATGTAAAGGGCATATTTATCTCCTGCACGGACAATCAACAAGCTTTGGCATAGCCATCCATGCCGCTTTTCCACAGGCTGAAATCCAGAACGGTATCATCACCAACTGAGCCTCCAGCAAGTATGTGTCCTAATCTGAAGGCGCGTATGGCTATACCGCCGCCCGAACGCCTTGGACGCTTTTAGCGAGCGCCAGGGCAGGAGATATACGAAAATTCCCCAGCCCTAGCGGATGAGCTGGGTAGGGCTGAACGCCTATTTCAAGTGTCTCCGAGAGATGCACCGGCAGACCGCCAGCTGCGCAAAGTAACCAAGTCCCGATCCGTCTTCCCCACCGATGGACATCCTGATAAAAACGCTGTATCTTATTATGCAAAGGTGGACCGGACGGCGGCAGGACTGGAGCTTGATCCACGCCAACCGTCGATCTGTTTTGCGGGGCATATATCCATCACTGCCGGGGCCAGATATCAAAGGCAAGATGAGCGGCTTCGCCGTCCCCAACAGCGATATACTGCCTTCAAGGCGGCAGCCGGATAAACCCGATGCCGCTCGCAGTTAATTTTGCTCTGTTCGCCCCCAAACGGCGTTTATACAGAATTCGGGACTGATCTATTGTTCCCGACCGCTTCTATATAGAACATCAAGCGGCTGGTAACTACCTGCCTACAGATGGAACCGGCAGGGCACGCCAACCTGCCGACATGCGGCCAGCGATACACATCACTGGCCGCATGTTATCACCTGAAGCCTGAAATTCAAAGCAAGTTTCCTTCATCATCAAATTGCAAGTCATAAGGCCCATCCAGATATTCAACATCTGGCCGATGACAAATCTCCTCATACAAAGCGCGTGAAACCTCTATCTCTGACAACCGCAGCGTATTCTGAATACGTGCTAGGCGCAACTTACCAGGACGAACAGTTCCACAACTTTGAATCGCGACGCATAGAGCATCCCGGTCGTTATTCATATACATGGGAATCTTCCCACCATGAATCATCGTAGAGGTGATCATGTTTGTCCAGACGGTTTCCCAGTCAATTTCATTCAAACAACGCCGAGTGGTAATATCCGCCGCGGATATTCCGCAACCATTATGCTCTGTCTCTGGCGTAATACCGCGGATAAACAATCTATGCAGCTGCAATATGTCCGAAAATCCAGGAAGGCCCGAATTGATTCGCCCGACAACATTGGGGTCAAAACCAAATCCACTGATATTTTTGCCGATCTGATCAATGATAAGTACATCCAATGCACCGAATTTAAACCTGGCGATTCTTTCTTTGGCAAGCTTCAGGAGCCGTTTATCTGTTTCAATCAGCCTATCTGGCGGTGTTACCTCAAGAGCGCAGATTTCATCGTATGCATTTTGTACCAAGCCGATCCCACACAACACGGGCATTTTATGGAGAAAGATTTCCGCTACTTTGGGAAGAAGATGCGGAAATTGAGCAAATCCCGCCGCATGCAAGGCAGTTGCGCCCTTATGTTTTCCCAAACCAATGGCTATCATTTTGCACAAGCCACTTTCAATATCCCCACGAAAATCCGTATGAGGTTTTATCTTATTCAGGATAATAATACCATTCGCTTTCGCGGCGGCACGATCGCAATACAGCGGAATTCCCTCGACTTCACCATATTGTTCTACGGCCATATCGGAAACAATTGGCGCTCCTACCGTTGCTTCCATGATCCCGTATCCTCTCAATAGCATTTCCTGTCCCTCGGCCGTCGCGCCACCATGGCTCCCCATCGACGGTACAATAAACGGGAATGCACCCCGGCTCTTCAACTCCGTGGATAAAACTTTAAGGAGATCTGCAAGATGCGGAATACCACGGCTTCCTACAGCAATCGCTATCCGTTTACCGGTAATCTCCTGGTTTTGCAGATATTGCAATTGCCCGAGGAAGTGCTCTGATATGTTTTCGATTTTCTGCGCATCGTATTTCTGCCGAACGCGTATCATGGGAGGAAAAAGAGCGCCTCCAAGTTTTTCAATTCGCATATGCACTTCAGGAAAGTTGATGAACATACGCTGTCAACCCCTTTACAACTATCCGCCCAGATATGCTTTTTTGACCTCAGGATTTTCCAATAGCGCTTTTGCGGAGCCTTGCTGTATCAGATTGCCCAACTCAAGCACATAGCCACGATTGCTTGTTTCAAGCGCCATATAAGCATTCTGTTCCACCAACATAATTGGCAATTTTTTCTTTTGGTTGATTTCCACGATGATTCGGAATATATCTTCCACAATAATGGGCGCCAATCCCAAAGAAGGCTCATCAAGCATCAGTAGCTTTGGATCCGCCATAAGCCCTCGGGCAATGGCAAGCATTTGCTGTTCTCCGCCGGATAGGGAGCCGCCGCTTTGATTCATTCTCTCTCGCAGTTTCGGAAAAAACTCGTACTGTTCCTCCAAACGTTCCTGAAATTCCTGCTTGCTATATCGCTTTGAGTAAGCGCCTATTTGCAAGTTGTCATGCACAGAGAGATCGGGGAAAATACGGCGCCCTTCCGGCACATAGATGATACCCTGCTCTACAATATGATGCGTCTGCATTTTTGTAATGTCTTTTCCCATAAAAGAAATAGAACCTTTTGACGCATGCACAAGCCCCATAATGGATTTCATCAGGGTGGTTTTTCCGGCGCCATTCGCGCCGATCACAGAAACAATCTCTCCGTCCTCTACGGAAAGGGAAAAATTGTTGAGAGCACGTACTTTCCCGTAATAAACATCTATCGCGCGAATTTCCAGCATACCGATCTCACCTCTATACTTTCTTGTAACGATCGCCCAAGTACGCTTTGATAACTTCCGGGTGCTCCTGCGTCTCTTTGGGCGAGCCTTCAGCAATTTTTTTGCCAAATGAGAGTACAGTGATCTGGTGGCACAGATTCATAACCACATCCATATTGTGCTCAACCAAAAAGAGCTTTACGCCGTCATCAAATATCTTTTCCAACATGGATACAAGTTCCATGCGTTCTGTAGGATTCAGGCCTGCCGCCGGCTCATCAAGCAACAGAAGCTTGGGAGACGCCATCATCGCGCGCGCCAATTCCAACATCTTTTGTTTTCCGTAGGGAAGGTTTGACACGTTTTCATCGCGCAATTCATAACATCCCACATATTTGAGCGCGGCGCAGGCCCTTTCACGCAGTTCCCGCTCTTCTCGGGCCCTTTTGCGGAAATTAAATAGGCTTTGAAACATATTAACGCCCGTGAAAACGTGACCGCCAACCATAGCATTTTCCAAGACGCTCAACGATGGAAACAGCTTTATGTTTTGAAATGTACGCACAATGCCCAGTTTGGCGATTTCGTCTGTCGTCATTGTCCGGATATCCTTACCCTGATAGTTTATTGTGCCGCTATCAGCGGTAAGCACGCCGCTGATCATATTGATTGTCGTAGTCTTGCCGGAACCGTTGGGGCCAATGAGCGCATGTATCTGGCAATCGGTAATGTCCATGGAAAAGTTGTCGACGGCGGTAAGTCCGCCGAATGTCTTGGTCAAGTTACGAATTTCTAGTACATTCGCCATGCTACTTCACACCCCCGTTTTCTCGCACGGACATCGTAAATCTTGCGGACAGCCGCTTGAAAGCGCCACGAATGACCGAAACAAGCCCGTTTGGGATTACAACAGAACAAATGAGAACGACGATACTGAATACAAGCCAATAATAGCTATCCAGGAATCTTAGCATCTCCGGAAGGATATTGACAATAATCGCGCCGATTACGTTGCCGGCCGTCGAGCCAATACCGCCAATCATCAACATCATCAGATAGCGAATCGACGTATCTGTCGTGAAGTCCGCCGGACTGATGTAGCCAATAAAGTGGGCGTACAGCGCCCCGCCAATGCAGCCATATATGCAGCAGAGTGTAAAGGCAAATATCTTTATGGAAGACAGTTTAATGCCACATGCTTCCACAGCCATGTCGCTATCTTTAATCGCCTTAATGGCCCTGCCCCACTTGGATTTGATAACGCGCATTGCTATGAGCATTAAAACGACGACAAAGGCCAGTAGCAAATAGTAATACGGTCGCGCTCCGGATATCTCATAGCCAAACAGATTAAAATCCGGGATATTGCGCACGCCAGTAGGACCTCCGGTCAAATCAATAAGATTATTGAGCACAAGCCGGATAATCTCGCTAAATCCGAGCGTCGTTAAGGCAAGATAGATTCCCTTGATCCGCAGGCTCGGGTATCCTAACCCAACGCCAAGCAGACATCCCATCAGAATAACGAAAATCATTGCCAGCCACGGAGACATGGATAATCTGGTACATAAAAGCGCACTGGTATATGCGCCCAGCGCCATAATGCCTGCCGTGCCGAGGTTCATTTGACCCATTAGACCCGTAATAAAGTTAAGCCCCATCAGCACAATGATGCTGATTAGCGTTTGGCCAAGCACAATAATGATATACGTACTGTTGATGAGAATTGGCAGAATGATCAACGCCGCAAGCAATAGCGCCATCAGCAATACGCTGGATATCTTTTTCATACTTTGCTTCTCCTCGCTTTCTTGCCACGCATCATCTGTTCTTCTTTGCGGATATGATACCCGTCGGTTTAACCAGCAAAAAGCCAATTAGCAGCACAAATGCCACCACATCACGATAGACGGTTGGCCCGACGCCAGAGTACAGGCTTTCTACGATTCCAATAAGCAATCCGCCCAGAATTGCTCCGGGGATGGAGCCAAAACCTCCGACAACACCGGCAGAAAAACCTTTCATGCCAATCATCGTCGCCATGGATAAGCTGACGTTGAAAATTGGCGTGATCAATATGCCAATGACACAGCAGATCATGGAACTCAAGGCAATTGTCAAGGCAATATTCTTATTGACGTTTATGCCCATCAGTGCCGCCGCAGTTTTATCCTGAGCGACACAGCGCATTGCCTTACCGACAAGGGTACGCTTAAACAACAGATCAATTCCAAGCAGGATCGCAATGGTCACAATAATGATGACTACATATACTTTTGAAACGGATATTTCCCCCAAGTAAAAGGAACCACGAATAAAATTTGGAAGATTGAACGGCGCCGGCCCCCAGAGAATGCGTGCCAATTCGCCGAGTATTTTGGCGAGCATTATTGTCCCCATAACCGCATAAATATTGGAACTCATGCGGCTCAACGGATTGAAGATACCTACGGCCGATAGCGCCCCAAACAAGGCCATTAACGCAAGCGCGCCCAGTACGGCGATGACCACTGGCAGGTTTAACGAAAGGATGAGCGTACCCGCAAAGATATAGGCGCCCAGCATGATAAATTTGTCGTGGCCGAAGTTAACCAAACCGCTTGCATTCCAGATTAATGTGTATTCAATGGCAACCAAGCAATAAATGCAGCCCATCCCCACCCCGCTGACCAATAATTGAAGAAATGATGTCATTGTTACTCATCCTTTTGATACAAAATCTCTGAGTGGAACGGCCCTCCCATCCCATCCGCCATCGGGAGGGTTTCCCGCAGGAAACAGCGTACCTACGGGAAACCGTTTTTGCATTCTGCCTCTATTCGTGAACGACGGTAGAGAATACAGGCGTATTGTCTACGATTTGTGCGACGACCGCACTATGAACCAGTTCTCCATCCTCGTTGGCATAAAGCGTGCCATACACGCTGGGCAAATCTTTCGTTTCCAGGAGCGCCTGCTGAATATCTTCTCTCGTGATTTCATCCGCTCGCTCAATAGCGTCTTTCAAGACATAAATCGCCGTATAATAGCAGGCCGCAAACAGATCGGGATCTACGCCATATTTCTCGTTAAAGGCCTGTTGGAATTCGGACGCAAGGGGATCAGGATTGCCCGAAACAAAGTCGCAGACGCTATAAAATCCTTCGGTTTCCTCTGCCGTCACCAGGCCGAGATAGGTGGGAAGCGTAAAGGTGGTGGGGCCAACAACAGGAACGTCCAGCCCCATTTCATTCAGCTGACGCGTTAAAATGGCCGCCTCGGGATCGTGCGTATAAACAATCAGGCAATCCACTTCCGCATTTCTGCACTTAATGATAACGCCAGACATATCGGTATCATTGGTATTGTGGCCTTCTACAACCACCGGCTCGACTCCATTTTCGGTGAGATAGTTGACAACTACGTCGCGTCCGCCCGTGCCATAGTCGTCGTTGTTATAGATGACGCCGATCCTTGTAGCGCCAATATCCTCCAAAGCAAACTTGGCGATAATTTCTCCGACAAAGCTATCCGAGCCGCGCACACGGAAGAAATAGGGATTGTCCACCTGTGTAACCAGGTTAGGGGAAGAAGCGCCTGTAAGGAACGGAACTTTTGCGTCTGCCATAATCTGTTCGGTCGCCATGGCGTTTGCGCTGCGATGCGGGCCAACAATGGCGACGATTTCGGGATCGTTTGCAAGCTTATTGATGACGTTTACGGCGATATTCGCAGTGTTCTGATCATCTTCGACGATGACTTCCAACATTCTGCCTTTGACGCCTCCCGCCGCATTGATCTCTTCTACAGCCATATTGATGCCCTGCATCGTGCGTTCGCCATCCAAGGGAGCAGGACCGGTCAAAGCCGCGGAAACGCCGATCTTAATCGTCTCTTCCTCGGCAAAAGCGATGCATCCCATAAACGCCATCGTCAATGCAACAACAATTGCCAACACCCTGTAGATACCTTTCTTCATTTTCCTGAAACCTCCTTTTTTATTTATGAGCGGGCCTCACAGCAGGCCTAGCTCCATCAGACGCCTCTTTATTTCACACTTTTCTTCCTCCGTTGCGGGCAGGAAAGGCGAACGCGGATAGCATTTTAAAATGCCGCGAATCTCCAACATCGCATAGATAGCAAGCTGTGTGGATTTGGCAACATACATGATATCGCGGACTTCGTTGATCTCAAATTGCGTTTTCCGGCAATCCTCATAGCGTCCTTCCATGCCTTCGATCCACATTTTCCGGCAAATCTCCGGAAAGGCGTTGCCCAAACCGGGAATAAACGCTTCTGTACCCAATATACAGGACTGCAGCCACATGGCCTCTGTTCCAGAAGCCACATCAAATGTTTCGTCTTTAAGCGTTCGAATATAGTTGGCGTGCATCATGATATCAAACGTGGCATCCTTGATGCCGCTGACGCCTGCCTCTTCCTTCAAGCGCTTAATCAGCTTCAAATCCATTGTATAACCCTGAAAACTTACGTTATTATATACATATACGGGAACGCCCTCGGCAGCATCGACAATGGAACGATAGAACGCACAGATGCTGTCCGCATTATGCTTGTAGTAGTATGGACCGACCGCTGAAACCGCCGCGACGCCAAGGGATTTTGCGTGCTTGGCCAAATCGCACGCAGAGCGGGTATCTGCGGTACCAACATGAACGATTACAGGAATTTTTCCATCGACAGTTTCCATCGTTATTTCTGCGATTTTTTTGCGTTCTTCCGGCAAAAGCAAAGCGGTGGAACCATAAGAACCAGTAATAAACAATCCATCCACATTGTCTTTCAGAAAGCTCACAAGCGTTTTCAGGCCCTGGTAATCAACATCACCATTTTCCTGAAACGGGGTGATCATTGGCGGGATGACGCCTTTCATTCGATACATGATAATTCCTCCTTTGTTATCGTTGGTTTTTGTGCTCATGGGTCTCCTGATAGCGCGTAGCAATGCGCATTGCGCCGCGCACAGTCAGCTGCGCTAATCGATTTGGGTCGGAAACGCTTACAATTTCGGTATCTTTCGGACAATGCTTTTCCAGTAAATAAGCATATATCTTGCACCGAGACGCATGCCCAAAGAGTATATATTTTTGAGCGAAGTGCCCTTGACGTTCAAATTCCGCAATAAGGCGCATATCATCCGCCGCGATTGCTGCGTCGATAAAGAGGTTTCTTTCTTTGTAATCCGTTTTTAGCAAAACTTGCATGAAACGCGGAATAAGCATTGAACGATCAAGGCCTACTTCTTGCGTCACCTCATTTGCGATTCGAACAACCTCTTCAAAAGAGTATCCCCCGGCACTCTCCGAGTCGTCTCGGATTAAGCTCTTGCCAATCATCGTTTCCTTGCATACCGCCTCATATAATTGACCGCTGATCGTTGTCAAACTCGCCGTTATTTGCCCTTGCGCGTTTATATGAATGAGCTTTGTATGGCTGCTGAGAACGATAATATTCACGGCTTCGTCAATCTTAAATTCGTCCAGTATGCCCATTACCTGCGTTTCTTCGCCGCGCATGAAATCCACATGTCGAATATTTTGCAGGATCGCCTCGCCATAATCGTTGCGAATTCCGCGAATAAACAAAATGGGAATATCCAAAGGAAGAATTTCGCCCGCGGGCACGACCTTTACACTTGTCGCCAAGTCTTCCAATCCTACGGGAGCAATCAAGTGGGGAATCTCCATTAGGCCGATTTCTGAAGTAATCATGCCGGAAGCGATAGCAAAGTCCAGCTGCGAAAGCGCAATGCCTGCGCTTTCTACGGCCTCAAGAATGGCCTCACATACGCCTTGACGGAGGGCATCCTTGCTTCCTGTCATCGAAGTATTGCGCACACCGACTTTACGCGTACCAACCCCAATTGTTTCTTGCTTGTCGTTTAAAATATAAACTCTTGTATTTGTTGTACCACAATCAATTACAGCAAACATCGTTCTCCCCTCAACACCCACCAACCTATGGGCGCTCACATTTTATGGCTAGCGAGCCGCCAGATTTTATTTCGCCTTGAGCAGTTCTCGATTAACGACATTGATCGGCGTCTTTCCTTGTGCAAGCCGTACAATTTCCTCTGAAAGTTTCTGCTTAAGCGAAACAATGGATTCTTCAGTATACCATGCGATATGCGGCGTAAGGATAACATTGTCAAGTAAAAGCAAAGGGCTGTCTGCGGAAACAGGTTCCTTTTCAGTTACGTCGATGGCCGCTCCCGCGATAAGTCCGGTTTCGCAGGCGGTAATCATGTCCTCTTCTTTTATAACGGCCCCACGGGCAGTATTGACCAAAAAGGCGCTGGGCTTCATTTTTTGAAAAACGCTGATGTCAAACATATGGTGCGTCTGTGCGGTGAGGGGACAGTGAATTGAAATGCAGTCAGAGTTTCGAATCAGAAAATCAAAGTCGACCAATTCGACGTTCAGCGCATCGGCATGGCTTTGAGAAACATATGGATCGTATGCCAAAATTCTCATGCCAAAGCCAGCCATTTTCTGTGCAACGCTGCTTGGAATGCGTCCCAAACCAATCAGCCCGAGCGTACTTCCCATCGTTCGGCGAAGCGGCTTAACCAGCGCGTAATTCCATTTGCCCGCCCGCACGTCGCGGATTGTCTGCGGCAATTTGCGCATCGCTGCAAGAATCAGGCATACCGTGTGTGTGCTGACCTCGTCGATGCCATAATCCGGTACGTTCACCACATAAATTCCCCGTTCGCTGGCCGCTTGCAAATCAATATTATCAACGCCTATAGCATAACGGATAATCATACGGCAACGGTCAAGGTTTTCAATGACACGGCGCGTAATGGGCGCATATTGGACAACCAATACGTCGCAATCCCGCGTCACCTGCATAACCTCTTCTTCGGTACGATAATGATAATCGCACAATTCAAGGTTTTTGATTTGAGAGAGCACCTTTCGCTCCACATCCAAGGTCTCATAAGTGTAATCAGTCACAACAACTTTAAATACATCCATGGTTTTATTTCTCCTTTGAGGGAATCTTATATAACAAAACTAAAATTTCACTACGTAAAACTAAGTTTCATTATATCCGTATGAAAACATAAGTATGTGTTTGAATACTAACTATCGATAATATCCTAGATCTCGGGAAATCATCAAAGCAGCGCGCTTGGCTTTTTCTTTGAGCGTCTCCACATTTTGCTGAAATACGACTTCGCGAATTCCGCCTAGACTCATTCCCGCAACCATCTTGCGAGTATGATCGAAAATAGGATAGCAGACGCTTACGATTCCATCGTCATGTTCGCCGTTATTTAACATCCACTTATCCCTTCGGATTTCAACAAGACGGGCCATAATTCGCTCAATGTTTGTTTCCGTGGTACGGGTATAAGCCACCAAATCACATTTTTCAAGAATCTTTCGAGCAGTCTCCTCCGATTCCTGGGCAAGAAAGAGAAGCCCAATGCCCGTGCAGTAAATCGGCAAAATACCGCCTACTGTTGACTGAAGACGCGTGCTGAAGGGTTGATCATTCGGGAAAGTTTTAGCGATAACAACAACGCTATTCCCCTCCAGAATTCCCAAGTGCGTAACAAAACCCGTTTCGTTGGAAAGGTTGTGAAGAATGGGGTCTGCAACTTTCGCCAAGCTTAACGAATCCAACGCCGCTAAACCAATCTGCATTGCTTTGGTACCGATTTTATACTTTTGAGTTTCCTCATCCCTCTTTAGGAAACCTTCGTCACACAGCGTAAAAACCATTCGCAATACTGTGCTTTTATTCAGGCCAGTCATTGAAGCGATTTCATTCTGCGTAAGTTCGCGGTTGTCCGGCATAAACAACTCAAGAATCCGCAAAGCACGTTGTACGCTGGTAATCGTGTAATCCAGGTTACCGTGAGAGCCGCGGCCTTTCTGCATATCTCATGCACATCCCTAAAATGAAACTCGCTTTTGTTTTTGTTGTCTCTAATTATAGCCAATATATATTACAGTGTCAATAGTTTTTTATGGAAAAACCAGATGAATCGGATATATTTGTTGAAAGTATATATCATCGCAGCTCGTATATTGCTTGAAAAATAGAATTTGGTTTTATTATTTTCATCAAGGATTTCATTGACAGCCCACTTATCCGTGTAGCGATATCTAAATGGCTCCGCCCTCTCCACTTTTTTCTATTTCAAACTGTTAGCATCTGCAACTCCCTTGCGCGAAGACCCCGAGGGGGATAACCATAGTTCCTTGATTTTGTAAAAACTTGTCTCAAAGTACATGCCTAATCAGTCTTCCTACATCCTTAGTAGCGAGGCTCTTCGATCTGCTCTTCCAGTTCCCGAAACTCCGCGAATTCTGAACCGTTGTCCAGCGATAGACTGTGGACCGGTTTATCCTTGAGCGCTTCAAGGATTGCCTCTCTGGTCTCTGATGCCTGTCTGGATTGAACCACCCGACCGCATATCCAGCCGCTTTTGCGGTCTACCAACGTCACCGCGCCTCCTTTGCCCCCTCCGCCACACAGCGTATCTCCTTCCCAATCCCCGATGCGCTTCCTCTGGCGTATTTCCTCTGGCCATTCGGGTATGATGCGTTCCGGATGAATCGTATTGTAGTTGGCTCGGCGCTTTACCTTTCGCTTCCCACGGCGGCGAAGGTGTTCTTTTTCACTGATCCCGGGCAACAGTCCCCGCTTGATATGCCGGTAGAGCGTCGAACAACTCAGTATACTATCCGGATGCTCCTTCATCCATCGCCCCGCGATCTGCTCCGGGCTCCAGTGCCACTGGCTCAAGGCCGTCACCACATATTCAAGTTTCTCTGCTTCAAACGCTTTGAGCAATCTGCGTGGCATCCGCCTTTTATGTACCGCTTTGCTGTATGCCCCATAGGGATGATAGCCTCTTTTGCCTCGATTCCGTTTCAGCTCACGGCTGATGGTTGACGGCGGCTGTTTGAGTATTCATGCGATCGCACGAATACTCAAACGTTTTTCCCGAAATAGCTCCCGCAAAAGGCCCGCCCGTGCTCAGTCCGCGTATAAAAGCCCGTCAAACACATCCATGCCGCTCATGCCCGTATCGCCCACCAGCACGTCGGCAAAGCTGTCCGCGTCGATTCGGAACCATCCGCCTACGGGCGTTTCGTAATCGTCCGTCGGGGCGGTGATGTAGTACCACTCCTTGTCGTCCGTAGCGGCAACCACAGCTTCCTCGCCCGCATGCAGCGTGCGGCAGACGGTCGCGTCCGTGCGCGAGGTCATCAGCGGCAAATCCACCTTCAGGGTGACGTGCGCGCCCACGGAATAGAGGTCGCGCGGCACTTCAGCAACGCCATAGCTCATGGTCAGGTTGCCCGCGTCGTCCCAGTGGTAGCCCGTGCCAATCACGAAATCGGCGGGACGGTACCAGGTAAACAGCGTATCGGCGCGCACATAGGTGGTAAAGGTGTTGCGCCCGGTGACGGTCATGGCGCTGGCAAAGGCGTCCACCGTGCCCAGATCGTCAAGCGAGGCGCCGTTCTCGCTGCTGACATAGTGATAAATGTAGCTCATCGGGTCGTCGCTGGCGCCGTTGTCGGCCACCAGCAAAAACGCGCCGTCCACGCCTTCAAAGCGCACCGCGCCCAGCTCGCCGGTGAGATACATGGCGTCGTCTCGCATGCCCTCCATGCCGTTGACCGTCAGGCGATAGCTGTATATGTAATCCTGCTCGGAATAGGTATAGGATATCTGCTCCGGCGCGCCGTCGCCGTCGAGGTCTACCTGGCCGCTGAAGAATTCGCCCTCTGTGGGGGCTTCGGGGTCATAGGGCATGCGCTGGGAAAGCAGCGTAAATTCGCCCACCGGCAAGGTCTGCGGGAGCGCTTCCATGCTTTCCGCCGTTTCCGCAAATGCCATCGTTCCAGCCAACGCCAGAATCACAAGCAGTATGAGCAGTTTTTTCATCGTCTTTTCCTCCCTTGGCAAGATTTCCCTCTTTTGGACGCTGCCGCCCACCACGCGGTTCCGCTTTTTCACCGGAAGTACATTGATTCCGGCGAAAATACACGCTATAATGGTAGGGAAACGGAGGGAGACGCCATGGCGGATGGTTGGGACAGACTGCTCGCCGCCGCAAACGCCGTGCAGAACGGGCGTGAGATTTCGCCCTTTGTCAGCGCCGGTCAGG
>OGWU01000359.1_pt1 | contig 30557 bp, 52 predicted proteins | sample 1576071 | NCBI WGS metagenome assembly OGWU01 (sample SAMEA3541582, study PRJEB24748) | human gut metagenome | biome: human gut; feature: human-associated habitat; material: faeces | place: China | collected 2012
TACAACAAATTTTCGTCCGCAGTTTTTGTTGTATAGCCTTCACTACCATGTGAAAGCATGCTGATGTACAACGATTCAAATAAACCAAAGAATTGTTATTAACCTTCACTACCATGTGAAAGCATGCTGATGTACAACATTGAAATTAATTTATCATGATTTACTGTGCCTTCACTACCATGTGAAAGCATGCTGATGTACAACCTCAAATGGTATTACAGACTACTATAGAATTTTAACCTCTTCACGAATGAAGAAAGTATGATTCCAGTTCATCTGTACTTTCGATATTTCTATCAAGGTCCGTGAATCGACCTTATATATGAATTAAGGCAGATTGCCTTAATTTATATCAACAAAAAAAGACAGAATCCTACATTCTGTCCTTTGCTTTATATCTTTAGTTAGCTTTAGTCTTGCCACATCCACTGCACTTGTAACCTGTCAACTCCTGTTTTGTCGTTGCAGGTGAATCGACAACATATCTTGTTTCGTAAACTGCTTCATGATGAATTGTACCAGTTTGAACTTCTACTGGTTTTTGAGTTGTACTACCACCTTCACCATTTAACATATGTTGTTTAACATGTTGAGCATCATTAATACCATTTGCCGTTAAATCCAATCCACATGTATTACAAAAAGAATGGTACTCATATCCATATGTAGGCTCATCATAAGCAGCCTGCACCAAGACCTGTTCGTTATGTCCTTTTTCTGGCACAGTTACCGTCTTGTACTGTGCCACCCAATTATGTGTATGTTCAGCAGGCTTAGAACTGTTTGAATTTGAACTGTTACTGCTGTTTGAAGGCTTAGAAGAACTTGTGTTGTTCTTGTTTGAGCTAGTATTCGTAGTCGAAGCTGTAGTATCCTTCTTTGATTCAGAAGTATTTGATTTATTAGAAGAATCGGCTTTTGAAGTTTCTTCTTTCTTTTCTTCCTGCTTTACTTCAGTTTCGTCTTTTTTCTCATCTTCCGTCTTCGCAGAATCTTCAGATGGTGTCAAAGTGGCAGTGCTGCCATCTTTTTTTGTTACGTCTAAATTGACTTTATCTTCTTTTAAAGAAACATCCACTTTCTTTGTATCTGTAGTATCTACATCCTTGAATACGAATGTTTTATCCTGATCTTGTAAACCTATCTTTACATCTAACTTATCATTTTCTTTGACAGTATAATATAAAGTACGTTGTTCTTTGTTTTTTACAGCGTCTCCATCTTCCAACAAGTTATCACTGAAGTTTTCTTCTGAACTTGACTTTGTTTCAAATACTGTGATTTTCTTTCCAGTGTTGTTTGTGAATTTCAAAGATTTTGAATCCTTTGTCTTTTTACCAAGTGTTTTAACTTCTTTCTTCTTAGCGACTTCTGTTGTCTTTGTATCTTTTGTTGAAGAATTTGAACATCCTGTCAACATTCCTCCAGATAATACCATACTAAGAGCTAATGCTCCTGCCATTAAGATTTTATTCGATTTCATTGTATAACCCCCTCTGGAACAAATACATTCGTTCCAATATATCTTTATTTAATCTTCACCAGTTAGAATCTGCTGTTAAAAAACTAAATCTGGATTTGTTTCTTTTGTAGCTTTGTAAGCTTCCAATTTTTCTTGAATCTCTTCTTCTGTATACTTATGCGTGGCAGTACTGCCATCTTCAGTATTCTTCTGTTCCGCTTTAGAAACAACTTCAACATCCTCTACAAGAATCTCTGCCTTATAGATTTTTTTCTCCCTTTTCTTTGGAAAACAGTCTTCCTCATAATATTCCCAGAAAGTCTGTGCATAAGACTGCATGCGTCCTTTGATTTCGATGCGATCACCCTTTTGAGCATATTTCGCCAAGTATTCAGCATTCTGTCCCATTGCAACGAAACCGATATAGTCCTTCAAATAATATCCGTCTTCCCCTTTATAGTTTCTAGATACTGAAACAGAACTACGGATATAAGATTTACCATTTTTATCTTTTTTCAATTCAAGGGGATATCCTAGCACCCCTGAAATTGCTACTGTATTTAACATATTGACCTCCTAGATGGCAGTACTGCCACCATATAAACAAGAGGGGGTGGACTTACATGAATACTTGGCTGTATTCAATGCCACATCCCACCTTTAAAACAGACCTATAATGTCTGCAACAATTCATTTGTTAATTTGAAAAAATCATTCAGTTTCTCTCGTACATATTCATCATCCTTCAAAGATGAATACTTCGAGTTCACTCTTTCTTCCAAGTGGATCAGAATGTCCTGCACATTCAAGTTGCTGTTAAAACACAGCGTTTCTGTAAAATCATCGCTCATCATAGGATACGATACGTCTACAACAACAGCTCCATTTGACAATGGATGAATGCCATTGATTTCAATCACATTCAAATCCAATGGAAGTTTTTTATATAATTCATCTAAAACCTTTTCAATCATTTCAACATCCCCACCTTTTTTTAAAATATTTCAATTGTCACTTTTCCAGCATAGAAAATAGCCAAACCAAGTGAAAATGACAATCCACAACATAGAGCCTTCACTACCATACGAAAGCGTGCTGTACTGCAACTTAATGTGTGCTTTAACATACATTGTCTATCCTTCACTACCATGTGGAAATGTGCTGTACCGCAACACTAAGAGAACTTCAAATGTTTACTTCACTCCTTCACTACCATGTGGAAATGTGCTGTACCGCAACATCAAATAACGGCATTACAGACTACTATAAAACGTTAACCTTGCCACGAATGACATAGGTGTAATTCAAGTTCATCTGTACTTTCGGCATTTCTGCCAAGGTCCGTGAATCGACCTTTAAATAGCTGAATATAAAAGGCACTTCATATCAATTTCGAAGTGCCTTGCTATTCATGTATTCCTTTACAGTTTACATTTTAGCACACTTCAAAAAAGTACACAAGATATTTTTTCAATTTTGCATACGCTTTCTATCTCAAGCTTATTATACAACCTTCTTAACACAAAGTTATAAATAATTGAATAAAATATGCTGTTCCATTCTTTATTTTAAAACATCATGGCTGATTCAGATATGTAATAACACATGCCTACCAACCATCCAATAATCGTCTGTGCAAACAATACAATTACCGTGATTACGATGTAGGCAACCAGTGTGAATGTATCTGAGAACATGTTGATTGTACCACTGTCCAACCCACATGCATGAAAGCAGACGGTTGCAAAGAGTAACAGCATCCACACTCTAGAAACAAGTGTACTGATTCCTAATAAAAAGCTCAAGAACAATCCAATCATTTGAAATAAGAATGAAATCATTATTCTAAAAAACATTCCAATCAATTCTAATACTGCCATCTTTGCACACCTCCGTTTTCCTTTTTCAATCTATAACACCATTTTTCAATCCAATGAATATTCAATTCTTCAAAATCTGTATCCTCTTTATAAAAAACAGCTGTTTCTTTCCATTCATCAAAGCATTTTTTACACATTTCCCCAATTCAATACTGGAATATAGTAAGTATCCTCTATTGTTTGATTGCAGGAATCACAAAGATTGCCAAAACAATCTGCCTCTCTCAATTTAACAATTTCTTCAGCAGGAATCTGATAAACAATACATCCTTGATACCTTTCATTTTCCTTATACTCATAATCTATTCTCACTTTCTTTTTTTTTGGAAGTGACTTCCTATTTTGTTCATTCGTTTTCGTCAAAGTTCTTCATATATCCATTCATTATTGATTTTAAACATAATGAGATGGCTGTAATACGCACCTTTTCCTTGTTCATTGCTCAAATGAAAGCGTACTTTTTCTTCTTTGTTTACATAGATCAAAATATCTAACATGGCTTTAAAATATTCTTGCGTTTCCATGATTCTGATTTCACATCCGCAATCGGACGAAAAACTCAATACATGATCGTATCCACTTTTATCAACAAGAAAGTTTTCACAGCACTGTTGTTCATTATCCCAACAAAAAGCAAATTGTTCTCCTAACTCATTAAATAGAACAAATCCTTCATTGCAATGACTTTCTGAATTTTCGATAAAAGGATACTTTTCCACTTGGATATATCCATTTAAATGTACAGTCTTCATTTCCTTTACCTAACTTCAATTACTTATATTTTTCTAATTACATCATTCTTTTCAGACATTATTTCATTTCCTTTAATCTTTCATCCAATTCAAATCTGTAATTGAATTCTTCGATGTCCTGCAATCCAATGTAGTACAAACAATCAATGTCTTCATGATTGAATACATAACAATGGTCTTTATCCATATATCCTTCAGGCCAATTACATCCTGCATAGTCATAGAGTTTTTTAGTCTTCTCATTCTCCTGAATGCGACCAATAATCATTAATTTCTTTTTTCCTTCTTTTAAAGTGACAACACTTCCGATCGGCAACAAATCTTTCATCCTTTTATCCTCCTAATATCCAAATCTTAAATTGTGACTGAATCCATATGTTTTAGAACATCTGTCATCTGTTGGGCAATCCAATGTACGAAGAAGACTATCAGAAGTCTTCTTCCTACAATCAGACTAGCTAAGGCTAAATACTTCATCCACAAAGTTCTGGTAGTCCTCAGCAACACCAAACTTTGGAGTTTCAAGAAGAATCTTTCGATTCATGGATGCATCGGCAACTGGCTTTCCTTGATAACGAATCACTGTATCAAACATATATTCACCAAATGTCTCGTGAAGGATATCTGTCCATTTATTGTCTACGCCATTACGGTTCTTCATTGTAATCAGCAGCTTGAAATCATAGCGTAAAGATTCTACTTCCTGCATCCATTGAAGGATCGTATGCAAGGTAGAGTCGATTCCCTGTATTCCTCCTAAACTGATTTTTGTTGGAGCAATAATCAAATCCCCTTCTTTATAGCATGCAGTAATACTATTGAAAGACAGCGAATTTTCAAAAGGCTGGTTATCTAAAAGGATAAAATCATATTCATCTTCCACTTTCTGAATAGCACGTCTTAAACGATTGTAAGGATTGATGGACCCTTTTAGCTTGATATCTGTTGTAGATAATGCAACCGAACTCGGAATCAGATCCAAGTTTTCAAAACGTGTTTTCTGAATCGCTTCATGAATATCCAGTTTCTGGTCTTCCAACACATCATGGATATCATACTTGTATGGAGTCTGCTTCAAATATTCATGCATTGCTTCATAGCATGCAAGGATTCTTGGCAGCCCTTCGCTGATGTACTTGTCAAACAGTTCCTTATATTGACTTGCTCCCTGTTCTGACAGATTGTTATCCAGCCCAAGGATAACGGATGTTGCATTCGATGAAGGATCCATATCAATCAGCAAGACTTTCTTCCCTTTCACAGATAATCCATATGCTAGATTTAAACTCGTTTCTGTTTTTGAAACGCCACCTTTATTCATTAGAATTGAAATTACTTTTGCCATTTTAAATACCCCTCTTATTTCTATTATTCCCAGTATCCTTGGTCCGTGAAACCAAAGTCATGCAAAATCGTATATAAATCTTCCATCGCATCAACGTCCTTGTTTGGATAGAATGTTACAGAGCAGTCTTTCTGATTGATTTTAACTTTACGACCTGTAGATGCTTTTAAATGTTCCTGAAGACTGTTCAATGTATCCTTGTCTGCTGACGACAGTTCAAGACCTTTTTTCTTTTCAGATTTTTCAGAAGTGGCAGTACTGCCATCTTCCTGTGGCTCCGTGTCGATTTCCTGATCTGAAAATTCACCTGTCAGATATTCCTGAACCTGTCTTGGTGACATGCCAATCTTTCCTGCAATCCAGTCACGTTTCTTTCCTTGAGGTTTCTCACCCTGAGCATCCATTTCTTCCCAACACATGCATAATGCATCAACTTCTGCTTTACGCACATCCTTTGATTTGTTTCGAATTCCATTGTACATGATGATACGAATCAACTCTTCCGTTACATCTTTAGGCTTGGCCACTACTTTGACTTGGAATAATCCATCTCCGATACCTTTTTCATAATTCAGCTTGATAGCCTTGAAACGTCTTTCGCCTGCAAGAAGCGTATATTTCTTTCCATCTCCTACGGATTCATCCATATAGACAACACCATTTTCATCCTGTCCATATTTCTGAATCAATTCAGCCATGTCTTCTACCATTTGATCTTCATTCTCACTGATACTTGCATAAAAGTTTTCACGATTTGGACGAATCTCATCCACACTTACTTTTCTGAAGGAATTTCCTCCACTCATTACATCAATTAAAGCCATTTTAAATACCCCTCTACTTTCTTTTAGTTCATTTGACTCATATTCACATCGTCTACGTCTACAGCAACATCCGTATTTTCTAAAACGATGCCTGCATATTGAAATACAGTATCCATATTCAACTCATTTTTGAATGCATAATCCAATATGGTTGCCACCATTGCACCAAGCTGTGCTTCATCCACATCGGCTTCAATCATACAGTGCATTTCATTTTCATTAACAGAACTTTTAAACAATCCCATCAACAATCTCTGATTTTCATTCATATCCTGCAACCTCCTCATCTTCATTCTTACGGTTTGGATTTTCTAAGGCATCAAGATACAGGAACAAGAAACTTAAATCATCGGTTAAAAGACTCATTGTTTCTTCTTCGTCCTTGTCTGTACACTTCAGCTGAGCAGTGTACTTAGACAGAAAATCCACCTGTTTCATGTTAAGCTTCCAGCTTACATGGACCTCATTCCATCCAAACAGTTTCTTCAACTCTTCCGCCATGCTCTCAGCAAGCTTTTTGTCTTCTTCATTTTCCGTTTTGAACTGGGAAACATGCTTCAACAACAGACTTACCTGATATTTATCCAATTCCCAGTAAACACAATTTTCATTGTTTTCCATTAATATCCCTCTTTTCTATTTTTTAAATTACAATTTATTCAATTAACTCCAATTCCTTCATTTGTGTATAAATCGCTTTTATTAATTCATAATCTAAATGTTCGTATCCCAACTCATGTTGACTTGAAATTGCAACTCCTGTGTCAGAAAAGTTTATCCACGCATATGGGTCATCCTTCTTGAAGTACGAAGGATTTGTGCATTCATTACTTTTTGTGAAGCCACGCTCTTTAAACAGCTGTTCTGCCGTCTCGCTTAAAAGCATTGGTGTACCTTTCACAAATTTCAAGAGCTTAATTTCATCTTTGTTCTGAACCAGTTTGCTGTGCATAGATTTTGCCTTTCGTTCTATGTAGTTGATGCAGTCCAAGATGTTTTTGTCATCACCTATCATAGTTTCTAAGAATTCACAGCATTCACAGATCGTCATGGTATCTTCACTCATATTCTTTTTCATTTCTGCTGTACTGATTTTATTTAACTGCTTTTCCATCTTATCCATTGCTCCGTACCGTTTTCTTTCTTTTTAGAAGTCTTTGATTCACCTGCTTCAAATGCTCAATATCCTTTTCAAGCAGGCGAATCCTTTCTAAAAGCTTCATATTTTCTTTTCGAAGACTCTTCAATTCAACATCATTACGATTCATTTAAATCATTCCTTTTCTAAGCTTTTCATGTTTCCAGCGGTAACATGCCAACGCTTTTTTATAGGATGTATAGCCATACCCCTTTGCACTGTCTACCACACGCCCTGTCATCGCATCCACGACCACATAACGTGTCTCAGATTCATTTGATAATCTATAGCTTACTTCTACACGTACATCATTCATTATTTATCCTCCTGTCTATGAATGGCATCCATAAAATAAATGTTTAATTTCATACCTGAATGGAATGGCTCAAATCTAGAGCCATCCATGTTCAATCAATACCTGATGAATTGCTTTGTGCAGTTCCATGTCTACATACGGGTCCATATTTTTCCACTCTACAAGATTTTCAAACCAATGATAATGGGAAACTGAATAGTTCACATATCCAAGCCCATACGATTTGAAGAAAAATACTCTCCAAATTTCAGTTTCAGTAATCCTTTGGTACACTACTTCAACTTCATTACAATGATTTTCCAATTTTCGAATCCTAATTCATACATCATTTCATCTGCATTCATACTTGTTTCCTCCATTGTGATTGCCAATCTTGAAACTTTATCAAGTATCAGCTTATCGCCTTTACAATTTCTTCGTATCGAGGATTTTAGAAAAATACAAGGAGCAAGCGATAGCGAGACGCCGTAGGGCAGTCCTTGTATTTTGATAAAATACTCGATAGTACAAATAAAAACAAATAAGAAAAAATAAAAAAAAATAAAAAGCGTCCGAGAAGCGGACGCAAAATCTGCCCGAGCATTCTGGATGCGAGGGCCAAAATCGCCTTGCCCTAAAAAAGATTCCTTCGTATCGAATGTCCAATCTTTTTCAGGATTCCAAATCTTGGACGTGATCCAACGCCCTTTGAATCATCCGTCTCCTGTAAAAAATAGACACCATCATCCTGCCCAAGAACTACAAATGTCCTGTCCGCTGTAGATACCATCTCCACTGGACTAAAATTTTGCAAGGCAGCGTTTTCTTCATCTCCAGATGGAACATAGCTGTTCATCACGGCATATCCATCTGGCGTATTCTTCACTACTGCTTCATTCATGCATTCAACATCTCTGTATAATATAAAACTTGGCCTTTGTGTAGCCTTATTTACGGCATATTGCTTGCCAATGCCAAAGCCAAGTCCAAAACTAACTACCAACCCTATAAAAATCCACATTACATTTCCTCCTGTGTCTGCTGTAAATAAAAAGATGGCAGTACTGCCATCTTTCAGTTTAATCATAAATTATTCTGAATCCTTATTATCTTCCCAAGGAAGATTGCAGATATCATCTCTAATAAATTTAAATAACGCTTCATTTAATTTTATTTTTGTCTCTAAAGAACCCATGTTAAAACACTGGTTCACTAAACGACTCATAATTTTATAGGAATACCTTAAATCTTTCTCATTAACACCATCCATTTTTGAAATCAAAAGCATTGTTTTTAAATCATCTATTTGATGAGATGTAATATTAGTAAAATAACACATATCCTTATCTAGAACAGGCGATATCAATTTAATAGTATCCACAGAAGCCATCCGTTCATTAATTAAGTAAGATCTCAACAAATTCTTATTAATGCCTGTAGAACTTGATAAACCATTTATTGATATGCCTTTGTCTTTCATAGCCTTATTTAGATATAAGCCAATATAATACGTTTCTTTGAGATTTGCCATTGATGCCCTCCTTTAAATGGATGGCAGTGCTGCCACCTTTCAGTTTAATCGTAAATTATTCTGAATCCTTATTATCTTCCCAAACTAGATTGCAGACCTCCTCTTTGATAAAGTTAGACAATGACTCATTAAGTTTTTGCTTTCCGTCCATAGATAGTAAATTAAAAATCTGATTCACGAATCGGTTCATTGTTTTATAAGAATATCTCAAATCAATTTCATTAACCTCCTCTGGTTTTGAAATCAAATCTGTATTCAAAAGTGTTGCAGTCACATCCTTCTCCTTGAAAAAAGAATCCTCAAGGAAGAAATCTGTATCCTTATCTAAAGCTTTTGCTAATTTCTTAATAACATTTAATGATGGATTCTTTTCATATATCCGATAACATATTAACAACTGTTTATTAATCCCTGTTAATTCTGACAATTCATCCATTGAAATATTTTTATCTTTCATTGCTCTATCCAAATAAAGACCAATTCCGTATGTTTTTGTCACATTTGGCATTCATTCATCCCTCCTTGAAATGGATGGCAGTACTGCCATCTTGATAAATCAACTGTTTGGATCAATATAATCCAATAGCATGTGGAAATGACAATATTCGTTTGGCTGATCTTTATGAACAATAATAAGAATCGGATAATAGTGCCTCTTCTGCATATCATGCAAGATTATATGCATTTCCTTATACATTGCTTTATTCCACTCAAAAATATCATCTCTTGGGCATTCCACTCTGGCAAAATACAGATGATTCATATCATATTTCCATTGATTGTAGAAACCATCTTTAACGGATTTTCGCATTTTCAAATCAAACTTAAAGACACCTGTATCGTCAGGATTACCTATAGTGAAACATTCATCTCTTGCCGTATATTTATTTATCCATTTCTGTGCATTATCACTACGAAAAAGATAATTTAAATGACTATTGAAATGAGACTCGTTGTCAAATCCATAAATCTTTATGTTTTCGCCAAAATACATTTCATCGCCTCCTCACGATGCGTACAAATTCTTTAGAATCAATAGAAAATTTCGTATTCCACAAATGCAACCAATCCTCTGTAACTATAAGCGTGATATTCTCCTTCAATCGTTATACAAGATTCGCCTACTTTAAGAGTATCCATGTCTTCTATAGGATAAATATTAATTTTACCAATTAATCTAGTTCTACCATAAGGACGACCAATCAATTCCTCCATAGCATAACGAACTAAATCACGGTTAGGGTCATCTAAATTAAAGACAGCAATTTTTGTAGTTCCTTTTCCTGAATCGTTTGATATATATGTTCGACAACTATCGTTACCTGCAAAAATATCACCATCATCTGATTTTATGTCAAAGCAACGATTTTCAAACAAATCAAGTATTTTTTCCCGTGGATCAACATCAATATTTCCATACAAGTATAAATAGACATATAAATTATCAATCTCTTCTTGATTCATTACACACTTATAAAACTCATCATAATTACTGCATTTCTTCCATAAGTCTGAATAATCTTCAAGCTTTAAAATGGACAAACACATATTAAGCTTACATTCGCATTCACTATAAACGTTTTCTTTTAAAACATCATACATATACTCTAAATCTAACTTCATTTTTAACCTCCATTTTGACATATCATACTTTGTTATATTTGCACGCCTTATTCAATCAGATGTCCATCTAAATCACGTAGACAACATACTAATGCGAATCTAGAGTAATTGTCACTCCTCCATCCTTTCTGCATGCTTGCCAAATCAGAAAGTACTTTAAATGTATATGCTGAATCCTTCAAGATATCCCAATAATCTTTGAAAAAACGATAAATCATCACAAATCGTAATTTTTGATTTCCTTTTTTTAGTACATCTATAAAGAATTCTAAACATTCTAAGCCTTTTTTGCATTTAACGTCACTATCTCGTTCATTATTACTGTTCTCCATTAAAATATTCTTTAGTTGAATCAAATAATCAATTAAATTTGAGGTAATAGAATCTTTATCAAACTCATCTTTATCTATAAACTTTTGCTCATCTATCGCAAACTCGATAAGTGGCAATAATGGAAGCCCCAAGGATTTCCATTTTACTCCCGCAGCATTGTAATTAAATACTGAAGAAAGAGTATCTCCAGAAGATTTTCCTTGATATAAATCAAGTATCCAGAATCTAATTTGATTGTTATTCGAAAGTAGTTCATCTAAAACCATTTTTTCTAATATAGCTGAAGGTTTTTTTCGCAGACATTTCGATTGATCTTCTATCATCACATCAACTAATTCTTTAGTTTCAACACTACTGAAAATAAGTTGTTTCTTCAAACTGTTAAGTGACATATAATTCTCCTTATTCCAATTCATTCGACCAATTATCAGCTAAATCACGCAAGCATTTGGTCAGATTATATCTAGACTCACTAGTATTTCTCCATCCTTTTTGTATGCTTGCCAAATCAGACAGAGCTTCAAATGTATACATAGAATCTTTTAGATCATTCCAGTATGTTCTAAAGAATCTATAAAAAGGAGCAAAATGTATTTTTTCATTTTCCTCATTCAACCGTTCTATAAAACAATTTATAGTATCTAATGCTTCTGTATACTTTAAAGTATGCTGTTCGTCACCCTTGTTTAACGAATCGAAAATATCATGAATTGAATTCAAGCATTTTATTAAGTGAGCTATTGGTTCCCTATTGACATCATATTCTTTGATGAATATCTGCTCATTTATCGCAAACTCGATAAACGGCAATAACGGAAGTCCACAAGACCTTTTCATTATGTTTGCAGAATTAAACTCAAAAACCAACGAAAGAATTTCGCCAGATGTACATCCCTTATACAATTCCGTTATCCAAAATCTTATCTGATCATTTTTTGTAAGCAATTCATCCATAACTGTCAACTCTATTATCGCTGAAATTTTTCTTCCAATAGAATTCGATTCATCACTTACAATATTATCTACCAATTCCTTTTTTTCTAAACTGCTGAAAAGAATTGTTTTTTTTAAATTGTTCTCTGACACACTACACCTCCTACAAAAAAAGATGGCAGTACTGCCATCTTTATTAATATTCAACAAAAGCAATTAAGCCGTCATAATAATATGTAAAGTATCTGCCTTCTAATGTTTTACAGGGTTCATCCACAGTTGGATCGTTGCAATCATATGGATAGACATTAAACTTCCCATGTAAATAAGGTCCACGATGAGAATCCATCATATCAGACATAATTCTAGAGACAACATCATAATCAGAATCCACCTTGTTAAAAATCGCAACACGTGTAATTCCATCACCATACCCGTTTGGAATAAGAGCTTGAAACTCTTCATTACCAACAAGAAGACTACCTACATCCGATGCTGTTTTAAAACAACGATTTCCAAATAACTCACGTACCCTATACCAGTGATTTTCCCTGTCTTTTCCGTACAAAGAAACCATACTATAAATTACATTCAAACCACATTTTTTACTTAAAACTCTTCTCTCAAATTCAGCATAATTTTTACAAGCCTTATATAGATTTAAACACTCCTCATTATCAAGAATACATGATGCTAAATAATGTACACTACAGTACTTGGACATATTTTCCTTTAATACATCATCAATATTTTCTAGTTTCATTTTTACACTCCTTTTGCATCTTAAATTAGCTGATTACTCGTCACTTGCTTCGATGATAAGCCTGTTTTCTGAAATGCTGATATTTTTGATACGCATATCCAAAACAACATCCAACGGTTTACTGAATCGATCTTCTTCGCTATCGTACAATACCTCGGCTTCATGCCAAGAATTGTCGTTTCTACAGTCATACACTGTGTAATGACAGCTTAAGATGACATCTTCATCAAAAATCAAATCACTTACAAGTAACATACAAATACCTCACTTTTTTTATTTTTATATCGTTATTTCAATCCAAGTTCTTCACATTGTTTATTGATTGCTTTTATCAATTTATAGTTTACGAATTCGTACCCTAAACCAGATTGTGTTGAAATTCCAACTCCTGTTGTGCAAAAGTTTACCCATGTAAATGGGTCATTCTCCTTGATATACACAGGACTTATGCATTCATCACATTTTTTGTATCCTAATTCTGAAAACATTTGTTCAGCATTCATTCTTTTAGTCCTCCTAACACAAATTTGTTTTATCTCCCGTTAAGAAATTTCATCAAAGCATTGATATCCTTATCCGCTTCACTTTTCTTTTTCAGATACAGCATGTTAATTGTATCCATATCCATATTTGTGAAAAAGGCATCTTCTTCATCTAAGCCATATAACTCCTGTTCTTTTTTTGAGAAAGGCAGATTGTTTTGATTATGTCCGTCTTCATCAAGAACAAAAGAATAATCATCAGGAGTCCCGCCTCCACTCTGTAGATTCAAATATTGGATATTGCCGTTGGCATCCAGATACAATCTGTCATGTGCATCCGTTCCTACCATATGTATAACATCAGACGAAATGTCTTTAACATATAATGCCGCTAAACAAAAATATTCAAAGTTGATCAATATGTACCACCACCTTTATATAAATCTGTATATATATACATTTAATTAGTCTAAGAAAGATGAGCAGGCTCATGTTTTCTGCTCTGTCCAGACGATTCTGGCTTATGGATCATTGTCCCATGTCTAATAATTTGATGAATTAGATTTTGACATTCTCTTTAAAAATCTCAATCCATCACATGTTAAGATAGCCTGTCACAGCTAACGTTTGTAGCAACATGAAAAGGATACGTTGGAAAGCAGGAGTTTCACCTCCTACTGAGAGAATCACGTTACTACATCTTGAAATTAAAAAGTTGAAGGTTTCAGGAGTTGCACCTGATATTACTTGCACCTTCATAAACACCTCATGAAGAAAACATAGAATTGAATATATAGAATATGTACCTATGAAAAGAGAAGAGCAGTCAACTGTTCTCTTCATGAGTAGAATCATTCAACTTAAATGGCTTAGTCTTTAAAAGGAGAAAAACCTCCTTTGTATTTTAAATGAAGTCAAATGATTCATATCAATGTACAAATGCAAACGTGTTTATCGTAGAAGGAACTTACTCCTTATCATTATGTAGCATTTGTATATTGGAAAGATGTGTTTGAGGATTGTAGGAATTGCACCTACAGAACTCGTATCCTCATGTAGTGGCAGGCTCATGTTTTCTGCCGTGGTCATTTTTGATATCTGTCTGGCTGTTTATTAAAACTATTGGCGAAAAAGTATTACTTTCTATGATATCTCTAAGTCCAAAGGGGAGATGTATAGAACAGGTTCTAACAGATATCTGGATCGACTTCATGTTTAATGCTTATTCAATAGTTCCGGTGAGCAACTAATGAGAACACTAAACAACCACATGTCCATCTCGTTTGGGTCGTGCATCGCAGGCGGTCGAACTACTAAGCACGGTGTGAAATGCGATGACTATCTGGATAACATCGCATTTATATTGGACTTACAGGCAAGCGGGAAAGCCACGTCATGCCATGCCAATTTCATATCAAGTATCAGCTCATCGCCTTTACAATTTCTTCGTATCATGCCTCGAAGATAAGAACAAGGGACAAGCGTTAGCGAGACGCCGTAGGGCAACCCTTGTTTGAATCAAGAGGCATGAAATTCAAATAACAAAAATAAAATCAATAAGAAAAATATAAACTTAGTGAACGTGTTCACTTCGTTCACGCTCGGATTTATACTGATTCTGATTATCAACTGTATTGATGCGTTCAGAATATAATCCAATCATTTTTTTCAGTTTCTCTTTTTTCTCAATCAGTGGATTCCTGTTTTCGGAGATAAACGTTTCAATTTCCTCATCAGAAATATCCATCACATTTTCGATTTTTTGTTCCGTCATCATTTCCACAGTATTGTCTACGTTTTGCAGAAGATGATTTACCTCATCAATTTGTTTCTGTAATTCATAACGTCTTGATTTTAATTTATCTATGTTCTCTCGATCGTGTTGAAGTAGATTTCTGTAGTTCATACGATCCATGACTTTCTGTACTTCTGTTGCTTTCCATCTAAAGTATGATTCCTGACGAACTGATTTGAATAACGTTGTTGTTGGATCGAACTTTACATTTGCACTTTCATAAAGATTTCTTCGTGCCTGCATTACTTTGTCAAAGTCTCCCTGCGAATCCAAAGCACTCTGTATATCTTGTGTGTTGATGATACGTCCATTGTTGTTAATCCGCTGCATAACATCTTCCAGTGTATAACCCAATCCATCTTCATTGGGTTCCAGACGATTTGTACGAACTATATATTTGCTTTCTGGCATATGGATACGCAGTCCTTTACGTTTCCCTTTTGTCTTGTCTTCAAATAATCTTTTCAGCTCTTCAGCATCCTTCAATCCTCTATATACCATACCGAAATCAAACACACTAACATCTTTGTCAATTGGAATCGTAATTCGAGCTGTCTTGTCTTCTGTAAGCCATTCAAACTCTTCAGGCTCAACACGTACATATTGCGTATCATATGGAATACGTACCATATAACTGCCGTCCTCCTCTTCGTGAATCAATTTCACATTGACAGTGAACTGGAAAACATTGGCATCTGTCGATTTCATATCATCATAAATTTTAAAGCCCATGCATTCCATATAATTCTTGAAGTCGTTGTATGATGCAACCTTTGGAATGACAGTATCCATGATTTTTTTTATAACGTCACGATTGTTGTCAGAATGTTCACCAAGCCATTCAAAATAAGTTTGACTTCTGTTTCGAGTTTCCTCTAAAACCGAGAAGCCATGTTTAACACAGATGCGGTCTGAAATTTCACGAAAACGTTTCTGATCTCGTTTCCAATAAATATCCCAAACCTTTCCATCTTTAAGATATTTATCAACAGCTATATGAGCATGAATGTTATTTGTATTTGTGTGAACAGCAATAATGTATTTAGCTTTTCCATTAGAAATTGTTTCAATCCATTCACGAGCTAGTTCCATGCAATCCTCGGCTGAGCCTTCACCAGAAGGCAATGATAATTGAAAATGGAAACCAACGGATTCATTGTTAGAATCCCCTTGACCATTTTTCCATCTGAACGCTTCAGACATGGGAGCAAAGCCATCAGATGTAGTCACATAAAAACCATTTTCAGTTTTTGATTCACCATTGCCAATATCTAAAATATAATTCACTAGATTAACAATATTTCCTTTCATCGCCCAGCCTCTGGTCGTTGCCATAACCTATCACCTCCACTCAACAAAAAAAGCACACTCTGACGAATGTGCTACGATGGCAGTACTGCCACCATTAAATATGAAATTCTCGATTGCTTACTGTTTTTAAGAAGTCAGAGTCTGTCTCCTTCAATGAAGCTTTAACGCATTCAAGAAGATGTCGCTTCTTAATACATTCAAAATACAAGTTCTTATCTTTCTCTCCAACAAAGTTTCTAAAATCTTTCCAGAGAACAAACAAATCATCTGAGGCTTTATCAAGCCTATCAAAATGTTCGTTCATCTCATTAAGAGTATAGCCTCCACTGCATTCCTTGTTTCTTTTATTGATTCTTATGTTAGCCAATTTTATTTGACGTATATTGTTTTCAATGTTGCGAGCTAAAATCAAAAAATCTTTATTCTCAGAAACACAGCATATCTCAGTATACATTGGATTCATACAACAATTAATAATATATTGAGTTACGCTGATGGATAATGTTTCAGATACATCACAAAGCATTTTATAAAATGATTGAGATACTCTAATGCACACAAACTTATTTTTTACTTTGGGATTTGAATCATACTCATCAAAATAAACATTATAGAAAGGAATGACGGTGTTTTGTGAACTATAGGAAAACACATCTTCTAAATCACTAGGCTCATTAACCCATAAATTGATGCAGGACTCGATTCTGTCAATTTGTTCTAAAAAAAAATCATCATGAAAAACTAAATCAAGTCGATTTGTATCCAGTGTTTTTTTATACAATGAATTCAATTCACGAGCTACATCATTTACAACATCAGAAATTTGATTAAAAGTATTGATCAATTCCTCTGGGATATCTTTACGATGAAGAAAATAAAACAAATCAGACAAACATCTTTCTTTTATAAAATAAGATTTTGAAACTCCAAAAAACTCAGAACATTTATTTAGATAGTTATTAAATATTTCAGAAACACGAATTGTAATTCTTGAATCTTTTTTTGACGTTTTCTTTAAATCATATTTTCTCATAGCAAAAAAATACCTAAGCATAAAAAAAGACACAAGATATTTCCTGTGTCTTTATTTGCATTCCTTTACAGTTTACATTTTAACACAGGTCAAAAAAGTACACAAGACATAAATTCAACATTTTTGCTCTAGCTAGATGACTTCTTTTGAAACAGAAAATTGAACTGCATAAAAACATTTAGATCAAAAACAATTTAAAAGTTACAAAGGGGTTTGGGGATGAAATCCTCAAAAAATAAAATGTGTGTACAACACATTTTCGGATTGTATGTACACGTCCCGTAAGCGATTTGTATGTACAAATCCCTTACGGGATTCCAGTGTATGTACAAATCCCTTGCTTGCTATTTTTAAAACCCAAAAAATGGCTAAAAATCACCGATTTTGAAGAAAATCGGTTTTTCGATGATTTGGTGCCATTTTTAATGCATAAAGTCAATAAAAAAAATACAACAAAAAAATAAAATGATGATCTAAAAAAATCAAAAAAGTTCATTTATTAAGTGCACAAAATTCAAATTAATGCACATATAAAAATCAAAATGTTGTTTTTAAAATGAAAAAAAATTGAATTAAAACGTCATAAAAAAATTTAAAAATGCATTTATAAATTACAAAAAAGCTGATTAAATGTGTCACAAATTAATAAAAAATGTGCACATAAAATTTATATTTGTTATTAATAAACGCATAAATCGTCAGAAAAAAAGTTCTAAATGAAATTAATTTTGCAAATTAAAAAGCAACTTTCGTTGCTTTTTAATGACTTAAATAATTTAAAGAAGTGCGTCTTTTTTTATAATAAGTGAAATAATTATTGCTACATGAATTCCCTTTTACATCTACAAAATCACCAATGTAGTAGATTTCACCATCACTATTTAAGAAGCATAATTTAGATTTACATAACAGTTTAAGCATTCTGCAAATGTCTTTGTCTTTATAAAATTCATGATTTAATTCATAGAACTTATCCAAAACATGAATACCAAAACATTGTGTATCGTTGATTAATTTGCTTTTTGGAGTGTAATCTCTGATGATACCGTTATGACAAAACGCAACATCCTTGCATTTTAAATATGTACTTCTCATCACTCGAATATCATTACAAATTGGATAAGGATGACAATTCCCTTCATCAATTAAGCCACTTGTTGAGATTCTAAAATGAAATACAACTGCACGCTTTTTTAATCCAATCTGTCCATCAAGCTCCTTTAGTCTTGCATAAAATGATTCAAATGTCATGAATCCTTTTTCAATATAAACCTCATTTTCATAATTATACATAAACCCACATCCATCAGGATTCGCAAGGAAACATTGTTTTAATGTTTCCTTGCTTGGCATTTTTTGATTGATTTCTTTTGTTACAATTACACACATAATTCATTCTCCGTATCTATTTATTCATCATTTAAGATGTCATTTGCTAAATCTAATTCGTTAAATTGGAAGATATTTGAAAGACTTTCTGAGTTTGTTTTCTCTAAGAATAATGGTTTCTTCCAATCACATTCTTCATCTGTAATCTTTCTTTTTTTGCTGTAATCAATTGCATAATTTTTAAATTCATCATCCAATCCATTGAAAATTAAATCTTCTAAAGTAATTACATGATTTGACTTTCTGCTATTTTCAACAATATTTTTAAGAAGATTTAGACTAATAAAGAATGTTTCCCATTTCAATGTTCCTCTTAAAAATCTAAATTCAATTGTTTTTTCATTGCAAAGATTCAAACTATAATAACGATTTGTAATGTCATTTGAAACTTTACTAATTCGGTCTTTGTCAATAAATGCATGACCATTCAAATCAATCAAATCTGTTCTTGCACTGCACCAACGTGAATAAGAACGGCGAGTTCTTCTAGAAAACTTTAACAATTCATTCTGATATCTTTCCATGATATAGTTGATATTTGTGATTACATAATTCTGATTCAAAGAGCGATTATCGTTATCAAAGCCACCTAAAGCTTCTCTTCCAATATGTACATGTAATCCACACTTGTCTCCAGTGTGAGAATCAAATCCTGATTCAACACATAGATTTAATAACTCTTTAAATGTATCTAAATGATTCATAAACCACTTCCAAGTCATTGGTTGTGAAATAATTTCTACACCATTTCCAATAGAACCATCACGTTCACAAACAAACAATTTTCCAAATTTAGATTTGATTTTGTTAGATAACATTGTTGGTGTTACACTATTAGAATCGTCAAGTAAAGTAACTTCAAGCTCAAAGCCAAATGTAAAATTACGTTTTAAATCCTCATTTTCATCTTTACGAACTGCCCAATCTCTGAATCCATGATAATTAAGAATAGTCATATTTTAATCTCCTTTAGGTCTTATTTACTGCCTTTACAATTTCTTCGTATCGTACTTTTAGGGGAATACAACTGGCAAACAAAGTGAGACGCCGTAGGGCAACAGTTGTATGGATCTAAAAGAACGATATCCAAATAAAGAAAATAAAATCAATAAAGGCAATAGAATCCGCTGCCATTTGCGTAAAAAAAAGGATGGCAGTACTGCCATCTTGGATTAAGAATTCAATTATAAAATAATCTGTATCACACTATATTTTAATTGTTTAAAGTATTCATCACCTGTATTTATATTACCAATAATACGAATAACTCGGCTTTTACTAATCCATTTTGAATCATTCAATAATGCAATTGAATCATTTTTTAAACAGGATGTTGACTCCTTTGGAAGTCTAAATTGTGTATATAATAAATCATTGTGTTTTTCACTTATAATAGGTACTACGAATAATTTTTGTTTGACAATTGAAATAACAACGCCTAAATGTTGGTATCCAATTTCATATTGATATGCATCTCCAAAATCACAATAGCAGATATCACCAATGCTAATTTTTGTTTTTATTTGATTTGAAGAACACTTGCGAAACATATAATTATAAAGTGATACCAGATATGAATCACGTTCATTACTGTGCATTGCATCAATAAATGAATTCTGTTTATCTAAAATCCACTTTTTATTTATGTTATAAACAATCATTTTTGACATAACTAAACTCCTTTAAGAACAATATGAATAAGATTGAAATGTTAAAATAATTTGGTATAAAGTTTCTAAATCTAGCATAGAATTCAATTCATTATTTCCGTTTTTTAAAATAAATCCATGCTTGTTTTCATCAATAATTAAATTGATTTTCCCATTAGATTCATCCTTTATACATTCACAAATAGACTCACATTCTCCTAATTGCATTTCATCAAATCTGTTTCTCATAATGTAACCTCCTTGGCATATCGCCTTTACAATTTCTTCGTATCGTACTTTTAGAGAAATACAACTGGCAAGTGAAACGAGACGCCGTAGGGCAACAGTTGTATGGATCTAAAAAGTACGATATCCAAATAAAGAAAATAAAAACAATAAAGACAATAGAATACGCAGCCATCAAGGCAAAAAATAAGATGGCAGTACCGCCATCCTTAAATCATTCTATTTCAAATGAATCTATTGTATCCTCTGAAGGATACACAACAAACACAACACCATCTTTATAATATTTATCAACAAATGAACCACTTCTTTTATAGATTCTATCTGTTAATTTACTACATATATTTACTGTGATTGAAAGATTTTCCTTTCCTATCTTTCTAGCATAAGAACATAAATCATCTAAATTTTTGAATATCATATACACTAAGTCCTTTCATTATTTTGTTAGTGAATTAAATAACTTATCATTCACAACATTCCAGTCACGTGGTATTAACGAATCATTTCTTTGTATAAACGCTAATCTTTTTAAATGGCATTTCAAATTACTTCCTGAGCAAAAAAATCCATTATTGCATCCAAGTTTTTTCGAAATGTAATAAATCACATTGCGCTCTTTATCATAATAATAATCCCAATTTGAATTACCTATTGCCAATAATTCCATATAAATTCTCCATTCTAGTTATAATATTTTTTAACACACAACTCATAAACGTTTAAAAACTGTTCGCAAACATCACTGTCAAATCGTGTAAACGATTCTGCAAAGCCGTCTCTGACAACATACTTAACTGCACCAAAATCCATGAATCCCATTTTATCTTGTGCAATTTCCATAAAGCGTTGTCTGTAGATTTCATCTGCATTCAAGTCACTTAAAATAGATTGTAGGTCGTCCGAATCATACATTTTTTTAATAATTCTCATCATAGGTTTAATCTCCTTTAGGACTTATTTACTGCCTTTACAATTTCTTCGTATCGTACTTTTAGAGAAACACAACTGGCAAGTGAAACGAGACGCCGTAGGGCAACGGTTGTGTGGATTTGAAAGTACGATATCCAAATAAGAAAAATAAAAACAATAAAGACAATAGAATTTGCAGTCTTTGCAGTATAGAAATGAATGGCTATTTTGCCATTCATTTGTTAAGAATCAATCATTTTATACCATGTAATCATCAATTTTAAATTCATGTTTATGATATAAGTCAATTATCTCATCAATAATTCTTGAATCTTCAAACTGGATGCCTTTAAACAAGTTATAAAGACATCCGTTCACTTTCACTTGAACACCTGTTCTTTCTAAATTTGCATTTCTTAGTTCAAAAACATTGAATAAACAGAATGAATAACCTACTTTGACCGCTACCATATTCATACTCTTCTACATTTGTTTTTAACAAATTCGCTTGTGCCACGAACATGTGATTCCTTAACCATCTTATAAAAATCATCCAATAAATCAGAAGCTTTCCATTTTAGCGTTTGTTCGACAGATTCTACATAAGATGCAACATTTGTCTTTTTGATTTGACTTGGTGAACGCATATATTCTTCATCAGACACATCATTTCTCACTAACCACTTTTCTACACTGTAAATAAAATCATCTTTTTTCATAAGTTTTAATCTCCTTAAGGACTTACCCATCGCCTTTACAATTTCTTCGTATCGTACTTTTAGAGGAATACAACTGGCAAGTGAAACGAGACGCCGTAGGGCAACGGTTGTGTGGATCTGAAAGTACGATATCCAAATAAAGAAAATAAAAACAATAAAGACAATAGAATCCGCAGCCATTTGCGTAAAAAAAAGGATGGCAGTACTGCCATCATAAATTTATAATTGATACTTTTCATCAATCAAATTATACAAAAAATCTTCATAAAGTTTATCTGCCTGTAGCTTTGATAAAACATTTTCGATAATTCTACCGTCAGGCAAAGTCAGCGAACAATTTAAAATATCATAAGCCAAAGGTGTTTTTATACGCAAATCATCCAATAAATTCTGACGAAGATTATATCGCTCTTCCTCATCATCACAACCGTCATCAAATTCATAACCATTATTAATCCTGCCATACCCAAGCATCAAATCATAATATTCTTCATCGTCATCTTCATCCCAATTTGCATCAAGAAGATAACAATCTTGACAAATCATATCGAAAATATTTGATTTATCCTTTTCATTTAATTCATAATGAAATCTCTCTATAGATTCGTCCTGAACATCTGATAAATCTGTATAGTAGTTTCCGCTAAATGTTTTATTAAATGAATTTTGTAGAATTTCATCCGCTAAGCACTTTAACACATCCTCCTTATCTAAAATGCGGTACTCTTTAATGCAATAACCATAAGCATCAGATAGTTTATCTACCATATCCTCATCTTCATCATCTAAATATAAAACTGGCGGTAAACAATCCAATTCACACAAATTATCAATGTCCCATTTAATCATAATAAAGTTCATTCCAGTATCCTCCACGGCTTTATCGCCTTTACAATTTCTTCGTATCGTACTTTTAGAGGAATACAACTGGCAAACAAAGTGAGACGCCGTAGGGCAACAGTTGTATGGATCAAAAAGTACGATATCCAAATAAAGAAAATAAAAACAATAAAGACAATATAACCCGCAGCCATTTGCGTAAAAAAAAGGATGGCAGTATTGCCATCTTAATTATGATCCAAATGATTGTCTTTAATATATTGTTTGACTTCCTCAACAGAGATTTCTGCAAATGATGCAATCTCTTCTAAAGACTGATTTTGTTTTAAGCCGTAAGATATGATTTTAATTCTCCATTTTTCTTTCTCCACCTCTTTACCCTGATTTTCACCTTTTAGAAAAATGCTATTATATTTTAATTCCATTTTGCTTCGACCTCCTTCTGTATTTTTTATGAGATTCATTTTGTTCCTAAATGAAGTATACCATATTTTGTCTGGTTCTGATTCATTCAAATCATTAAACAAATATTTTAAATCATTCATTTTATCATCTAACTCATATCCAAATTTGTAATTTAAGTTTACAAACAAAATATGTCGCCCATCTTCTAACCCTTTATTATTCTCAATTTCCTTCATGATAAAATGATAGATTGGTTTTTCATTTTGCTTAAAAATAGGTCCCTGTAGTAAGAATATTACATAGTTTTCTTTCAAATGATTATAGTCGCTTCCTTTATTCAAAGACTTAGTATCCAAAGCACTTGAATAATATCTTGCACGTTTTATTTCATTGCTCTGAATTCTATTTTGAATTTCTATATCATATAGATTTCCTTCTGTATCCTGAGCCAAAATATCAAAAGTACTCTCTTTATTAAGACTTACCGCTGTTTTCTGTGCTTCACAAGATAAAGCTACTAAATCATCACGATTTAACAATACTTGTATCAGGGTTGTTGCAAGTTCCGTATCTCCGTCAAATGCATAACTCATAAAAGAGTCCGTACAGAATGTACATTTATCTAAATAATCTTGAAAATCACTCATTATTCTTATCCTCCAATCTATTGTCACAGAATCAATCATAACAATGTGACAAAAATGCTTTTTGAGCTTGATTATATAATCTCTTCAATCGAGCGTTTTTTTCAAATTCATCCACATCAATACCACACACCTCTAAAATCTTCATATCGCTATGAGTAATATCATATTCATGATTACCCATTTCATACTCAAACATTTCGAGTACATAATTATCATCTTTCATTGCTTTTTTTTCAATTCTAAATACGACATAATATCATCCTCCTTGGCATATCGCCTTTACAATTTCTTCGTATCGTACTTTTAGAGGAATACAACTGGCAAGTGAAACGAGACGCCGTAGGGCAACGGTTGTGTGGATCTGAAAGTACGATATCCAAATAAAGAAAATAAAAACAATAAAGACAATAGAATCCGCAGCCATTTGCGTAAAAAAAAGGATGGCAGTACTGCCACCTAATAAATAAATTAATCAAATATAATATCATATCTTTTCAAAAGCCAATCAGGTAAAATTTCATCCTTATTCATAGAATTATAACATTTCATCTCTTCATCAGTAAAATAGTTACCTGTTGCAATCAGATTTTCTATACGTAAACTTACATCTGTCCATGAAAATGTTTTTGATTCCGCATCTTTGAATAGTGATGATGAATCTTTAGATGAAACACATACAGTCAAACCTTTTGAATCATGGTCAATAAATCCGTGGTCTTGGTTTTGATTTCTGAAATCATAGCTTCTTCCTCCAATACCATATTCATTTTTTAAGAATTTAGCTCTATCCGCTAACGAAAAATCATATCGTGTGAAAAAGCTATAGATTCTCTCCTTCCCTCCAGATATACCTGAACCAAGTTGCAATATATGATTCATACATTCTTTTGACCAGACATCATTCCCATATGTTTCTTTTTCATGAAAAACGTCATCGCAAATATCAAATAAATTCACCTCTGTATAATGTTCATAGTTCATATATTTGTAACCTCCCTATGTTTAGCAAAGCGTATTGGATGGCAGTACTGCCATCTTGAACAGTTAACAGTCTATATAAAATATATTATTGTCTCCTGACTCTGTTATTTTGGATTTGATACATGATTTTACATAATTAATATCCTTTTTACCAAGTCCAAACCAATCACCATAATTATCAAACTTAATAAACAGAATATTTCCTTTTAAAACATCTTTAATTTGACCACCATCCATTAAATATAATGTGTTATCAAAATTAAGAGATTCCCTGTTTTTATTGGTAAGGACTAAAATATTTTTTCTCATAAGCTTCCTTATAGTGTAAACAGATTGCACTGTTCCTTCTACAATCTGTTCACATTCATCTAAACTAATATGTGATTTATTCAAATCCACTGTATTATAAATACCATTTGGTTTAAAAATTAATGCATTCATAATCAACCCTCCTCTTTACATCATACTTCGAAGTTTCCATTCACCAACTGCTAAAAATATAAAGATGATTACAATTGACAAGAAAAATGCTAATATAAAATCCTTTAAATACTCTCTATTCAAACGAGTAACAAATAATTTTTGAATTGCCATTAAAATTAATACTACATTTTGAGCAATCGTATTTGAAATTAAATAATCAATCATCATTAGATTTGCATTGTGCTTTTTTTGACGTTTCATGTTTTATCCCCCTTGGCACATCGCCTTTACAATTTCTTCGTATCGTACTTTTAGAGGAATACAACTGGCAAACAAAGTGAGACGCCGTAGGGCAACAGTTGTACGGATCTAAAAGTACGATATCTAAATAAAGAAAATAAAAACAATAAAATCAACGTAAGTGAAAGCAAAAAAGGATTAGAATCTATCTAATCCTAAGACAAATCATCAATAATAAACTTCAATTTATACATACAGTCATCTAAAAATGCTCTTGTGTCTGAATCCAAGATATCAGAATCATCTAAAGAAAGATTTAATGCTTTGTTTATAGCATTTTTTGCTCTCATTAATGCTTTACGTGTTTCGGCTTTATTATCAACAGTGATAGCAGAAGAACTTTGTGTTACTGTCACTGTTGAAGATTGTTGAGTCATGCTCTGTTTTTTTATGTCTGATAAAATATCTTGGATAACTCTTTCGCCATAGCCAGTTTTTTTAGCAATCCATTCTCGTTTTTTCCCTTGTGGTTGTTGATTGATTGATACAAGATAATTCCAATAGTTATTTGCATAATAAATTTCACGAATTTTAGTCTCTTTATCTTTGACACGTTGTTGATTGTCAGTAACTATCAACATCTGCTCCATTTGATGTACATTTGGTTTTTCAATCAAGCTTGCTTTTAGTACTGGTTCGTATAAACCACGCTCTGCTAAATAACTAATTGCAAGATATCTTCTGTGCCCACCTACCAAAGTGTATTTTTTTCCATCATCAATAGATAAATCCTCATATAATGTTGCGTTTTCCAATTGACCGAATGATTCAATACTATCTGCCAGTTCCTTGATGTTTTGCTCCTCGTAAATATTATTAGGGTTTACACGAATATCAGATAAATTAATGTTACAAATTTCCATAATATAATCTCCTTTAGGACTTACCCATCGCCTTTACAATTTCTTCGTATCGTACTTTTAGAGAAACACAACTGGCAAGTGAAACGAGACGCCGTAGGGCAACGGTTGTGTGGATCTGAAAGTACGATATCCAAATAAAGAAAATAAAAGAAATAAAAGCAATAGAAATGGCACGTGATGTATAAAAAAGATGGTGAGATTGCACCATCTAAAAATTAACCTTGTCTTACAACACCCCCAAACTTTGGCTCAAAAGAAATAGAACCAAACTCTGAGCAAATTTCATCTGTTCTATTCCATACATATGCCAATGCAAATCCATGTGATAAATCATATCTATCTGAATCCCATTCATCTTTGCAGTCGCTCACATAAAAGAAACTGTAACAATCTCCAAATGTAAAGTGGCTTAACTGTACATGATATACCATTGAATTAAATGTATTTTCAAATAAAGATATTTTATCCATTAAATATGTATATTGATTTGCGTCATACAGTACCGCAGGAAAAAATTCATCCAGATATTCCGATAACATCAATTTCCCTTTTTTAAACGGATTAATAACCATTCTATTGTCAACGCCAATCATTTTTAATCTTTGAATAGCCTCTTGTTTTTTTTCATCATAACTAACATTCACCATATTAATTTATCTCCCCAAGGACTTATTTACCGCCTTTACAATTTCTTCGTATCGTACTTTTAGAGGAATACAACTGGCAAGTGAAACGAGACGCCGTAGGGCAACGGTTGTGTGGATCTGAAAGTACGATATCCAAATAAAAAAAATAAAAACAATAAAGACAATAGAACCCGCTGCTATCAGGACAAAAAAAGGATGGCAGTACTGCCATCTTAAAATGGTGCTAACATTTTTTGATGATTCCTTCTATGCATTCTTCTAAACTCTCATTTTAAATTATTTTATTTCTATTTCCTCCTTTCCCTTTTTTAAATCATCTAAATATACATCAATTGGAAAGCCATAATTTCCAACAGGTTCAATCGTTACACCTTTTTTACGATTATCATCATCCACCCATGTATTAACAATTTTAACTTCGTGACCCTTCCATATAAATTGTTTTTTCATTGTTTATGCTCCTTGTTTATTCCAAATGCCAATAATATTTGACTTTGGCTGCCAAATTCCACGAACGAAGATTGAATCCTCATCTTCTGCTTCTACTTTGTCAACTTATACAGTAGTCTCATGAACGTTTTCTCTATAATACTCTACTAATCTGCCTAAATATTCAGGACTATCACAATATCTTCCATTGTGACCATATACATAGCCGTGTTCTTTTTCCCATTGTTCCTTAGTCATTTTCATCTTCCTCCTGCATTTCCTTGTTTAAATTATCTAAATAGTTTCTAGCACAATCATCGAATATATTTCTAACATCTTCTAAATAATCTCTATATTCTTCTTCCTTTAATTCATGACTCATACTTTTAGCTTCAATTGTCGTTTTAATTTCATACACATCATCAGGATATGAATCCCCATAATAATTTTCACCATCATCCAAACTTCGTACATCTCTTATTTCATTAGCCATTTCATCAATATCTTCTTTAAATCTGGACGCATCAAATTCAACATACTTATCCGTATAAACATATTCGTAATCTTCATACGATTGAATCATATCATTATCTTCATCGTTACAATCAATGACTTCATAAGTAACCTTATAAAACTCATAATCATTTGGATCATAAGTCCAATCCACATTTGATGACTTTACACCAAATTCATCAAACCATTCAACTTCATCATAACTAGGTATACCAACATCTTTAAACTCAATCGGCTTTCTTAACGTTTCAATATCATGACTTCCTGAAACATGTTCCACAAGCCATTTTTCTTGTGAAGGTAACTCAGCTACATAATTATAAGTTCTATACTTTCTGTAAGATAATTGTTCTCTAATTTTACTTGTTTTCATTTCAATTCTCCTTTATATTTCATAATTGTTTAAAATCCATTGCTCTGCGTATCGCTTTGCATTACTAAATCTTTTAAATGTCTTTAGAACTACTAGTCTACTCTCCCCGTATGATGTTGAATGTTCAACATCGTACATATCATTGTGATTATGTGTGATATATACAAAGTTTGCTTTTCCAATCTTGTATCCCCAACAATTTGGCGTTCCATTCTCATCGGAAAGTTCTTCAACAACCTCCCATTTGATTTCATTTTCCATCTTTCATACATCCTTTAATTTAGAAATATATCAATCTTTATTTCTGTTGTCTTTAATGTACTTTTGACATTTTTCATACTCAACACATGCTGTATCTGTTAAAACATCATCCAGTATACTTTGATTTAGGTTATAGCAAATTTCCTCATCATTTCTGATTCGATCAATCACATCAACTTCATCATCATCTGCAATATCACGATAATTATCCAAACAGTTTTGACCCGTAATTGCATTATCTAAAAATCTAAAATCAAACATCTCCTCTTCTGTTAAAGTATAAACTTTACCATCTCTTTCAATACTGAATCCATTTTTAAACGTCTCCATAGTATTTAATCTGCTACACTTCATCATATTTAACGACCTCCTCGGCTCATCGCCCTTACAATTTCTTCGTATCGTACTTTTAGAGAAACTCAACTGGCAAGCAAAGCGATACGCCGTAGGGCAACAGTTGTGTGGATCTAATAAGTACGATATCTAAATAAAGAAAATAAAAGCAATAAAGACAATAGATACAATATAGTCTGTAGTGAAGCGGAAAGGTGGCAGTACTGCCATCCTCAAATCAAGAATGAACGATTATTGTTTCATCGTACTCTTCCAAAAATCCAGACAGCAATAATCTTCGATTAGAATGCAAACCATAATCCAGATCGCACGTTGATAAAGTAACCATAGGTGAATCTGTGTCTACATCCTCGTTACAATAAAGTGATTCATTTTTTAGTTTATTTAAAGTTTCCTGTCTTTCCTCTCCAAAGTCTTTTGCATAAAACACAGACTCATTGTTTGATTTTGAATAACAGAAAACATTACATTTATAGTTTTGCTCTGGTGTTAGTAGATAGAAGACAGGATGGCTGAAAAAAAATGATTTTGATGAAAAGTTCTTTAGTAAAGTAAACATTCCTCCACCCTGAACAGAATGGCCATAAATAATATTGTTATCATCTGAGAAGTCTCTATTCGTATTGCAGTCTAAAAATGCTGATCCCATATAGTTGTATCCCTTATAGATCGTATGATCTAAATAATAGGAATTATTTGATCCCTGTACTACAGGATATGATATGGCACAGTCTGGAACATATATCCAACCCACTATATCTGGATTGATAGCTTTTAATGAACCCCAGTCAGGAGCTAAAATCTGCTCTCCGTTCTCATCTTTTTTAACAACACATTCTTTTTTTAACTTGTCTGTCTGTAATTCAACTTCATTATCTTCATTGTATATCTGCCAAGCCTGATAGGCACAGAACCCACCAACGCATAAGCAAATTATCAATATGATTCCATAAATCCACTTTTTCATATTTCATTTCCCCTTTCACTCTATAAAAAAAGGCATCCAAGACTCCGTTGTTTTAAGACGGAGAGGGATGCCAGTTTGAATATATACATAAGCAGTATACTTATGTCAATTCCAAAATATTATATCAACATGATTATCA